>ERZ1023261.15-NODE-15-length-118541-cov-7.909120_pt1 | contig 118541 bp, 99 predicted proteins | sample MGYA00521234_ERZ1023261 | MGnify/ENA primary metagenome ERZ1023261 (study PRJEB32759, sample SAMN07749871) | skin metagenome | biome: transportation; feature: city; material: polyester macromolecule | host: Homo sapiens | place: Hong Kong:TC line | collected...
CGGCTTCCTTCCATTCCAACGAAAGGATCGCACCATCAAACCGTGGGATCAAACAGCTAGGCGCTGGGGTCGACCGGTTGCAAGCGGGCTAACCCGCGAACTTGCCCAGAATGTCGACAAGCACCGCAAGCTTGCCCTGTAGCATGAGCCACGCGGCGATCCCGCCGACGACGGCGAACCCAGCAGCCTTGCCCACCGTTTTGGCGAACTCGTCGGCCGCGGCATCGGCCTTCCCACCGATCCACTTGGCGACTTTGCCGGCCAATCGCGCGATCGGGTGTCCAGCGGTGCGCAACCTGCCCGTCGAGGGCGTCGCACTCAGGGCCTCCTGTCGGACGGCGTCTATCGCCGCCAAGGTCTCCGCCCTTTCAACCTCGGTGATCGCAAACTCTGGCGGCGGCTGATTGTGGCCAATTCCGACCACGTCCCGGTCAGCCGCGCTCTCACCTGTGGGTACAGCCCGCAGCGCCCGCTCGGCATCGGCGGCGGCGGTGAGGAGCTGATCGGTCAAAGCCTGTCGGTCATTGAAGGCTGTGGTGAAGGACGAGAAGTCGGTGGAGCGATCCGTCTGAATAGCGAACCGCAGCCGCATGACGTTGCCAGAAGGGGGTGCCGAGTAGCCGACCTCCAGCAGCTCCACCGCAGCGTAGAAGCCTGCTGTGTTCCGAAGTAGCGCAACCTGCGCCACCCTGAGCGTCCGGGTCCGCGACGTGAAATCTGCAGTAGCTACCACGTCAGCCGTTACCTGCCCGATGCTGCCGATCCCCTCGGCGATTGCCACGCCCTCGATCCCGGCGGGATCGTTGTAGAGGTGAGCTGAGCCTTGCCCTGCGCTGCTCCAACTGGTCTCGAACGCCCATGGCTCCGCACCGATGACGAACCGACCGTCGTGGCTTGCATAGTTGAAGGTGGCTTCCCCGAACGAGCGCTCATCCTTCGGTGGCTTTACGCTATTCAGCTTCGGCACTGCATCCCGTTTGTCGGTCGCCACTGGTGCAGCGCCAGCGCACCGTAGCCGGCTCAAAAGCTTGGTCCAGTCACGATGAGGTATGACTGTGGGGCTTAAAGAGCCGCAAAGGGAAATCGTAAAGATTTCAATACCTTGCGACAGGCCACTGGCGGAGACGGAGGGATTCGAACCCTCGGTACGGTTTCCCGTACGACGCTTTAGCAAAGCGTTGGTTTCAGCCACTCACCCACGTCTCCGGATGCGGCGCGAAGGCGGGCTATAGCGAGGCGCTTTCGCATGATCAACCGGGCTCGCGCATCGAATGGACGTGAAATCGCGGCGCACCATCGAACGTTCATTGCCGGGACATGGGGAGCGCGGATAGATTGGGCGCGTGAGTGGTGGGGCGATGGTTTCATGAGTAAGTTGATGCGTGCGCTCGGCAACGTGGTTGCCGCTCTGGCGGTTGCGGGATTGCAGGTGGGGCCGGCGCTGGCGCAGGTGCGCTCGATCGATCCCAACGCCGCGATCGATGCCGACGTGCAGGGTCCGCAGGAGACGCCGCGCGATGCGTCGCCGCGCTATCCCGATGCACCGCCCGCATCGCCGCCGAGCGCGACCGTCGCAGGCGACACCGCGCGCAGCGGCGCGCCGGTCGATCCGGCGCGCACGACGGCGGCGGCCGACACGTTCAAGCGCGACGACCTGATCGGTGCGGGTGAGGACGTGTTCGGCAAGGGCGCGGAAGGGTTCGGCTCGCTGATCGAGAAGATCTTGAAGGAGCAGGGCGAGCCCAACGCCTATATCGCGGGGCGCGAGGCCTCGGGCGCGTTCATCCTGGGCTTGCGCTACGGCTCGGGCATCATGACGCACAAGGTCGAGGGGCAGCGCCCGGTCTATTGGACCGGACCCTCGGTCGGCTTCGACGTCGGCGGCGATGCCAACAAGGTCTTCGTGCTGGTCTACAATCTCTACGACACGCAGGAGCTGTTCAAGCGCTTCCCGGGGGCCGAGGGGCGGTTGTACTTCGTCGGCGGGTTCGCCGCGACGTATCTGCGGCGCGGCAACGTCGTGCTGATCCCGGTGCGGCTGGGCGTCGGCTGGCGCGCGGGCGTCAACGTCGGCTGGATGAAGTTCAGCGAAACCTCCAAGTGGTTGCCGTTCTGAGCGGCGACCCCGCGGCGCGCTAAAAGGTCGATCGAACGCACGTGCCGCACCGAGCCCGCGACCGGCCTTCGTCTGGGCGGAGCCGCGCGATGCAAGCAGGGGTGAGCCCCAGGTCTCACGCATCGGACGTCAGCGGCAGTTCGACTTGGTCGCGTCGCCCGCGATGACCGAGCTGGTATCGCGTTCGACACGAAGCGGCATGGCGGCGATCTCGACGATCGGATCGTCGTCGACCAGTGCGGGAAAGATCAGCGGCTGCAATCGATAGGCGATCTCGACAAACATGACGGGTTGATCGGGATCGGCGGTGATCCGCGCGCTGCTCGGTCCCATGCCGGCGACCGACCTGCCGTGTTCGCCGTCGCGCTCCTCTCCCCACGACGAGGCGTGGACGAGCGCGCCGCGGCAGCGCTGCCAGTGTAGCCACTGTCCGCCGTCCTTGTTGTATTCGAGACTGGTCAGGATGACGCGGCCGCGCGCCGCCAGCTCGAGCTGCGGTTGCTGCACCTCGGCGCTGATCAGCGCGTCGTTGATCTGTGCCTCCGTGATCTTCTCCGGCCCCATCATGCCCATGTTGCCGAGCCGCCCGGCATTATCCGCGATCAGCAACGCGGCCTGGCTGACCCGCTGTCGCTGAAGCGCGACATTGGCGAGTTCAAGCAGACCCAGGATCGCGAACAGCAGCAGCGGCACGATCAGTGCGAACTCAATTATCGTCACGCCGCGGCGGTCGCGGCCGATTGCGCGCAGCGCAGCACGGCTCACTTGCAGGTCCGCTCGGGCAAAGGGGCCTGTTGGTCGAACGGCTGGTTACGCAGCGCGGTTTGCGCCCGGATGGTGTTTGACCGCGCCCATTTCAGGATCCCCGCGGTCGGCAGGCTGTCGTAATCGACCGAAGCGGTGAACACCACGACGTCGCGCGCGCCGCCGTCGCTGTCCGCAACCCCTGCCGTGTCCCATTTGTCGTTGTTGTTGACGTCCTCGTACACTTCCTTGGCGTCGCAGCGGCCGTTGCCGTTCGCGTCCTTGAACGGCTCCATGCCGGTGGTGGCGCCGGTATAATCGCGGAAGACCTTGCGCGTGAACGAGATCCGGGCGGCGGGCGCGAGCAGGTGAACCATGTCGCTCACCTGACCTTCGAGCAGTGCGCGCTGCTGGTCGGAGCTGGCGGTTTCCATCGTCCGCGATCGGCTCACGCGCTGCAACTCACCCTCGAGCGTTGCCTTGACGTAGCTGGTGTAGCCGAGTTCCAGCCCGCCCATCAGCATGAACAGGAACACCGGGGCAACGAGCGCGAACTCGGTTGCGCTGACGCCCCGACAGTCGCGCAGCAGCGAGCGTATCGCAGGCCATGCGCGCGCGTCGGCCGGTGCCGCCGACCCGGTCACTTCACGAGCCGAAGTTGGGAGATGCGGCCCGCGATGTTGCTGAACGCTTCCTGCAGCTGCGCGGCGTTCTTCGCCTCGAACGCGTGATCGGCGTTGGCGCAGTTCGACAGCAACGGGGACAGCGTCGTGCCGAATGCGATCACCCAGACGGTGATGCCTTTTGCCTGCGCGATCTGGCACAGCCCGGACAGGCGCTGCTCGACGATGCCATTCTGTTCACTGGCGGTCGGCAGGCGGTTGGCCGGCGTGCGGCGACGATCGAGCGCGGACAGGCCGTAGGCGTCGTAATCGCCGATATTGGTTTCGGTCTGACCATCGGTCATGAAGATCAGGTGGCGCGCGACCTTGCCGGTGACCGGCGCCTGGTTCTCGCTCGCGAACAGGCCCTGCGCAGACAGCAGCCGCAGCCCCCATAGGAAGCCGACGTCGTGATAGGTGAGACCGGCGGGTTTCAGTTCCTTCAAATAGCTCTGCAGGTTCGCGTTGCTGATCGCCTCGAGCTTGCGGGCATAGGTCGGGCAGGCGCCGCGCAGATTGCTGCTGTTGAACGGTGTCGCGTAGTTGGAGTTGGTGCGAACGGTCGTCGTGGGCGACCCCCAACTGCCGTCGGGCATCGAGGTCAGGCTGCCTTGCTTGCGCGCGTAGACCAGGCCCGGCAGCATCGGCCGCCACTGCGTTGCGGCATTGCCCGCGGTCGGCAGCGTATCAACGTCGAGGTCGGTGCCCGTGGCAGCGGAGGCGGGCAGGCTGCCCAGACTGGTCTGCCGCTCCTCCACGCAGGCGTTTGTTTTGTTCCAGACGATGTCGCGCGACTTGTTGTTGTCCGCGATCATCACGCTGAACTTGCCTCCGCCAACCGTGCCGTCCGCGCCAGCCGTCTTCAGCGCCGAAAGGTTGTACGTGACGGGTTTGTAGTTCCACCAGATGCGGTCGGAATAGGTGACCTTGCCGGCATCCTTGTTCGGCTTTTCCGTAACGATCTGCTGTTCTTGGTACGAGCTATATGTCGTTTCCTTCACTTCGCAAGTGGTGCCATTCAGGGTCGCGGAATAGCCGATCCCGTTCGTCGTCCGCGTCTGCGTCCAAGTCTTTACGCCGTTGGAGTCCGTGGTGGCGGGGCCGTCTTCTGTCTTGGACGATGATGTGCTGGCAGGCGCAACGCAATTCTCAGGCGGAATGTTGTAGATGCGCACTGACGCTGATCCACTGCCGGTGGGCTTGAAGCCTGATCCCGTCTTTGTTGTCGCACTCGTTGTGTTCGCAACCTGGTCGGTCGAATCGTATTCGCGTGACTGGTACGTCCAGCGATCGACCAGCCAATCGGGCTTGAGCAGCGTGCCGACGTTGACCGTCGACGAATACGGCACGAAGCCGTAGCGCACCTGCGTCTGCGGACCGCGCGCACTTTCCAGCGTGGTGTAGAAGCTCAGCACTGAATCGCGCAGCGCCTGCAGCCGGCTGACGCTGTCGCCGGCATTCGTCTCCGACATCGACAAGGTGTTGTCGAGCACGAACATGACGTCCGAATTGGGCAACTCCAGCTTGGCATCGCACGTCGTCGTGATCAGCACGGGTTTGAACCCGAAGGTCTGCATCAGCGCCATCGGCACCGATGCGCTGGCGGCCCCCTTGACCACCAGGTCGACGCCGACCTGATAGGTGATCTGCGAGCCCGTCGTGCCGTAGCGCCCGGGGTTGAAGTTGGTGGTGAAATAACGATCGGCAACCGTCTTCGCCGCCGCATCCCACGTCCGGTTGCCCATCGCCGCGCGCCCTGACAGCACCGATGCGTCGCATGCCTGCTGCAGTCGGGTTCGGACCATGTACATGCGGCTGAGATCGAGTGCGCCTCCCAGCATGCCCAGCAGTGGAACGAAGCTGACCGCCCCGATCACGAGCACGTTGCCGCGGCGGTTGACGGATAATCGTTGCAGGATGTTTGACACGCGGATTGCCGCCCTTCTTGCGTCGGGCAAACGCACCGAGTTGGTGCCTCATCCCCAATTAGGGTTATACGACCTATTACTTAACGACATTGTTCGCTCGTTGCGCAAATCGCTTGGTAGAGAAGTACTCCTGCCGTCGCCGCAAAATGACTAAAGAATACTTCAAGGCGGCATCAAATTGTAAGGACTGGATCACTAAGTGAACGCGAGGTTATCGTCGCGTGGTGGTGATTGGACGACAAACCCGTAAAGGCGAGTCGCCATTGGTGAGCGATGCTGCTGTGCTGACAAGAGGCGATGTGATCGACTGACCATCGTCGCGAGGCAGCGGTTACTCGGCGGTGCCGGGACGTCAGGGCGAGCATGCCAAGCATCCAAAAGACGCTCGCTCGCATGCGCCGGTCACGGCCAGGCTGATGCGCGGGTCCGACATGGGTCGGGATGTGGCGGATGAATGAGATCCGGCTCGATCAGCCGGAGAAAATGGTGCTGCCGGTGAGGATTGAACTCACGACCTCAGCCTTACCAAGGATGCGCTCTACCACTGAGCTACGGCAGCACTCGCGTCGTGTCGGCGACGGGAGGGCGCCTAAGAGCGGTTCGGCGCGTCATTGTCAAGGCGATATCGTCGCGGTAGCGCATCGCCCATGACGGATCGTGACGATCGTGCCGCCCGGCTGGCGGAAGAGCTGCGCGCCAACCTGCGTCGCCGCAAGGCGCAGGCGCGTGCCGGGCGCGAGCAGGCGGATGCGTCCGCGCCAGCGCCTACGCCGGCCGACGAGCCGGGCCTGCGCGACTGACGCGGTTCGTCGGGGGCTTGCGCGCATCAACCCGCGATTGGCGCGCATTTCTCCGCCAGCCAGGCGCGATCGTCCTCGGGCAATACCGGGCCGAGCGTTTCCGCCACGCGGGCGTGATAGGCGTCGAGCCAGGCGCGCTCCTCATGCGACAGCAGGTCGGCGTCGATCAGGTCGCGCTCGATCGGCGCCAGCGTCAGCGTTTCAAAGGCGAGCATGGTCGCCTCGCCGCCGGGCAGGTCGCGCTCGACCACCAGCAGCAGGTTCTCGATCCGGATGCCGTACTCGCCTGCCTTGTAATAGCCGGGTTCGTTGGACAGGATCATGCCGGCGCGCAGCGGCTCCTGCGGGCCGCCGCCGGGATAGGTCGGCTTGGCGATGCGCGCCGGCCCTTCGTGCACCGCGAGGAAGCTACCGACGCCGTGGCCGGTGCCGTGCGCGAAGTCGAGCCCGGCGGCCCACAGCGGCAGCCGCGCGAGCGCGTCGAGCTGCTGCCCGCTGGTGCCGGGCGGGAAGGTCGCGGTGGCGAGCGCGATGTGGCCCTTGAGCACGCGGGTGTAGCGGTCGCGCATCTCAGCGGTGGGCGTGCCGATGGGAACGACGCGGGTCACGTCGGTGGTGCCGTCGAGATACTGGCCGCCCGAATCGATCAGGTAGAGCTGGCCCGGCTCGATCGGGAGGCTCGACTCTTCGGTGACGTGATAGTGCGGGATCGCGCCATGCGGACCAGTCGCGGAGATGGCGTCGAACGACAGGTCACGTAGCTCACCCGTTTCCTCCCGAAACTGCTGCAGTCGCGCCGCGGCGGAAAGTTCGGTCTGCCCGCCCTTCGGCGCTTCCGCCGCGATCCAGCGCAGGAAGCGCGTCAACGCGGCGCCATCGCGAATGCTGGCGGCGCGGTGGCCGGATACCTCGGCGTCGTTCTTGGTCGCCTTCGGGATGATCGTCGGATCGCGTAAGGGTAGCGCGGTGCCGCCGCCCGCCTCGACCGCGTCGAAGATCGCGGCCACCGCGAGTGCGGGATCGATCGCGACACGCTTGCCCGCGAAGCGGCCGAGCGCGGGCGCGAAATCGGCACGGTCGTGGACGCGCACCGCGTTGCCCAGATGCTGGTGCACCGCGTCGGTCATCTTCTCGGGCGACACGAAGAGGTCGGCGGTGCCGTCGGCGTCGACGATCGTGTAGGCGAGCGCGACGGGCGTGCGCGACACATCCGCACCGCGCACGTTGAGCAGCCACGCGGTCGAATCGAGCGCGGGGATGACGACCGCGTCGGCCCCGACCTCGCCGAGCCAGTCGGCGACGCGCGCGCGCTTCGCCGCCGAGGTTTCGCCGGCATGGTCGTCACGGTGAACGCTGAGCGGCGCGGGCGAGGGCGCGGGGCGGTCGTGCCACACCGCGTCGATCGGGTTCGCGTCGACCGCGACCAGCGTCGCACCCCTGGCGGCGAGCGCGGCGCGCGTGTCCTCGACCCAGGCGCGGGTGTGGAGCCACGGATCATAGCCAACGCGCGCGCCCTCGCCGACATGCGCGGCCAGCCAGTCGGCGACGCTGTTCTCGGGCACGCCGACATAGTCCCACTCGTCGGCCGACACCTGCTCACGCACCTGAATCGTATAGCGCCCGTCGGTGAAGATCGCCGCCGCGTCCGGCAGCACCGCCGCGGTGCCCGCCGACCCGCCGAACCCGGTCAGCCAGCCGAGCCGCTGCGCATAGGCGCCGACATATTCGCTCATATGCTCGTCGGTCAGCGGCACGACGAAGCCGTCGAGGCCCTGACGGCCGAGTTGCGCGCGCAAGGCGGAAAGGCGGGCGGCGTGGGTCGACATGGATATTGTCCGGTTGCTGCGGGTTGATGCGGTACCATGTGCCAGACGGAGCCGCGTCGCGCCAAGCCGCCAGTGTGGGGTATCGCCCGCTGGGGCGCATGTATGCGGCGAGACGACCGGCCGCGGGGCCGGCCGCGTGACCTCGTCGGTTCGCCGCCCGCGGGGTTGACCGCGTGAAACCGGCTCTGTCATCATGCGGTCATCCCCGCTCGCCACAGCGGGAACGAGCGACGACTAGGGGGATCTGACGTGTTCCATCCCGATCTGATGCGCCATCCGGACAGTTGCCCGACGCTGGTGCTGAACGCCGATTATACGCCGTTATCCTATTATCCGCTGAGCATCTGGCCGTGGCAGACCGCGATCAAGGCGGTGTTCCTCGACCGCGTCGACATTGTCGCGCATTACGAGCGCGAGGTGCACAGCCCCAACCATACGATCAAACTGCCCTCGGTCATCGCCTTGAAGCAGTTCGTGCGGCCGTCGCAATTCCCCGCCTTCACGCGCTTCAACCTGTTTCTGCGCGACAAGTTCGAATGCCAATATTGCGGCCACGGCCGCGACCTGACGTTCGACCACGTCATTCCGCGCGCGCAGGGCGGGCGGACGACGTGGGAGAATGTCGTCACCGCCTGTAGCCCGTGCAATCTTAAGAAGGGCGGTCGCACCCCCAAGCAGGCGCACATGCCCTTGTTCCTGGAACCGATCCGCCCGACCAGCTGGCAGTTGCAGGAACACGGCCGGCGCTTTCCGCCCAATTATCTCCACGCGACGTGGCGCGATTGGCTCTACTGGGACGTTGAGCTCGAAGCCTGACACCACGTCGGTGGGGGCCGAGGTCGATCAAAGGGGACATGATGCGGTTGTTGCTGGTTGGCGGGTGCGCGCTGGCGCTGGTGGCCTGCTCGGGCAAGTCGGCGGACGAGAAGGCGATGGAGAACGCCGAACTGTCGAACTACACGCCGCCGTTCGTCATGTCGCGGCTCGACTTTGGCGGCGTGATCGAGCGCCGGTTCCGCCGCCTTGATGCCAACAACGACGACAAACTGGAACCCAGCGAGATTTCGCCGCGCCGTCGCGATTTCGTGATGCGGTTCGACACGAACAAGGATGGCGTCATCAGCATGGACGAGTGGAGCCGTGGCATGCTGGCCTGGTTCGATCGTCAGGACCTGAACCACGACGGTACCGTCACCAGTTTCGAGCGTGAGCGCGCGCGCGAGCTGCACGACGCCGATCTGCCCACGCCCGACGACGAACCGGCGAACACCGCGGCGGCGGCGCGCTGATGCGGGTGATGGTCGCGGTCGGACCGATCGGCGGTTGACCGCGCGGTTGGTGCGACGCAGCATGGCGGCCATGACCCTGCCCCCGATCACCAACAATCCCGATGTCCGCTATCTCGGCCGCGTGCTCGGCGACGTGATCCGCGCTTACGGCGGCGACAAATTATACGAGCGCACCGAGGCGATCCGCTCCGCCTCGGTTGAGCGGCATCGCGGCGGCGAGGGGTCGCCCGACGCCGAACTGGGCGCACTCGATCTCGACGAGACGCTCGATTTCGTTCGCGGCTTCATGCTGTTCTCGATGCTCGCCAATCTCGCCGAGGACCGGCAGGGGTTCGCGGCCGAGAAGGGTGCTGACATTGCCGCCGCGCTCGAACGGCTGGCGGGCGAGGGGATCGACCGCGCGGCGGTGATCGCGCTCTTGGACCACGCGCTGGTCGCGCCGGTGCTGACCGCGCATCCGACCGAAGTGCGGCGCAAGAGCATGATCGACCACCGCAACCGCATCGCGCAGTTGATGGCGATGCGCGATCGCGGGGTCGAGGCGACGCCCGAAGGCGACCTGATCGACGAGGCGATCGTCAGGCAGGTCGCTTTGCTGTGGCAGACGCGCGTGCTGCGGCGCGAGCGGTTGTACGTCGTCGACGAGGTCGAAACCGCGCTCAGCTACCTGCGCGACGTGTTCCTGCCCGTCATCCCTGCGCTCTACCAGCGCTGGGACCGGGCGGTCGGGCAGCGCGTGCCGTCGTTTCTGCGTCCTGGAAGCTGGATCGGGGGCGACCGCGACGGCAATCCGTTCGTCACCGCCGACTCGCTTCGCACTGCGCTCGCTCGCGCGTCGGAGGCGGTGCTGGGCTTCTACCTCGATCAGCTCCACGCCATGGGGCAAGAATTGTCGATCTCGACCAACCACGCCGCGGTCGACGATGCGGTGGTGGCGCTGGCCGAGGCGAGCGGCGACGCGGCGGAGAGCCGCAGCGACGAGCCGTATCGCCGCGCATTGTCGGGCATCTACGCGCGCACTGCGGCGACCTTTGCCAAGCTGGTCGGCAAGCCTGCGCCGCGGCCGGGCGCGTTGAAGGGCGAGCCCTACGCTGATCCCGCCAGCTTGCGCGCCGACCTCGTCGCGATCGCCAGGCCGCTGGCGCAGGGCGGCGACGGGCTGCTCGGCAGCGGTGGCGCGATCGGGCGACTGATCCGCGCGGTTGACGTGTTCGGCTTCCATCTGGCGACGCTCGATCTGAGGCAGAACAGCGCAGTGCACGAGCGCGTGGTGGCGGAAATGCTGAGCGTCGCGAGTGTCTGCGACGACTACGCCGCATTGGACGAGGCAGCGCGCGTCGATCTGCTCAAGCGCGAGCTCGCCAGCCCGCGCCCGCTCACTTCGCGCTTCGCCGATTATTCGGAGGAAACCGCGGGCGAGCTGGCGATCGTCCAGGCGGCGGCCGACGCGCACCGCGCCTACGGCTCGGCCTCTATCCGCCAATATATCGTGTCGATGTGCAAGTCGGTCAGCGACCTGCTCGAGGTGCATGTGCTGCTCAAGGAGGTCGGGCTCTACCGGCCCGGCGATCCGGCGCAGGCCGACGTGATGGCAGTGCCGCTGTTCGAGACGATCGAGGATCTGGAGGCAGCGCCGGGGGTGATGACGGCCTGGTTCGCGATCCCTGAGGTGGCTGCGATCGCCTCTGGCCGTGGTCATCAGGAAGTAATGATCGGTTATTCCGACAGCAACAAGGACGGCGGTTACCTGACCTCGACGTGGCAATTGTCGAAGGCGTCGACCGCGCTCAAGCCGGTGTTCGAGGCGGCAGGGGTGGGGATGCAGCTATTCCACGGCCGCGGCGGCGCGGTCGGGCGCGGCGGCGGATCGTCTTTCGCGGCGATCCGCGCGCAGCCGCCCGGCACCGTGCAGGGCCGCATCCGCATCACCGAACAAGGAGAGGTGATCGCGGGCAAATACGGCACGCGCGAGAGCGCGATGACCAATCTGGAGGCGATGGCGTCGGCAACGCTGCTCACCAGCCTCGAGCCTGCGCCGCTGTCGAACAGCGAGAACGAGGCGTTCGGGGCCGCAATGGATCGCATCTCCGACGCGGCGTTCCGCGCCTATCGCGGGCTGGTGTACGAGACGGAAGGCTTCCGCACCTTCTTTCGCCAGATGACCCCGATCGCCGAGATCGCGGGGTTGAAGATCGGCAGCCGCCCGGCGAGCCGCAAGCAGTCGGACGCGATCGAGGATCTGCGCGCGATCCCCTGGGTGTTCAGCTGGGCGCAGGCGCGCGTCATGCTGCCGGGCTGGTACGGGGTGGGCCAGGCGCTCGGCCAGTTCGAGGACCGTGCGCTGCTGAAGGAGATGGCGGAAGCGTGGCCGCTGTTCGGCGCGACGCTCGCCAACATGGAGATGGTGCTGGCGAAATCCGACATGGGGATCGCCCAGCGCTACGCCGCCCTGGTCGAGGACGCGGGTCTGCGCGACCGCGTGTTCGGGCGCATCCGCGACGACTGGCACCTGACCCGCGACCAGTTGCTCGAGGTGACGAGCCAGACGCGGCTGCTGGAAAAGCACCCCGCACTCGACGCGTCGATCCGGCTGCGGCTGCCTTATATCGAGCCGCTCAACCTGCTCCAGATCGAGCTGATCAAGCGCAACCGCGCGGGCGAGGACGATGCGCGGGTGCGCGAGGGCATCCTCCTGTCGATCAACGCGATCGCGACCGCGCTGCGCAATTCGGGGTAAGGGCGGGCGCCCCTCTAAGGGAGGGAGAGCGGTAGCTGCTCACCTCGCCGACCGACAGCAGAGATCGTTTCCTTTTCCGCGTGTAATGGTCAGTCAGCTGCGATGAATACCGCACCGCTCCGTCCACTCGATTGGGAGCACGTTGACGGCGGCATCGGGCGGGATTTCGTAGAGGTCCATCATCCGATAGCTCCACCCGTAGGGCGTGCATCGTTTCAGCGCCGCGGCATGAAGATCGAATTGGTCCTCACGCGGTGCAATGCGGATTGACCGAAAGAAGGAATGATCGATGAGCGCGTCTGGTGCGAACTCGGCCAAACGCGATGCGCGGAGATGATCGACGTAGATCGCGATCGACACGACCGACAGGGTCATCACGGTCAGCACGTACAGCGGAGCCGTGACCCGCAAAGAGTAGGGCATCAAGAAAACTGCTGTCGACGCCACCGCAATGATCAGGAGCCACGATCGCCACGCGATGCCGAGCCTATCCGGCCATAGCAACAAGTCGGCGACAGGCGACAGAAGGTCACCGCACCAGATGATGGCCATCAGGCAATAGGCGCCGAGCGTCAGCGCTACAATCTTCACCATCCAATCACTTCCGGTCGCGAAATCGAGGGACGTCCAACGTTCTCAACAATTTGATTGTGAGATTGAAAGAGGGTCTCGGCTACGGGAAACCTTGTTGCTCCCTTGGAGCGCTGAGGCCCAGCCACGTCAAAAGTCACAAAGGTCACACCCCTACGCATGCCCGGGCGCGCGCGTCTGCATTCGGCGGTGTCAAAGAGCGCCGCTGCGGTGACATGTGAGGGGGCGTGTAGGACAGCCCCCGCGCGTGGGTGTCAGCCCTCCAGGCTCTTCGATGCCTGCTCGAACAAATCCTTCGACAGGCCCGAATGCGCGACGATCCGCTCCAGTTCGGCGCGCATCAGCGCAGCGCGGGTCGGATCGAAGCGGCGCCAGCGGCCCAAGGGAGGCAGCAGCTTCGCCGCGGTCTGCGGGTTGAGCGCGTCGAGCGCGATCAACTGATCGGCGAGCCAGCGGTAGCCCGCGCCGCCCTTGGCATGGAAGGCGCGCTGGTTGACCCCGAACGCGCCGATCAGCGAGCGCGCGCGATTCGGGTTGGCGAGCGAGAAATCGGGGTGGCGCGCGAGTTCGGCGACGAGCGCGGGGGTGTCGTCGCGCGACGACAGCGCCTGCGTCTGGAACCATTTATCGAGCACCAGCGAATTGCCCTGATAGCGCTGGTAGAAGATGTCGAGCGCGGCGTCGCGCTCCTCCGAATGGCCGCTGACGAGCGTGGTGAGCGCGCCCTGGCGGTCGGTCATGTTGTCCGCCTTCGCGAATTGCGCGTAGGCGAGCCGCGCCGCATCGTCGGCACCCGAGGCGGCGAGGTAGCCGAGCGCGACGTTGCGCAGGCGGCGCAGCCCCTTGTCCTCGGGCGTGTAGGCATAAGCGCGGCCGCTGCCCGCCTCGTAGCCGGTGCGCCACTGCGCCTCCAGTTCGCGGCCGAGATCGCCGCGCAAAGCCTCGCGCGCGGCGTGGACCGCGTCGGGGTCGACGGTCGAGAGCTGGTCGCCGATGAAGCTCTCCGACGGCAGCAGCACCGCTTCTGCGACGAAGGCGGGATCGAGTTCGGGATTGTCGAGCGTGTCGGCGACCGCGGCGATCACCGCGGCGTGATCGGCCCGTTCCTCGATCGTCGCGGCGACGAGCGTGTCGAGCATCAACTGCTGCATCGCCTCGTAGCGCGCGAAGGGGTCGTTGTCGTGGCGCGCGAGAAAGGCAAGGTCGGCGGCGGTGCGGTCGCTCTCGATCACCACCGGCGCGGAGAAGCCACGGTTGAGCGAGACGATCGGGCGCTCGGCGATCGTCTCGAACGTCACGCTGGCGCTCGCGTCCGACAGGATGACGAGCTGCTCCTCGGTGAGCGCATCGCCTGTCTCGGCACCGAACAGCCGGATCTTGAGCGGAAGCACCTGCGGCTGCTTGTTCGACTGGCCCGGTGTGTCGGGCACCTTTTGCGCGAGGTTGAGCGTCGCGCGGCCCGAGCCGGGTTCGTGCTCCAGCGATACCGAGACGCGCGGGGTACCGGCCTGCGAGTACCACAGCCGGAACTGCGACAGGTCGATCTCGCCCGCTTCCTCCATGCAGGTGACGAAATCCTCGCAGGTGGCGGCGGTCCCGTCGTAGCGGTCGAAGTAGAGGTCGGTCGCGGCGCGGAAACGCTGCTCGCCCAGCATCGTCGCCATCATCCGGATCAGCTCCGCGCCCTTGTTGTAGATCGTCGCGGTGTAGAAGTTGGAGATCTCGAGATAACGCTCGGGCCGGACCGGGTGCGCGAGCGGGCTCGCGTCCTCGGGGAACTGCCCGGCGCGCAGGCCGCGCACGTCCTCGATCCGCTTCACCGCGGCCGAACCCTGATCGGCGGAGAAGCCTTGGTCGCGGTAGACGGTGAAGCCTTCCTTGAGGCTCAACTGGAACCAGTCGCGGCAGGTGATGCGATTGCCCGACCAATTGTGGAAATATTCGTGCGCGACGACCGCGGCGATGGCGTCGTAATCATAATCGGTCGCGGTATCGGGGTCGGCGAGGATGTAGCGGCTGTTGAAGATGTTCAACCCCTTGTTCTCCATCGCGCCGAAGTTGAAATCGTCCACCGCAACAATGTTGAACACGTCGAGATCGTATTCGCGGCCGTAGACGCGCTCGTCCCACGCCATTGACAGCTTCAAGGCGTGGAGCGCGTGGTCGGTCTTCGCCAGATCGGCCTCACGCACCCAGATGCCGAGCTCGACCGTGCGGCCCGAGCGCGTGGTGAAGGTGCCGCTATTGACCGCCAGGTCGCCTGCGACGAGCGCGAACAGGTAGGATGGCTTCGGATAAGGATCGTGCCACTCAGCCCAGTGGGTGCCGTCGTCGCCGTCGCCCTCAGCCACCGGGTCGCCGTTGGCGAGCAGCACGGGGAAGCGCGCCTTGTCCGCGCTCATCCTGACCGTGTAAGTCGAGAGCACGTCGGGGCGGTCCGGGAAATAGGTGATGCGGCGGAAACCCTCCGCCTCGCACTGCGTGCACAGATTGCCGCCCGACGCGTAGAGCCCCATTAGCTGCGTGTTGCGCTCGGGTGCGATCTCGACCTCGGTCTCGATCACGTGCGCGTCGCCGGGGAGCGGCAGGGCCAGTTGCTCGCCCTCGATCCGCCAGTCGTTGACCGCGACGCCGTCGACCGTCACCGACAGCAGCTTCTGCCCCGCGCCGTCGAGCACGAGCGGCAGGTCGTGCGCGCCCGACCGCACAACCGACAGCCGCGCACGCACGCGGGTGGCGGCGGGATCGAGCGAAAAGTTGAGCGCGGTCTCGGGCACGGTCCACGCGGGCGCGGTGTAATCCTCGCGGCGGATCACCTTCGGGGCGGCAGGAGTGAGGGCGGCGTTCATGGCATCGAGCATGTCCGACCCTATCATCGGCGAGCGCCAAGGTTCCATAGCCAAGGTGGGCGATCACGCGGGCGACAGGCTTGCGCCGGCCGGGCGCGCTGCTAGGCCGCGGGCCACAAGGAGAGAAAAATCGTGAAGCGTTTATCGGCCGTTGCGCCCTTTGCCCTGCTGCTGGGTGCGGCGCATGCACCCCAATCGGCCCCGGCCCCTGCTGTCACCCCCCTCGCCGCCACGCCGCCTGCGGCACGTGCAACCGCGCCGCGCACCGCGCAGGAGGCCGCGATCCGTGCGCACGTCGCCTATCTCGCCTCCGACGCGCTTCAAGGCCGCGAGGCGGGCAGTGCGGGGTTCAATACCGCCGCCGACTACGTCGCGCAGCAATTCGCCGCGGCGGGGCTGAAGCCCGGTGCGGACGGCGCGTTCCTGCAACGTGTGCCGTTGATGAAATATCAGGTCGCGGGTGAGGCGCGCGCGATGATCAACGGTGCGGCGCTGAAGGCAGGCGAGGACTTCACCGCGGCGGCGAACCCGCAGGCCGCGCGCACCGACGTGGGCGCACGCGTGGTGTTCGTCGGACAGGGCGTGTCCGCGCCCAGCCGCGGCCACGACGATTACGGCGCCGTCGACGTGCGCGGCGCGATCGTCGCGCTGGTGGGCGGCGCACCCGCCGACCTGCAGAGCGAGGAGCACGCTTACTTCGCCAGTCTGCGCACCAAGCTGCAGGCCGCCGCCGCGCACGGCGCGGTCGGCGCGGTGCTGCTGACGGGCGGCGCGACCAAGGCGCGGCCGGTGCGCGCGGGCGGGGTGCAGTCCGGCTGGGCGACGCCCGAAGGCACCGCCTTCGCGCCGGGCGTGCCGCTGCTCGCCACGCTGACCGACGCGGGCGCGCGCAAGCTGTTCGCTGGCGCGGGCATGACCTGGGATCAGGCGCGTGCCGAGGTGAATGGCAAGCAATCGTTCCCGCCCGCCGCGCTCGCCACCACCCTTCGGATCGAGAGCGCGACCGCGTTCACGCCGGTCGCCTCGTCCAACGTCGTCGGCGTGCTGCCCGGCACCGATCCGGCGCGGCGTGGTGACGTCGTCGTGCTGTCGGCGCACCTCGACCATATCGGCATCAGTAAGAAGCCCGACGCCAGGGGCGACCGGATCAACAACGGCGCGCTCGACGACGCGATCGGGATCGCGAGCCTGATCGAGGAAGCGCGGCGGTTCCAGCAGCGCGGTGCGGGCAAGCGGACGATCGTGTTCTTGGCGGTCACCGCCGAGGAAAAGGGGCTGGTCGGCAGCGATTACTTCGTGCGGCACCGGCCGAAGGGTCTGGAGAATATCGTCGCCGACGTGAACCTCGACATGCCGGTGCTGACCTATCGGTTCAACGATGTGGTGGCGTTCGGCGGCGATCGCTCGACGCTCGGCCCCGTGATTGCGCGCGCGGCGCGGGGCGCGGGCGTCGTAACCTCGCCCGATCCGATCCCCGAGCAGACGATCTTCACGCGATCGGACCATTTCCGCTTCGTGGAAGCCGGCGTGCCGTCAGTGTTCCTGTGGCCGGGGCTGAAGGGCGAGGGCGCGCGCGCGGCGTTCGAGGACTTCATGAAGAACCGTTACCATCAGGAGGGTGACGAGGTAGACGCAGGGATCCTGTGGGATCAGGCGGTGCGTTTCGTCGACATCAACTATGCGATCGCGCGCGAGATTGCGGACGCGCGCAATCGCCCGGCGTGGAACAAGGGCGATTATTTCGGCACCGCGTTCAAAGGCCCGATGGCGCAGTGATGGCGCAGTGATGGCGCAGTGATGGCGGAATGACGCTGTTCGTCTTTGGCCTCGGCTATGCCGCGCGCGCGATCGTCGCGGCAGCGGGCGGCGTCGCGATCGGCACGACACGCGACGGGCGCGGGGGTACGCTTGCGTACGACGACGCGGGCGCGGTGCGCGCCGGACTGGCGGCGAGCGCGCGCGTGCTCGTCTCGATCCCGCCCGACGCGGACGGCGATCCGGTGCTGCGCGACTATGCCGATCTGCTGGCGGGCAAGTGGGTCGGTTACCTGTCCTCGACCGGCGTCTACGGCGACGTCGGCGGCGCATGGGTGGACGAGAGCGCGCCCGCCGACCGCGGGCGGCGGGCCAAGCGCAACGCGGCGGACGCGGCGTGGCTGGCGCGCGGCGCCCATGTGTTCCGCCTGCCCGGCATCTACGGTCCCGGTCGCTCGGCGCTGGAACGAGTAACGCGCGGCGAGGCGCATCGCACCGGCATCGGGGGCCAAGTGTTCAGCCGCGTCCACGTCGACGACATCGCCAGCGGTGTGGTCGACGCGTTCGACGCACCCGCGGGCGCGTACAATCTGTCGGACGACGAGCCTGCGAGCCAGGACGTGGTGGTCGACTACGCCGCGCGCCTGCTCGGCGTCGCTTCGCCGCCGCTCGTCTCGCTTGAACAATTGTCGCCGATGGCGCGCGGCTTCTACGCCGAGAATCGGCGCGTCGCGAACGGCAAGGCGAAGCGCGTGCTCGGCTGGCGGCCGCGCTTTCCCGACTACCGGTTCGGCCTGCGCGCGGTCAGCGCGATGACCAGCCCCGCGCCCGCCAGCACGCCCCCGGCGGCAGCGAGCAGCGACCAGCGGTAACCCTCGAACACCGTCGACAAGAGCATCGCGATGACGGGCACGATGACGCTGTTGTACGCCGCCTTCGCCGGGCCGATCGTGCGAATGATGCGGAAATAGAGCGTGAAGGCAAGCGCGGAGGCAGCGAGCCCGAGGTAGAGCACACCCGCGACATAGCTCGGCCGGGAATCGAACACCGGTGCGCCGACGGTCGCGAGCGCGAAGGCGGCATCCATGCCTGCGCCCAGCAGCATCGCGACCGCGAGCATCGGGATCATCGGGTAGCGCGCCGCTGTCTTCGTCGCCTGCATGACGTTCGCGACCGAGGCGGACAGGATCGCGCACCCGGTCAGTGCGATGCCGATCAACGCCTCGCCGGGACCGTTCGGGTCGCTGCGCGCTTCCTGGATGAACAACAAAGCGACACCCGCCATCGCGACCGCGGAACCGGCGAGCAATTGCCGTCCCATCCGCTGCCGCAGAAAAACGCGCGCAAACAATGCATTGGGCACCAGTAGCAATGCGAACACGACCGAGACGAGCCCCGAGGTGATGTGCTGCTCCGCGCGGTAGACGAAGTTGAAGTTGCATACGAACTGCGCGAGCCCGAGGACGCCCGCGAACAGCCAGCCTGTGCGGTCGAACGCCAGTCGCTCGCCGCGCGTCTTCGCTACAACGGCCAGCGCGACGCCCGCCACCGCGAAGCGGTACGCGACTGACCAGCTCGGCGGCACGATCGCGCCCGCCAACTGATCGCGGATCACGATCCAGGTCGATCCCCAGATCAGCAGCACGATCGTGAACGGTATCAGCACGCTGGCGCGCGTCGACTGCGGTGCAGGGGCGGTGGACATCGTGGGTGCGCTTACCAGATCGCACGCGCGCGGCTAGCCGCGGGAACAAGAGCTTCCTCCAGCCGGATCGATTCGGTTCGTGGAAAACCGCTCCCGTCCCGCGGGGGCGCGGCCACGTCAGCTTATTCCGTGGATTCGTCCGTCGACCGTGCGCCAGCGGCCATCCTGCAACCGCATGACGTATATGGCCCGCATCCCGCACAAGTAGCCGCACTGCACCTCGACATTGATGAACGCGTGGTCGAGCGCGATATTGGGTTCGGAAAGGCTGATCGTCTCGTCGCAACCCTTGGATGAGAGCGTCTCGTTGACGCTGAGCCACGCGGGATCGACCTTCTTGGCCCGCCCGGTTGCCTCGGGGCGTTCGGAGGCGCGAAGCGCGGCAGTCTGGATCGCGATCTGCGCCCGCTTCTCCTCCGGCGGGAGATCATCCTGGACGAACCACAGCCGGTCGCGCGCTTCTTCTTCGCTGTCAGGCTTCCATGGACGCCGGGGCTCGCCGACCGGCGCATCGAATTTCATGTCGCCCGGACTGGGCTGACGCTGACCCGCGAGCGGCATCGGGACCAATATCCGCTGCACGCAGATCCGGCGACCGGCCGGGCGGTAGTGCGGGCGTTGCTGCGCGTGCTAGCTCACCGAGCAGGGCCGACATGACGGCGGCGCGCGGATCGGGGGTCGGATGGGGAGCGCTCGCCATCATCAGGGCGGCAGCGAGGACCACGCGTATATATTTAGACCCCTCCTAAACCCGGTCATCAACCGCACGCGGTTGTGACCTTTCTCGTCGCCGGCATCGTGACGCGGCGCGATGCGACGCGCAACCGCGACGTGTCTGCAGCCAATCTGCGATGATCAACAATGCTCGTGATCGTCGGACTAGGCTGAACAATCGATAACGGGCGCGTTCAGCGACCACTCAAGGCGAATCGGCGAAAAGCGCATCACCGATGCAGCAATACCGCCGCGCCGCGTCAATGAGTGGAGCAGCAGATGCTGAAGACGCTTTCGATCGCCGCCGGAACGCTGGCGATGGGTATCACCTCCTTCGCACCGATGGCGGCGCAGGCGCAGGGTTATTACCGCGGCTACGACGATCGCGGCTACAGCCGGGCGTATAACGACGATCGCTACCGCGACCACGACCATGCCTACGCACGCGCCGATCGCGACGGCTGGAACCAGGGGCCGCGCTATTACAAGACCGATCGCCCGCGTTATTATCGCAACCCGCGCGATTATCGCTACACCGATCGCCGCTGCCAGAACGGCACCACCGGGACAGTCGTCGGCGCGATCGCGGGCGGATTGCTCGGCCGCGTGATCGATCGCCGCGGTGACCGGACGCTCGGCACCGTGCTGGGCGCTGGTGCGGGTGCACTGGCGGGCAATGCGGTCGAGCGCGCCGACAACCCGGGTTATTGCCGGCGTTGACGCGGGTGCTGCTGCCGTGGTGCGGGGAGGGCGGGCGACCGTCCTCCCCGTCGCCGCGTCACAAGGCGGCGATCGCCTCGGCGAGCGGGCGGATGTCGTCGGCGCGCTGGTCCCATGAGACGACCAGCCGCGCCTCGCCGACGCCCCAATCGTAGAAATCGAATCCCTTCGCGCGCAGGCCCGCCGCCTCGTCGGCGGTGACGCGCAGGAACACCTCGTTGCCGTCGACCGGGTGGATCAACCGCTCGCCCGCGGCCTGCGCGATCAGCCGCGCGCCGTCGTTGCTCGCGCGCGCGCAGTCGAGCCACAGGTCGTGGTCGAGCATCGCGAGAATCTGCGCGGCGAGATAGCGGCCCTTCGACAGCAGCAGCCCCGCGCGCTTGCGGCGGAACACGGTCGCATCCGCCAAATCGGGGCGGAAGAAGACCAGCGCCTCCGCGTTCATGCCGCCGTTCTTCACGAAGCCGAACGACAGCACGTCGACCCCGCCGCGCCACGTAAGGTCGGCGGGGCTGGCACCGGTCGCGACGACGGCGTTGGCGAAGCGCGCACCGTCCATATGGAAGTGAAGCCCGCGCGCGCGCGCCACCGCGCCGATCGCGGCGACTTCGTCGGCGGAGTAAGCACGGCCATACTCGGTCTGGTTGGTGATCGAGATCGCGCTCGGCACCTGTTGGTGGATGTCGTAGCGCTGGGCGTTCAGCACCGCCTCGAGCGTCTCGGGCGTCACCTTGGCGCCGTCGCCGTCGGCGAGCAGCAGCTTGGCGCCGTGGGTGTAGAATTCGGGCGCGCCGCACTCGTCGTTCTGGATGTGCGCGTCGCGGTGGCAGACGACCGAGCCGTGCGGCGGGCAGATCGCGGCGAGCGCCAGGCAATTGGCCGCGGTTCCGCTCGGCACCCAGAAGGCGCGGACCTCGGTTTCGAACAGGTGCGACAGACGCGCGTCGAGTTGCTTCGACCAGCGGTCGCCGTCGTAGGCGGTGTCGAGCGTGTCGACCTCAGCCAGCGCGCGCATCACGGCGGGGTGGACGGGGGCGGCGTTGTCGGAGAAGAAGCGCATGTTCAGAGCCTTGGGTCGGCTCGGCGCGCTCGTCAACCGGCCTCAGCCGTGCGTCGCGATCGCGAACAGCCCACCGACACCCAGCGCGTAAAGAACGAGCACCGCGAGCGAGTCGATGCCCATACGCCAGAACAGCCGGCGCGGGCGGAAGATCAGCCCGGCGGCGTAGACGCAGGTGAGCAGGATGCCGAGCCCGGCGAGGTAGATGTCGCTCGCCTGCGCCGACGGCAGCACCGCCTCGCCCGAGACGACCACCGCGAGCAGGAAGAGGACGGGGAGGAAAGCGTTGCCGCCGAAGATGTCGCTGATCGCGAGCTGGTAATCCTTCATCCTGACCGAGGTGATGCCGGTCGACAGTTCGGGCAGCGAGGTGGCGGCGGCGAGGATCGTCGCGCCGAACAGCACGCCCGACAGCCCGATCCGGTCGGCGATCGCGTCGCCGCTGCGCTCCAGCAGGACGCCCGCGACCAGCGTGGCGAGCGCAGCCGCGCCGAAGACCCAGAAGACGCGGTTAGTGTGCGGCGCCCCGGCATCCTTCTTGTCCTGCGAGTGGCCCTTTGGCTCCTCCTGCGTATCGGGCGCGTCGCCCGCGCTGTCGTGCCACGGTAGGCCGCGGCTGGCGCGGCTCGACAGCCACAGGCCGGCGAGCCAGAGCGCCGCGATCGCGAGCGCGCCGGGGGTGACACGGAAGGCGATCAGGTCGCCGGGCAATTGCGTCGCCATGATCGCGACGATCAGCACCGCGACGACCAGCACCGCCTCGACCACCAGGCTGAGGCTGGCGGCGCGGTAGGTGAGCGCGGCGCGTTCCTTCATCGCCATGTCCATGAAAACGAGCACCACCGTCTGAATCGCGATCCCGCCCAGGATGTTGCCGACCGCGACGCCGATGTTGCCGCTGGCCGCCGCGCTGACGGTGATCGCGATCTCGGGCAGGTTGGTCGCGACCGCGAGCACGACGATCCCGCCCAGCGCCTTGCCGAGGTGAAGCCGCGCGGCGAGCACGTCGGTCGTATCGGCGAGCTTGACGCCCGCGATCCAGATGACGCCGGCCGACGCGGCGAAGATCAGCAGCAGGATGGGAAGCGAGCTTTGCGCTAACACGGGTATTCCTTCAACGGCCGCGATCGCGCGGTCGGGATAGGTAACGTGCGGCCGGCGGGTACGGGTTCGTTGGGGCGTGTAGGTGAGCGTTTACACCGTGGTGCGGCGCCGTGGACTGAACGTTGGCATGTCCGGTTCGTGCGCCTTGGGATTGAAGTGGCGGAAGCTCGGATCAAGCCCGGAACGGCGGGAGGCTCGGGCGCGTGTTGAGCGACGCGATGAGTTGGTAGATCGTTGTCGACGCCAGCCCACTACGCTCGTCACCCCGGCCTCGAGCCGGGAGCAAACTTCCTTCGCGACGACAAGCCGGATGGTGTAGTTTGACGGGCTAAGCGCTCTCGCATCGATGCCGCGCTCCGATCGGTAGTTCCGGGGACAGCGGGACCCCGGATCAAGTCAGGGGTGACGGGGTGTATGATGACGAACGGAAGCAATGACGAATGGGGACAAGGTGCGTTGCTGTCACCGGACCTACTCCAAGGATCGGGCCGGCTCGACGAGACGCGCCCTTAGACGGCTGCCCCTACTCCTCGCCGCCGTCCTCGTCGTCGGGCGCGCGGCGATCCTCGCGCGGCGGTGGTGGTGGGCCGCGGTCGCGTGGGCCGACGATCAGCGAGCCATCGGACGACTGGCGGATGTCGACGCCGAGGTCGCGCAGACGGTCGGCGGTCTGGTCGACCGCGCCGCCGATCAGGTCGCCGACCGGATCGCCGTTGCCGATCGCGGCCTCGGGATCGATCGCATTTTCCTCGACCACGACGGGCTTCACGACCGGCTGGATGTTCAATGCCGATTGCATGAAGTTGCGCCAGATCTGCGCGGGGATGCCGCCGCCGTGGAGCCCCGGATTGGGCGAATTGTCGTCGTTGCCGACCCACACGCCGACGACCAGATCGCCCGCGAAGCCGATGAACCACGCGTCGCGCCCCGATTGCGACGTGCCGGTCTTTCCATAGCCCGGCACCGACAGCGCCGCCTGTCGCCCGGTGCCGCGGATCGAGGAGGAGAGGAGCGACAGCATCGCCGCGCGCTGCTCCTCGGGCATCGTCTTCTGCCCGCCGGTCAGTGACTCGAACCAGCCCTTGTTGCCCGCGGTTTCGCGCAGACCGTGCGCCTCGACCGGGTAACGTCCGTTGGCGATCCCGGCATAAGCGGCGGTGAGTTCTAGCAGCGACACCTCGGAGGTGCCGAGCCCGATCGTCGCCTCGTTGGCGATCGGGGTCGAGATGCCGAGGTCGCGCGCCGCCTTGATCACCTGCCGCACGCCGACCTGCTGCGTGAGCCGCGCCGCGGCGACGTTGGACGAGCGCGCAAAGGCGCGCGCGAGCGTGATCTCGCCCAGGTAGCGGCTATCGTCGTTCTTGGGCTTCCACCCGGCGATCTCGACCGGCTCGTCCTCGACCGTGGAAGCGGGGGTCATGCCGGCGCGGATTGCCGCCAGATAAACGAACAGCTTGAAGGTCGAGCCCGGTTGGCGCTTGGCTTGGGTCGCGCGGTTGAACGGCGAATCCGAATAGCTCTTGCCGCCGACCATCGCGACGACCTCGCCGTTCGGGCGCATAGCGACGAGCGCGGCCTGCGCCTTCTTCAGCCCCGCCTGCCGGATCACGCGCTCGGCGGTCGCCTGCAGCTTGCGGTCGAGCGTCGTCTTGACCTTGGTCTCGTCGCGGATCTCGCCGGCCTGGTCGCGCGCGCTCGGCAGCACCCAGTCGGCGAAATACGTGCCGGTGGGGACGCTCTGCGCTGACTTCGCGAGCACGCGCTGCGGCTGCACGGCTTGCGCCTCGCGGTGGGTGAGAAAGCCCGCATCCTCCATCGCGCCGATCACCACCGCCTGCCGCTTGCGCGCACCCTCGAGGTTGCCGGTCGGGGCGAGACGCGACGGCGCCTTGACGAGGCCGGCGAGCATTGCCGCCTGTCCGACGTTCAGATTTTGCGGGCGGCGGCCGAAGTAATGCTGCGACGCGGCGGTCAGGCCATAGACGTTGTCGCCAAAATAGACGTTCGACAGATAGCGCGACAGGATCTCGTTCTTGGACAGCCACGCCTCGAGCCAGAAGGCGATCGCGACCTCGCGGATCTTGCGCGCGGCGGTGCGGTCGGAGTCGAGGAAGGCGTTCTTCGCGAGCTGCTGCGTGATGGTCGAGCCGCCCTCGCGCACGCCGCCGCCGCGCATGTTATGCCACGCCGCGCGCGCGATGCCGCGCGGGTCGACGCCCCAGTGCGAGAAGAAGCGCCGGTCCTCGATCGCGACGAACGCTTCGCGCACGTGCGGCGGCAGCGTGGACGCATCGACCGGCGCGCCGATGATCGCGCCGCGCCGCGCGATCGGCACGCCGCTGGCATCGGTCAGCGTGATCGACGGCGGCGTCGGCGGCTTCAATGACTGCGACAAAGGCGCAGTGACCGCGAGCCAGATCACCGCGAGAATGAACAGCACGATCCCCGCGGCGGTGCCGCGTACCAGCCATTTGCCCCAGCGAAGGCGGCGGCGGCGGCGCGGCGGCTCGTCGCCACCGCCACCAAGCCCGCCATATTCTTGCGAGGGCTCGTCCCGCCACGCGTCGAACGACGGCAGCGGTTGCGCAGGGGGCGGGGCGGGGCGCCAGGGATCGCGCGATGCGTCGGCCGGCGCGTGATTGTACCGGACGCGGCCAGAGTCGTATGGGTCCATGTCTTGTCCGGTGACTTACAGTAATATGACACTCGCCGCAAGCCGCGGCGTGAAGGGATGCAATAGCGTGATGTGGAAGCGAGCGGAAGGATGAGCGCGGGCACCTCGGGCGCGCTCACGATCCTGGTCGATGCCGATGCGTGTCCGGTGAAGGAGGAGATCTACCGCGTCGCTTATCGCACCGGCGCGGGCGTGGTGGTGGTCAGCAACCAGTGGCTGCGCGTGCCGGCGCATCCGCAGATCCGCCGCGTGGTGGTGGGTGACGCCTTCGACGCCGCCGACGACTGGATCGCCGAAACAGCCGACGCGCGGAGCATCGTCGTGACGAGCGACATCCTGCTTGCCGACCGCTGTTTGAAGAAGGGCGCGAGCGTGCTGGCACCGACGGGCAAGCCGTTCACGCTCGCGTCGATCGGTGGCGCGATCGCGACGCGCGCGATCATGGCCGATCTGCGCGCGGGCGGCGAGCAGATGGGCGGACCCGCGCCGTTCTCGGCGGCGGATCGCTCGCGATTCCTCAATGCGCTCGACGCGCTGCTGGTGAAGGTGGCGCGCAGCAGCGTCGCGTAACTTTTGTTATCCAAGCGTTGACAGCCGATCGCCGGCTGGTCCAACTTCGCGCCCACGGTGACGCCAGATCGCCGCTGAGAGAGGTGCCGGCGATGGTCCTGACCAAGGGCGACGATTATCCGATCCACCAGACGGCGGAGCCGGTCGCCTTTGCCGGGACCGACCGCAATCTCTACGATCGTTATTATTTCAACGGCTACGCACCGGGCATCGGCGACGACGGCTTCTTCGCGGTCGCGTTCGGCGTCTACCCGCACATCAACGTCACCGACGCGAGCTTCTGCTGGTTGAAGGATGGGCGGCAGGTCAACCTCCACGCCAGCCGCGGGCTCGCGATGGAGCGGATGGACCTGCACGTCGGACCCGTCGCGATCGAGGTAGTCGAGCCGCTGCGCGTGCTGCGCGTGACGGTGGATGCACCCGACGAGCGCGTGCGCGCCGACCTTACCTTTACCGGCCGCGCTTTTCCGCTTGAGGAGCCGCGCTTCACGCGCCGCAACGGCCCGCGCACGCTGATGGACGTGACGCGGATGACGCAGAACGGCCGCTACACCGGCTGGGTCGAGGTCGACGGCGAACGCCACGATGTGTCGGGCTGGATCGGCACGCGCGACCGCTCGTGGGGCGTGCGCCCGATCGGTGCCGCCGACGCGCAGCCCGCCAGCCCCGCGCTGCCTCCGCAATTCTTCTGGCTGTGGAGCCCGTGCGTGATGGAAGGCGGCGACCTGTATTTCCACACCAACGACGACGCGCATGGTGCTGCATGGAACCGCCGCGCAGTGTGGAAGCCCGAGGGCGGGGGGCAGGGTGACGAGCGTCACTATGACGATGCCGCATTCCACATTGCGTGGCAGCCCGGCACGCGCCGCGCGCGCACCGCGTCGCTCACCTTGCGCGACGCGCGCGGCGAGACGCGGGTCGCGTTCGACATCGGCGAGACGTTCATGATGCTCGGGCTCGGCTACGGCCACCCGCGCTGGGGGCACGGCATCAGCCACGGTGAGGCGCTGACCGTGGGGCGCGAGGACTTCCGGGCGGACGAACTCGCGCCGATGCAGCCGCACCACCTCCACGTCCAGGCATCGGTCGGCGTGACGATGACCGAACCCGATGGCCATGTTCGCCGCGGCAAGGGCGTGCTCGAACAGCTCGTCCTTGGCCCGCATGCGCCATCGGGCTTCAACGGCGTGCTCGATCCGGCATGACGGGCACCCCGCTCTCCGCCGACGCGCTCACCGCCTATCTGTCGCGCCTCTGGTCGACGCCGGTCATGGTCGAGGGGCTGGCGCGCATCCCCGGCGGGGCGAGCCGCGAGACCTACCGCTTCGACGCGCACGCGGACGGCGAGACGCATCGGCTGATCCTCAGGCGCGATCCGGGCGGCAGCCTGATCGATACCGAGAGCGAGACCGAGTTTCGCGCCTATCAGAGTGCGGCGGGCGTCGTCCCGGTGCCGCGCGCGGTCGCGCTGGAACGCGACGGCGCCGAACTCGAGCGGCCGTTCTTCATCATGGAGCGTATCGAGGGCGGCGAGGTGGCGAGCCCGTTCACGCGCGCGCCGTTCGGCGAGCATGGCGAGCGGCTGGGCGCTGCGTTCTTTACCGCGCTCGGGCGGCTCGCCGCGCTCGATCCGGCGGGCACGCCGCTCGCCGCGTATCTGGAGACGCCGGCGCCCAACCGGGCGTGGCAGGTCGCGCTCGATTATTGGGAAGCCGTGCTGGACGAGGATGAGGCGCAGCCGATGCCGGTGGTCCGCGCCGCGATCCGGCTGCTGCGCCGCGAACCGCCGCCGCCCGCGCAGAAGATCGCGATCGTCCACGGCGATTATCGTTCGGGCAATGTGATGCACGACGGTGCGGGCGGGATGCTCGCGATGTTCGACTGGGAGATGGCGCATCTGGGCGACCCGCTGGAGGATCTCGGCTGGGCGCTCGATCCGATCTGGGACCATTTCGAGCCCGGCTGCGTGTGCGGCATGACGTCGCGCGCACGCGCACTGGACACGTGGCGGGCGGCGAGCGGGCTCGCGGTCGACCCGAACGCGATGCGGTGGTGGTCGCTGTTCAATGCGGTCAAGGGCCGCGCGATCTGGACTTCGGCGTTCGCCGAGTTCGTGGCGGGCGGGCGCACCGACCCCGTGCTCGGCATCTCGGGCTGGTACACCGCGCGGCGGCAGGACGCGATCATCGCCGCGCAACTGGAGGATTGGCGGTGAGCGATCTGGGCGACGTGCTGACCGGCGCGGGGCTGGTCGGGCTGGGCGCGGGCGCGGCGGCTGCCACGCACGACGCGTACGGCGGCGCGATGATGACGGTCGCGGGGCTGCTCGCGGTGCTGGGCGCGCAGGAGGCGGACCAAGCGGCGGCGTGGCGGCTGGCGGACATCGCGGCGATGCGTACGCTGCTGGGTGATGCCGCCCCCGCGACGGGCGAGGGGATGACGCTCAGTGAGCTCGACGAGGCATGGGCGACGCTGTCGCGCGCGTTGATTACGCATCATGCCGGCGTCGCGCCGGGAAGCGAGGAGGACCGCGCGATCCTCGCCTTCTACCGCGAGAGCACCGGGCGGCGCGAACTGGTGTGGCCGCAATGAGCGACGCGCAAGTGCGAGCCGCGGAGACGCTCGACCGGCCGCTCGCGGGGATGCGCGTGGTGGAGTGCGTGTCTGGCACGATGGCGCACACTGCGCGGTTGCTCGCCGATCTGGGTGCGGAGGTGATCCGCGTCGAGCCGGCGGGCGGCGGCGCGGAACGACGCGAAGGGCCGATGCTCAACGGCCAGAGCCTGTTGTTTGCAGCCGCCAACCTCGGCAAACGCGCGGTTGCGATGGCGGTCACCGACCCGTCGTTCGACGCCCTGCTCGCCGACGCCGATATCCTGATCGAGAACAGCGCGCCCGGCAGCGACGCGCACGCCGCGCTCGATCCCGCCGCGCGCGCCGCGCGCCATGCGGGGCTGGTCGTCGTGTCGCTCAGCGATTTTGGGCAGGTCGGGCCTTGGCGCACCTGGCGCGCGACCGATCCGGTGCTCCATGCATTGTCGGGCGGATTGTCGCGCTCCGGACTGCCCGATCGCGCACCGCTGTTGCCGCCGGGCGAATTGTTCCTCCACGCCGCGGCGACGCAGGCGGCGGTGATCACGCTCGCCGCGTTCATCCAGCGGTTGCGCGACGGGCGCGGCGATCATGTCGACGTCGCGCTGATCGAGGCGGGGATGGCCGCGCTCGACCCCGGTTTTGGGATTGCGGGCAGCGCGCAATCGGGCGTGCCGCTGTGGAAGATGTCGCGCGGCCGCTTCGACGAGCGGCACCGTTACCCGATCATCGCGTGCGCCGACGGTTATGTCCGGCTGTGCATCATGGCGCCGCGGCAGTGGCGCGGGATGTGGGAATGGATGGGGCGGCCCGATGCCTTTGCGGGGTCCGAATGGGAGAAGTTGCAGACGCGCTTCCGCTCGCCCGACCTGATCCCCGCGATTGCCGCGCTGCTGGCGACGAAGACGCGCGCCGAGGTGGAGGCGGAGGCAGCGGCGCACGGCGTCCCCGCCGCGGCGCTGCTCGACCTCGACGAGGGGATCGCGAACGAACAGATTGTCGCGCGCGGCGCGTTCAAGCCGGTCGCGGTGGCGGGCATTCCGGTGCCGATGCCCGATGGTGCGGTGGAGATCGACGGCCAGCGCACGGGCCCGCGCGGCGGCGCACCCGATCTGTCGAGCGACCCGGTAGCGTTCGATCAACCGCGCGGGCACTGGACGCCGCCGCCCGCCGCCGACCGCCCCCTCGCGGGGCTGAAGGTGCTCGACATGGGGGTGATCGTCGTCGGCGCGGAGACGGGGCGGCTGCTCGCCGATCTGGGCGCGGACGTGATCAAGGTGGAGAACGGCGCCTTTCCCGACGGCCAGCGCCAGTCGCGCGACGATGCGCCCGTCTCGATCACCTTCGCCGCCGGGCACCGTAACAAGCGCGGGCTGTCGATCGACCTGCGCGCCGACGCGGGCAAAACGCTGTTCGCGCGATTGGTGGGCGAGGCCGACGTGCTGCTCTCGAACTTCAAGCCCGGCACGTTCGACGCGCTCGGCTTTTCGCCCGATCGCTTGCGCGCGCTCAACCCGCGGCTGGTCAGCGTCGACAGCTCCGCCTTCGGCGCGACGGGGCCGTGGAGCAGGCGGGGTGGCTATGGTCCGCTGGTACGCTGCTCGGCGGGGCTGTCGAAATTGTGGGTGTACCCTGACGACCCGGCGAGCTTCTCCGACGGCGTGACCGTCTATCCCGACCACGTTGCCGCGCGTGTTGGGGCGGCGGGCGCGCTCGCGCTGCTGATCCGGCGGATGCGGACGGGCGCGGGCGGGCGCGCGAGCGTCAGCCAGATGGAGGTGATGATGGGGCATCTCGCACCCCTGTTTGCCGCGCGTGCCGCGGGTGCCGACATAACCGAGCCGGCGCGCGCCTGGCCGTGGGGCATCTATCCGGCGGCGGGAGACGACGAGTGGGTCGTGGTCACCGCGCGCGACGCGGCCGGGGAAGAGGCGGTCGCGCGTGTCATCGGACACGACGACTCGATCAATGATCGCGACTTCGCGCTCTCCGCTTGGACACGCGCGCGGACCGCCAGCGAGGCGGCGGCGTTGCTCCAAGCCGCGGGCGTCCCCGCCGCGCCGATGCTGCGGGTGGTCGAATTGCCCGACCAGCCGCAGTTTCAGGCGCTCGGCACCTTTCGCACTGCGACGCATCCGCTGCTCGCGCAGCCGGTGACGGTCGAGGCCGCGCCCGCGCGCTCGCGTCTCGCCACACCCGAACAGCGCCCGGCGCCGCGGCTGGGCGAGCATAGTGCCGACGTGCTCGCCGACTGGCTGGGCCTGAGCGAGGCGGAGATCACGCGGCTCGAACAGGCGGGCACGATCGAAGTGGCGGCGTGAGCGAGGGATAGGCAGATGACGACATCCGGCAACGACGCGGTGCTGGTCGAGCGGCGCGACCATGTCATGATCGTGACGATCAACCGACCCGAGGCACGTAACGCGGTCAACGCAGCGGTGCACGAGGGAGTGGGCGACGCGCTGGAGGCGGCGGACGCCGACCCGGAGATCCGGTGCGTTATCGTGACGGGCGCGGGCGACAAGGCATTCTGCGCCGGTGCCGACCTAGTCGCGCTGTCGCGCGGCGAGCGGCTGGCGCCCGACGACGCGGCCAAGCAGGCGTGGGGCTTTGCCGGCATCGTCAGCCACCCGATCTCGACCCCGGTCATCGCTGCGGTCAACGGCTCGGCGTTGGGTGGCGGGCTGGAGATCGCGCTCGCCTGCGATCTGGTCGTCGCGGTGGATACCGCGATCTTCGGCCTGCCCGAGCCCAAGCGCGGGCTGTTCGCGGCGGCGGGCGGGGTGTTCCGCCTGCCCGCGCAGATCCCGCAGAAGATCGCGATGGAAATGATGCTGACCGGCGACCCGATCACCGCGGAGCGCGCGCTGTCGCTCGGGCTGGTCAACGCGCTCGCGCCCGCCGACGCGCTGCTCGACACCGCGCTCGCGCTCGCCGCGCGGATCGTCGCCAATGCGCCGGTGTCGGTCCAGGCGTCGAAGCGGATGGCGCTCGGCATCGTCGACGGCCGCGTCGCGCGCGAGGAGGCGGCATGGGCGCAGAACCGCGCGGAAAGCCGCATCGTCTTTTCCAGCGCGGACTCGCGCGAGGGGCCACGCGCCTTCGCCGAAAAGCGCGCGCCGGTGTGGACCGCCTCGTGAGCGTCGATCCCGAACGCGTCGCGGTGATCGTCGGCGTCGGGCAGGTCAACGACCGTCCGCGCGACCCGGCCGAGGGCATGGAGCCGCTCGCGCTGATGCAGGCGGCACTCGACGAGGCCGACCGCGATGCCGGTGGCGGCTGGCTGCGCGATGCCGACTTGGTCGCGGTGGTGCAGCAGATCAGCTTTCGGGGGCACAATCCGCTGGCATACAAGGTTGCGGCAGCGATCGGTGCACATCCTGCGCTGGCTTATGAGTCGGTCGGGCCGAACGGCGACAGCCCGATCCTGCTGCTGAACGAAGCGGCGAACCGGATCGCGCGCGGCGAGGGGCGGATCGCGGTCGTCGTCGGCGCGGAGGCGCTGCGCACCGCGAGCGCGCGCGCGGCGGCGGCGGCGAAGACCGATGTCGCGGCGCAAAACCCGCTGCGTACACTGACCGATGCAGCGAAGCCCGGATATCGCCGCCAATACGGTCTAAGCGCGCCGGTCGACGTTTACCCCTTGTACGAGAATGCAGCGCGCGCCGCTTGGGGGCAGACGCTCCGGCAAGCGCAGCGCGAGACGGGCGAGATTTGGTCGCGCTTCTCGCAAATCGCGGCGCAGACTCCCGCGGCATGGCTGCATACGGCTCGCACGCCCGAAGAGATCGTGACGCCGGGCGCGGACAACCGGCCAATCGCCTTTCCCTATACCAAGCTGACCGTCGCCAATTCGTCGGTCAACCAGGGCGCGGGGTTCATCGTCACCAGCCTGGCCGAAGCGCGGCGGTGCGGCGTGGCGGAAGCGCGGATCGTCTATGTCGGGCGGGGCGCCAGCGCGCACGAGCCGGAGGATTTCCTCGCGCGCGACCGGTACGACGCGTCGCCGAGCATGGCTGCCTGCCTCCAGCATGCACTGGCATGGAACGGGGTCGACGCGGCGACGCTCGACCTGGTCGAACTCTACTCCTGCTTTCCCTGCGTGCCCAAGATGGCGCGGCGCGTGATCGGCTGGCCGGTCGATCGTCCCGCAACCGTGTTCGGCGGCCTGACCTTCGGCGGCGGGCCGATCGGCAATTACATGAGCCACGCGGTCGCCGAGATGGTTGACGCACTGCGCGGTGGCGAGGGGGAGACGGGGTTGCTCTACGCCAATGGCGGCTACGCGACGCACAACCACGCGATCGTGCTCGCGACGCATCCACTGCCGGGCGCGGGGGAGCCGCACGACTTCGATGTGCAGGCGGCAGCCGACGCGGCGCGCGGCGCGGTGCCCGAACTGGTCAAGGACTATGACGGCCCGGCGACGATCGAGACCTACACCGTCTTCTACGCGCGCGACGGATCGGCGAGGGGCGGAGTGGTGGTGGCGCGCACGCCCGCCGGGCAGCGCACGCTCGCCAAGGTGCGCGCCGACGATCTCGCGTTGATGACGTGGCTCACCGACGGCGTTGCCGAGTCGGTGGGGCACGTCGGGCACGTCGCACGCGAGGGCGAAGTGTCCGTGTGGCGCCACGCGGTGGCGTGAGGGCGCGCTTCACGCCTGCCGAGGCCCTGATCGCGGAGTTCGGCTCTTTCACGGGCATGCCATGATGCGGGCGCCCTTGACCCTGGCGACGGCATCTTCATGGAACGGGTAACGATTTGCCCGGCCCGCGCCGCGGCGACGGAGGACAGCCAGTGAACGACGAATCCACGCCCGTCCGCCCGCGCCGCAGCGTGCTCTACATGCCCGCATCGAACGCGCGCGCGGTGGAGAAAGCGCGCGACCTGCCGTGCGACGTCGTCATCCTCGACCTGGAGGACGCGGTCGCGCCCGAGCAGAAAACGAGCGCGCGCGACGCGGCGGTCGCGGCGGTGCGCGCGGGCGGGTTCGGGCATCGCGAGCTGATAGTGCGCGCCAACGCGCTCGACACCGAATGGGGCGCGGACGATCTCGCGGCGCTGGGCGCGAGCGGCGCGGACGCGGTGCTGCTGCCCAAGGTGTCCGACGTGGCGGCGCTGCACGCGGCGCGGCAGGCGCTGGGTGGGGACACGCCGCTATGGGCGATGGTCGAAACCGCGCGTGGTGTCGTCAACCTGCCCGAGATCGTCGATGCGAGCCAGGACGTCGGGCTCGCCGCGCTGGTGGTCGGCACCAACGATCTCGCCAAGGAACTGCGCTGCCGCCCCGGCAAGACACGCGCGCCGCTGCTGCCGATCCTGACCCAAGTCGTGCTCGCCGCACGAATGGCGGGGTTGGTCGCGCTCGACGGCGTGATCAACGTGCTGGACGAAGAGGCCGCAATCAAGGCGGAGTGCGCGCAAGGGCTCGAATGGGGGTTCGACGGCAAGACGCTGATCCACCCAGCGCAGATCGCCGCCGCCAACCGCGTGTTCTCGCCCGCGTCTGCGGAGATCGCCTGGGCCGAGACGGTGGTTGCGGCGTTCGACCTACCCGAACACGCCGCGCGCGGCGCGATCCGAGTCGAGGGCAAGATGGTCGAGCGGCTCCACCTGGAGGAAGCGCGCCGCACGCTCGCGCTCGCCGCTGCCATTCAGGCGCGGCAGTAACCCTCGCCCGATCTGACGGTCAGGCAGTTCTTCTTGCCCGCCATCCACTTCAGTCCGGTGGCGTCACCGTCGCTCGGGCGCAGCAGCAGCGTCTCGCCGCCCCTGGTGAAGCGCAGCCCCTCGGGCGTTACGCTCGCGGGGTAGGTGCCGGCCATGTCGGCGTCGAGGCCCCAGCGCATGTTCAGGTCGGCGGTCGCGGCGCCCGTGGGTTTCACGGTCAGCACCATGCCCTCAACCCCGATCCAGCGGCCGGCATAGTCGCGCGCGGTACGCGCAGCAGGCGGCGACGCGGCGGGAGCGGGTGACGCATCCGACGTCGGCATCGCGACCGGCGCGGCGATGTTGTCCGCCGCGGGCTCGGTCGCGCCCGCGCTGGTCATGCTGTTGCTGGTGGTCGACGGCGGCGCGCCGTTGCAGGCGGCGAGCGTCAGGGCAAGGGGTAGGGCGAGCGGCGCGATCTGCTTCATGACCGCTGACGAACACCCACGCCCGAGCAAGCGTTCCGGGTGGCGTTTACGCGCGCGCGGGGCTATGGAGCCGCGCATTCCGATCATCTCGACCACGAAGGTGTCCCACCCCTTTGCGCATCGTTATCGCATCCGATCACGCGGCCGTCTCGATGAAGGCCGATCTCGTCCAATGGCTGGGCGACGAGGGGCATGAAGTGCTCGACCTCGGCACACACGGCAACGGCAGCGTTGACTATCCCGACTACGGTTATGCGCTGGCCCAAGCGCTGGCGGACGGGCGCGCTGAGCGCGGCATCGCGCTGTGCGGTTCGGGGATCGGCATCATGATCGCGGCCAACCGTAACCCGGCGGTACGCTGCGCGCTCGTCGCCGAGCCGCTGTCGGCGAGCCTCGCGCGCAGCCACAATGACGCGAACGCGATCGCGATGGGCGCGCGGCTGATCGGCCCCGAAATGGCGCGCGCCTGCGTGTCCGCGTTCCTGTCCACCGATTTCCTCGGCGGCCGCCATTGCGCGCGCGTCGACAAGCTGAAGGACCCCGCATGAGCAGCAATCCGATCGTCGCCAACGATGTCCAGCCAGATGGCTTCTTCACCCGTGGCCTCGCCGACGCCGACGCGGCGGTGTTCGCGGGCATCGAGCACGAACTGACGCGCGAGCAGACGCAGATCGAGCTGATCGCGAGCGAGAACATCGTCAGCCGCGCGGTGTTGGAGGCGCAGGGCTCGGTCTTCACCAACAAATACGCCGAGGGCTATCCCGGCAAGCGCTACTACCAGGGTTGTGCGCCGTCGGACGAGGTAGAGGTGCTCGCGATCGAGCGCGCGAAGCAGCTGTTCGGTTGCGGGTACGCCAACGTCCAGCCGCACTCGGGCGCGCAGGCGAACGGCGCGGTGATGCTCGCGCTCGCCAAGCCCGGCGACACGATCATGGGGTTGAGCCTCGACGCGGGCGGACACCTGACGCACGGCGCGCGCGCGGCGATGAGCGGCAAGTGGTTCAACGCGGTACAGTATGGCGTGACCCCCGATACGCATCTGATCGACTATGACCAGGTCGAGGCGCTCGCGATGGAGCACAAGCCCCGCATTCTCATCACCGGCGGTTCCGCCTATCCCCGCCACATCGACTTCGCGCGGTTCCGGGCAATCGCGGACAAGGCCGGCGCGACCTTCATGGTCGACATGGCGCACTTTGCAGGCCTGGTTGCGGGCGGCGTCCACCCGACGCCGTTCGGTCACGCGCACGTCGTCACCACCACCACGCACAAGACGCTGCGCGGGCCCCGTGGCGGCATGGTGATGACCGACGACGAGGCGATCGCGAAGAAGATCAACTCGGCGGTGTTCCCGGGATTGCAGGGCGGTCCGCTGATGCACGTCGTCGCCGCCAAGGCGGTCGCGTTCGGCGAGGCGCTGCGCCCCGACTTCAAGGCGTATGCAGCCGCCGTGGTCGAGAATGCCAAGGTGCTCGCCGCGACGATGAAGGAGCGCGGCGCGGACCTCGTCTCGGGCGGGACCGACACGCATCTGGCACTCGTCGACCTGACGCCGCTGGGCGTGACCGGCCGCGACGCCGACGAGGCGCTGGAGCGTGCCGGCATCACCTGCAACAAGAACGGCATCCCCAACGATCCTTTGCCCCCGGTCAAGACCAGCGGCATCCGCGTCGGCTCGCCCGCCGGCACGACGCGCGGGTTCGGGCCGGCTGAGTTCCGCGAGATCGGCAACATGGTCGCCGACGTGCTCGACGGTTTGGCAAAGAAGGGCGAGCACGGGGACCCCGAGGTCGAGGCGGACGTTCGTGGTCGCGTGCGCGATCTCTGCGCACGCTTCCCGATCTACGAAGGGTAACAAACTGTGTCGAAGTTCGATGAAATCCAGGGCGAGATCAAAGCGACGCCGGGCCTGGGCAAGAAGATGGCCAAGTACAGCGCGATTGGTGCGATCGTCGCGATTCCGTTGCCGGTCGTCGGCCCCGTGCTCGGCGCGATCGCCGGTGCCGCGGTCGCTTATGCGAAGCGCAAGGACTGAATGCGCTGTCCGTTCTGCGGCCATGAGGCCAGCCAGGTAAAGGACAGCCGCCCCACCGACGACGGCGCCGCGATCCGGCGCCGTCGTCAGTGCGAGGGCTGCGCGGCGCGCTTCACGACGTTTGAGCGGATTCAGTTGCGCGACCTCGTGGTGGTGAAAAGCGAGCACCGCCGCGAACCCTTCGACCGCGAGAAATTGCTCCGCTCGGTGTCGATCGCCGCGCGCAAACGGCCGATCGACGCGCTCGCGATCGAGAAGCTGGTCAGCGGCATCCAGCGTCAGTTAGAGACGACCGGCGACAGCGAGGTCACCTCCAAGCGGATCGGCGAGATGGTGATGGACGGGCTCAAGGGTTTGGACTCGGTCGCGTACATCCGCTTCGCCAGCGTTTACCGCGATTTCAGCGAGGCGCGCGATTTTGAGGAATTCGCCGGCACCGTCGAGGAGGCCGCGCGCGGATGAGCGACGTGACCGACCCTATCTCTCACGAGCCCAACGGCGCCGTGCCGCCGCCCGCGATCGTTCTCGTGCGCCCGCAACTGGGCGAGAACATCGGCAAGGCCGCGCGTGCGATGCTCAACTTCGGGCTCACCGACCTTCGGCTCGTCGCGCCGCGCGACGGCTGGCCCAATCCTGCTGCCGGCCCCGCTGCCTCCGGCGCCGACGTCGTGCTGGAGCGCGCGCGCGTGTTCGACACGGTGGCGGACGCAGTCGCCGATCGCGCGCACGTGTACGCGACCACGGTGAGGAAGCGCGGCGTGACCAAGCCCGTCGTGACACCGGAGGCCGCCGCGCGCGCCATCCACGCCGAGCCGGGCGGCTCGGCGATCCTGTTCGGCCCCGAACGCTCGGGGCTGGAAACCGATGACGTTGCGCTGGCGCGCACGATCGTGACGGTGCCGATCAACGCTGAGTTCGGCAGCCTCAACCTGGCGCAGGCGGTGATCCTCGTCGCCTACGAATGGTCGAAGCACGTCGCGCTCGCCAGCCCGCCCGAGGTGACGCTCGATCCGCCCGCGCCGCACGGCGAGTTGGAAGGCATGATCGGGCAGCTCGACGCGATGCTGGAGGCGGCGAACTTTTTCTTCCCGCCCGATCGCGTGCCGACCTCGAAGCGGACGATCCGCACCATGCTGACCAAGCCCGGCTGGACTAGCCAGGAAGTCCGCACGATGCGGGGGGTTCTGTCGGCGCTGTCGGGCAAAAAGGCCTCGCGCAGCTGAGGCGCGAACGTCAGGCGGTGCGCAGATGGGCGGCTTCCGGCTCGCCCGCGAACCACGGCGTGACGAGCAGATGCGGCACCGCCAGGGCGGCGATCGCGGCGAATAGCGCGCGCACCCCGCTCTCATCCACGCGCAGCAGCACCGCGCCGACCACTCCCGCGAGCACGAAGGCGAGCAGCAGGATCGGTGCCACCGCGCGGACGTAGTCGAGCGTCGACGCGCATCCGATCCGCTGCTGCCGGGCCGCCGTCTGCGGCAGCGCGTGAAGGATCAGGAACCCGAGCGAGAAACCGATCAGCGGCGGAAAGACGAGCAGGGCAAGCGTGCCGGTTGCCAGCCGCGCGTCGCGGCGCTGCCAGGCTAGCAGCAACAGCGCGACAGCGGTGATCCCGCCGGTGAGCGCCAGCGCAGTAACCAACGGTTGCACCAAGGCATCGGGGCCGCCCGCGATCACCAGCAAGTCGTGCAGCGATGCGCGATGAAGCACGGCCGGCGTCGCGATCAGGCTGACACCGCGCGCGGCTCGTTCGGCAACCGTTCCAGACGGTGCATCTTCCAACGCAAAGTGGATCGCCGAGGCGAGCAAGAACAATGGCAGCGCGACCGCGGGTTCGGCGGTCCACCACCACAGACAGACGAGCGATACGACACCGTAGAGCGCGAGAAAGCCAGGGCGGCGCGCGCGGTCGACGATCGCGAGATCGCTCGCTCCGTGCGCCATGCCGATCACGCCCACCGCGACGATCGCATAACCGAGCTGCACCAGCAGAGGCGCAAAGGAGGCGACGATCGCGGCCACCCCCAGTACGCTCCAGCCAAGTGCGGCGAGCCGGCCGTGCGCCACCGATCGATCGGACTGCGGCCGGCCGATCGACGGCGCCGCCATGCTCACGCGACCGTGCGCCGGTGGTTGTGCTCGCGCAGCGCCTTGTCGACGTTGCTGGCGGCGAAGAAGGCGTAAGCGACCTTCGCGACCACATCCATGATCAGGATCGCCCACACTGACGTCGGGTCGTTGATGATCTTCAGCCCTTCGGGACCGACCAGGAAGACGATCGGGTACAGGAACCACACCACCGTCAGGAAGCCGACGTTCTTGATGTACGCGCTGCCGAGCGCCTCGCCGCGCTCCATCGCGCGCGCGCGCAGCGGCACCCACAGCAGGTACAAAACGCCCGCGAACGCGACGCACGACCACAGATACCAAACCCATTTTACCACCGGCACTGCGGCGACCGAGGAGATCAGACCCGTCAGGATCATCAGTACGTCGAGCACGATGATCGCGGTCAGATAGCCGCCGACTTCGCCGGTCGAACCGCGCTCGTGAAAGGCGAGCAGGACGAGGCTGGCCAGTAGGATCGGCGTGGTCACCGACCAATCGGCGTAACGTGCGAGGTAGGTCGCGGTGCCGTCGAACTTGATCAGCGTGCCGATGCCAAAGGCCATGGCAAGATAGGCGGTCGCGGCGATGAACGGCACACTGGCGTGCAGCAACGTGTGGTGCCGGGACGGCGGCTCCTTGCTGCCCGTCACGTAGATCGCGAGCGATCCGAGCGACAGGATCGTGAATCCTATCAGGAATGCCATTCCGTCCATCATCAACCCCTGCACAACCACGCACGGCTTGATGCCGCCGATGGCCGCTTAACGGAGATCAACTGCACTCCGGTCCGTGTGACGAGAAATTAATGTTGCGGTATGTTGCTGCGCATGTGTCGGGCGCCGAACGCCAGATCGTGCGCCCGGGCGGGGCAGCCGGCGTGAGATCCCAGCGCAGGCCAGCAACATCGTTGATGCAGGTGATCGGCAGGTCAGCGGGTGTGTCGCTGGCGGGTTGTCGTCCCGACGCGGGTCCGTTCAGAAAAGGTGGTGGAAGGGACTGGATTCGAACCAGTGTACGCTCACGCGGGCAGATTTACAGTCTGCTGCCTTTAACCACTCGGCCACCCTTCCATCCGGGTCGCGCCGGACGTTGGTCCGGCACCTGCTGCACGGCGCGGATCGCGCGGTGCAGGCGGCTGGTCAGGCCGCTGGTCGACGCCGCGGAAGCGACGAAGAAGGCGGCTCCTAGAGGCGTGCGCGGCACCGCGCAAGCCCCTTCGCGCCGGGGACGCGCAAATGCCGCGCGCTTGCACGCGCGCGGCGCGCGGCATAGGCACGCGCGCATGCAGTTCACGAAGTTTCCGCGCTGATGGCGCGCCGCGGTCATCGCCCCAGCCAGACGCAAGGCAACCGCCCGCGCTTCTGGGGCCGCCACGCGGTCACCGCCGCGCTCGCCAATCCCGAACGGGTGGTGCGTAAGATGTGGGGCACGCGCGAAGCCTTGTCGTCGCTCGACCTGCCGTCGTCGATGCCGGTCGTGTTCGCCGAAGCGCCCGATCTGGGTCGATTGGTCCCCAACGACGCGCCGCACCAGGGTCTGGTCGCCGAAGTCGATCCGCTCGAGGAAATCTGGCTGGGCGACCTGTTGGCGCAAGGCGAGGGTGACCGCCGCCCGCTGATCGTGCTCGATCAGGTCACCGATCCGCACAACGTCGGCGCGATCATGCGCTCGGCCGCCGCGTTCGACGCGCTCGGCATCGTCACGCAGGATCGCCACGCGCCGCCCGAATCGGGTGTGCTCGCGCGCTCAGCCTCGGGCGCGCTGGAGGTGGTGCCGTGGGTGCGCGTCGTGAACCTCGCGCGCGCGCTCGACGAGATCGGCGAGGCAGGCTTCTGGCGCATCGGCCTGACCGGCCACGCGCCCGCGACGCTCGCCGAGCAACTGGGCGAGACGCGCCCCGCGATCGTGCTGGGCGCGGAGGGCGAGGGGATGCGGCAGAATACCGAGGCGCATTGCGACCAACTCGCGCGGCTGCCGATTTCGGGCAAGGTGGAGAGTTTGAACGTGTCCAACGCCGCCGCGATCGCGCTCTACGCCGTGGCCGCGCGCGGCTGAACGCGGCGAAAAGGGCGCGGCCATCGACCGCGCCCGATCGGCATCAATCCTCCTCGGCGATCCGCACCTTCAGCCCGTCGAGTGCGGAGGTGAACTGGATCTGGCACGACAGGCGCGAACCCGCGTCGCGGTCGGCGGACGAGTCGAGCAGGTCGTTCTCGTCCTCGCTCATCTTGGGCAAGCGATCGGCGAAGGCGGGGTCGACGTGGACGTGGCACGTCGCGCAGGAGCAGCAACCGCCGCACAGCGCCAGGATCTCGTCGATGCCGGCGTCGCGGATCACTTCCATGACCGACAGGCCGACCTCGCCATCGATCTCGCGTTCTTCCCCCTCGCGCGTGACGACGATAAGCTTGGGCATGATCTTGTCTCCGATTGGTGCCGGCCTCCATGCCGCGTCGCGCGTGCCCGAGCAATGGTGGGCGCAACGGGTTCCGCGATGGGCCTGAGCGAAGGCGATCTGCGCGCCGGGCTGGACGCGCTGGCCGCGATCGAGCCCGCGATCGCCGCCGCGATCGCGCGTGTCGGCTATCCGGCGCCGCGCATTCGCCAGCGCGGTTATGCCACCTTGCTGCGCACCATCGTCGGGCAGCAGGTGAGCGTGCGCGCCGCCGATGCGGTGTGGCGCAAGCTGGAGGAGCAGATCGGCGACCCGACCGACCCTGCGATCATCGCCGCGGCGAGCGACGAGGCGTTGCGCGCCTGCGGCTTCTCGCGTCAGAAGACCGGCTACGCGCGCAGCCTGGCGGACGAGGTGACGAGCGGCCGGCTCGACCTCGCGCATCTCGCCGCCGACGACGAGGAGGCGATCGCGCAGCTCGTCCGCGTCAAGGGCATCGGACGCTGGTCGGCCGAGGTGTACCTGCTGTTCGCTGAAGGCCGCCCCGACATCTGGCCCGCGGGCGACCTGGCGGTGCAGATCGAGGTCGGCCGCATTCTGGGCCACGATGCGCGCCCGAGCGAGAAGCTGACGCGCGAACTGGCCGAGGCGTGGCGTCCCCACCGCGGTGCCGCGGCGATCTTCACCTGGCACCATTATGGCGCGGGGCCCGACGCGGCACCGGTTTGAGGGGGGGCACGAACCGATCAGGGGCGGATCAATGCGGGGCGAGCCCCATCTCCACGCCGGTCTTGTCGTGCAACGCGAACCGGTCGACGATGTCGGCGCTGGCACGATTGTAGCCAATTACATCGACCGAGCGCCCGTCGCGGCGCAGGCGGGCGACGATCTTGTCGAGTGCGCCCACCCCTGAAATGTCCCAGAAGTGCGCGGCCGTCACATCGATCACGACGCGCCGGGCTGGGCCTTCGGCCTGGAAGGCCCGGGTGAACCGGTCGACCGACGCGAAGAAGATCTCGCCGGAGACCCGGTAGGTCGCTTCCGTACCATCTGCGGTCTCCTCGCGCGTCACCGAGAACATCCGCTGCACCTTGCCGGCGAAGAAGATACCCGACAGCAGCACCCCGGCGAGGACGCCGAGCGACAGGTCGCGCGTCGCGACCACAACGACGACGGTCGTCAGCATGACGATCGACGAGGTCGGCGGATGGCGGCGCAGGTTGGCGATCGAGTTCCAGCTGAACGTGCCGATCGACACCATGATCATGACGGCGACCAGCGCGGGCATCGGCACGCGCCCGACCCATGGACCGAGCACCGCCAGCAGGAACAGCAGAAAGGCGCCGGCGACGAAGGTCGACAGCCGGCCGCGCCCACCCGAGGTGACGTTGATGACCGATTGCCCGATCATCGCACAACCGCCCATGCCGCCGAACAGCGCGGCGACGATGTTCGCGCCTCCCTGTCCCCCGCACTCGACGCGCTTGGCGCTGTCCGTATCGGTCATGTCGTCGACGATCTGCGCGGTGAGCAGTGACTCGAGCAGCCCGACCGCCGCCATCGTCAGCGAATAGGGCAAGATGATGCGCAAGGTGTCGAGCGTCAGCGGCACGTTCGGCAGGGCGAAATCGGGCAATCCTTCCGGCAGCTTGCCCATGTCGCCGACCGTGTTGACTGACAGACCCAAGCCGATGCTCACCGCGCTCAGGATCAGGATCGCGACCAGCGGCGACGGGATCGCCTTTGTGATGCGCGGAAAGCCGTAGATGATCGCCAAGCCGCCGGCGACCATCGCGTAGGTCTGCCAACCGACGTTCGTCAGCTGTGGCAGCTGCGCCAGGAAGATCAGAATGGCGAGCGCGTTGACGAAGCCGGTGATGACCGAGCGGGACACGAACTGCATGACGAGATCGAGACGCAGCAGCCCCGCGACGATCTGGATCAGCCCCATCAGGATCGTCGCGGCGAACAGGTAATCGACCCCGTGATCGCGAACCAACGGGATCACGACGACCGCAACGGCGGCCGTCGCGGCCGAGATCATGCCGGGTCGCCCGCCGATCAGCGAGATCGTGATCGCGATCGCGACCGATGCGTAGAGGCCGACGCGCGGATCGACGCCGGCGATGATCGAGAAGCCGATCGCCTCCGGGATCAGCGCCAGCGCGACGACGATGCCGGCCATGATGTCGCGGCGGGCGGCGGCACCGTCAGTGAACCACTGCCGGCGATAGGTGGTGAGATCGATGTTCATGGAAATTCCCACATCAAGGCACATGGCGCCGATCAGGGCGCTGAAACTGGTCTGCATGTGTGATGTTGTCCGGCGGATCGGCGGCCGGCATAGCCACCCGGAATTTCACCGGGTCCTTGCGAATGGGCGTGCCTCTACACGAACCGCGCAGCCGAATGCAACGTGGGCGCGAACACGCGCTTGCAGCGCCGATCGTTCGAAGCAGCGCTCACGTTCGCTCGACATTGAGGGCTGCGCGACAGCAACGGCCGCCGGGAGACCGGCCGGTCGCACGCCGCTGGTACGATGCGGCCGGCACGATGCGGCACCCGCAAGAGGTGGCGCGGGAGAGGCGTTGACGGGCAATCCATCCGCGAGCGGCACTGCCGTGCGCGGACGTTGGCGGGCTCAGCGCGCCGGACGCCAGGTCTGCGTCTGGCACAGGAATGCGATGCAGCCCTGTACCTTCAGCGTGCCGTCGGCGTTGCGGCTGACGATCGACTTGTAGGTCTTGCCGTTGCGCGGATCGTAGATGCGCCCGCGCCAGTCGTCGCCCGCGTCGGTGAATTCGGACAGCACCGGCATGCCGACGATCGGGCGGCTGCGCAGCGCCTTGTCCTTGTTGTTGACGTCGGTCGCCGCCGCACCCGGCGTGTGCTTGAGCACGCGGACGATCCGGCCGCAGGTCTTGCCGCCGCACGGCCCCACCTCGACCAGCGCGGCCCCGTCCTCGGTCACGTAGCGGCCGTTGATCGGCTGCGCGGCCTGGGCGGGCGCGGCGAGGGCGATGGTGCCGGCGAGCGCGGCGGCGAGGGCGGGAAGCATTCTCATGGCTCCTTCTTGCGGCGGCGCGGATGAACACGCAATGGCCGAAGCGGCGGCATTCCCCGCCTCACGTGCGCAGCAACGCAACATCACGCGGCAGGGCACCCGAGCGGCATGAAGGCAGGTGACCGGGCCCGCTCGTCGCACGCGGCAGATCGCGCGTTGAACCCGGCTCGCTTCTCCCGCATGAGCGTCGCCGATGTCGTTGCCGTCCCCTTCGCAGCCCCGCGCGCCGGCGCGCTCCCTGGCGGACAGCTACGCCTCGATCCGGGTGCCGGAGGGCGCGGGCTTCTGGCGCACCATGCTCGCCTTCGTCGGGCCGGGCTGGCTCGTCGCGGTCGGCTACATGGACCCGGGGAATTGGGCGACCGACATCGCGGGCGGGTCGGCGTTCGGGTACCTGCTGCTGTCGGTCGTGCTGTGCTCCAACCTGATGGCGATCGTGCTGCAATCGCTCGCCGCGAGGCTCGGCATCGGCGCGGGGCACGATCTGGCGCAGGCGTGCCGCGCGCGCACGTCGAAGCCGTTCGGGATCGCCTTGTGGCTGCTCGCCGAGATTGCGATCATCGCGTGCGACCTCGCCGAGGTGCTCGGCACCGCGATTGCATTGAAGCTGCTGTTCGGGTTGCCGCTCGTCTGGGGCGTGGTGCTGACCGGGCTCGACGTGTTCGTGATCCTCGCGCTGCAACGCTACGGTTTCCGCCAGCTGGAGGCATTCATCGCCGCATTGCTGGTCGTGATCGCGGTCTGCTTCGGGCTCGAACTCATCTGGGCGCGGCCCGATTGGGTCGCCGCCGCAGGCGGACTGATCCCGCGGGCGGAAGTGGTGACCAACCCCGCCGCGCTCTACATCGCAATCGGCATCCTGGGTGCGACCGTGATGCCGCACAATCTCTATCTCCATTCCTCGATCGTCCAGACGCGCGCCTACGGCGAGGCGGAAGTCGGGCGGCACCGCGCGCTGACGCTCGCGACGATCGATTCGACGGTCGCGCTCGGGCTCGCCTTCTTCATCAACGCCGCGATCCTGATCCTCGCCGCGGCCGCATTCCACACCGCCGGCCGCACCGAGGTGGCCGAGATCGAGCAGGCGCACGAATTGCTGGCACCCATGCTGGGGGTGGGCGGGGCGAGCGCGGTGTTCGCGATCGCGCTGCTCGCCAGCGGGCAGAATTCGACCGTCACCGGTACGCTTGCGGGGCAGATCGTGATGGAAGGCTTCCTCGACCTGCGCCTGCCGGTCTGGCTGCGTCGGCTGGTGACCCGCGCGCTCGCGATCCTGCCCGCGGTGCTGGTCGTCGGCGCGGCGGGCGACCGGGGTGCCGGCGAACTGCTGGTGCTCAGCCAGGTGATCCTCAGCCTCCAGCTCCCCTTCGCGGTGATCCCGCTCGTCGCCTTCACCGCCAACCGCGGCTACATGGGTAGCTTCGTCGCTCCGCGCTGGTTGTCGGCGCTCGCCTGGGCCATTGCGGCGGTGATCGTCGGGCTGAACGGTTATCTGCTGTGGGGCATGGCGACCGGGTGAGCGGCGGCGGCATTTGACACCGGCGCGTGCATGTCGCAGCGCATCGGTCCACTCCGGAACCAAGTCCGCTCGCCGATGGTGTCATGAAATCGTTCTTGCTTCCTCTCGCATGCGGCGCATTCGCCGCCTGCTCGGTCCCCGCGGTGATGCCGGGCGAGTTGCCGCGCAGCGACCATTTCGATGGGCAGCGCTTCTTCAACCCCGATGGTGACGGCGGCAGCGGCGGCGATGCGAAAAAAGGGCCGGTCGGGCTGATCGAGAGCCTGTTCTCGCGCGCGAACAATTGGCCGCACGTTGCCGTCACACCGACGCGCCCGCCGCGGCGCGTCGCCGGCGCGGCGATGGCGGTGACGTGGATCGGCCATTCGACCGTGCTGGTGCAGACGCAGGGGCTCAACATCCTGACCGACCCGGTCTGGGCGGAGCGCTCGTCCCCGGTCGGTTTCGCCGGGCCCAGGCGCGTGCGCGCGCCGGGTGTCAGGCTCGCCGATCTGCCCCGAATCGACGTCGTGCTGCTCAGCCACGACCATTACGATCACCTCGACACGGGTACGCTCAAGACCCTGTGGAAACGCGATCGACCGCTGATCGTCACCGGCCTGCGCAATGACGCGCTGCTCGCGCGCTACGGCATCGTGGCGGAGGCGCGCGACTGGGGCGGGCGCGTGCGGGTGCGGTCCGACGTGGATGTGGTGGTGACGCGCGCGCATCACTGGAGCGGGCACGGGCTGGGCGATCACGACCGGGCTCTGTGGAGCGGCTTCGTCGTCACGCTGCCGGGCGGCAACCTGTATTTCGCCGGGGACACGGGGCCGGGCGACATGCGCTGGGCGGTCGAGGCACGCCGCTATGGCCCGGTCCGCCTGGCGCTGCTGCCAATCGGTGCCTATCATTTCACCGGGCCGGTGACGGGCAACCATATCGGCCCCGATCAGGCGGTGACCGCGTTCGAGCAGCTCAGCGCCGCCTACGCGCTCGCGGTTCACTGGGGCACGTTCGAGTTGACCGCCGAAGGCATCGACCAGCCACGGATCGAGCTGCACCGCGCGCTGACGCGGGCGCAGATCGCGCAGCGCCGCTTCCGCGCGACCGAGGTCGGACAGACGTGGATGATCCCGCCGTCCGCCGCGACCGATCAGCCGCCCCTTCCGGTCACGCCTCGCCCTGGTATTTGATCTCCAGGAAACGCCCGCGCGTCGCCAGCGCGTCCAGGTCGCCTTGCGCCAGTTGTTCGCTCATCTCGCCGAGCTCGCGTTCGATCACGCCCAGACCGTCGGCGAGCTGCTGATCGGGCGTCTTGCCGTTGCGCGGAGTGGTGCGCAGCCCCGCCGGCACCTTCTGATAGTCGCGCACGAATTCAGGCAGCTGCTCGCCGACCAGCCGGCGGACCTCGGCCGCCGCCGGCGCATCATCGTCGAGTGCGCCGATCTGCACGCCCAGCGTGTCGAGCCGCGCGCCGATCCGGTCGATGATCGGCACCGCGGGCGCGGGCAGCGCGGGTCGCTGCGCGTCGAGCCAGCGCGCAGTGGCGGCGGGCAGCGCCTTGATCTCGGAACGCGCGATCCGCTCCGGCGTCGGTACCGGGGTGGCAGGCGCGAAGGCGATCGCCAGCGTCACTGCCAGCATCAGCAGCATCACCGCCAGCGCGCCGAACATGCCGAGCGGCATGACGATCCCGCCGAACAGCCCCGCCGCAATCAGGATGGCGGCGTTGGCAAGTGCGATCAGCACCAGCCGCTGCTTCGCCCCGCCGCGCCCGCCGCGCGGCGGGCGACGCTGGGTCTGCACCACGCCCCCATCGCCGCCGCTCCGCACGCGCTCGACGGTGCGGCGCGCGTCGGCGATCGCCTCGTCGGTTCGGGTCGGTACGCTCACAGCGCCTCCAGCTTGAACTGGTCGGCCGGGCCTGACACGCGGTTCTGCGCCGCGCCTTCTGCCCGCGCGATATAGCCCTTCGACTTCTCGACTTCGTTGCCAAGCGTCGTGACGGTGGTCTTCATGCTGTCGAGCGCCTTCAGCTTGAAATCGTCGATCGCGTCCATCGTGTCATAGATGTTCTGGAACGCGCGCTGCAGCGTTTCCAGCGGGATCGTCGAGGCAGCGGCCTGTTCGTGGATGCGCGCGGTGTTGGAACGCAGCAGCTTGCCGGTTGAATCGATGATGTTGGCGGTGGTGGTGTTCAACTGCGTGATCTGTTCGAGCACCAGCTTCTGGTTGGTCAGCGCCTGCGCAACCGTCACCGCGGTGCGCAGCGCCGCGACTGTGGTGGTCGAGGCGCGGTCGACGCCCTTGATCAGCTCGACGTTGTTCTTCTTGACCAGGTCGAGCGCCAGATAGCCCTGTACGGTCACCGCCATCTGCGTCAGCAAATCCTGCGTGCGCTGGCGCGCGTAGAACAGCGCGGTCTCGCGGATCGCCTTGGCCTTGGCGGGATCGGTCGCGTCGAGTTCGTTCGCCTTGTCCTCCAGCCGCGCGTCCATCGTCTGCGACAGGTGGATCATCTGCTCCAGCCGACCCATCGCGGTCCACAGGTTCGCGCGCTCGGTGTCGATCGAGGCATTGTCCATCAACAGCTCGTCCTTGCCCGAAGCGAGGCTTTTCAGGATCGAGCTGATGTGCGTCTGGCTGGATTTGTAGCTGTCGAAATAGTTGCGCATCTTGTTGCCGAACGGGATTACCCCGAACAGCTTCTGCGGCGCGGTGAGATTGCCCTTCTTGCCGGGGTCGAGGTCCTCGACCACTCGGCGCAGTTGCGCCAGGTCCTTGCCGACCCCGTCGTCCTTGTCCATCGCGCGCACCGGGCGGTCGAGGAAGCGGTTCGACTGACCCGCCGCGTCGCGGATTTCCTTCTGCCCCATGCTGGTGATCGCATCGACGCGGCGGCCGAATTCGGGACTGTTGACGTCCTCGGCGATCAACTGCTCGACAAAGGTTTCGACGCGCTTCTCCAGCTCCGTGCGCGTGCCTTGGTCAACCGGCACCAGCCCCGCAGCCTTTGCGGGCGCGAGCGTGGGGACGGGATCGGGCGGGGTGAGCACCAGCTCCTTCTCCACCGCTCCCTGCATTGCGTCGGGCGTCGTCGCCATCGTGTCGTTCCTTCTCACCCGCGCTTGTCACGCGCCGTTCTTACCCGAGCCTGACCGCGATGGCCCGCGCGATCAAGTGTGTTGTCAGTATAAGACGCGCGTGCGGTGGTCGCAATCGCCGCCTGTTGCATCAAATCGCCACATCAGCGTCACGACGGCGCAACGCCACCGACGCGAAGTTGCAATGAGCGCCGCCTAGCGAGCGCGTCGGGGCTGGCGGGTGATCCGCGCAGCGAAGGGGAAGACGAAATGACGGGGAAGCTCTCGCTCGGCCTGCTGGCCGGGCTGCTCGGTTGCGTGTCGACGCAGGCGCTGGCGCAGGCCGCGGCGCAGCCGGAGAACACACCCGATGATATCGTCGTCACCGCGCAGAAACGCGAACAGCGGATCGAGGACGTGCCGCTGACCGTCACCGCAGTGACCGGCGAGCGGATGCGTGACCTGGGCGTTAATTCGCTCTCGGAGGTCGCGCTCTACGTGCCCGGCCTGCGCATCCAGGAGCAGAGCGCGAACAACCCCGGCTTCGTTATCCGCGGCATCACCTCCGATTCGGGCTCGGCGCAGCAGGGCGCGCGCGTCACGCTCTATTACAACGGTGTCGATATCTCGCGCTCGCGCGGCGCGTACCAGGATCTGTACGATCTCGAGCGGATCGAGGTGGTGAAGGGGCCGCAGGCGACGCTGTTCGGCACCGCCGCCGCGGTCGGCGCGGTGTCGATCATCTCGGCGCGTCCGCGCGAAGGGTTCTCGGCGAACCTGACCGGCTCGTACGGCAATTACGACCGCACGCAGGTGTCGGGCTACCTGAACGCCGGCAACGGCACGCTCGCGGGCCGGCTCGCCTTCGCCTACAAATACCGCGACGGCTATGTCCGCAACATCGCGGGCGACCCGAACGTCCCCAACCAGAACCAGGGCCGGGTCGATCAGGACGATCTGAACGGGCAGGACCAGCGCGGTATCCGCGGCTCGCTGCGCTGGACGCCGTCGACCGACATCACCGCCGACCTCGTCCTGACCTATGACGGGCAGCGCAACCCCGGCACCGCGTTCAAGAGCCGCGTGTTCGCGCCGACCGGCGGGCAGACGGGCGATTACGGCTACGCCGAACTCTCCGGCTCGCCTTTCTCCAAGGAGGTGCTGGGCAAGCGCAAGCTCGGGCTCGACCGCGACGTGTACGACGCCAATCTGACGGTGCAGGTCGACCTCGCGCCCGGCATCACCTTCACCACCGTCAACGGGTATCGCCGCTTCGACAGTCTCGAAACCTTTGACGCCGACGGCGGTCCGGCATGGTACCTCGAATTCGCCGAGGACGCGAAGGGCGACCAGTGGAACCACGAAGGCCGATTCGCCTTCACCGGCGACAATTACCGTGCCTCGTTCGGCTGGAACGCGTTCCTGGAGGACGGCTTCCAGCGCGTGCCCTTCTCGACCGAGGAAGGCACTTATCTCGCCTGCTCAGTCGCGGCCGCCTATGCGCCCGTCCGCGCCGCGCTGACCGCCGCGGGTGTGCCGACCGGCACCGGATGCGTCGCCGCCAATGGCACGATCCCCGCCGCCACCCGCGCGACCGCGCTGCTGACCCGCGGCGCCGCTACGCAGCTTCCATACGCGTCGGTGTTCACCAATTACGGCACCAACCAGGCCTATTCGGTCTTCGCCGACGGTACCTGGCTGCCGACCCCCGCGCTCGAACTCACCGCGGGCGCGCGCGTCCTGATCGAACATCGCAAGTCGGGCTATAGTTCGGTTCAGCCCAATTCGACCATCCTCGCAGGGCTCGGCATCCGCTCCAGCCTGCTCGGCACTGCGAGCACCGCGGGCGCGCGATATACGGCGGAGGACAGTTTCGCCGCCGTGTTGCCGCGCTTCAACGCGCTCTACCGCGTGACAGACGGGCTCAACCTCTACGCCACGATCAGCAAGGGCCGCCGCTCGCCGGTGGTGCAGCTCGCCGCGGCGGCCGCGGGCACGGCCGTTCGCCCCAACCTGCAATCGGTGCCCGAGGAGACGGTGTGGAATTACGAGGCCGGCGTGAAGGCGGCGCTCGGCGGGTTCACCGGCACCGCCTCGGTTTTCTACCAGGATTATCAGGGCTTCCAGGTCTCGGTCACGCAACCCAATGGCACCGCGCTGACGCAGAGTGCGGGCTCCGCCAAGAACCCGGGCGTGGAATTCGAAGGCACCTACCACCTGTCACCGATCCTGTCGGCGTTCGGCAGCTTCGCCTATATCGACGGCAAGATCGACCGGGGCAATAACGTGACCCCGGCCTATGCCGGCGCCCGCTTCCGCTTGCAGCCGAAGACCACCGCGTCGGGCGGGATCAACCTGCGCTTGCCATTGGCCGAGGGAACGGTGTTCTACGCGGTGCCGTCTGCCACCTACCAGTCGAAGGTGTTCTTCGAGCTGCCCAATAGCGACGCGATCAGCGAACGCGGCTACACGCTCGTCAACCTGCGCGCGGGCGTCGAGCTGGCGGGCGGCCGCTACCGCCTGGGCGGTTTCGCGCGCAACCTCACCAACAAGAAGTACCTGATCGACGCGGGCAACACCGGCGGTGGCTTCGGCGATCCCACCTACATCCGCGGCGAACCGCGCTTCTACGGCGTCGAGGTGGCGGGGACGTTTTGACGAGGATTGGCTGATCACCCCCGGTTGCGCGGGCATGCGCGTGCGTGTCAGGCTGCGGCGATGATCGCTGCCCTCCTGCTCGCGCTCGCCGCGCCCGCGACCCCGCTTCCGCCGCCGGTCGACCCGCTGACCGCGCAGGTCGAGACGGGGGACGTCGATCGGTTCGCCGCGATCTTCAATGCGGCGAACGGCGCGCCGAGTGCCGAGCAATTGCAGCGCGGCTATCTCGATCGCGGCAGCGAGGGCGTGCGCGTCTTCACGCCCGACCGGATCGAGAGTGCGGACCATCTGGCGAAGGCCATCGCCGCCGATCGATCCGGCTATGAGCGCGCACTGCGCGTCTGCCTGCCCGTCGTGCGACAAACCCAGGGTGAGTTGCGCGCCACCTATCTCGCGCTCCACGGCCTGTTCCCCGACAAGCCGCTGCCGCGCATCTACCTGGTGATGGGCGCGGGCAATTCGGGCGGCACCGCGGCGCCGGGTGTGCAGGTGCTGGGGCTGGAGGTGCTGTGTCGTATCTCTCCGACGCCCGAGGCGCTGCGCGACACGCTGCGCAGCTTTTACGCTCATGAAACCGTTCACGCGCTGCAAGGCGACGCGGAGCGAACAGCCGAAGCAGCGGGCAACGGCGGCGTGCTGCTGGGCAGTGCGCTGATCGAAGGCGCGGCTGAATTCATCGCCACGCTGGTAACCGGACGCCAGACCGACCCTGAACGCGCCGCTTGGGGGCTGGCACGCGAGCGTGATCTGTGGGCGCGCTTCGAAGCCGATCTGACGGTGACGCGCACGGCGAGGTGGAGCGACCTGAGGCGTGGCACACCGGCGGCCGCTGCTTTCTACCGCTGGATCGGCAATGACGGCGCGGCACCGGAGGGTTGGAAGAGCGAGGCCGGCTATTGGATCGGCCAGCGTATCTGGCAGCGCTGGTACGACAAGCAGCCTGACAAGAACGTCGCCATCCGCCGCCTGCTGACCGTCGATCGGCCAACCGAGATTTTGGCCGAAGGGCGCTACACCGGCTGAGCCGCTGTCCTGCACGCCCCGGCCGCGCCATAAGCACATCGATGCAGCCCGCCACACATAAACCCCGCGCGTAGGCGCGCTCAACGAGTGCGACCTTTGTGACCCTTCGCGCGCGCCCACGATGCCCTTCTCCCCGCCCGCGCGAGCTCCATCTTTTCGCGCGCGCACAAATAGGCTAAGGGCGCGGCCGAAATCGCCTGTGCGACCAGCGCGGGCCATCCAGGAAACATGATGAACCTCCGCAATATCGCGATCATCGCGCACGTCGATCATGGCAAGACGACCCTCGTCGACCAGCTCTTCCGCCAGTCGGGCACCTTCCGCGAGAACCAGCGCATCGAAGAGCGCGCGATGGATTCGAACGACCTGGAAAAGGAGCGCGGGATCACCATTCTCGCCAAGCCGACCTCGGTCGACTGGACGCCCCCGGGTGAGAGCGAGGCGATCCGCATCAACATCGTCGACACGCCCGGCCACGCCGATTTCGGCGGCGAGGTGGAGCGCATCCTGTCGATGGTCGACGGCGTCGTCCTCTTGGTCGATTCGTCGGAAGGCGCGATGCCGCAGACGAAGTTCGTGACCGGCAAGGCGCTGGCGCTGGGCCTGAAGCCGATCGTGGTCGTCAACAAGGTCGACCGCAACGACGCGCGCATCCAGGAAGTGCTCGACGAGGTGTTCGACCTGTTCGTGTCGCTCGATGCCAACGACGAGCAGCTCGACTTCCCCGTGCTCTACGCCTCGGGCCGCAACGGCTATGCCTCGACCGACATGGACGCGCGCGAGGGAACGCTGATCCCGATGTTCGAGACGATCGTGCGCCACGTGCCGCCGCCCAACCTTCAGGTCGAAAACGTGCCGTTCACCTTCCTGGTAACGCTGCTCGACCGCGACAACTTCCTCGGCCGTATTCTGACCGGCCGCGTCAACTCGGGCACCGTGAAGCTCAACCAGCCGATCCACGCGCTCGACAATGACGGCAACGTCGTCGAGACCGGCCGCGCGTCGAAGATCCTGTCGTTCCGCGGGCTCGACCGTGTGCCGGTGGACGAGGCAAAGGCGGGCGACATCATCAGCCTCGCCGGCCTGACCACCGCGACCGTGTCGAACACCATTGCCGACCCGCAGGTGACCGAGCCGCTGCACGCGCAGCCGATCGATCCGCCGACGCTGTCGATGCGCTTCGCGGTGAACGACTCGCCGATGGCGGGGCGCGAGGGGTCGAAGGTGACCAGCCGCATGATCCGTGACCGCCTGTTCCGTGAGGCGGAATCGAACGTCGCGGTCAAGGTGACCGAGGCCGCCGACCGCGACAGCTACGAGGTCGCGGGCCGCGGCGAATTGCAGCTCGGCGTGCTGATCGAGACGATGCGCCGCGAAGGCTTCGAGCTCGGCATCAGCCGCCCGCGCGTGCTGTTCGGCGAGGACGAGGACGGCAAGAAGACCGAGCCGTACGAGACCGTCATCATCGACGTGGACGAGGAATATTCGGGCACGGTCGTCGAGAAGATGAACCTGCGCAAGGCCGAGATGACCGACATGCGCCCGTCAGGCGGTGGCAAGACGCGCATCACCTTCTCCGCGCCGAGCCGCGGCATGATCGGTTACCACGGCGAGTTCCTGTCGGACACGCGCGGCACCGGCATCATGAACCGGCTGTTCGAGAAGTACGGGCCCCACAAGGGCAACATCGAGGGCCGCAAGAACGGCGTGCTGATCTCGAACGGCGCGGGCGAGGCGCAAGGGTACGCGCTCGGCCCGCTCGAGGATCGCGGCATCCTGTTCGTCGGCCACGGCGAGGCGCTGTACGAGGGCATGATCATCGGCGAGAACGCCAAGACGGATGACCTCGAGGTGAATCCGATGAAGGCGAAGCAGTTGACCAACTTCCGCGCGAGCGGCGGCAAGGACGACGCGATCCGCCTGACCCCGCCGAAGAAGATGACGCTGGAGCAGGCGATCGCGTATATCGACGACGACGAGATGGTCGAGGTGACCCCGAAGTCGATCCGTCTGCGCAAGCGCTTCCTCGACCCGAACGAGCGCAAGCGCGCGAGCCGCGCGAAGGCCGCCTGAAGCGAGGCCGCAGCGAACGCTGCGGCGAGCGCTCACTCAGGCGGCCGGGCCGGCCTCGCGCAAGCGAGGACCGGCGACGCGGCTCTGCCGCAGCGGGCATCCGGACGACATAGAAGCGGCGGCGAGGGGATGCCCCTTCGCCGCCGTTTGCGTGTCCAGCGTGGGTGATCTCTGACCATAGCACGCTATAGCGGCCCCATGCCCGACCGCCGCTCCCCCTTCGCCCGCCACCGCTGGACCCCGTCGCGCTACCGCGCACTGCTGCGCACCCGCGGTCCGCGCTCGGTCCGTTTCCGCACCCGCGTGTCGGTGCTGGCGGGTGCGATCGCGATCGGGCTGGTCGCGATCCTGTTCGCCGAGGCTGCCGACTGGGCCGGCGGCTGGTTCAACGGTTATGCCAGGCGGTGGCACTGGCTGCCGCTGCTCACGACCCCGCTCGCCTTCGTCGCGCTGGTCTGGGTGACGCGCAGGATCGCACCGCTGGCGAAGGGGTCGGGCATCCCGCAGGTGATCGCGGCGAGCGAGGACCCCAACCGTGCGACGGGCACGCTGATCTCGATGCGCACCGCGGTCGCCAAGATCGTGCTGACGATCGCCGCAGTCCTGTCGGGTGCGTCGGTCGGGCGCGAGGGGCCGACCGTGCAGCTCGCCGCCGCGGTGATGGGGCTGACGCACCGGATCATGCGCGTGCCGCTGCGCACCCCCGTTGTGATCGCGAGCGGCGCGGCAGGCGTTGCGGCGGCGTTTAATACGCCGCTCGCCGGGTTGCTGTTCGCGATCGAGGAACTGGCGAGCGCCTACGAGCAGCGCGTGACGCTGCTGGTGCTGTCCGCGATCGTCATCGCCGGCATGGTCGCGCAGTCGGTGCAGGGCGATTACGTCTATTTCGGCGTGATCGGGGCGAGCATTCCCTTGAGCAGCGCCTTGCTGGTCGTGCCGGTGGCGGGCGTCGTCGGCGGCTTGTCGGGCGGTGCGTTCGCGCGACTGATGCTGATGCTCGCGACCGGCAGCACGGCGGTCACGCGGTGGAGCAAGGCGCATCCGATCCTCTTTGCGGGTCTGTGCGGCGTCGTCGTCGCCGCGCTGGGCGTGGCGACCGGGCTGACTTGGGGTACCGGCTATTCCGCCGCGCGCGAGATGATCGTCGGGGTCGATGCACCCTTGTGGTTCGGCCCGGCCAAGTTCGTCGCCACGCTCGCCACCGCAGTGGCGGGGCTGCCCGGTGGCATCTTCGCGCCGTCGCTGGCGGTCGGGGCAGGGGTCGGCAACCTGTTGCGCGAGGTGTTCCCGGCAAGTCCGACCTCGGCGGTCGTGATCCTAGGCATGGTGGGCTATTTCGCGGGCGTCGTGCGCGCGCCGCTGACCGCGGTGATCATCCTGTCGGAGACGACCGCGAGCCGCGGGCTGATGCTGCCGATGTTCGCCACCGCCTTCATCGCCGATGCGGCGAGCCAGTGGGTGTGCCGCGAGAAACTGTACCACGGCCTGTCGCGCGGGTTCGCGATGGCGCCCGAGCCCAGACCGCAATGAAAAAGGGCGGCGGATCGCGCCGCCGCCCCCTGTCAGACGAGGCTCAGCGGAATTTGCCGCTGAGCGAGACGCCGATCACGCGCGGTTCGTTGAACACCGCTGCGTTGTAATTCTCGATCACGCCTTTCAGGTTCTTTTCCGCCGTCAGGTTGCGCGCGAAGGCGGCGATCTCGTAGCGGCCGTCGGGCGTCGTATAGCCCGCCTTCATCCCGAGCTCGAAGTTGCCGTTCGCGTAGAATTCGCGCGTCTTGTAGAGCACGAAATTCGTGTAGCCCTGCAGGTTGAAGTCGGTCGCGACGAAGAAATTGCCCTCGTTGCTGAGCGGGATGTCGTACCGCACCGCGGCGTCGATCTGATACTCCGGCGCATTGGGCAGCGGGTTGCCGTCGATCTGCGCCAGCACGGCGGGGCTGCCGAAGATCATGCGCGTGATCGTCGGGTCCTGCACGGTGCAGGTGACGCGCCCGGCGAGTGCGCAGACCTGCGCGTAGACGTTCTTGTCCTTGATCTCGCTGTGCAGCGCGCTGCCGCCGAGAGAGAAGGTGATGTTGCGGATCGGCCGCCATTCCAGCTCCGCCTCGAACCCGTAGGCGTCGGCGTGGTCGGCGTTGAACAGCACGCCGTTGCCGTTGGCATCGTTGCCGTTCAGCTGGATGTCGTTGACGCGGTAGTAAAAGCCCGTCGCATTGAAGCGCATATTGCCGAACGGCCGCGTCTTCACGCCCGCCTCGTACGAGGTGATCGTCTCGCTGTCGGCGGTTGTGAAGGCGGAGCCGAACACCGCCGAGCGGCCCTGGATCGTCGGCCCGCGGAAACCGCGCGCGACGCGGGCGTAGATGCTTGCGGTCGGATCGACCTCGTACAGCGCCGACACGTCCCAGCTCGGCTCCTTGCCCGTCAGCTTGACGTTGCGCGGGGCGGTGGCAGGGAAGTTGACGGTTGCGCCGGTGGTCGCGGGCTTCACCAGGATCGTGCGCTTGTTGTCCTCGGTGTAGCGGCCGCCGGCGGTCAGCGTCAGGCGATCGAGCGTGTAGCTCGCTTGGCCGAACACCGCCCATGACGTGTTGGCGTCGTGCAGGCGGACCCAGTTGCCCGGATTGTTGGTATTGCCGTTCGCCGCCACGAACGGCGCGGAGAGGAAGAAGCGGCGCTGGTAAAAATCGGTCGTGTCGCGCTGGTCGAAGTAGAAGCCGCCGAACTGCCACTTGAACGCGGCGCCTGAGTCGCTGGAGGCGAGGCGCAACTCCTGCGTCCACTGGTCGAGGTCGCGGATGTTGCCCTGGCTCTGCCCGCAGTCGATGCAGCCGCCGCTCGCGTTCAGCGGCAACTGGCGCACGCCGCCGTCGGTGTCGCCGCGGCTGTAGCCCGAGGTGGTCTCGTACGCGGTGATCGAGGTGAGCGTCGCCGGTCCGAAGTCATAGGCCGCGTTCACCGACCCGCCATAGGTCTTGTACGCCTGCGGGTTGTTGTTGCCTTCGTCCAGCGCGATGCGGCCACGCGGCTCGCGCGCGACGCTGTTCGACCCGCGCACCAGCGCGCCGCGGTGGAACACGGTCGAGGTGCCGTCGTAATCGCGCGCGTGACCCGACACGTTGATCGACAGCGCCTCGGTCGGCGTGAACAGCAATTGCAGCCGCACGTCGCGTTCGTTGAACCCGCCTAGCGCATTCTTGCCGCCGCGCGTGCCGTCGACGCCCGTGCCCGTAAAGGTGTTGTCGATCCAATCGTCGCGGTGCTGGTAGAGGCCGGACAGGCGGAATGCGATCTTGTCGGCGACGATCGGCCCGCCAATTCCTGCGTCGACGATCGCGGTATTGTAGCTGCCATAGGAGGCGCTGACGCGGCCGTCGAAGGTCTGACTGGGGCGGATCGTGTCGAACTTGATGATGCCGGCGGTCGTGTTGCGCCCGAACAGCGACCCTTGCGGCCCGCGCAGCACCTCGACCTGATTGACGTCGAACACCGGGTTGGACTTCAGCACGACGTGCTCGAGCACGACGTCGTCCTGGATGATCGACACCGGCTGCGACGCGCCGAGATAGAAGTCGATGTTGCCCAGACCACGGATGTAGAAGCGCGGAAAGATGCGCCCGGTCGTCGTCTCGGCATACAGGCCGGGCACGCGTCCGGCGAGCGACAGGATGTCCTCGCCCGCGGTCTGGAAGGTACGCAGGTCGTCGCCCCCGACCACCGCGACCGAGACGGGCACGCGCTGCAGGTTCTCCGACCGGCGCTCGGCGGTGACGGTGATCTCCTGCAGCCCGTCCTCACCCGGTGTGGCGGTCGCCGCGTCGACGGCGGGCGGGGTTGGCGACTGCACCGTCTGCGCCACCGCAGGAGCGGAAAGCGCGAGGAGGCCGGCGGCACCGGCGAGCAGGAGCGACTTGGACGTCACGATGATCTGTTTCCCTTTCGTGGTCACGGGTGTCGAGCGCGCAGCACCGCGGCCCGCGCGAACAGGTGTTCGTGCAGGCATTCATCCGGTGATTCGCGGCTCCCCCCGCTTGGGCCCGCGCCTCGCACGCGATTGTGTCGCCCGTGTGAAATGTGTCGGATGATTGCTCCGGGTCATCGATGAACTTCGCAGGCGTCCGACGCGGCGTGCACGCGTGATCGCCCTGACTCGTTGAGGTAAGTAATATCAATGTAAGATCAGCAGCTTAGTCCAGAGTGATGTCGGTTGACACCTGGCTGGCTTGGTGCTGATACGTCACCATGACCACCCGTTCCTCGCGCAACATCGACGTCACGCCCGAGTGGGACGACTTTATCGCAGCACAGGTCGGATCGGGTGAGTTCGCCGACGCGAGCGAGGTGATACGGGTCGGATTGCGCGCGCTGCGCGATGGTAAGGTCGCACGGCCCGTGGCCGCGGGCTGGCCGGTCGGTGGCGGCGCGTGCGGCGATCTGGTCAGAACGGCGGCATGGGACGCGAACCCGCTCGGCCCGATCGATGAGTGGTCGCTGGAGCTGCGCGCCACGGTCGCCAACGTGGTCAACTCGCCCGTCGCCAAGGTGCTGATGTGGGGCCCGGACCACATCATGCTCTACAACGACGCTTATGCCGAAATTGCGGGAGTGAAGCATCCCGCCGCGTTCGGCGCGCCCGTGGCGGCGGTCTGGCCCGAGATCTGGGATTGGAACCGCGAGATGCTGGAAGCGGGCTTTCGCGGTGAGCGCCGCTCGTACCGCGACCAGGCGCTGACGCTCTCGCGCGGCGGCGTCTCCGCCAGCGTGACGTTTGATCTGTTCTACACCCCCGTTTACGAGGCGGACGGGCGCGTCGGCGGGGTGCTGTGCACCTGCGTCGACAACAGCGCCCGCGTCGCCGCCGAGCAGCGCCACGTCGAGAGCGAGCGTGAATTGCGCACGATCACCGACGCGATGCCGGTGCTCATCTCGTTCATCGACCGCGATCACGTCTTCCGTTTCGCCAATCGCTTCTACGTCGACTGGTTCGGCATGACCCCCGACGAGGTCGTCGGTCGTCACATGCGCGATGTCGTGGGCGAGGCGAACTACACCGAGCGATTGCCGCTGATCGAGCGGGCGCTGGCGGGCGAATCGATCGACTCGGATGCGCTGCTCTATCACCGCGACGGCACCGCGCACCGCGCCAACATCCGCTATCTGCCGCGTCTCGCCCGCGACGGCAGTATCACCGGTTTTCAGGTGCTCGTCTTCGATCTGGAGGACCGCGCGCGGCGTGAGGAAGAGCTGAACGCGAGCAACAAGCGCTTCCGCGCGGCGATGGACGCGGTGCACGGCGTGCTGTGGACCAACAGCGCCGACGGTCGCATGGTCGGCGACCAACCCGGCTGGGCGATGCTGACCGGGCAGTCGCCCGACGAGTATCACGGCTTCGGCTGGGCCGACGCGGTCCATCCGGAGGACCGCGACGGCTCGATCGCGGCGTGGAACGAGGCGGTCGCGGCAAAGGCGATGTTCATCCACGAACATCGTGTGCGGCGGCATTGCGGCACGTGGCGCACCTTTGCCGTGCGCGCGCTGCCCGTTTTCGACGCCGCCGGTGAGATCACCGAATGGGTCGGCGTCCACACCGACATCTCGCACCAGCGCGCCGCCGAGGCCGCATTGCGCGAGCAGGCGGAGGCCTTGTCGCGCCAGGTCCGCCACCGCGAGCGAGCCGAGGAACAGTTGCGCCAGTTGAACGAGACGCTCGAAGCGCGCGTGATCGCCGAGATCGACGAACGTCGTCAGGCCGAGGCGAAGCTGCATCAGGCGCAGAAGATGGAAACGGTCGGCAAGCTGACCGGCGGCGTCGCGCACGATTTTAACAATCTGCTCCAGGTCGTCTCGGGCAATCTGCAATTGCTGAGCAAGGACGTGGCGGGGATCAACCGCGCCGAGCAGCGCGTGGCGAACGCGATGGCGGGCGTGTCGCGTGGATCGAAGCTGGCCGCGCAACTGCTCGCCTTTGGACGCCGCCAGGCGCTCGAGCCCAAGGTCGTCAACGTCACCCGGTTCGTGCGCGGTATGGACGACATGCTGCGCCGTGCGATCGGCGAGGCGATCGAGATCGAGACGATCGTCGGCGGCGGGCTGTGGAACACCTTTATCGATCCGGGTCAGGTCGAGAATGCGCTGCTCAACCTCGCGATCAATGCGCGCGACGCGATGGAGGGGCAGGGCCGCCTCACGATCGAACTCGGCAACGCGCACTTGGACGACGAATATGCGCGCACCCACGACGAGGTGACGCCGGGCCAGTACGTGATGCTGGCGGTCAGCGACACCGGCTCGGGCATGACGCCCGAGGTGCTCGACAAGGTGTTCGAGCCGTTCTTCTCGACCAAGAGCGAGGGCAAGGGATCGGGCCTGGGGCTGTCAATGGTCTACGGCTTCGTTAAGCAATCGGGCGGGCACGTGAAGATCTATTCCGAGGTGGGCGAGGGTACCACCGTTCGACTCTACCTGCCGCGCGCGATGGAGAGCGAGGATGTAGAGGTGCGCGTCGACACCGGGCCGATCGTCGGCGGGACCGAGACGGTGCTGGTGGTCGAGGACGACGAGGAGGTGCGCGCAATCGTGGTCGAGATGCTGACCGACCTCGGCTACCGCGTGCTGAAGGCGCCCGACGCGGCCGCCGCGCTGATCGTGATCGAGAGCGGGGTGCCGATCGACATCCTGTTCACCGACGTGGTGATGCCCGGCACGCTCAAGAGCCCCGAACTGGCGCGCAAGGCCAAGCAGCGGCTGCCGAACCTCGCGGTGCTGTTCACCTCGGGCTACACGGAGAATTCGATCGTTCACGGTGGCAAGCTGGACGCCGGCGTCGAGCTGCTGTCGAAACCCTACACGCGCGAGGCGCTGGCGCGGCGGTTCCGCCACGTGCTCGCCAACCAGGGACAGCGCGCGATCGCCGCGGCACCGAAGGCCGCCGAGCCGCGCGCCACTGCGCCTGCGGCATCGTCGTCTGCGTCGCCGCCGCCGTCGCCGCGGGCATTGACGGGTGCGACCGTGCTGCTGGTCGAGGATGATGCGCTGATCCGCGCCAACACCGCGGAGATGTTGCAGGAGGCCGGTTGCGTCGTCGTCGACGCGGCGAGCGCGGAGGAAGCAATGGCGGCGCTCCACACCGCGCCCGTCGACGTGCTGGTGACCGACCTCAACCTGCCCGGCCACTCGGGCGCCGAGCTGGCACGGCGCGCGCGCGAGATGCGCGGATCGATCGGCATCGTGTTCGCGACCGGCGACGGTCACCGCGCCGCCGAAGCCGCGGCGAGCGGCGATGTCGTGCTGACCAAGCCTTATGCCGCTGCGCGGCTGGTTGAGGCGGTCGGCACTGCGCTCGACGCGAAAGGCGTGCAGCGATCGGCACCGGCCACGATGGCGAGGGCGGACGCCGTTTCGGGCTGACGCATGCCCGGCTTAACCTGGGTGTAGATGATGCCGGCTGGCGGCGCGCGGGCCATGCTGGACAGCGCGCGCGCGACGCTCTAGCCGCGGCACTCACCCACAGGGAAGCGTCGCTCGCGTGACATCCGCCAGGCGACATATCGCCGTGCTCGCGCCGCCAACCGCGGGGCATCTGAACCCGTTGCAGGTGCTCGCGCGCGCGCTCGCCGGCCTGGGCCACCGCGTCTCGCTCGTCCACGTCGACGGGATCGAGCGGTTCGTTACCGATCCGGCGTTCGAGGTGGCGCGACTGGGGGGAAGCGGCGGCGCAGCGCTCGACGCCTATCTCGGTCTTCTCGGGCGGCCGACCGGCCCCCGCGGGCTGCCGCGGATGATCGCGGCCACGGCGGAGATGACCGCGCGGTTGCTGGACGATGCACCCGCCATGCTTCATCGGATCGGGGCGGAGGCGGTGATCGCCGACACTGCGGAGCCCGCCGGACCATTGGTCGCCGCGCGGCTGGGGCTTCCGTTGGTCGCGAGCGTCACCGGGCTGCCGCTGCTGCGCGAGGAGAACGTGCCCCCGCCGTTCCTAGGTTGGCGCTACCGTCCCGACGCGATCGGGCGCAACCGCAATAATGGCGGTTATCAGGTTGCCGATCTGCTGCTGCGCCCGATCACGCGCGTGCTCGACGAGCGGCGGCGCGCCTGGGGGCTGGCGGGCGAGCCCGAACCGCTGCTGTGGGAGGCGCAATGCCCGCGCGGGTTCGACTATCCGCGCACGCGGCTGCCCGAACGCTTCCGCTACGGCGGTGCGTGGCGCGCGGCGGACGATGTGGCACTCAACGTACCGCGCGATGATCGGCCGCTGGTCTTCTGCTCACTCGGCACCTTGCAAGGGTCACGCCGCGCGCTGTTCCACACCATGGCGGCCGCCTGCGCCGCGGTTGGTGCGCGCGCGGTGATCGGCCACGGCGGCGGGCTGAGCACGGCGGAGGAGGCGGCATTGCCGGGCGACCCGGTGGTGCGCGCCTTCTGGCCGCAGGCGGCGGTGCTGCGCCACTGCGCCGCGGCGGTGGTGCACGGCGGGTTCAATAGCGTGCTCGACGCGCTCGCCGCCGGGGTGCCGATCGTTGCGTTGCCGATCGCGTTCGAGCAGCCGGGCACCGCGGCGCGGGTCGTCTGGTCGGGTGCGGGACGGGTGCTGTCGCCCAGGGGCTTGCGTGCGGGAACACTCGCAGCCGTCCTCGGTGCGGTCATGCACGATCCGGGCTATCGAAGTGCTGCGGCGCGGATCGGGGCGGAAATGGCGCGGAGCGGCGGCGTGGACGCGGCGGCGGCGCGGATCAGCGCGGCGCTGTCCTGACACCCGCGCGCGCTGGCGAAGACCGGAGGTGCGGCAACCGCCACCACGGAGTCGACGGGCTCAGGTGGTGCTCGTGATGATAGGTGCCGAAATGGAAGCACGTCGCGACCGAGGCGAGCGGCGACAGCGCATTGCCGCGCGCGCGGTGATCGTCGGCGAACGGCGCATCCTCGTGCCGATGCGGCAGAAAGGTGCCGAAGAAGAATAACTGCGCCAGCGCGAGCAGCGCGGGGATCGCCCAGAAGGCGACGATGCTGAGGAGCGATGCGCCGAGCGCCATGTACGCGATCGCGGCGAACGTGATGCGCACGATCTGGCCGTGGGTGTAATAGCCCGAGAAGAAACGGACGAACCAGCGCAGCGGATTGCGCGGCGCGCCGGCGTGGAAATCGGGGTCGGCGTCCGTGCCCGGTGCGGCATGGTGCGCGTGGTGCTTGGGGTGGAGCGCGCGAAACGACAGCGCGGCGTACGCGGCGAGACACAGCGTGCCGACCACGCGATTGGCGCGCGGGTGCCCGGGCGCGAACGAGCCGTGCATGCAATCGTGCGCGACGATGAACAGCCCGGTGCTGAGCCACGCCTGCACCGCGATCAGCAGCACCGCGAGCGGGGCGGTTGCGGCGCGCCACCGCCAGAAAAAGATGCCGCCGACGTGGATCGCGAGCCACGCAGCACCGATCACCCCGGCGAGCAGGGCGCTGACGCGCGTGTCGCGGCTGGTGGTGCTAGCCGATGCCATGGTTCATCCCGACGGCTGCGGGTTGCGCCAAGTCGGCGACGGGCGCAACCCCTGCGCGCGCCGAAGCGCGGCTGCGCACCAATCGCGGCGCAACCGCGAGCGCCAGCGCGGCAAGCGCCAGTCCACCCAGCACGTCGACGCCGTAATGCCCGCCGAACAGCGGTGTCGCGATGATCGTCACCCCCGCCCAAACCGGCGCGACGTAGCGCCAGCCGGGCGTGTCGCGCTGCGCCCAGGCGAGGATCACCGGCAGGGTCGCGTGAAAGCTCGGAAAGCTGACGATCCCCATCAATTGCGTGAGGTCGAGCACGCGCCACGTGCCGTCGCGCAGCCCGGCGATCATCGCCTGCTCCAGCCACGCGATCGACGGCCACAGCCGCGTGAAATGGGTGGGATCGAACACGTTGCCCATCGCGGGCACCCACCAGGAGATCAGGATCGTCACGAACCCCGACAGAATCGCCGCGGCCACCGCGACGCGCAGCCGGTCGACCTGCGCATAGGCACTCATTGCGACGATGCAGGTCACCATCTGCACCGTGAGGCTGTGATAGGCGAGGCCGCCGACCCACAGCGCGACGGGCGCGCGATCGGCCGCGGCGAAGAAGGCGGGCCAATCGAAGCCGAGCGCGCGGTCGGCGGCAGCGAGCCGCACGTCCCACAGCGCGCCCGCGCGCGCGGCGAGCGCATAAGCGAGCACGACGCCGATCAGCGTGAACAGCGTCATCTGCAGGAACGCGGTCGCACCCGCGGCGAGCCGTGGCCGTCCCTGATAGCGGCCGACGAGTGCCGCGCCGCCGAGCAGCGCGAGCCCGATCGCCGGCGGCACCGCGCGCCACGCGTCGACGCGAAAGCCCAATCCGCTCGCCGCGGCGAGGCAGGCGGCGACCATGATGCCGAGCAGCCACCACGAGGACGTGTCGCTGGTTGCGGCGGCGCTGCTTCGGTTCATCGGATCGATCAACGCTGCAGGGCCGCCGCGGTGCCGCCGATCGCGCAGCGACGCCACCCGGTGCTTGCCGCCGATCGCCGGACCGAACCGTGGCACATCGCGCGAGCGGGTGCGTTCGCGTGGTCGAAATGGAAGGACGGCAGTGACATGGCGACGATCGATACTGAATTCGTGACGATTGCCTATGATGATCGCGGGCCGCGCGACGGGTCGCCGGTACTGCTCGTTCATGGCTGGCCCGATGACGCGTCGACGTGGGACGCGGTGGTGCCGCGACTGAACGCGGCCGGGCTGCGCACCATCGTGCCGACGCTGCGCGGGTTCGGCGACACCCGGATCAAGGGTGAAGGCGCGCGCACCGGCAACAGCGCGGTGCTGGCGCTTGACATGATCGCGCTGATGGATGCGCTCGGCATCGATCGCTTCATGGTCGCGGGGCATGATTGGGGATCGAACACCGCGGAAGCGCTGGCGGTCGGCTGGCCCGAGCGGGTCGAGCGGATGGCGATGCTGTGCACCCCGCCCAGGCTCGGCGGCATGAAGACGCCGTCGTTCGCGCAGGCACAGCGGCAATGGTATCACTGGTTCATGGCGACCGCGCGCGGGGCCGATGCGGTCCGCGCCGACCGCCGCGGCTTCGCGCGCACGCACTGGGACAATTGGTCGCCGCCCGGCTGGTACGACGAGGAAACGTTTAACCGCGTGGCGCGCGCGTGGGAGAACCCCGACTGGCTCGACGTGACGCTCCACAGCTACCGCGCACGCTGGGACGAAGCGAAACCCGATCCGCGCAGCCAGTGGCTCGAGGACAAGGTGCGCGCGACCCGCACGCTGTCGCTGCCGACAATCTACGTTCAAGGCGCGGTCGACGGCGTCAACCCGCCCGAGGCGAGCGCCGGTGTTGCGGCGAAATTCACCGGCCCGTTCGCGCGCGTGGTGTTGTCAGGTGTCGGCCATTTCGCGCAGCGCGAGAACCCGCGCGCGGTGGCGCGGCACCTCGTCCACCTGTTCACGCGCGACCCTGCGACGCTGGCGAGCACGACCGACCACAGCCTGTATGTGCGCCGCGCGGTGCCGGTGCTCGCCTCGCTCGGGCTCGCCGCGCTGGTCGGCGCAAGCGCGGCGCGCATGCATGGGGAGGATGACGCGATCGAGAGCGGCGACCGCGACCCAAGCGAGGGTCCATCAACATGACCGACCACGCCGCCCCGATCGACGAAACCGGCACGCTGGTCCGCGACGGTGGCGCGTTCGTCCTGCGGCGTGACGCGGGCGGTCGCTATCAGTTGCAGCTTCAACGCACACCGGTCGATCTGGTCGAGAAACGGGTACGCGTCGTCGGTCTGCTGATCGCACCCGATCTGGTCAGCGTGGAGGGCGTCCAGCCGGCGTGATCCCCGTTCGTGCACCGCCGGGCAGGTGCGATAACGGGACGACTTCGACCATCGGTGGCCGCGGCGCGGCGGCCGGCGGTGGAGCGCCCGGCGACAGCACCTATATGGGCGTGACCAATTCAAGGAGCCCTGCATGACCGCCTACGACCCGCGCCTCGGCCTTTATATCGCTGGCGAATGGCTGGACGGCACCGGGCGTGACGCGCACGACGTGCTCAATCCCGCGACCGGCCAGGCGCAGGCCGCGTTGCCGCTCGCGACCGCCGACGATCTCGACCGTGCGCTCGATGCCGCCGATCGCGGGTTCAAGGCGTGGCGCAAGGTCGACCCGGCGCAGCGCGCGCAGGTGCTCAACCGCACCGCCGCGATCCTGCGTGAGCGGACCGAGCATCTGGCGCAAATCGCGACGCTCGAACAGGGCAAACCGCTGGTCGAGGCCAAGGGCGAGGTCGCCTTTGCCGCCGCCTTGCTCGAGTTCCACGCCGGCGAAGCGCAGCGCATTTACGGCCGCGTGCTGCCGCGCCCGGCGGGCACGCGCAGCCTGGTGCTGCAACAGCCGATTGGCCCGGTGGCGGCGTTCTGCGCGTGGAATTTTCCGATCATGAACGTGGTGAGGAAGCTCGGCCCTGCGATCGCGGCGGGCTGCTCGATCATCATCAAGCCGAGCGAGGAAACCGCGGGTTCGGCGGTGGAGGTGCTGCGCTGCTTCCAGGACGCCGGGCTGCCCGGCGATGTTGCGCAATGCGTCTTCGGCGTGCCCGACCAGATCTCGCGCCACCTCCTCGCCTCCCCCGTCACGCGCAAGCTGAGCTTCACCGGCTCGGTCCCGGTCGGCAAGCATCTGGCGAAGCTCGCTGCCGAGACGATGATGAAGACGACGATGGAACTGGGCGGGCACGGCCCGGTGCTGGTGTTCGACGATTGCGATCTGGACAAGACGCTCGACACGCTGGTCGCGCACAAGTTCAGGAATGCGGGGCAGGTGTGCGTCGCGCCGACGCGCTTCCACGTCCAGGCCGGCATCTACGACCGCTTCGCGCAAGGCTTTGCCGAGCGGACCAAGCGGCTCAAGGTCGGCAGCGGGCTCGACGCCGACACGCAGATGGGACCGATGGCGAACGCGCGCCGGCCGTCGGCGATTGCCGAGATGGTCGAGGACGCGCGCAGCGTCGGCGCGCGCGTGCTGGCGGGGGGCACGCGCGGGGAGGGCGACGGCTTCTTCTTTACGCCCACCGTGCTCGCCGACGTGCCGCTGGAAGCGCGCGCGATGAACGACGAGCCGTTCGGCCCGCTCGCGCTGTTGACCCCGTTCGAGACGGTGGAGGACGCGATCGCGCAGGCCAATCGCCTGCCGTTCGGGCTGGCGGCATATTGCTTCACCGAGAACGGCCGGTGCCAGAACCTGCTCGGCGACGAGATCGAGGCGGGTATGGTCGCGATCAACAACGTGCGGTTGAGCTGGCCCGACAGCCCGTTCGGCGGCGTGAAGGACAGCGGTTTCGGCTCGGAGGATGGACCCGAGGGCGCCGCCGCACACATGGTGACCAAGACCGTGCACATGATGTGAGCGCGTCGGCGGACAGGCGGCTAAACGTCACGTGAATGCCGCATTCCGCCGCCGTTCAGCGCGACTCGTGTACGCGATGCAACACGCTCGCAGTACTTGCGTTCAACCAATCGTGCGAACCGAGCGTAACCCTGTAAGGAGGTTCGAGATGAATGGTTTTCTGACCAAGGCGGGAATGGGCATCGCGCTCGCCGCCACCGCCATCACCGCCGCGGCACCTGCCGATGCGCAGCGCTGGGGCGGGTATCGCGGTTATCGCGGGCATCGCGGCGGCGATACCGCGGCGGCGGCGATCCTGGGTGGCGTCGTCGGTCTGGGTGTCGGTGCGGCGATCGCGTCGAGCAACCGCAACCGTTACTACGACCGCGGCTATTATTACGATCGTGGCTACGCGCCGCGCTATCGCTATCAGCCGCGTGGCTATTATCGCGATTACTACGCGCCGCCGCCTCCGCCGCGCGTGGTGTATCGCGGTTACTACCGTGATCCCTATTACGGCGGTGGTTACTACGCACCGCGCGGCTACGGTTACGGCTGGTAAACAGCGTTCCGAGGCGAGGATCGGCGGCGCGGCGGGGATACCCGCCGCGCCGCTTTTTTGTGGCACCGGTCGCCCAGCCGGGTTAGGCGCGCGCGATGACCGATACGCCTCCCGACCATCTCTCGATCGATCCCCGCAGCCCGCATTTCGACCGCGACGCGCTGGAGCGCGGCGTCGGCATCCGCTTCAAGGGCAATGAGCGGACCGATGTCGAGGAATACAGCATCTCCGAGGGCTGGATCCGCGTCGCGCTCGGCAAGAAGATGGATCGCCATGGCCGCCCGCTGACGATCAAGCTGATGGGTCCGGTCGAAGCGTGGTTCCAGAGCGGCGGCGCGGCCGACGCGGGCGAGGCTGAGACGGAACAGCCCGGCGACGAGGGCTGATAACGTTAACTAGAGCCCGGGGTGCGTCTACTCGGGCGTGATCAGACGGTCGAGCTCGGCGACTAGCGGCGGCTCGTTTCCCGCCACGAGCCATCGCTGCGCGCACCGAGGCGTCACCACGTCGATGGTTCGTGTCATGAGTCCAAGCGGCGGCGGGCCGCCGTCGCTCTCGTCCGAGAGACGCTGCTGCCACAAGGCAGACGTGGCGAGCAGCGCGTCGACCTTGCTGCTGTCGGCAACCGAGAGCGTCCGCGTGAGATGCGGCAGATCGCTCGGCGCTGCGCCCTCCACCCAGATTTTGCTGCGCCCGACTGCGTCGGTGTGCCAGCGACCATCGAATCCACGTGTCGCCACGATGCTGATCCGCGTCGTCGAGAGATGGCCACCAGCCGCGTAGATCATGATGTGCTCGGGCGCAGTCGGCACGGTCACGCCCAATTCGCCACGCAATTGGCGATGCGCGTTCTCATCGGCGAGGTAATCAACCGCGCGCGCCTGCGGAGCCGCCTTGCACACCGCCGCCGCCGGCCCCGCCAGCGCGAGCAGGGCCGCGGCCGCGATCAATGGACGAACCGCGCCACCACGTCGCGGTACGAGCGCGACACCTTCACGTTCGACCCCGATTCAAGCACCAGGAAACATTCGCCGTTGGTGTGCGGTTTCACCTGTTTGACGAGGTCCAGGTTGACGATCGTCGAGCGGTGGATGCGCTGGAACCGGCGCGGGTCGAGCCGCTTTTCCAGATCCTTCATCGTTTCGCGCAGGATCAGCGTGTTGGCTGCGGTCTTGATCACCATGTAATCGCCCGCCGCCTCGATCAGCTCGATCGTGTCGACGTCGACGCGGAAGATCTGACCCTGATCCTTCACGTTGATCATCTTTTCATAACGGTTGGCCGCGACCTGATCGCCGCCGTCACTTTCCGCCGCGATCTCCGCTGCGGCCTCGGGCGCGTGTTCGGCCAGCGCTTCCTTCAGCTTGGTCGCCTCCTCGCGGCTGCCGCGTTCCGACAATCGCTGGCGCACGCGGTCGAGCGTTTCGGCCAGCCGCGCTTCCTCGACCGGCTTCATCAGGTAGTCGGTCGCCTGCGCCTCGAACGCGCGGATCGCGTGGTCGGAATAAGCGGTCACGAACACGAACAACGGCGGCTCGACATCCATCAACCCTTGCACGACCGAGAAGCCGTCGAACCCCGGCATCTGGATGTCGAGAAAAACGAGGTCGGGCTTGTGCGTCTTGATCGCGCTGATCGCCTCGCGCCCGTTCTGGCACTTGGCGATGATCTCCACGTCGTCGTACGCCTGTAGCCGCAGCTCGAGCCCCTGGATCGCGAGCGGCTCGTCGTCGACGAGAATGGTCCTGATCGTCATCTACTCTACACACTCCATCACGCGCACCACGCGGCGGGGAGGGCGGGCATCACCGCCCGGGTTCCTCCAGCTGATAGGGGATCTCGATCTCGACCCCGAACCCGCCCGCCGGCATTGCCCGAACCGCGAAGCGGTGGTCGCCGGGATATGCCTGCGCCAGTCGCTCCCTGATATTGGCGATGCCGACGCCGGTTGAAAGGCTCGGCCGGTTTTTGTTCGGCATCAATCCCGGACCGGTATCCGATACGCCGAGCAGCACGCGATCCCCGACGAGCCGCGCGGACACGCCGATCTCGGCGCCGTCCTCCTGCGGGGTGACCGCGTATTTGATCGCATTCTCGACCAATGGCTGGAGCAGCAGCGACGGCAGCCGTGCCTTCTCCACCGCCGGATCGATCTCGAACTTCGGACGCAGCCGATCCTCGAAGCGCATCTTCTCGATCTCGAGATATAGTTTCAGCGTCTCGACCTCCTGCGCGACGGTCACGTGCGCGGTCGGTTCGTTGGCAAGCGTGTAGCGCAGGAACGACGACAGCCGCGACAGCATCGCATTCGCGCGCTCGGTCTGCTTGAGCAGGACGAGCGTCGAGATCGAGTTGAGCGTGTTGAACAGGAAATGCGGATTGAGCTGGTACCGCAGCATCGCCAGCTGCGCCGACGACGCCTGGATCTCCAGATGCTCCATCTGGTCGATCTGCTCCTCGACCAGTAGGTAGAAGTTGATCCCGAAGTAAAGCGCCGACCAGCCTGCCAGCACGGTGAAGTTCAGGAACAACGTGCCGAGCAGCAGCGACAGGTCGACGCCGGGCGCCGACAGCTTGATGAAGCTGAACGAGAAGGCGTCAAGCGTCGCGTAGAGGAACGTGCCCGCGCCGAGCGTGAAGATCGACAGGAGGATGCCGGTCACGCGCGGCAGGCGGCGATAGTAACCGTACAGCACCGACAGCAGCAGCGTGATGCAATAGCCGACGATCGATTCGACGATGACGGGCACGATCTGCTGCAGCGTGAAGCTGGTCGACAGCGACGATACCGAGCGGAGCACGAGGTACCCGGTCCACCCCGCCGCCTGCAGCTTCCAGAAGGCAGCCGCCTTGTCCTCGAAGAAGGGGCGGATCGACAGCGGCCGATTGCCGGCGAGCGCGGACGCGGGCCCCGGCGCGGTCGCCGCGGTGGCGCCGGGCAGCGCATGGTCGAGCGAAGCGGAAGTGGTCGCCATGCGCCGGGAATACACACCCTGGCCGAACGGCGCAAAAAAGAAGGGCCGCCGTCCCGAAGGACGACGACCCGTCGAGTAGCCGAGGTTAGCGGCTTAGAAGGTGAAGCGCGCGCCGACGCGGATCGTGTACAGCGACTGCGGCGAATAGATCGTGTCGCTCGGCGTCGCGTTGGGCAGGCTGTAACGATATTGCGCACAGCCCTGGGCGGTCGAGGTCGGCGAAACACCTGCGGTACCCGTCGGCGTTGCCGCAACGAGGCACTGCACGCGGGCTGCGACCGCGGTGTACGGGAAGGCGTACTCGCGGATCTGACCCCATTTGCTGTTCAGCAGGTTGGTGAAATTCTCGACATCGGCGAACAGCTGGATGCGCGAACCGCCAACGAACGTCGGGATTTCCTGTGCGACGTGAAGGTCGATGCGGGTGAACCACTTCGAGTTGAACGCGTTGCGCGGCGCCACACGACCACGATATTTCGCCAGGCCCGAGCTCTCGAAGAAGTCGTTCAACTGCTGCGCGACCGTCGCGTTGTCGTACGACACGCGCGGATCGTCGATCCCGGTCGGCACGTAGATCAGGTAACGCGACAGCGAGCCCGTCGTGCCGAAGATGCGGCTGCGACCCGACGACGTGTCCTGGAACGTGTAGCTGTACGGCCGCCCGATGCGGGTTTCGCCAAACAGCGACAGCGTGGTCTTGTAGTCGCCGAAGAACGCGTGATCGAACGTCACGTCATACTTGATGTTGTGGCGGACCTGATCGTTCGAGATGCCGTAGGCGGCGTTGTTGCCGTCGAAGAACGCACCGTTGGCGTAGTTCGAACCGGCGGTCGAAGACGTCGCGGGCGACTGATCCTTGATGTCCTGATAGGTGTAGCTCGCGTTCAGGTTGAGCCCGAAGTCGAACGACTTGCCGATGCGTGCCACCCCGACATAGCTGCGGCCACGCGACGTGTTGGTCAGCAGGATGTCGTTCAGCGTGTCGCCGAAGGTCGTCAGCGACGCGTAGCGCACCCGACCATCAGGCGTGCGGGCCGCGGTCGGTACCGAACGAATGTCGGTGAAGAAGACCTGATCGCGCACGTCCGACCAGAAGAAGTCGCCACCGAAGGTCCAGCCACCACCCAGGAATTCGGGATAGTAATCGACTGACAGCGTGCCACGCCACTGCGAAGGCAGTTTGAAGTTCGGGTCGACCGCGTTGGTCGCGGCTGCACTGACGCCGCCTGCCAGATAGGTGTTCGCCGCCGCCGGGATCGTGCCGCCGTTGACGTTGGTCAGAATGCCCGCGCCGACCGCCTGCGAGAAGCCCGCCGCGGTGTTGCCCTGGTAGGTGCCGTTGTTCAACTGGCGCACGTCGATCAGGTTCGACAGGATGCCGGTGTTGGAGAAGCTATTCGACGTATAGACGTCGGGAGCGCCACCACCGAAGATGCCGAAGCCGCCGCGAACGCTGATCTGGCTAACGGGTTTCCAGTCGAGGCCGAAGCGCGGCTGAAACAGACCGCGACCCGACAGAAACTCGTTGTTGCCAAAGCCGTAGCGGTTGGTGAACGTCGGGTTCGCGGTGGGGCGGCTATGGCTGCCGTACAGGTCGTAACGTGCGCCGTACGAGAAGTTCAGCGTCGGCGTGATGCTCCACGTGTCCTGCACGCCGAACGCATATTGCCAGTAATTGAACCGCGCGGCCGCCAGATCCGGGTTCAGCGACGGAACGGCGTTGGTGTAGCCGAAGCGCTGAGCATTGCCGGCCTGGAAGTCGGCAATCGAGTCGAAGTAATACGATCCGGTGATGCCGGCACGCGGGTTGGACGAACTCAGGAACGCGTTGAACACATCGACGTGCTGGATGTCGGTAAAGATGCGCAGATCATGGCCGTCGCGCGTCAGGCGCGCCTGCAGCGTACCACCCCAGGTTTCGGTGGTCAGCGCGTTGAACTGACGCGACACGTCGGGGCCGAATGCAACCAGCGGCGTGTTGGGTGCGCAGGTGACCGACGCCGCATCGCCCGCCGAACCCGGATTGGCACGATCCGACTGCGCCGCGCCGCAAACGCGGAACTCGGCAAACCCACGGCCCGTCAACGGATCCTGGATGCGCTTGTAATTCTTGTAGAACCCGCGAACTTCGGTGGAGAATTCATCCGACCAGTCGGAATTCAGCTGCACCACGCCGGTGTGCAGGCGGTTGCCCGACAGATAGGCGTTGGACGCCAGGCCTAGGCTGGGGCTGCTCGGATTCGCGCTCACGTTGTTGGTGAGGGCAATCGAGTCCTTAGCATAGCTGTAGGTCGCCGACAGGCGCTGCGTGTCCGACAGGTTCGCGTCGATGCGCGCGACGAGACGGTCGTCCTTGTCCTGGTTGCTGTTGACGACGCCGCCGGTGTCGTAACCGTAGCGCGTCTGCGCGATCTGCGAAATCTGGTTGACCAGCGCCTGGGTAAGGCCGGGGATCGCGGTGCCCGCGTTGTTGTCGACGGGGCCTTCGGCGATCGGACGCGGTGCGCGGACGCGCTCGCCGGCGACCATGAAGAACAGCTTGTCCTTGATCAGCGGACCCGACAGCTCGGCACCGTAGTTCTCGTACTTGAAGTTCGGCAGCGTCACGCGCCCAGTCGGCACGCCCGGCCCCGCCTTGGTCCGGTCACCGGACAGCTCGTCCGACGAGTAAGCGTAGAAACCGGTGCCGTGAAAGTCGTTGGTGCCCGACTTCAGGATGACGTTGACGACGCCGCCCTGGAAGTTGCCCTCGCGCACGTCATACGGTGCGACCTTGGTCTGGAACTGACCAATGGCGTCGAGCGGGATGGGCGAGCGGCGGCTTGGCAGGCCATCGGGGTTGAGGCCGAAGTTATCGGTGATCGGCACGCCGTCGACGGTGAAGCGGTTGAAGCGGGCGTTCTGCCCCGCGAAGCTGACGGCACGGCCGCCCGAAGGCGTATCGTCGAGGCGCGCGAACGGATCACGACGCATCAGATCGCGGATATCGCGATTCACCGACACGATTGTGCCGATCTTGGCGGCCGTCAGGATCGTTGCCGGACCCTGGCTGACCGTGCGGGCGTTGGGGATGCTCGACGCGGTAACGACGATATCCTGTCCGGCCCCGGCCTCACCTTCCGCTGTCAACTCGACCGGCAGGTCGTAGGATTGACCAACAATGGTGCTGATGTCGGTGACCGAGAAATTCGTATAGCCCGGCGCCGCAACGGTGACGGTGTAGGGACCGCCCGGACGCAGACCATTGGCGTTGAACGTACCGGCCTGGTCGGTGGTGACGTTCGACGTGGTGCCTGACGGCACGTTGACGATCGTGACGGTTGCACCTGGAACCGGTGCACCGTTCGCGGTGACCGTGCCGCGGATGGTGGACGTCGTTTCCTGCGCCGTGGCGCTCATCGGCGCGATGAGCGCGACCGCCGCCACGCCCCACAACAGGTTGTTCCGCATCGTCAATGTTCCCCTTGTAGCTTTGGCTCTGCAACCTTCGGCGAGCCACGCCGTTGGTGCGCCCCTGCACAAGGATTATTGCGCTTCGGTTACAACGAGGCGGCTATTCGCGTGCCCGCGTCACACGCTTGCCGGGCGTTGCAAAAAGGTAACATCTACGGTCGTGTTCCGCTTCAGGCAGAGGCGGCGACGATCGCCTGCCAGCCTGCTTCGTCGATCACGCGGATGCCGAGATCGGCGGCCTTCTTCGCCTTTGATCCCGCACCTGGCCCGGCGACCACCAGATCGGTCTTCGCCGACACCGATCCGGCGACTCGTGCGCCGAGCTTCTCCGCCTGGGCCTTGGCCTCGTCGCGCGACATCGTCTCCAGCGTGCCGGTGAAGACGATCGTTTTTCCGCTCACCTCCGACGCGCGCGTTTCCACGGTGAACGGCGGCGGCGACACTTGGGCGAGCAGGTCGTCCCAGACCGCGCGATTGTGCGGTTCGTGAAAGAAGTCGGCCAGCGCGTGGCCGACCGCGGCGCCGACATTCTCGACGCCGATCAGCGCCGCGATCGCCTTGTCGACGCGGGCCGCGTGGCGTGCCTCGGTTTCGCCGACCGCGGGTAGGGTGGTGTCCCGCAGCCCGATCACCTCGTCCGCCAGTGCCTGGATCGCGGACAGGGTGACGTAATGTTTTAACAGGTCGCGCGCGGTGACGATGCCGGTGTGGCGGATGCCGAGCCCGAACAGCAGCCGCGCCGCATCGGGCGCACGCCGCGCCTCGATCGCGGCGAGCAGCGCATCGACCGATTTCGCCTGCCAGCCCTCGCGCCCGACCAAGTCGTCGCGGTGTTCGTGCAACCGGAAGATATCGGCGGGCTCCGCGATCCAGCCGAGCTCGATGAACTCGACCAACGTCTTCTCGCCCAGCCCGTCAATGTCGAGCGCGCCGCGGCTGACGAAATGCTTCAATCGCTCGAGCCGCTGCGCCGGGCAGATCAGGCCACCGGTGCAGCGCACGTCGACCTCGCCTTCTTCCGCCACCGCCTCGCTGCCGCAGATCGGGCAGTGGGTAGGAAAGGCCCAGGCGCCGCGCGTGTCGTCGCGCGACAGATTTTCGACGATCTGCGGGATCACGTCGCCGGCGCGTTGCAGCACCACGCGGTCGCCGGGGTGGACGTTCAGCCGCGCGATCTCGTCGGCATTGTGGAGCGTGGCGTTGGTGACGACGACCCCGCCGACCGTGACCGGCTCAAGTCGGGCGACCGGGGTCAGCTTGCCCGTGCGCCCGACCTGGATGTCGATCGCGTTCAGCGTCGTCTGCGCGCGCTCGGCGGGAAACTTGTGCGCGATCGCCCAGCGCGGTGCACGCCCGACGCTGCCCAGTCGCTCCTGCCAGTCGAGCCGGTCGAGCTTGTAGACGACGCCGTCGATGTCGAACGGCAGGTCGGCGCGTTCGGCCTCGATCGCGCGATAGACGGCGAGCGCCGCTTCGGTCGTGTCGGTGCGCGCGAAGGCGTCCGCGATCGGGAAACCCCAGGTGCGCAGCGCATCGACCAGCGCGGTCTGCGTCGCGGCGGGTACCGCGCTTGCCTCACCCCAGCCGTGCGCGAGGAAGCGCAGCGGGCGGCTCGCGGTCACCGCAGCGTCCTTCTGCCGCAGCGATCCCGCGGCGGCGTTGCGCGGGTTGGCGAATTGACGCGCCGGCTTGCCGGCGGCCTCCGCCTCGCTGGCGAGGCGGGCGTTCAGCGCGGCGAAGGCGGCTTTCTCCATGTACACCTCACCGCGCACTTCGAACACGTCGGGCGCGTCGGCGGGAAGTGCCTGCGGAATGTCGGCGATCGTCGCGACATTGGCGGTCACGTCCTCGCCGACTGCGCCGTCGCCGCGGGTCAGCGCCTGGACGAGCCGGCGATCCTCGTAGCGCAGCGAGCAGGACAGACCATCGATCTTGGGCTCGGCGGTCAGCGCCACCACTTCGTCGTCGGCGAGCCGCAGGAAACGGCGGACGCGCGCGACGAACTCGGCCACGTCCTCGTCGCTGAACGCATTGTCGAGGCTCATCATCGGGCGCGCATGCGCGACCTTGGCGAGGTGTCCGGCGGGTGCGGCGCCGACCTGCCGACTAGGCGAATCGCTGCGGACCAGCGCTGGAAACGCTTCCTCGATCGCGCGATTGCGGCGAACCAGCGCATCGTAATCGGCGTCGCTGATCTCGGGCGCGTCATGTGTATGGTAGAGCGCGTTGTGACGCGCGATCTCGGCGGCGAGCCGCTCCAGCTCGGCGGCGGCCTCGGGCTCGGTCGTGGGAAGCGCGGGTTCGGCGATCATGCCGTCCGGGTTAGGAGCCGCGGCGGCGAGCGTCCAGCCGTCGCGCGTTACGCGGCGACGAGCGTGTCCGCGGTCGCATCGGCCAGGCTGGTGCCGTCGAGGATGCGCGCGGTCTCGTCGCGCACGCGCATCATCGCGTGGCGGATCTCGCAATCGATCTCGCTGCGACAATCCTTGCACGGGCGGTAAGCGGTCCGGCTGACGCAGGGGACGAGCGCCAGCGGCCCCTCGATCACGCGAATGATCTCCCCGAGTGAGATGAGGTGCGCGGGCCGCGACAGCACGTAACCGCCCATCTTGCCGCGGTAGCTGTGCAGCAGTTGCGCGTCGCGCAGATCGGCGAGGATCAGCTCCAGGAACTTGCGCGGCACATTCGCCTCGACGGCGATCCGCGTCATCGGGATCGGCGGCGTGTCGGCGGGCGCACGCGCGAGGAACAGCATCGAACGAAGGGCGTACCGGGAACGCTGGGTCAGCATATCCCACTATATCCACGGACAATGTGGCGCGCACGTGGCACCCGGTGTACGATCGCTGCTTCCGCGCCGGCACGGATAGGCTTTTACATCCGGCGCGGCATGCCTATATCGACGCTGTCGGGTTCGACCCGACTATGGCGATAAAGTGCGGCGTAGAATAGACGCAGCGGACCCGGGGGCGGTACCCGGCGGCTCCACCATTTGCGTCGCTCAGCCGACACGCGTGAAGCGTGCCGACCGAGCGGCCCAGCTGATGGGGCCGAACTAGGATCGACGTGTGTTGAAAGGCGCTGTTTTCGCTCGGAATGGGACCACCGCAACGGCCCATTACACAAGTGCCAACGATAACGAAGCACTCGCGATTGCGGCGTAACTGAGGGCCTAACGGCCTGACGTTACACCAAAATAGCGCGGTTCGGACCCCACCGGGCAACAGAAGGGGAAACCAGCGGTTCGGAGGGCACCGGGCAACAGAAGCCCCTCCACCTGTTCATCGTTCACGGCGCCGAGTAGCAACGAACGTCGCCGGACGACGTGCTCGCTAGCGCTTGCCGGCCGCAGGTTCGCCATCGCGCTCAGCAAGGTCCGAGCCTTTGCACCACCTGACCCAGCCGCTGGCAAACGCAGGCTGCGAAGAAGCCGCTTGGACAAGAGCCTAGTTCATCAGCTACGGGATGCCGGAGACGCAGCGTGTCGCAGCAGCAGCTTATCGCCTCGCCGACGAACGCCTCCATCCGTGCGCTAATCCTCGATCCCCGCCAGATCGCGCGCCGCGCTCTGCAACAATTCCTCGATCGTCGGGTGATACCAGGCTTCGTCGGCGAAGGTCGCCGCATCCATGCCGCGATCGATCGCGAGCGCGACGAGATGGCCCAGGTGCTCGCCTTCCGGTGCGACGATGCTGGCGCCGATCAGCGTGCCATCGCTGTCGCCATACAGGCGGACCACGCCCACGTCATGTCCGTCCGCGGTCGCGCGTCCGTTGTCGCACACCTTCGCGCAACCGATCCGCACGTCGTCGGGCAAGTCGCCGAAATCGCACCCGACCTGCACGATGTTGGGCTCGGTGAAAGCAATCGCGAGTGCGGGCAGCACGCGTCGCGGTGAGCCGCCGGCGGCGCCATCGCTCGCGATCTGTCCGCCGCGCGCCGCCTCGTGCAGCACCGGACGCCACGCGTTCGCGTCGCCCGCGATGAAGACGCGGCTGTCGCCACAGCGCCGGCTCGCCTCGTCGAACAAGGGTGTGCCCTTGTCGTCGAGCGCCAATCCGGTGCGCTCCAGGTCGAGCGTGTCGAGCGCGGGCTTGCGCCCGGTCGCGGCGAGGATCAGGTCGACCTCGACCTCGCCGCCGTCCCAGGTCAGCCGCGCGCACGTGCCCGCCGGTTCGGCCTTCGCCTCCACGCCCAGGTGCAGGTCGATCTCGCCGCCGATCGCATCGATGGCGGCGGCGTTGGCAACCGGATCGGCCAGTGCGCCGAGCTTGTCGGAAGGGTCGAACAGGCTGACCGACACGCCCAGCCGTGAAAACGCCTGCGCCAGTTCCAGTCCCAGCGGTCCTGCGCCCAGCACCGCCATCCGCGCGGGCAAGGTGTCTAGCTCGAAGATTGTCTCGTGCGTGTGGACCAGATCGCGAACCTCGCTTAGACTGTCGGGCACGACGGGTCGCGCACCGGTCGCGATCACGATCCCGCCGCGCGCGACGATCCGCGTCTCGCCGACGCGGACCGCGTCGGGGCCGTCGAAGCGCGCCTCGCCGTGCACGACCTGCGATGCGGGGATGGCGTGATATTCTTCCAGCACCGAGGCGACGAAGCGATCACGCTCGCGCCGCACGCGCGCCCACATCGCGCCCGCGTCGATCTCGACCGCGCCCGTCCCGACACCGAACCGGTCCGAGCCGCGTGCTTGATGCGCCACCCGCGCTGCCGCGATCAGCAGCTTGGACGGCATGCAGCCGACGCGCGTGCAGGTCGACCCACCGGGCCCGCGCTCGATGATCACGTATCGGCACCGCGCGCGGTCGCGGCCTTGTACGCCTTCAGTCCGGCGGTTCCTGCGCCGATGACGATCACGTCGCAGGTTCGATCAGGGCACGTTGTCTCGGTCACTCATCGTCTCCGCGGACGCCGTGTCCGATCCTATACTGCATCAAGATTTGAGCCGGGTGGCAGTTCCGACCCCGCGACGAATAGCGGGAGGGATCAGGCGTTTATGTCGGCGCGTTGCTGGACTGATGGAACGTGATGGAGCGTTGAGCATGGCGGACGGTGACGATTACGCGCGCGGTCGCCGCGACGGCCTTCGCCTCGCGCTCGCGACGCTGGCGGCGGAGGAGGCGAAATGGGCCGCGCTGCTGGGCGAGAGCGCGTCATGGCGCACCAACGCGATCCGCGAGGTACGACACAAGACGCTGCAGGTGGCGCAGAAGCGCGTTCAAACAGTGCTCAACCGCCTGCGACCGCGCAGTGGTGCGGCGGCGGACGAGGATCGGGGGATCGATGGCGAGGTCGCGGACGCGCTGGCGCGGCTCGGCCTGTGACAACGGACGAGCCACGCGCGCGCCGATGTGACGCAGGTTGGCGCGAAAAGCGGATGGGCGGCGGCGTCGATCGCGGCGCCCGCGCGTTCAACCACGCAGGAGAACGATCATGACCGACAAGCAACCGATGCAGGCCGACGGCGAGGGCACCACCGCGCACATGCCCGACGAGCATGGCGAGGTCGCCAGCCGCCGCGACAGCGCGGGCGAGAGCGGTGGCGGCGCCTACCCCAATCCGCATAGTGGCAAGGAAGGTGGCCATTTCCACGGCGGCCAGACCGAGCGCGCTTATCACGGCACCGGCCAGTTGGGCGACCAGAAGACGGGCGAGCAGCCAAATTCAGCCTCGACCGTGTGAGGGTCTTGGCGGGCGGTGGTAAGTGGCGACGGGTGCTAGCGCCGTCATCCCGCCCGGCGGCTTGACGGCCCGCGACGATCGCCGCCGCGGGCCGTCGACGTCGCTCAGGCGATGCCCGCCCCGCCGGTCACGCCATACACCTCGCCGTTGATGAAGCTCGCCTCTTGGCTGGCGAGCAGCACGTAGACGGGTGCGATCTCGACCGGCTGGCCCGGGCGGCCATAGGCGCTCTTCTCGCCGAAGTGCATCACGGCCTCGGGCGGCTGCCCACCGGAGGACTGCAGCGGCGTCCAGAACGGCCCCGGCGCGACAACGTTGGCGCGGATGCCTTTTTCCAGCAATTGCGCGGCCAGTGCCTTGGTATAGGCAACGATGCCGGCCTTGGTGGTCGCGTAATCGAGCAGCGTCGCCGACGGATCATACGCCTGGACCGACGCGGTGGTGATGATCGCCGCGCCCGCGGGCAGATGCGGCACCGCGGCCTGCGTGATCCAGTGCATGGCGTAGAGGTTGGTCTTCATCGTCTCGTCGAAATCCTTCGACGACACCTCGAACAGATTCTCCCGGCTCTGCTGGTGCCCGGCGTTAATGACGAGGATGTCGAGCCCGCCGAGCTTCTCCACCGCCTGCGCCACCATGTCGCGGCACCATTGTTCGTCGGTCACGTCGCCGGGCAGGTCGACCGCGGTGCGCCCCTCCGCCTCGATCAGCTTGATGACGTCGGCGGCGTCGGCCTTCTCGGCGGGCAGGTAGGAGATCGCGACATCCGCACCCTCGCGCGCGAAGGCGATCGCGGCGGCGCGCCCGATCCCGCTGTCGCCGCCGGTGATCAGCGCGCGGCGTCCGGCAAGCCGGCCCGAGCCCTTGTAGCTCGTCTCGCCGTGGTCGGGCACCGGGTCCATCTTGCGTGCTTCGCCGGGTACGGGCTGCGGTTGGCGCGGGAAGGGGGGCTTGGGATATTGCGCGCGCGGGTCCTGCATCGTCAGGCGATCGGTCATCGGTTGTTCTCCTGGGGGAATGACGCACGAACGCGCGAGCGCGCGTTCAGTCGCAGTCGCCCGCCTCATCGAGCGCGGCGAGCGCCATGACGTGCGCCAGATGGCTCAGCCCTTGCGGCAGATTGCCCAGAAACGCGCCCGTTATGGGGTCGATCATCTCCGACAGGATGCCATTGCCGTGCGACAGCGCCGCGGTCAGTTGCTCCAGCAGCGCGCGCGCCTCGTCGCGGTGACCCAGTTCGGCCCGCGCCTCGACCATCCAGAACGAGCAGGCGAGGAAACAGCCCTCCTCTTTCTCCATCCCCGAATAACGGTAATGGAACGGTCCCGCGCCCAATTCACGGTCGATCGCGTCGAGCGTCAGCTTCAACCGCGCGCGCCCGTCAAAGCCGAAGCGAACGGCGAGCGCGAGCGACGCGTCGATCTTGTCGCTGCCGGGATACATCACGAACGCCTGTTGCTTGTCCGACCAGCATTCGTCCTCGATCCACTGCGCCACCCGGTCGCGCTCGCGCGACCAGCGTTCGCGGCAGGTGGTGGGTAATTGCCCCTGGTCGGCGAGCTCAACCGCGCGCGCCAGCGCCTGCCAGCAACTGATCTTGGACATGGTGTAATGCTGCTCGTCCTGCAGCTCCCACATCCCCGCATCGGGCGTGCGCCAGCGGTCGGCGCATTCGTCGGCCAGATGCGACAACAGTTCGGCGCTCGCGCTGTCGAGGATGTTGCCGCACGCGACGAAACAGGCCGCGGTCTCGAAGATGTCGCCGTAAACGCCGTGCTGCTGCTGATCGGTCGCGAGATTGCCGGTGACGACGGGCTGCGAACCGCGATAGCCGGGCATCCGCCATTCCGACACCGGCGGCACCACGCCACCACCCAGCGTGTAGCAGACGCGCGTCCCCGTTTCGCGCAACTGGTTGAGCAGCCAGGTGAACGCCGCCTTCGCCTCGGCCTCCGCACCCGCGGCCAGGAACGCCTTGATCGTGTAGCCCGCGTCGCGGATCCAGGCGTAGCGGTAATCCCAATTCTTCTTGCCCCCGATCCCCTCGGGTACCGAGGTCGTCGCCGCCGCCGCGATCGCGCCAGAGGGCGAGTAGAGCAGCAGTTTCAAGGCGAGCGCGCTGCGCAGAAACGCGTCGCGGTCCGCACCGCCGTAAGCGACGCCCGCCGACCAGTCCCGCCACTCCTTGTCGGACACGCCGATCCGCGCGTCGATCTGGCGAATGTCGGGCGCGACCAGCGGCTCGTCGCGTCCCGCCACGATCCCGACCGTGCAGCGCTCGCCCGGACCGACCGTCAGCGTGCCGGTGATCCCCTCGTCGGCCCAGTCGCAGCGGAGCAGGTCGTCGTGCAGGAACAGGCCGAGCACACGCTCGACATGGAACACGGTGTGCTTGCCGATGGTCGAATGGTACGGATTGACCGTGTCGCCGCGCCGGCCGGGGCGCATCACCAAGTCAAAGCGGACCGATCCTTCGATCCCCTCGACCCGCCGCGCGAGTTCGGCCCAGGGCAGCCGCCCCGCATTGCCGCTGTTCATCGATTCGGTCAGCCGCGCACGCCCCGACGCGGTGGTGAACACCGTTTCCAGCACGTTGCTTTCCGCACGGTAACCCCGCTCGACCGTGAACGGTTCGCTCGGTTGCAGCACGAAGCGGCCGCCGTTCTCGGCATCGAGCAGCCGGTCGAACAAGGGCGCTGAGTCCATGTTGGGGACGCACCACCAATCGATCGATCCGTCGCTGCCCGACAGCGCGACCGACCGGCCATCGCCCAGCGCGCCATATTGCTCGAGCGGCAGGCAACCGTCGATCCGCGCGCCGGGCGCCACCGCGGCGCGGGCGTGCGCGAACAGGCTGGTGATGAGGTTCAACGCCGCGCCCTGCCGAGCGGGTGCGGGGCGCGCACCGGAAAAGATGAAAACACGTTCGCTCCTCTGGGGATGAGCACGTATAATGTTTGTGACCTGCGTTAGTTCGAGAGCGCGGCCGCAACCGTGCGGTGAACGACGCTTAGCTGCGCGCGGAGCGGATCGCGCGCTCACCCGTTGGCCGTGGGCGGGCGTACGAACGCGAGCACAGGAGAGCGACGATGGACTGGGATGACACCGAGACGCTGGTGACACGAACCGGTTTCCGCTTCTTCCTGCGCCCTGTCACGCGCCACGACACGCCGACGCTCGAGGAGCTGTTCCGGCAGGTGTCGGCGGAGGATCTGCGCTTCCGCTTCCTCACCGGCGAGCGCGACACCAGCGAGCAGCGGTTCGCGCAACTGATGTCCGATCCGGGCGCGCGCGTGACCAGCTTCCTCGCCTTCGACGAACGGCGCGAGGTGATCGCCTCCGCCACGCTGCGCGGCGACGCGGCGGGGCAGGAATGCGAGGTCGCGATCATGATCCGCGCGGCGTCCAAAGGTCGCGGCGTCGGCTGGACGCTGCTCGACTATCTGGTCGGCTATGCCGGGAACGCCGGCTATGCCACGCTGGTCTCGATCGAGGACCGCGAGAACCGCGAATCGCTGATGCTGCAACGGCAGATGGGCTTCGCGACCGAGCCCGTCGCCGACGAACCCAGCCTGATCAGGGTCAGGCGTCACCTGCGCTGACTGACAGCGCGTGTCCTATAGTCCCAGCGCGTAGGTGATGACGAAACAGGCCGCGGTCAGCAGCAGCATCGCGGCGATGAAGGTCGCGTCCGCCACGCGCTCCATCGCGTGGAGCCGGCGATGGTCGAGGCTGCGCAGCGAGAAATAGGACGCGAGCGTCGCGACCAGGAACAGCAGCGAATCGATCGCGAGCAGATCGTCGGCGACGCCCGCACGCCGCCCGATCACGACCGACACGTGGAGCAGGCCGATCCCGGTCAGGCAGACGCCGACCATCGCCGAGGCGATCGGGCAGATCAGCCGGCAGATCCGCTCGTCGAGTTGGCGCCGGCGTTGCCGCGCATGGTCGGTCAGGGCAGCATCCATCGCGGGTCGTGCATGTCGCCGCCGGGGTGACGCCGCGCTGACGCGGGCGTGACCGATCGCTCATGCGCGCGTGTCAGCGCAGCGCGTCGCCCGCGCGCGGATCGCGCAACACCGCCAGGCGATCGCGCATCCACTAGCGCTTGAACCGCGTGTAATTGGTTTCGCGAAGGTGAATGTCGCGGTCCTCGATCCACAGCTTCAACTCGGTCAGCGCCTCGCGCTCGTCGCTGTCGAGTGCGGCAGGATCGGGCACGCCTTCGCACAATTCGGCCGCGAAGATATCGCCGCCATCCGCCACGCGTTGCAGCGAGGTCATCAGGAAAGTGCGTTGGCTGACCACGCCGCGCATGTTCAGCATGGCGGGCGGGGCGGCAACCGCGCAGGCTTACACTTTGGTCGGATGCTCGGGTCGGATGCTCGATTGGGTGCAGGGCGCGCGCGTGGTGCCGCTGCCGAAACGATGCTGTTCCGCGCTGCGGCTTGTGCGGCCGTCGCCCGGACGCCAGCTTGATGCGCATGAAAAGCATCGGTTTCCTGTCGTTCGGCCATTGGTCGAACTCGGCGCACTCCGCCACCCGCTCGGCCAGCGACGTGCTGCTGCAATCGATCGACCTCGCGGTCGCGGCAGAAGAGCTGGGTGCGGACGGCGCCTATTTCCGCGTCCACCATTTCGCGCAGCAGCTCGCATCGCCGTTCCCGCTGCTCGCCGCGGTCGGCGCGCGCACCCGCCGGATCGAGATCGGCACCGGCGTGATCGACATGCGCTACGAAAATCCGTTCTACATGGCGGAGGACGCGGGCTCGGCCGATCTGATCGGCGGCGGCCGGCTGCAACTGGGGCTGAGCCGCGGCTCGCCCGAGCAGGTGATCGATGGCTGGCGCTATTTCGGCTACGCGCCGCCCGAGGGGCAGAGCGACGCCGACATGGGCCGCCGCCACGCCGAGGTGTTCCTAGAACTGCTGAAAGGCGAGGGGTTCGCGCAACCCAACCCGCGCCCGATGTTCCCCAACCCGCCGGGGCTGCTTCGGCTCGAGCCGCATGCGCCGGGCTTGCGCGAGCGGATCTGGTGGGGGTCGGGCGCGAACGCCACCGGGGTCTGGGCGGCGCAGATGGGCATGAACCTGCAGAGCTCGACGCTCAAGGCCGATGAAAGCGGCGAGCCGTTCCACATCCAGCAGGCGAAACAGATCCGCCTCTACCGCGAGGCGTGGGAGAAGGCAGGGCATCAGCGCCGCCCACGCGTGTCCGTCTCGCGCTCGATCTTCGCGATTACCGACGACCGCGACCGCGCCTATTTCGACCGCGACGGCGAGGGCGGCGACCAGATCGGCGTGATCGACAACATGCGCGCGGTGTTCGGCCGCTCCTACGCCGCCGAGCCCGAGCGGCTGATCGAGCAGCTACGCGGTGACGAGGGTATAGCGGAGGCGGACACGTTGCTCCTCACCGTGCCCAACCAGCTCGGCGTCGACTATAACGCGCACGTGATCGAGAACATCCTGACCCACGTCGCGCCGGCACTCGGCTGGCGCTGACCCGGTCCAGTCGTGTCGCCGTAGGCGCGCGTGGTCAGCCGATCACGCCGCCCGCGATCAGCAACATGGTCAGCGTCGCGACCAGCAGAAAGCCGAGGTAATAAAGCCCGCCGCTGATCGGTACTTCCGATTCCTCGTGGAATGCCTGGTCGTCCATTTCCTCGCTCATGCCGGTGTCCTGCTCGGGGTGGTGCCGGGTCAACCGTGGAGCGGGTGGTTCGATCCCGCGTCACGCGTTGGGCGGAGCCACGCGCCGCGCCGCTCGTTCACCGGATCATGGCGACAGCGGCACCCCTGGGCGAGCGGACGATACGGGCGTGGCGGCCGCGCCGCGTGCTGGTCACGCGCTCGGCGCTCGGCTTCGCGCACGGCCGCGCCATCGCCGCGCGCGCGGCGGCGCAGGGGATCGACGTGGTCGAACTCGCCGGCGACCGGCTCAATCTCGCGCTGTCCGACGATCCGCGTCGCGCCTATGCCGAGGCGAAGAACACGCTCGCGGTGACGGTCGCACCGCCGTCGAAGCGCCGGCTGCAACCAATCGCGCCGAGTGCGGATTGGCGCGTCGACCTCGCCGAAGGGTGCCCGGCGCATTGCAGCTATTGCTACCTCGCCGGGTCGCTCAAGGGGCCGCCGATCACCCGCGTCTACGCCAATCTCGAAGAGATACTGGGCGTCCTCCCCGACTATCTCGGGCAGGGCACGATCACTTCGCGCTCGAACGCGCGCGCGCATGAAGGCACGACGTTCGAGGCATCGTGCTACACCGATCCGCTCGCGCTCGAACCGCTCACCGGATCGCTCTCCGCGGCGATCGCCTGGTTCGGACGCTGGCAGGCCGACGCGCAATTGCGCTTCACCACCAAGTTCGCCGACGTGACCCCGCTGCTCGGGCTCGACCATCAAGGCCGCACGCGGATGCGCGCCTCGCTCAATCCGCCCGCCTTCGCGCGCTTCGAGGGCGGAACCGCGCGCGTCCATGACCGGCTCGCCGCGCTGCGGCAGATGGCGCTCGCCGGCTATCCGATCGGCCTGACGATCGCGCCGATCATCGCGGCGCCGGGCTGGGAGGAAGCCTATGGCGCGCTGATCGAAAACGCTGCGGCGGCGCTCGCCGATCTGCCCGCGCTCGACCTCACGGTTGAACTCATCACCCACCGCTTCAACACCGGATCGAAGGCGGTGCTCGACAGCTGGTATCCCGGCTCCGCGCTCGACATGACCGCGACCAACCGCGTCACCAAGCGCACCAAGTTCGGCGCGGAGAAGCAGGTGTACGACGCCGCGACGATGCGCGCGCTGCGCAGCTTCTTCGAGCGCGCAATCGCCGACGCGCTGCCATCGGCGCGCATCCTCTACTGGACGTGAGCGCTCTGGTCGCTTTGCACCATCGCATGGTGCAAGTGCGTCATTTACCCGCGCCGGCGTGTACGCGACACCTTTCTCGTGGGCGGACCGAGATCAGCGCTGGTTGAACGAACCGATGGTGGCGCGGTGCGCGACGATCGCGGCGTATCGCCGCATGCGCCCGACACGAAACGGCCGGCCGCGATCCCCGTCTGGGGGACCGGCGACCGGCCGCATGGATCACGCGCGCCCGAGGACGCGCGAGGCGATCAGGCCTTCTTGGCGGTCAGGTGCGCGCTCAGGAACTTGTTCATCTCGAACATGCTGGCCGACTTCTTGCCGAAGATCTTCTCCAGCTTGTCGTCCGCGTTGATCTGGCGGCGGTCCTTGGCGTCCTGCAGGTCGTGCTTCTTGATATATTCCCACACCTTGCTGACGACTTCGCTGCGCGGCAGGTCGTCCTTGCCGACGATCTCGGCCAGGTCGGCCGACGGGGTGACGGGGGCGGTGATGCCGCCGCGCGCGCCGCTCGCGGGCTTGCCGGTCGCCTTGACCTTCTTTTCTGCGGCTGCGGTCTCGTCCTTGCCGCGCTTCTCTGCCGAACGTGCCATGATCTACTCCCTTTGAGCCTGCGACGCCCGTGTAGGCACGCCGCCGTGAACCTGTGTCTGTCGGGGCACGCGTGAGAAACGCTGCCGTAATGACATGTCGTCGTACCGATTGCCGAGCAGGTCAACATCCCGCGTGGGCGCGTGTTCCGCTTTTCGGACGCGCGGCGCGCGAGGATGATGGTTAACGCGCGTGGGCGCTGGCGAGTGCGATGCCGGCAAGATTTTGAGAACGTTTGATATGTCGCACGCGCATGCCGTCCGCACCGGCCTTGAGCGCGAGAAACGCCGCCAGATGACCTGCGTGAACCGCCGGCACCCGCACGCGCCCGTTCGCCTGCGCGACCACCGCCGCGGCGTCGCCCAGCAGCACGACCGCGCCGAGTCCCTGCGCGGCGACGCGGCGCGCGGCGTCGATCAGCGCCAGCCATTCGGCTTCCATGCTGGTGCCCGCGCCCAGATCGCGCGCGACGAACGCTCGGCCACCGATCACCACCGCCGTCTCCATGCCGGCGGGTAACGGGCGCAGCCCGCCGTCGAAGAAGACCTTCACACCCGCGCCCACGTTCCCGGCGCGATGCCGTCGAGCGTCCAGTCGCCGATCTGCCACCGCACCAGCCTGAGCGTCGGTAGCCCGACTGCCGCGGTCATCCGCCGCACCTGGCGGTTGCGGCCCTCGCGGATGGTGAGCCGCAGCCACGCGTCGGGTATGCTGGCGCGGTAGCGGATCGGCGGATCGCGCGGCCACAGCTCGGGCGGATCGATCGCCTCGACCGCGGCCGGGCGCGTCGGGCCGTCGTTCAGCGTCACGCCGCGGCGCAGCGCGTCGAGCGCCGCGTCGCCCGCCACCCCCTCGACCTGGACCAGATAGGTCTTGGGCAGCTTGAACGCCGGATCGGCGATCCGTGCCTGCAAGCGCCCGTCATCGGTCAGCAGCAGCAATCCCTCGCTGTCGCGGTCGAGCCGCCCGGCGGGGTAGACGCGGGGGACGGGCACATAGTCGGACAGCGTCGCGCGGCTGGTCGGCGATTTCGCGTCGGTGAACTGGCTCAGCACCCCAAACGGCTTGTTGAACGCGATCAGCGTCACGCCGCGGCGCGCACTGGGGATGGTCGCGCACCCGCGGACGCCGTGGCGCGCACCAGATCGAGCGCGACCGCCTCGGCGACCTTGATCCCGTCAACCCCGGCGGAGAGGATCCCGCCGGCATAGCCCGCACCCTCGCCCGCGGGGAACAGCCCGGCGGTGTTGAGGCTCTGCATGTCCTCGCCACGCGCGAAGCGGACGGGCGACGAGGTCCGCGTCTCGACTCCGGTCATCACCACGTCGGGATGGTCGTAGCCCTTGATCTGGCGACCGAACGCCGGGATCGCCTCGCGCATCGCCGCGACCGCGAAATCGGGCAGGCACTGCGCCAGGTCGGTCGGCGTCACGCCCGGCTTGTACGACGGCACCACCGAGCCGAGCGCGGTCGAGGCGCGCCCGGCGAGGAAGTCGCCGACCCGCTGCGCGGGCGCGTGATAATTGCTGCCGCCCGCCACGAACGCCTGCTCCTCCAGCCGCCGCTGGAGCGCGATGCCCGCGAGCGGATCGCCGGGGAAGTCGCGTGCGGGGTCGATCGCGACGACGAAGCCCGAATTGGCGTTGCGTTCGTTGCGCGAATATTGGCTCATGCCGTTGGTCGCGACGCGGCCTTCTTCCGAGGTCGCGGCGACGACGGTGCCGCCCGGACACATGCAGAAGCTGTAAACGGTGCGCCCGTTCGAGCAGTGATGCGAGATGTGATATTCCGCCGCGCCCAGGATCGGATTGCCCGCGTCATGGCCGAAGCGCGCGCGGTCGATCCACGATTGCGGATGCTCGATCCGCACCCCGATCGAGAAAGGCTTGGCCTCGGCATGGACGCCGGCTGCGTGAAGCATCTCGAACGTGTCGCGCGCGCTGTGGCCGATCGCCATCACGACGTGGCTCGCCTCCAGGTAGCTGCCGTCCGCCAGGTGCAGCCCGCGTACGCGACGTTCACCGTCCGCATCGCGCTCGATGTGCAGCCCGTCGACGCGGGTCGAGAAGCGATATTCGCCGCCCAGCTCCTCGATCTTGGCGCGCATGCTCTCCACCATCGTGACCAGGCGAAACGTGCCGATGTGCGGGTGCGCCTCGGTCAGGATCTCCTCGGGCGCTCCGGCGCGGACAAACTCGGTCAGCACCTTTCGTGCCAGGTGTCGCGGGTCCTTGATCCGGCTGTACAGCTTGCCGTCGGAAAAGGTGCCCGCGCCGCCCTCGCCATATTGAACGTTCGATTCAGGGTTCAGCACGCTGCGCCGCCACAGCCCCCAGGTATCCTTGGTCCGCTCGCGCACCACCTTGCCGCGTTCGAGCACGATCGGGCGGAAGCCCTGTTCGGCGAGGATCAGCGCGGCGAACAACCCGCACGGCCCCGCGCCGACCACCACCGGGCGCATCGCCCCCTCGGGCGCGGTCGCGACGGGCTTGTAGCGGGTGTCCGGGGTCAGTCCGACATCGCGGTCGCGGCGCAGGCGGGCGAGCACCGTGCCCTCGTTCTTCACCGTCACGTCGACTGTGTAGACGAGCGCGATGTTGCTGCGGTCGCGCGCGTCATGGCCGCGGCGCGCGACCGAGAAGCGGATCAGGTCGCGCGGCGTGATCTTCAACCGCTTCAGGATCGCGGCGGGCAGCGCCTCGTCGGCGTGGTGGAGCGGCAGCTTCAGTTCGTTAACGCGGATCATTCCAGTGCCTTACACCGTGCCGACCCGGCCGGAAACCTGCCTCGCCGCGTGACCTATATTCGCGGCGATCCGATGCCCGAACAGCGTAGGGAATCGCGAGGCCCGGCACGCCGCGCTTTGACTTGGACGCGTCCGCACCTCTAGGGCAGGAGCTGAAACAAAGGGGATGCGATGCCGGGCGAGTGGCAGTTTTGGATCGACCGCGGCGGCACCTTCACCGACGTGGTCGCGCTCGATCCCGCCGGCCGGCTCACCACCGCCAAATTGCTGTCGGAGGACCCCGGCCGCTACGATGACGCGGCGGTGCACGCGATCCGGCAACTGACCGGCGTGGGCGCGGGCCAAAGTGGGGGCGAACTGCCGCGCGCCGACATCCGGTTGGGTACGACGGTCGCCACCAACGCGCTGCTAGAACGGAAGGGGGCGCCGACCCTGCTCGCGATCACGCGCGGTTTCCGCGACGCGCTGGTGATCGGCTATCAGGATCGCCCCGACATTTTCGCGCGCCACATCCGCCGCGCCGAGCCGCTCTACGCGCAGGTGGTCGAGGTGGACGAGCGCGTCGACGCCGACGGCGGCGTCGTGCGTCCGCTCGTCGGTGACGCGGCGGCGCGCACGTTTCAGGCCGCGTACGACGACGGGCTGCGCGCGATCGCGATCGTGCTGGTCCACGGCTACCGCTACCCCGCGCACGAGCAGGCACTTGAGCGGATCGCGCGCGCGATCGGCTTCACGCAGGTGTCGGTCAGCCACCAGGTCTCGCCGCTGATCAAGCTGGTCGCGCGCGGCGACACGGCGGTGGTCGATGCCTATCTGTCGCCGGTGCTCGGCGCTTACGTCGACGGCTTCGGCCGCGCGCTCGGCGGCGGGCAGTCGCCCTTGTTCATGCAGTCGAGCGGCGGGCTGATCGACGGCGCGGCGTTCAGCGGCAAGGACGCGCTGCTGTCCGGCCCGGCGGGCGGCATCGTCGGCATGGCGCGCACCGCGGAAGCGGCTGGGTTCAGCCACGTCATCGGGTTCGACATGGGCGGCACCTCGACCGACGTGTCGCTCTACGCCGGTCGTTACGAGCGGCGCAACGACGCGGTCATCGCCGGTGTCCGCGTCGCTGCGCCGACGATGCGCATCGACACGGTCGCGGCGGGTGGCGGGTCGATCTGCGCGCTGGTCGGCGGGCGGCTGGTGGTCGGCCCCGAATCTGCGGGCGCAGTGCCGGGCCCGGCCTGCTATCGCCGCGGCGGACCGCTGACCGTCACCGATTGCAACCTGATCCTCGGCAAGATCCAGCCCGCACACTTCCCCAGCCTGTTCGGCCCCGCGGGCGACCAGCCGCTCGACCCCGCTGCATCGAGGGCTCGGCTCGACGAACTGCTCGACCAGGTCGAAGCCGCGACCGGCACGCGCCCGACGCGCGAGGCGGCAGCGGAAGGGCTGGTCGGGATCGCGGTCGCCAACATGGCCAAGGCGATCAAGGCGATCTCGGTCGCGCGCGGACACGATCCCGCCGACTACGTGCTCGCCTGTTTCGGTGGCGCGGGCGGGCAGCACGCCTGCCTCGTCGCCGACGCGCTCGGCATGGAACGCGTGATGATCCACCCGCTCGCCGGCGTGCTCTCGGCCTATGGCATGGGATTGGCCGACCGCCGCGTGCTGCGCGAGGCGACGCTGTCCGCACCGCTCGCCGACCGCGCCGCGCTCGACGCGGCGGTCACGCGGTTGGAGGACGAGGCGCGCGGCGCGCTGGTCGCACAGGGGCTCGACCCCGCGGCGCTGCGCACCGAGACGCGCGTCGAGCTGCGCCACGCGCGGGCAGACTACGGGATCGAGGTCGCGCTGGGCACGTCAGAGGCGATGGCGGCCGATTTCCAGGCGCAGCATCGCCGGCAGTTCGGCTACGTGCGCGAGGGTGCGCTGGTCGCCGAACTCGTCCGCGTCGAAGGGATCGCCGACAGCGGCACCCGCGCCGATCGGGTCGTTTCGCTCCCCGCCGACAGCGCACCCGCGCTCGCGCAGGTGCCCGTCCACCTCGCCGGCGAGACGCGCGACGCCGCGCTGTACGACCGCGCAGGGCTGGCCGCGGGTGCCGAGATCGCCGGCCCCGCGCTGATCGTCGACGCGGTGTCGACCACATTGGTCGAGCCCGGCTGGACCGCACAGGTCGACCCGCTCGGCAACCTGATCCTCACCCGCCACGCCGCGCGCGCGGTCGCCGCTGAGGGCGAGGCGGTCGATCCGCTCCGGCTCGAGATCTTCGCCGGGCTGTTCATGGGGCTGGCGGAGGAAATGGGCGCGGCGCTCCAGCGCAGCGCTTCGTCGGTCAACATCCGCGAACGGCTCGATTTCTCCTGCGCGATCTTTGATTCCTACGGCAACCTCGTCGCCAACGCGCCGCATATTCCGGTGCACCTGGGATCGATGGGCGAGAGCATCCGCACCGTGATCGCGCGTCGATCGGCGGCGGCCGACGGGCGCGGGATGCGGCCCGGCGACGTTTATGCGCTGAACGCCCCCTATCAGGGCGGCACGCATCTGCCCGACATCACCGTCATCATGCCGGTGTTCGCCGGCGAGCATGAGGGAAGCGGGGCGGAGCCGGCCTTCTTCGTCGCCGCGCGCGGGCACCACGCCGATGTCGGCGGCACCAGCCCCGGATCGATGCCACCCGATAGCACCAACATCGAGCAGGAGGGTGTGATCCTCGACAACGTCCTGCTGGTCGAGGACGGCGCGATGCGCAGCGACGAGCTGCGCGCGCTGCTTTCCGCGGGGCCGTGGCCGTCGCGCAACGTCCAGCAGAATCTGGCCGATCTCGCCGCACAGGTGGCGGCCTGCGCGCGCGGTGCCGATGGCCTCGCGCGGATGGTGGAGAGCCATGGTCTCGCGACGGTGTCGGCGTACATGCAGCATCTGCAAGCCCATGCCGACGATGCCGTCCGCGCGATGCTGCCCCACCTGCCGGACGGCGATTTCGCGTACGAGATGGACAATGGCGCGACCGTGCGCGTGTCGTTCCGCGTCGATCGCGAAGGCCGCACCGCCTGCGTCGACTTCGCCGGTACCTCCGCGCAATTGCCGAGCAACTTCAACGCCCCCGTCTCGGTCGTGCGCGCCGCGGTGCTCTACGTCATGCGCACGCTGATCGACGCGCCGATTCCGCTGAACGACGGCTTCCTGCGTTCGGTACGTGTCCTCGTGCCCGAAGGTTCGATGCTCAACCCTCGGCACCCCGCCGCGGTGGTCGCGGGCAATGTCGAGACGAGCCAGGTCGTCACCGACGCCTTGCTCGGCGCGCTGGGTGCGCAAGCGGCGTCGCAGGGGACGATGAACAACTTCACCTTCGGCGACGCGCGCCGCCAATATTATGAGACGATCGCCGGCGGCACCGGTGCGGGTGCGGACTTCCCCGGTACTGCTGTGGTGCAGAGCCACATGACTAACAGCCGGCTGACCGATCCCGAGGTACTGGAGGTGCGCTTCCCCGTGCTGCTGGAGGAGTTTTCGCGTCGGCCGGGCTCGGGCGGGGCGGGGGCGCAGCCCGGCGGCGACGGCGCGACACGCCGCATCCGGTTTCGGTCAGGCATGCGCGCCGCGATCCTCTCCAACCGCCGCCGCGTCGCGCCGTTCGGGCTCGCGGGCGGCGCGGACGGTGCGCCCGGCGCGAACAGCGTCGAGCGCATCGACGGTTCGGTCGAGCAACTCGGATCGACCGCCGCGGTCGAGATGCGCGCGGGCGACGTGTTCGTGATCCTGACGCCGGGCGGCGGCGGCTACGGCACGCCCGGAAACGAGGACGCGCGCTGATGCTGGTACTCGCCGGCATCGCAGTCATCGCACTCGGGTTCCTGCTGCGCTTCAACCCGATGCTGGTGGTGGTCGTCTCCGCGCTGGTGACCGGGCTCGCCGCCGGGCTCGATCCCATCCGTATTCTCGCGACCTTCGGCAAGGCGTTCAACGACAGCCGCTACGTGTCGGCGATCTACATCGTGCTGCCCGTCATCGGCGTGTTGGAGCGCTACGGTTTGCAGGCACGTGCCCGCGCGCTGATCGGGCGGATGCGCGGGGTGACCGCGGGGCGGCTGCTCGTCGGCTACCTGCTGTTCCGGCAGGTGTTCGCAGCCCTCGGCCTGACCTCGGTCGCCGGACATCCGCAGACCGTCCGCCCGCTCGTCGCGCCAATGGCGGAGGCTGCCGCCGAGGCGCAGGCAGGCAGCGCGGGCGAAGCGCAGCGTGTAAAGGCGATGGCCGCAGCGACCGATAATATCGGGCTGTTCTTCGGCGAGGACATCTTTCTCGCGATCGGATCGATCCTGCTGATGAAGGGCGTGCTGCAGGGTTACGGCATCGAGCTGGATCCGTTCCAGCTCTCGGTCTGGGCGATCCCGACCGCGATCGCCGCGTTCGCGATCCACGGCGCGCGGCTGCTGCTGCTCGACCGGCGACTGGCGCGGCGATGATCGGCCTCGGTTTCGTCTACGCGGTCGCTGGTGCCGCCTTCGCCGGTTTCGCGCTGCTCGCCGCGGTCGAGCGACCGCGCCGGCTCGCCAATGCCGCCTTTTACGCGCTGATCGCGGCGAGCTTCTGGCTGGGCGACCGGCTCGGCGATGTCGGCAACGGCCTGCTCGTCCTGGCGCTCGTCGCGGTCGCGGCGTCGGGGCGGATGACCCGCGGGCAGGTGTCGGCCGATCCGCCGGCGCCGCGCGGGGCGGGGTTGTTCGTGCCCGCGCTGATGATCCCCGCCGCCGCGCTCGCCGGCACGATCGCGTTCAAGGCGCTGCCGACGCTCGTCGACCCGAAGCAGGCGACGTTGGTCGCGCTGACGATCGGCGTGCTCGCCGCGGTCGCCACCTGCCTCGCCTGGCTGCGTCCCGGCCTCGCCGCGCCTTTGCGCGAGGGACGCCGGCTGATGGACGACGTGGGCTGGGCCGCGGTGCTGCCGCAGATGCTGGCGAGTCTGGGCGCAGTGTTCGCGGTATCGGGCGTGGGCGAGGTGGTCGGCCGGCTTGCCGCCTTCGCCATTCCCGCTGACAGCCTGTTCGGCGCGGTCGCTGCCTACGCGATCGGCATGGCGCTGTTCACGATGGTGATGGGCAATGCCTTCGCCGCCTTTCCGGTGATGGCAGCCGCGATCGGCGTGCCGATCCTAATGCATGGTACCGGCGGGGGCGGGGTCGGCAACGCTGCGCCGATCGCCGCGATCGGGATGCTCGCGGGCTTCTGCGGCACGTTGATGACGCCGATGGCGGCGAACTTCAATCTCGTCCCCGCCGCGCTGCTGGAGCTCAAGGACCGCAGCGGGGTGATCCGCGCGCAGGTGCCGACCGCGCTGCCGCTGCTCGCGTTCAACATCCTGCTGCTCTACGCGGTGCTGCGATGACGAAACTCGATCCCGCGCGCGCCACGACCTTTGCCGATTTGACGCTCGGCCATGTGGGGCAGGAATATCCGCACAAGCTCGACCAGGTGCTGACCGGCGACGCCGATCTGCTATCCCCGCGCGTGCTCCACCCGATCTTCTACGGCAGTTTTGACTGGCACAGTTGTGTCCACGGCTGGTGGCAGCTGCTCACCCTGCTGCGGCTCCACCCCGACATCGCGCCGGCGGCGGAGATCCGTACCCGCGCGGACACCATGTTCACCCCCGCCAACGTCGCGGGCGAGCTCGCCTTCCTCGATCGCCCGTACAGCGCGGGGTTCGAGCGGCCGTACGGTTGGGCGTGGCTGCTCGTGCTCCACGGCGAGGCGGTGCGACACGATGCCGCCTGGGGTGAGGCGCTGGCGCCGCTCGCTCGCGCGTTCGCCGACCGGTTCATAACCTTCCTGCCCAAGCTGACCTATCCGCTGCGCGTCGGCACGCATTTCAACACCGCCTTCGCCCTCACGCTCGCGCACGATTGGGCGCGTGCGCACGATCCGGCGCTCGGCCAGTCGATCGAGCAGCGCGCGCGCGACTGGTTCGCGAACGATCGCGCGTGCCAGGCGTGGGAGCCGGGCGGGGACGAGTTCCTGTCGCCCGCGCTCGGCGAGGCGTTGCTGATGAGCCGCGTGCTGGGCGCGCCGGCGTTCCGCGACTGGTTCGATGCCTTCCTGCCCGACCTCGCGCGCGGCGAGCCCGCGACCTTGTTCACGCCCGCGATCGTCTCCGACCGCAGCGACGGCAAGATCGCGCACCTGGATGGCTTGAACCTCAGTCGCGCATGGTGCTGGCGCGGGCTGGCGGGCGCACTCGGCGAAGATCACCCGCTCACGCCGCTGATGCACGATGCCGCCGAGCGCCATCTGGCGGCGAGCCTGCCGCACCTCGCCGACGATTACATGGGCACGCACTGGCTCGCGAGCTTCGCGCTGCTGGCACTCACGGCCTGAGCGCCCCGCGGCCACGCCGACCGAGCTGTGGAACGGTTTGGGACGCGGGGCGGGCACGCCTTGCGGCCCGATCCATTGCATCACGCCGCCACCCGCGCACGGGCGGCGTGTCCTATCCGCGCGGGATTTCGCGACACCTTTACACGCCTCGGCCGTTCATGCTGCCTTGCCGGTCGGGCAGCGAAACTGACGGAGGTGACATGCTGAAGGTGGTGATCGGGGCGCTGGGTGTGGCGGTCACCGGTGCCACGGCCGCACCACCCGCGGCGACGCCTGCGGTTGCGGTCATGCCGTTGCCGGCCGTTGCCGTGCCCGCTGCGCAGGCTCCATCAGCCCCACTCGCCACTGCGCCGCGCGCGCCCGCGCGTACCATCCTGTTCATCGGCAACAGCTTCACCTTTGGCGCGAACTCGCCCGTGCGCAATTGGCGGGCCGACACCGTCACCGACCTGAACGGCGCAGGCTATGGCGGCGTGCCCGCCTTGTTCAAGGCGTTCACGCTGCAGGCCGGGCTCGACTACCGCGTCAGCCTGGAGGTGCAGGGAGGCAAGACGCTCGGCTTCCATTACGATCAGCGCCGCCGGTTGTTCGACCGCGCTTGGGACGTGGTCGTGCTGCAGGAATACAGCACGTTCGATCCCGACCGCCCCGGCGATCCGCGCGCGTACATCAACGATGTCGCGCGGCTGACGCGGCTGTTCGCGCGCGCCAATCCGCGCGTGCAGGTGCAACTGACCGCGACCTGGTCACGCGCCGATCAGGTCTATCGCGCGCGCGGACCCTGGGCGGGCAAGTCGATCTACGCGATGGCGCTTGACCTGCGCGCCGCCGCCGATCGCGCCCGCGCGGTCAACCCGCTGGTGACCGGCATCGCCCCCGTCGGCCAGGCCTGGAACCGCGCGATCGCGACCGGTGTCGCCGATGCCAATCCGTATGACGGTGTCAGCTTCGGCCAGCTCGATCTGTGGAGCTTCGACCAATATCACGCCAGCCTGGCAGGCTATTACCTCGAGGCGCTGGTGGTGTTCGGCCGCGTGACCGGCGTCGATCCGACGACGCTCGGCCCGGGTGAGCAGGCCGCCGACACGCTCGGCCTGTCGCGCGAGCAGGCGAGCGCGCTGCAACGCGTCGCACGCGACGAACTGGCGGCAGGGTAGGGCGGGGCGGCAGCGGCGCCGATGCGGGAACGGTGTTCAACGGGCACCGTGACCATTCCTTTGCCAAGGCTATGCGCCGTGCTGTGCAGCTCCGCCCACCGGCGTCGCACGAGCGCTTACCAACCCCTCCCTGATCGAGAGGAGGGGGGCTGGGTCGGCTCAACAGATCACCCTGCCTGACCGCGCCGGCCCGACCGGCCTGCCCCTCACCACGGAGGTGGAGGATAGCGCTATCTCGCGCGACCCTCACGCCACGGCGGGCAGGTGCTCCAGATGCTTGTCGAGCGTGATCGGATAATCGCGCACGCGCACGCCGGTCGCATTGTAGATCGCGTTGGCAACCGCCGCGCCGACGCCGCACAAGCCCAATTCACCGACCCCCTTGGCCTTCATCGGATTGGCCTTGTCGTCGGCTTCGTCGAGGAAGACGACCTCCTGGTGCGGAATGTCGGCGTGAACCGGCACTTCGTAGCTGGCAAGGTCGTGGTTGATGAACAGGCCGAAGCGCTTGTCTACCGCCAGTTCCTCCATCAACGCCGAACCCACGCCCATCGTCATCGCGCCAATCACCTGGCTGCGCGCCGATTTTGGGTTGATGATCCGCCCCGCCGCGCACACCGCCAGCATCCGCCTGAGCCGCGTCGCGCCGGTGTAGGCGTCGACCCCGACCTCGACGAAATGCGCGCCAAAGGTGGAAAGCTGATAGGTCTTGTCGAGCTTGCCGAACTCGATCTTGTCCTCGGCGACCAACTCGCCGCCCTGCGCTGCCTGCTTGAGGTCGGCCGAGCGGTTGCCGCTCGACACCTTGCCGCCCCCGAACGTCACGTCGGCGGAATTGTACCCCAGCCGCTGCGCGATCTGTTCGCGCAGCTTGACGCAGGCGGCATAAACGCCCGCGGTCGCGTTCGCCGCGCCGAACTGCCCGCCCGAGCCGGCGGAGACGGGATAGGCCGAATTGCCGAGCTTCACCACCACCGCTTCGGCGGGCACACCCATCATCTCGCCCGCGGTCTGCGCGATGATCGTGTAGCTGCCGGTGCCGATGTCGGTCATGTCGGTTTCGACCGTCACGACGCCGTTCTGGCCCAGCCGGACCCGCGCGGCGGACGGCATGTTCATGTGGTTGCGGAACGCGGAGGCCACACCCATTCCCACCAGCCACTTGCCGTCGCGTACCTGTCCGGGCTTGGCGTTCCGTCGCGACCAGCCGAACCGCTGCGCACCTTCATTCAGGCAGCGCACCAGCTCGCGCTGCGAGAAGCGGCGCTCGGGCTTCTCGGGGTCGACCTGGGTGTCGTTCTTGATGCGAAACGCGATCGGATCCATGCCGAGCTTCTCGGCCATCTCGTCCATCGCAATCTCGAGCGCCATCATCCCCGGCGCCTCACCCGGCGCACGCATCGCATTGCCTTCGGGCAGGTTGAGCACCGCTAGCCGCATCGAGATCATGCGGTTGGCGCCCGCGTACAGCAGCTTGGTCTGATTGACCGCAGTCTCCGGGCTGCCGTTCGGCTGGTCACCCGATCCGCTCTCGTGCGCGATCGCGGTGATCGTGCCGTCCTTCTGCGCGCCGATGCGGATGCGCTGGCGCGTCGCGGGGCGATGCGTGGTGTTGTTGGCGATCACGGGGCGCGACAGCGCGAGCTTGACCGGGCGCCCCGCCGCCTTTGCCCCCAGCGCCGCCATGACCGCGTCGGTGCGCAGGAACAGCTTTCCGCCGAACCCGCCGCCGACGTAGGGCGACATGAAACGGATCTTCTCCTTGGGCATCCCCAGCGTCTTGGCGAGATCCTCGTGGCCCCAGTTGATCATCTGGTTCGAGGTCCACAGCGTCAGCTCGTCGCCGTTCCACGACGCGATCGAGGCGAATGGCTCCATCATCGCGTGGCTGTGATCGGGCGTCGTGTAGCGCGCATCGAGCTTGACCGGGGCGGCCGCGAACGCTTCCTCGAACTTGCCGACGCGGTCGACCGGCGGCGCGGCGCTGCCTTCGTCGCTCGATCCGCCTTTCAGCGGTGCGGTCTTGAGCGCTTCGTCGAGGTCGAACTGCGCTGCCCCGCGCGCGTAGTCGACGCGAACGAGCCCGGCGGCGGCGCGCGCCTGCTCGAACGTCTCGGCGACCACGACGGCGACCGCCTGATGGTAATGGTCGACCTCGGGCCCGGCGAGCAGCTTGACCGTATTCTTGTCGCCCTTGCCGAGCGGACCGGCGTCTGCCGCGGTGACGATCGCGATGACGCCGGGTGCAGCCTTCGCCGCGCGCGTGTCGACGCTGGCGATCCGCCCCTTCGCGATCGCGGCGGGGACGAGATATCCATAGACCGCATTCGGCACGTCAATGTGGTGCTCATAGGCGTAGGGCGCGGTGCCGGTCGTCTTGACCCGACCGTCGACGCGGTCGTGCGCGCGGCCCACGACCTGCATCCGGTCGATCGGGTTCTGCCCGGCGGGTGTATCGAACTTCATGGGACTTAAGCCTTGGACTGGGCGATGACGGAGGCGAGCGCGCGGGTGGCGAGCGGTAGCTTGAAGGCATTGTCCTTCGTCGGGGTCGCGCCTTGGAACGCGCGCGCGGTAACCGCGGCGGCGCCTTGCGGCAGCAATGCTTCGGCCGCCTCGACGCGCCACGGACGCGGCGCGACGCCGCCGAATGCGACGCGGCCGGTGCCGTCGGGCTGGATTACCGCAGCGACCGAGACGAGCGCGTAGGCGTAGGACGCACGATCGCGTACCTTCTCGTAGAAATGCTTGCCGCCGATCGGTTTGGGCAGTGTGACCGCGGTGATCAGCTCACCCGGTTTCAGCACCGTGTCCTGCTCCGGATGGTCGCCCCACAGGCGGTGGAAGTCCGCGATCGGGATCGCGCGCCGCTGTCCGCCCGCGTCCATCGTCTCGATCGCCGCGTCGAGCACGCGCATCGCCACCGCCATGTCGCCGGGAAAGGTCGCGATACACTTGTCCGACACGCCGATCACGCCGAGCTGGCGCGAATAACCGCCGATCGCGGCGCAGCCCGACCCCGGCTTGCGCTTGTTGCACGCCATGTTGGTGTCGTAGAAATACGGGCAACGCGTCCGCTGGAGCAAATTGCCCGCGGTCGACGCCTTGTTGCGCAACTGTCCGCTCGCGCCCGCGACGATCGCGCGCGTCAGCACCGCGTAATCGCGCCGCACGCGCTCGTCGGCAGCGAGATCGGTGTTGGTGACCAGCGCGCCGATGCGCAGCCCGCCCTCGCGCGTGCGCTCGATCTTGTCGAAGCCCAGGTCCTGCACGTCGACTAGATGCGTCGGCGTCTCGACCTCGATCTTCATCAGGTCGAGCAGGTTGGTGCCGCCGGCCAGGAACTTCGCACCCGGCTGTGCCGCGGCGCGCGCCGCACCCTGCGCATCCTTGGCGCGTTCGTAGGTGAATGCCTTCATGCCCGGACCCCCGCGACTTCTTCCATCGCCTCGGCGATGTTGGAATAAGCGCCGCAGCGGCAGATGTTGCCGCTCATGCGCTCGCGCAGCTCCATGTTGGTGACCTGTGGGCGCGCCGACACGTCGGCCTCGACGTGGCTGGGGATGCCGCGCTTGATCTCGTCGAGCACCGCGACCGCCGAGCAGATTTGCCCGGGCGTGCAGTAACCGCATTGATAGCCGTCGTGCTTGACGAACGCTGCCTGCATCGGATGCAGCTTGTCGGGGGTGCCCAGTCCCTCGATCGTCGTGATCTTGTCGCCCTGATGCTGCACCGCCAGGCTGAGGCACGAGTTGATCCGTACACCATTCACCATCACGGTGCACGCGCCGCACTGGCCGTGGTCGCAGCCCTTCTTGGTACCGGTCAGGTGCAGATGCTCGCGCAGCGCGTCGAGCAACGTGGTACGCGTGTCGAGCGTCAGGTTCTGGCGTTTGCCGTTCACCTCGAACGATACCGGCATGGTGGGTGCGGGCTGGCTCGGCGCGGGAGCGGTGGCGCGTGCCGCCTCCTGCGCGATCGCCGCGGGTGCGCTCGTCATCGCGGCGGTGGCGGCACCGCCCGCCAGCACGCCGCGGCGCGACATCGACAGCGCGCCCGGATCAGTTTTCGACATGGTTTCTTTCATGCTGCCGTTCATCTGCGCGACGCCACGATCGTCTGACCATGTGAAGAACGCCGCTACCCCGCAGCGATCAACCCACGTCAGTGCTTTTCGTTGCCTAATCTATGTAAGTTTATTTGGCTCGCGCAGGTGCCTTCTCATGCGCCAGCGCGTGCGACCGGGGTGGCGCCACCGCGACCGCGCGGCGTAAGGCTGCGTGCACGATCTGCCCGCTGGGTGGAACAGTTGAGGGCCGATCATGCAACCGTCCATCCCCACCGCCGACCATGCCGCGCCGCCGGCGCACAAGCCGTGGTACGCGCAGCTCTATCTGCAGGTGCTCACCGCGATCCTGCTCGGCGTGCTGCTCGGCCACTTCTACCCGCAGACGGGTGAGGCGATGAAGCCGATCGGCGACGGCTTCATCAAATTGGTCAAGATGATCATCGCGCCGGTCATCTTTCTCACCATCGTCACCGGGATCGCGGGGATGCGCGATCTCGGATCGGTCGGGCGTGTCGCGGGCAAGGCGTTCGCTTATTTCCTGTTCTTCTCCACGCTGGCGCTGTTCGTCGGCATGGCGGTCGCCAATGTCGTCCGGCCGGGCAGCGGCCTCAATATCGATCCCGCCTCGCTCGACGCCGGCAAGGTCGCCGATTACGCGAGCAAGGCGCACGAAACGACGCTGACCGGCTTCCTGCTCGGCGTCATTCCCGACACGTTTCTGGGCGCGCTGACCGCGGGCAATATCCTGCAGACATTGTTCGTCGCGATCCTGTTCGGCATCGGGCTCGCGCTGATCGGCGACCGTGGCGAGCGATTGCTGGGCGCGCTCGAGGACGTCTCGCTCGCGGTGTTCAAGGTCGTCGCCATCCTGATGCGCGCGGCGCCGGTAGGTGCGTTCGGCGCGATGGCGTTCACGATCGGCAAGTACGGCGTCGGCACGCTCGCCAATCTTGCCGCGCTCGTCGCGACTTTCTACGCCACCTCGTTACTGTTCGTGCTGGTGGTGCTGGGCATTGTCGCACGGCTGGCGGGCTTCTCGATCCTGCGCCTGATCGCGTATCTCAAGGCCGAGCTGCTGCTGGTGCTCGGCACGTCGTCGTCGGAGAGCGCGCTTCCCTCGCTGATCGAGAAAATGGAGCGCGCGGGCTGTCCCAAGTCGATCGTCGGACTGGTCGTGCCGACCGGCTATTCGTTCAACCTCGACGGCACCAACATCTACATGACATTGGCCGCCCTGTTCATCGCGCAGGCGTGCAACGTTCACCTGAGCTTTGGCGAGCAGTTGCTGCTGCTGGGTGTCGCCATGCTGTCGTCGAAGGGTGCGGCCGGCGTGACCGGCGCTGGGTTCATCACGCTTGCCGCCACGCTGTCGATCGTGCCCTCCGTGCCGGTCGCGGGCATGGCGCTGATCCTGGGCGTCGACCGCTTCATGTCCGAGTGCCGCAGCCTCACCAACTTCATCGGCAACGCGGTCGCAACCGTCGTCGTCTCGCGCTGGGAAGGAAAGCTCGATGCCGAGCAGCTCCATGCCGCCTTGTCCGGCCGCGCGCCGCGCGTCGACCAGCAGGCGGCGGACGCGATCCACGCGGGTTAGCGCCCGCCCCAGCACCCACCCGCGTGGCTTCCACGCACGGCCGCTATGCGACCTCGACGTGCTTGTGACCGTCCGACGCGCCGATTAGGGCTCGCGCAAACGGCATGCGCGGCATCGGTGTCGGCGCATCGGGGAGGAAGCATGGGAAGGTTCAGGAACGGGGTCGCGGCGGCCTTGCTCGCGAGTGCGGCGGCAGTCTCGGCGCAGACCGGCGGTGCGCCCGCGACGACGACCGCTCCCTCGGCGATCGCGCATCCCGATCAATGGCCCGCGCTCGCGATGAAGCGTCGGCGCGACCCCAAGGTAGAGGCGCGCGTCGACGCGATGCTCCGCCGCATGAGCGTGGAGGACAAGGTCGGCCAGCTGATCCAGGTCGACATCGCCTCGATCACGCCGAAGGATCTGGAGACGTACAAGCTCGGCTCGATCCTGAACGGCGGCAACTCGGCGCCGGGCAACGACGAATTCGCGCCCGCGCCCGAATGGTTGAAGCTGTTCGACGCCTTCTACGACGCCTCGGTGAAGCGCAGCGACGGCCGCCCGGTCGTGCCCGTCATCTGGGGCACCGACGCGGTCCACGGCGCCAACAACATCGTCGGCGCGACGCTGTTTCCGCACAACATCGCGCTCGGCGCCGCGCGCGACCCCGACCTCGTCCGCCGCATCGGCGCGGCAACCGCGGCGGAGACGGCGGCGACCGGCATCGACTGGAGCTTCGCGCCGACCGTCGCCGTCGTGCAAGACGACCGCTGGGGCCGCACCTACGAGAGCTATTCGGAGGAGCCCGCGGTCGTCGCCTCCTACGCCGGTGCGATGGTGGAGGGCATCCAGGGCCGTGTCGGCGGCGATTTCATGCGCCCCGGCCACGTCATCTCGTCGGTGAAGCACTTCCTCGGCGACGGTGGCACCGGCGGGCGTGACCAGGGCGACACGCGCGTGAGCGAGGCGACGCTGCGCGACGTCCATGCCGCGGGCTACATGACCGCGCTGCCCGCCGGCGCGCTGACCGTGATGCCCAGCTTCTCGAGCTGGAATGGCGCCAAGCTGACCGGCAACAAGTCGCTGCTGACGGGTGTGCTCAAGGAGCGCTGGGGCTTCGACGGCTTCACCATCGGCGACTGGAACGCGCACGGGCAGGTGCCGGGCTGCACCAACGAGGATTGCGCGGCGGCGATCAACGCGGGCCTCGACATGTTCATGTATTCCGGCCCCAAGTGGAAGGAGCTCTACGCCAACACCCTGCGCGAGGCGAAGGCGGGCACGATCCCGGCGGCGCGATTGGACGATGCGGTGCGCCGCATCCTGCGCGTCAAGGTGCTGGCGGGCACGTTCGATGCCGGTCGCCCGTCGTCGCGCCCGTTCGCGGGCAAGTTCGACCTGCTCGGCAGCCCCGAACACCGCGCGCTCGCGCGGGCGGCGGTCCGCGAGTCGCTGGTGTTGCTCAAGAACAACGGCGTGCTGCCGATCAAACCGGGCGCGAACGTGCTGGTCGCGGGCGCGGGCGCGGACGATATCGGCCAGCAGGCGGGCGGCTGGTCGATCACCTGGCAGGGAACGGGCGTCACCAACGCCAACTTCCCCAACGGCCAGTCGATCTGGGGCGGCCTGTCGGAGGCGGTGCGCGCGAGCGGAGGCACCGCGACGCTGTCGGCGAGTGGCAGCTTCACGACCAAGCCCGATGTCGCGATCGTCGTCTTCGGAGAGGCGCCCTACGCCGAATTCTCGGGCGACCGCCCGACGCTGGAATACAGCCCCGACGACAAGTCGAACCTGGAGCTGCTGCGCCGGTTGAAGAAGGCGGGCGTGCCGACCGTGTCGGTGTTCCTCTCGGGCCGCCCCTTGTGGGTCAACCCGGAGCTGAACGCGTCCGACGCCTTTGTCGCCGCCTGGTTGCCCGGCACCGAGGGCGGGGGCGTCGCCGACGTGCTGGTGGCGGGACGCGACGGCAAGCCCAAGGCCGATTTCCGCGGCACGTTGTCGTTCTCGTGGCCCAAGCGGCTCGACCAATATGTGCTCAATCGGCGCGATCCGAACTACGATCCGCTGTTTCCGTTCGGCTACGGCCTGTCCTACGCCAAGGGCGGGCAGGTGCCGACGCTTGACGAGGCGCGGCCGGCGAACGCGGGCGGTGACCAGAACGCGCTGTTCGTGCGCGGGCGCCTGGCCCCCGGTGCGACGCTGCGCTCCAGCGGCGCGGTGACGCAGGCGCGCGTCGATCGCCAGGCGCAGGAGGATAGCGTGCGGCTCGCCTTTACCGGCGCGGGTGAACTGGCGGTGCAACAGGCGCAGCCGATCGACCTGTCGCGCGAATCGAACGGGCAGTTGAGCCTGATCCTCGACTATCGCGTCACGCGCGCGCCGACCGGCACCGTGACGCTCGGCATGGCGGCAGCGGGGGCGGGCGGACGCACCGCGAGCGTGCCGATCACGGGCGCGCTGCGCACCGCGGGCAGCGACTGGACCGAACTGGCGGTGCCGCTGCGCTGCTTCGCCGACCAAGGCGTCGACATGGCGCATGTCACGCGCCCGGCGGTGATCGCCGCCACCGGCGCGGCGGGCATCGACTTGTCGGGCATCCGCGTCGCCAGCGCCCCGCCCGGACCCGTGAGCTGCGGCCAGCGCTGATGCGGCGGGCCCTGCTCGCGGTGCTGGGCGCGTCGGCGATCGCCGCCGGCGCGCCGCCGCGGGTCGAGCGGCTCGCCGCGGAGCCCGCGGGTACGATCGCGCTGCCGATGCGCGTCGTCGGCCGAGCCGAAGCGGCTGGGCACGGGATGATCCGGCGGCAATGGCCGGGCAGCTACGTCGAGACACGGTTCAGCGGCCGTGCGGCGATGTTCCGTGTCGGGGCCGGAGAAGTTTCGCTTCGCGTCACCGTCGACGACGGTGCACCCATCGCGCTCGTCCGGCCCGCGCCCGGGCTCTATCGCGTCGGTCCGCTCGCACCGGGCGGGCACGTCCTGCGCGTGCAGGCGATCAGCGAGAGCCAGGCAGGGCCGACCGTCTTCGGCGGCTTTCGCGCCGCCGCGGGCACGCGCGCGCTGCCGCCGGCCGTGCCCGCTCGCCAGATCGAGTTCGTCGGCGACTCGCACACGGTCGGCTACGGCAATCGCTCGACCAGGACCGCATGCAGCACGCAGGAGGTGTGGAACACCACCGACACCGCGCGCGGGCTCCCCGGCCTGTTGGGCGAACGCTATCACGCCGATTATTGGGTCAATGCGATCTCGGGGCGGGGCGTCGTGCGCAATTACGACGGTGACCCGTCGGACACGCTGCCCGCCGTCTATCCGTTCACGCTGTTCGACAAGGCGCGGCGCGCGGCCGATGCGGACTGGCATCCGCAGGTGATCGTGGTCGCGCTCGGCACCAACGACTTCTCAACCGCGCTCCACGCCAACGAGCGCTGGAAGACGCGCGCCGCACTGCACGAGGACTTCGAGCGCAGCTACGCGCGTTTCCTGTCGAAGCTTCGCAGTCGGAACCCGCATGCGCTGATCGTCGTCTGGGCGACCCCGATCGCGCAGGGTGAAGTGATCGCGGAGGCGCGCGCGACGGTGGCGCGGCTGACGCAGGCGGGCGAGCGTCGCATCGCGTTCGTCGCGGTTGACGGGCTCGGCTTCGGTGGCTGCAACGGCCACCCCGACCTCGCCGACGACGCCAGGATCGCAGGCGCGGTGGCCGCGCAGATCGACGCGCGACGCGGTGTCTGGAACGCGGGCATGTCGCGGTGACGGGGCGGATACGCGCACTCGTGGCGGCGGCGGCCGTGCTCGCCATGCTGCCCAGTATCGCACAGGCACGCGGCACCGTGGTGCTGACCTACGACGACGCGCTGCCGTCGCAGCTCGACCACGCGGTTCCCGCGCTCGACGCCGCGGGGTTGAAGGCGACGTTCTTCCTGTCGGCGGTGCGCGAGGCCGACGTACCGCGCTGGCAGGCAGTGGCGCGACGCGGGCATGAGGTGGCCAATCACACGATCTTCCATCCCTGCGCCGCCGCCAAATTCCCCGCGGATCCGCATTTCACCAGCGAGGCTTATTCGCCCGCCAGCATGATCCGCGAGATCGCGCAACAGAACACCTTGCTGCGCGCGCTCGACGGTCGCGCACGCCACGGCTTCGCGATGCCGTGCGGCGAGCATCTGGTCGGCGGGGAGGATTACCTGGAGCCGCTGCGCGCCGCGCACATCGTCGATTATGCGCGCGGCGTGAGCATGGACGACGCGCAGGTGCGCGCCGGTCCCGCGCACGTCGATGCGATGCACGTCCCCGCGCGCGGGTTCGCCGAGGGTACGACCCTCGACCAACTCGTCGCATTCGCGCGCACTGCGGAGACGAGCGGTGGCTGGGCGGTGTTCCTGTTCCACGGCATCGGCGGCGATCAACTGAGCGTCGATGCCGCGACGCACCGCGCTTTTCTGGCCTGGCTGCGGCAGCACCGCCGGACGATCCGCGTCGCCACGCTGCGCGACGCACTCGCCCTGCGGTGAGCGCGCGCGGCTAGCGGTACAAGGCGCGCGCGTCGTTCTTGAACGCGGCCCCGCTGTCGCCGCGGCTGTAAAACATGTGCCCGCCGGGATAGACCTTTAGCGCGACACGCTCGGGCTGGCCGAACGCGGGCATCTGATCGACGATCAGGCGTGAGGCGAAGAACGGACACGACAGATCGTCCCAGCCGTGCACGATCATCACGCGCATCTTGGGATCGTTCGCGATCGCCTTGCGCAGGTCGGTCACGGGCGTGTCGTTCGGCTTGCCGCGGTCCCACGCCTCGTTCACCGCATAGGACAGGGCATTGTAGCGCGCGTCGGTCTTCCAGCCGACCTCGCGCGTGACGAAATCGACCATCGCGCTTGTCGTCGGCGCGATCAGCGCGTCGAGGATGGGATCGTTCGATTCCTGCCGGGGCGACCAGGGGAAGGGGTCGAACGCGGTGACGTTCGAATCGTACACGCTGCCGATCGTCCCCTCGCTCCGGTGCACCTCGCGCAGAAAGGTGCGGCTGTCGACGCGCCCGCCCAGCCGCTGGACGAGCGCGGGGTCGAGCCCGGTCAGCTGCGTGACGCGCTGCACGATCCGGCTCGTCGCCTGCGGGTCGGAGCGCCCACGCAGCAGGTCGCGCGCGAACTCGCCCCGGGTGTAATCCTCGACCTCCGCCATCGCCTGCGGGGTCAGCCGATGCTGCCGCTCCAGATTGGCTGCCGCCATCGACGGCAGGTCGATCATCCACGGCAGCGGCGATAATGCGGTCGCGCCGTCGCCGACCGCGGGGTCGAGGTAGGGCGACACCATGATCAGCCCGTTGACCCCGACGCCGATCTGCGATTGCAGTTCGTAGGCGATGCGCGGCGCGCGATACCCGCCGTAGCTTTCCCCCATCACATATTTGGGCGAGCGCAGCCGGCCTTCCTTGACCAGCCAGTCGTAGACCACCTTGGACAGATATTTGATGTCGGGGTCGTTGGCGTAGAACGCCTTTTTGGTCGCGTCCGCGTCGACCAGGCTGCGGCTGAACCCCGTGCCGATTGGATCGATGAAGACGAGGTCGGTGAAATCGAGCCAGGTGTTGGGATTGTCGGCCGCGATTGGCGCATCGGACGGCGCGTCGCCCTGCGCGCCGAACTGCACCCGCTTGGGGCCGACCGCGCCCATGTTGAGGTAGACCGACGCCGCACCCGGTCCGCCGTTGAACGCAAAGGTGACCGGCCGCGCGGGGTCGCGGCCGGGGACGGTATAGGCGGTATAGACGACCTGCCCGATCTCCTTGCCCGTCTCATCACGCACCGCGATCGTGCCCACGGAAGCACGGTAATCGAGCACGCGCCCACCGACGCGCACGCGCTGCGCGATCGAGCGGTCGGCTGGAAGCGGCGGCAGCTTCACGCCGTCGTCGGTCTTCTTCTCGACAGTGGTGGTGGTCTTGTCGGTCTGCGCCAGCGCCGGTGCGGTGAGCGCGACCAGCGATCCTGCGGCAAGCAGGCGGATGAATGGTGACACGGATACTTCCCCTTTGACGCAGCAGCTTAGCCGCTGCGCGCGCCGGGGCAAGCGCGCCTCACTCCACGCGCAGATGTTCCTCGACGCCATCGGTCTTCTGCGCCAGACCCGGCACCTCGTTCAGGTGGCGCAGCTCGCCGAAACCGCCGCGTTCCTCGCGGTAGCGCACGATCTCCGCGCCATGCCCCGCCAGTTGCGGCACGGCGTCGAGTTGGTCGGCGGTGGCGGTGTTGAGGTCGATCATCGCGGAACACACCCTGGCTGGTCACGGCACGCGTCAACGCATTCTCCACGGCTCCGATCCGCCCCGTCCGGCGTTGGGGCACGATGCTGGTGTTCCTCGACTTCGAAGCCTCCTCCTTGTCCAAGCAAAGCTATCCGGTCGAGGTCGCCTGGGTGTTCGAAGACGGCCGCAGCGAGAGCCATCTGATCCGCCCCGCCCCCCAGTGGAACGATTGGGACAGCGCGGCCGAGGCGATCCACGGCATCACGCGCGCCGAACTGGAGGCCGCGGGCGCCGATCACGCGACCGTCGCCCGGCGCATGCTCGACCGATTGACCGGCCACGACCTGCTGGCGAGCGCGCCGTCGTGGGACGGCAAGTGGTTGAGCGCGCTGCTGCGCGCCGCCAAGCTGCCGCGCCACAGCCTGCGGCTGCGCGACAGCGACGACGCGCACCGCGAGCGCGCGCACGCCATCCTCTCTCGCGCGCTGTCGGGCAATGCGCTGGCGTCCGCCGTCGCCGACGTCCTCGAGCAGAGCGAACCACGCCGCGCGGGCGAGCCGCCCGCCCACCGCGCGCTCGCCGACGCGGAGGAGGAACGCGCCCGGTGGCTCACGATCGGCGCGCTGGCCGAGGCACGCGCCCGTCGCGAAACGCCCTGATCTGCGCCGTTCCCCAAGAGGGAGGGGACGAACGCCTCAGTCGATCTCCCCGCGCGCGAACGCCGCCGCGTGCGCGACCTCGTCGTCGCTCGGCCGCACACCGGTGTAGAGCACGAACTGCTCCAGCGCCTGTAACACCGCGACGTCCGCGCCCGCGATCGTGGTCTTGCCGGCGGCTCGGGCGGCGCGCAGGAACGGCGTCTCGGCCGGGATCGCCACCACCTCGAACGCGACCGCGCAGCGCGCGATCACCTCGGGCGGGAATGCCAGCGCGTCCTCGTCGCCACCACTCATCCCGATCGGTGTCGCGTTGACGAGCACCGCCGCGGCGTCGCCCATTTCCGCCCGCCAATCGAAACCGTAGCCGTCCGCCAACGCACGGCCCTTCGCCTCATTGCGCGCCACGATCACCCCGCACCGATGCCCACGATCCCGAAGCGCCGCGGCCACCGCCTTCGCCATCCCGCCCGATCCGCGCAGCACGAAGGAGAGCGCCGGATCGACACCCCCCCGGTCGAGCAAATCGCGCACCGCGCTGTAATCGGTGTTGTACCCAGTCAGCTGCCCGTCATCGTTGACGATCGTGTTGACGCTGTCGATCGCCGCGGCCGATCCGGCGAGCGCGTCGATGAGCGGGATCACCGCTTCCTTGAACGGCATCGACACCGCGCAGCCGCGCACGCCCAGCGCGCGGATGCCGCGCACCGCACCCTCCAGGTCGGTCGTCGTGAACGCCTTGTAGACGTAATCGAGCCCGAGCCGCTCGTAGAGCCGGTTGTGGAAGCGCGAACCGAACTGGCCCGGCCGTGCCGCCAGTGACATGCACAGCAGCGTGTCGCGCCCGATCGGCGGCTTCACGCGGTCGCCTCTGCGCAGGGAGCATCGCTGCGCTCGTTGCTACACAGCGCGTCGATCTGCGACTCGATGCACGCCAGCAGCGGGGCGAACACCGCGCGGTCGACCTGGCCCGGCCACAACACGCGAAGTTGCATCACGCCCCAGGACACGGTTAGGATCAGGTTGGCGACGGTGGCCAGCCGGTCGTCGGCGACATCGTCGGCGGCGATGATCCGCAGCGCCAGCACCAATTGCTGGCGCAATCGCTGATCGATCATGTGGAAGATCGCGGCGATCCGCTCGTTGCGCGCCGCCTCCGCAGTGATTTCGGCGAAGATGCGTGCGTCCTGCACCTCCTCGCAGGCGACGAAGTCGGCGATCCAGGCGCGTACCGCGGCATGGTCGCCGTTCGCGCATGCGCTGCACAGCACGCCGTCGTACAGGAACTCGTCGAGGTCCTGTTCCACCATCGCCGCGACGATCGCCTCCTTGTTGGCAAAATCGCGGTAGATCTGCCCGACCAGCACGCCCGATGCCTTGGAGATCTGCGCCATGCCGGTGTTATGGAACCCGGCGTCGGCGAACAACTGGCGCGCGGCCTGGATCACCTTTTCACGGCGAGCGTTTGCTTTCTCGTTGCGCTGGCAAGCCGCGGGGGCGGTGTCGGAACCGGTCATCATCTCCTTCCCATATTGACGCTGTCGCTTCTTCGCAGTAGCAGCATTCGTGAGTGATCGTTCATTCACACATTTTTCCCGGGAAGTCCATGCTGATCAATCGTTTCGCACTTGCCGCGATGCTGGTGGTGCCACTTGCCGCGTGCGGCGGGAACAAGGAACAGGCGCAGCAGCAGCCCGCCGGGCCGCCGCAGGTCGGCGTGGTCGCGGTAAAAAGCGAAGCGGTGACGCTGACGACGGTGCTGCCCGGCCGAACGGTGGCGTATGAAACGTCCGAGGTGCGCCCGCAGGTCAACGGCCTGATCCTGGCGCGCCTGTTCACCGAGGGCGATCAGGTCACCAAGGGCCAGCCGCTCTATCGCATCGATCCGCAACCCTACATCACGCAGGTAGCGAGCGCGCGCGCCGCACTCGCCCGCGCCCGCTCGGCCATCGCTTCCACGTCCGCGCTCCAGCGTCGCTACGGCGAGCTGGTGAAGATCAACGCGATCGCGCGGCAGGATTACGAGAATTCGATCACTCAGGCGCAGCAAGCGCGCGCCGATGTCGCCGCGCAGGAAGCCGCGCTCCGCTCGGCGCAGATCGACCTGTCGCGCACCACAGTGCGCGCGCCGATCTCGGGCCGGATCGGTCGCTCGATCGCGACCACGGGCGCGCTCGTCACTTCGGGGCAGACGACCGCGCTCACCACCATCCAGCGGCTTGATCCGATCTACGTCGACGTGCCGCAATCGAGCGCCGACCTGCTCGCGCTCCGTCAGAAGATTGCCGCTGGCGACCTGTCGCGCGGCGGGCAGGCCGCGCGCGTGCGGCTGCGGCTGGAGGACGGCTCGGTATACCCGATCGAGGGCACGCTCCAGTTCGCCGACGTGAGCGTCGATCCCGCCACCGGGACGCAGACGATTCGCGCGCGCTTCCCCAACCCGCGCGCGCTGCTGCTGCCAGGCATGTACGTCCGCGCCGAACTAATTGAAGGCACGCAGGGCGACGCGCTGCTCGTTCCGCAGCGTGCGGTGCAGCGCGACGAAAAGGGCAACCCGACCGTGATGGTCGTGGGTGGGGACAATAAGGTGCAGGTGCGGACGCTGACCGCGCCGCGCACGATCGGCGAGAACTGGCTCGTCACGGCTGGACTGAAGGCGGGTGAAAAGGTGATCGTCGAGGGCGGCATGATGCTGCGTCCCGGCATGCCGGTAAAGGCGGTCGCCTGGAACCCGAACGCGAAACCCGGCGGTCAGCCGGGGCAGGGCGCCGGTCAGCCGGCGTCGCAGCAGGAAGCGAAGTAAGCCCTTATGGCACGCTATTTCATCGATCGGCCCATCTTTGCATGGGTCCTGGCGATCGTCGTCATGCTCGCCGGGGTGCTCGCGATCCGCTCGCTGCCGATCTCGCAATTCCCTGCGATCGCGCCGCCTGCGGTGTCGATCACCGCGACCTATCCCGGCGCCGACGCGGCCACGCTCGAGAATACGACGACGCAGATCATCGAGCAGCAGATGAAGGGGATCGATCACCTTCGCTACTTCTCCTCCTCGTCCTCGTCCGCGGGCACTGTCACCATTACGCTCACCTTCGAGCAGGGAACCGACCCCGACACCGCGCAGGTTCAGGTGCAGAACAAGCTGCAGGCCGCGACTCCGCTGCTGCCGCAGGAAGTCCAGCGCCAGGGGATCATCGTCGCCAAGGCGACGCAGAACTTTCTGCTGTTCGTCGGCCTGTACTCGGAAAATGGTCAGCACGACGCGATCGACCTCGCCGATTACGTCGCATCCAAGATGCAGGATCCGCTGTCGCGCGTCAGCGGCGTCGGCGACACGCAGATTTTCGGGTCGCAATATGCGATGCGCATTTGGGTCGATCCGCTCAAGCTCAACAACTACGCGCTGACGATGGCGGACGTGACGAACGCCGTCACCGCGCAGAATGCCCAGGTCTCGGCCGGGCAATTGGGCGCGCAGCCAGCACCCAAGGAGCAGATGCTCAACGCCACCGTGTCGGTGTCGTCGCGGCTGACCTCGCCCGAGGAGTTCGGGCGCATTCGCCTGAAAAGCGGCACTGACGGTTCGGTCGTCCGCCTGAGCGACGTGGCACGCGTGGAGATCGGCGCGGAGAACTACGGCTTCTCGGCGCAGTGGAACGGCAAGCCCGCCTCGGGCATCGGCGTCAAGCTCGCCCCGGGCGCCAACGCGCTCGACACCGTCGACGCGGTCAAGGCGCGCATGACCGAGATCGGCAAGCAACTGCCGCCCGACGTGAAGGTGATCTTCCCGTACGACACCTCGCCGTTCGTGCGTTTGTCGATCGAGCAGGTAATTCACACGCTGGTCGAGGCGGTGGTGCTTGTGTTCCTCGTCATGTTCCTGTTCCTGCAGAACTGGCGCGCGACGATCATCCCGACCATCGCGGTGCCGGTGGTGCTGACCGGTACGTTCGCGGTGCTGGCGATCGCGGGCTATTCAATCAACACGCTGACCTTGTTCGGCATGGTGCTCGCCATCGGTCTGCTGGTCGACGACGCGATCGTGGTGGTCGAGAACGTCGAGCGTTTGATCGTCGAGGAGCATCTGTCGCCCAAGGAAGCGGCGCGAAAGTCGATGGACGAGATCACCGGCGCGCTGATCGGCATCGCGCTGGTGCTGTCGGCGGTGTTCCTGCCGATGGCATTCTTCAGCGGCTCGACTGGTGTCATCTACCGCCAGTTCTCGATCACGATCGTGTCGGCAATGGTTCTGTCGGTCGCGACCGCGCTGATCCTGACTCCAGCGTTGTGCGCGACGATTCTCAAACCGCATGATCCGAACAAGGCCGAGGGCAAGGGCCCGCTCGCGCGCTTCTTCCGCTGGTTCAACGATCGCTTCGATCGCGGGCGCGATCGCTACGAAAAGGGCACACGGGCCACCGCGCGGCGCTGGGGCCGGTCGCTGGTCGTCTATGCGCTGATCGTCGGCGGCATGATGCTGCTGTTCGCTCGGCTGCCGTCGGGCTTCCTGCCCGAGGAGGATCAGGGCGTGATGATCGCGCTGGTGCAGGGCCCGCCGGGCGCCACCACCGAGCGCACGCAAAAGGGCCTCGACCTCGTGCGCGATCATTTTCTCAGCAAGGAAAGTGGCGCGATCCGCGGCGTGTACACGATCAACGGGTTCAGCTTCGCAGGAACCGGCCAGAACAGCGGTATTGCCTTTATCCCGATGAAGGAATGGAAGGATCGTCCGGGTGCGGAGAACCGCGCGCAGGCCGTCGTGGGTCGCGCGATGGCCGTGCTCGGTCGCTACGCCGACGGCATGATCTTCGCGGTCATCCCGCCGGCGGTGCAGGAACTCGGCAATGCGTCGGGCTTCGACCTCCAGTTGGTCGACGAAGGCGGGATCGGCCACGAGAAACTGCTCGCCGCGCGCAACCAGCTGCTCGGCATGGCGTCGCAGAACAAGTCGCTGGTCGGCGTGCGCCCGAATGCGCTCGACGACGCGCCGCAGCTCAAGATCAACGTCGACCAGGACAAGGCGCGCGCGCTCGGCCTCGATCTGTCGTCGGTCAACAGCACGATCGCGACCGCCTGGGGTGGCTCCTACGTCAACGACTTCATCGATCGCGGGCGCGTGAAGCGCGTCTACGTTCAGGTCGACGCGCCCTACCGCTTGCGGCCGGAAGACGTGGCAAGCCTGTACGTCCGCGGCACCGACAATGCGATGGCGCCGTTCACCGCTTTCTCGACCACCTCGTGGCAGCAGGGTGCGACGCAGCTCACGCGCTACAACGGGCAACCGTCGATGGAGATTCTGGGTCAGCCGGCGCCTGGCGTCTCGTCGGGCACCGCGCTCCAGGTGATGAACGACCTCCATGCCAAGCTGCCGCCGGGCACGCGGCTGGAACCGACCGGGCTCAGCTACGAGGAACAGCTATCCGGTGGTCAGGCGCCCGCGCTCTATGGCCTGTCGCTGCTAATCGTGTTCCTGTGCCTCGCGGCTCTGTATGAAAGCTGGTCGGTGCCGATCTCGGTCATGTTGGTCGTGCCGCTGGGCGTGATCGGCGCGCTGCTGGCGGCGTGGCTGACCGGGCTCAACAACGACATCTACCTGCAGGTGGGCTTGATCACCACGATTGGCGTGTCGGCGAAGAACGCGATCCTGATCGTGGAATTTGCAGAGGAGAAGATGCGCGACGGATTGTCGGCGTTCGATGCCGCAATCGAGGCGGCGAAAATCCGGCTGCGCCCGATCCTCATGACCAGCTTGGCGTTCATCTTCGGTGTGCTGCCGCTCGCCATCTCGACCGGCGCGGGCGCCGGTGGGCAGAATGCGATCGGCCGTGCGGTCGTCGGCGGCATGCTTACCGCGACCGTGTTCGCGATCTTCTTCGTGCCAATGTTCTTCGTCGTCGTCCTGCGCCTGTTTGGGCAGGGCGGCCACGCGGAGCCGGCCGCACCCGACGCGCCGGACGGCAGCGACGGCAATGATCGCCTCCGCAACCATGACACGAACCAGGGCCGCCCCGCGGTCGAGGGAGCCTGACCTGTGACCCGCTCCGTTATCCTCGCCGCGCTGGCGCTGTCGACCGCGCTCGCCGGGTGCAACCTCGCGCCCAAGTATGAACGCCCGACTGGCGCGGTGCCCGCTGCACTGCCGCAGGGCGGCATTTACCCCCGCGCGGCGAGCGACGTGGCCGACGTGTCTGCGATCGGCTGGCGCGACTTCTTCCTCGACCGGCGTCTCAGGCAGGTGATCGAGACCGGGCTCGCCAACAACCGCGACCTGCGGATCGCGGCGGGCAACGTGCTCCAGGCGCGCGCACAATATCGCATCCAGCGTTCCGACTTGGTGCCAACGACGACGCTGTCGGGCTCGGCAACCTATACCAACAACATCTTCGGCGCGACCGGGGCTAGCGCCGGTACGGGCGCAGGCGGTGCGACGGGCGGCGGCGCGGGAACCGGCACGGGTGGCAGCACCGGCTCGGGCGTGGGCGGTGGGATCGGTGGCAGCGGCACCGGGGCAGGGGTCGGCGGTGCGGGCGTCGGCTCGTCGTCGTCCAACATCGAATTCTATTCGGTCAACGCCGGCTTTTCCTCGTTCGAGCTTGACCTGTTCGGTCGCGTCCGCAACCTAAGCCGCGCCGCGCTGGAGCAGTATTTCGCGACCGAAGAAGCGCAGCGCTCGGCGCGGATCAGCCTGATCGCGGAGATCGCGACCGCGTGGCTGACGCTCGCCTCCGACCAGGAGCAGTTGCAGCTATCGCGCCGCACGCTTCAGACCTTCGGCGAAACGCTGCGGCTGACGCAGGCGCAGTTCCGCATCGGCGTCGCTTCCGAGCTCGAGGCGCGCCAGGCCGAGACCAACTACCAGTCGGCACGCAACGACATCGCGACGCTCACCACGCGAGTCGCGCAGGACCAGAATGCGCTCAACCTGCTGGTCGGGACGACCGTGCCCGCGGAGCAACTACCCGCCGGACTGGGTCAGGCGTCATACACGCGCGACTCGCTGCCGGGCGATGTTTCGTCCGAGGTGCTGCTGCGGCGGCCCGACGTGCTCCAGGCCGAGCACCAGCTGATCGCGCAGAACGCCAATATCGGCGCGGCGCGCGCGGCGTTCTTCCCGCGCATCTCGCTCACCGCTACAATCGGCACGATCTCGACCGCGCTATCGGGTCTCTTCGGTGGCGGTAGCTTCACCTACACGGGCGCGCCATCGGTCGGCCTGCCTTTGTTCGACGGGGGCGCGATCAAGGGCAACCTCGACTACGCGCGCGCGTCGCAGCAGGTTGCGGTCTCGACCTACGAGCGAGCGATTCAAACGGCGTTCCGCGAAGTAGCCGATGCGCTCGCGCAGCGCGGCACGATCGGCGAGCAGGTGGCGGCCCAATCGGCGCGCGCCAATGCCGCGCAGGTCGCGGCACGTTTGTCGGAGGCGCGCTACCGGGCTGGAGTCGATTCGTTCCTCGTTTCGCTCGACGCGCAGCGAACCGCTTATGCAGCGCAGCAGCAGCTCGTTACCACACGTCTTAACAGCGCCAGCAACCTGGTTGAGCTCTACCGCTCGCTGGGCGGTGGCATCAACTGACCGGCAAGCGGCTCGTGAGATGCCCCTATGAGGTGCTCACGAGCCCGGTGACGCGGGTTTGAGACGAATCTGCAACTTTTCTGCAAAAACCGTTTGACGGTATCGTGGTGGTCCCCTAGATGG
>ERZ1023261.19-NODE-19-length-108092-cov-8.364523_pt1 | contig 108092 bp, 112 predicted proteins | sample MGYA00521234_ERZ1023261 | MGnify/ENA primary metagenome ERZ1023261 (study PRJEB32759, sample SAMN07749871) | skin metagenome | biome: transportation; feature: city; material: polyester macromolecule | host: Homo sapiens | place: Hong Kong:TC line | collected...
CAAACGCCCGCGCATGCGCGTCGAACAGCATCTCCTGTGTCTCGCGGGGATAGGCTCGCACATACATTGCCCGCGACGCGCATAGCCGGACATGCGCGACCTTCACCCGCATCGGCTTGCCCGAAATCTCCACGTCCTCGTGGCTCCAGTCGAACTGGTAAGCCTCGCCCGGCCGGAACAGCAGCGGGATGAACGCCGGTGCATTCATCACATCGCGACGTCGCGCCCGGCGCCAGCGGGCCGCATAACGCCGCACCGCGTCGTACGAGCCGTCGAACCCCTCGCGCAGCAGCAGGTCGTGGATGCGCGTGAGGCGCAGCTTTTCGCGCCGCGGCCGTGCCTCGTCTTCCTCCAGCAACGCATCCAGTCGCGCCTGAAATGGCCCCAGCTTCGGCAGCGGCTGTACCTCCCGCCGATACCCCATGTCCGCTTCCGGCGCCCGGATCGCCTTGCGCACCACCTTGCGCGACAGGTGCAGGTCCCGCGCTATCGCCTTGATGGCCTTCCCCGACGCGTGCTCGCGCCGGATCCTCAACACCGTCTCCAATACCAGCATCCCGATCTCGCCGCCTGACACACCGCCAAGCGAACAGCCTAGACCAACGGGATGAGGGGTCCCTTTTCGACGCCGATCACTCCGCTACCGGGGTCCCTTTTCCACGCCGATCCACATTTGTTCGGCAGCCTGTTCGCTAACGGCGGCGCGTTCGGCACCGCTCAGCAGTACGCAAAGGGTGGAGCGTTCGATACGGCGCAACGGTTCGCCAACGGCGGTGCCTTCACCAACTCAATCGTTTCCTCGCCTACCCTGTTCAAGTTCGCAAACGGCTCGAAAATGGGGATGATGGGTGAGGCCGGCGCGGAAGCGATTATGCCGCTCAAGCGCGGTCCGAACGGTTCGCTGGGTGTCGAGGCGCACGGTAAATCGAAGCCATCGATCCGCATGGGCGATGTTCATATCACGAACAGCCTTGCGGGCGCGATCGGCCCCGATGGTCTGGCGCAAGCGCTACAGCAGAGCAGCGCGGCAGCGGTTCAGCAGATCAGACGTGACCTGCAAACCATGCTGCAACAGCTCGATATGGATGGGACATTGCAATAACGAGATAGCGTGGCAGCGTCGGGAAATGCTGCTGCGCTAGAGGCCGGGAGGTTATCCCTCGTTCCCTCCCGGCCTCACACCATGCGTGACGATATCGGTACGCTACTCGCCTTCTTCCCGCCTAATCACTTCCGGCGCTGCCTTCACCGCTGCGAAGATGTTGTCGAGCGTCCGTTGCATCTCGATCACATACCCATTCCCATCGCGCTCAAGTTGCGTGAGCGGGTGAGACATGACGGTATGCATCTCGCTCACGGCCGCGTCGTTCAAGATCCCTGCTCCGCGCAGGGTGGCGGCTAAAGTGGCGATACCGTTCATCGCGCTCACGTGGAACGCCAGCAGAGTATCCCAACCGTTCTGTGGTTCTGTACTCGCCATCGCGTCACCCCCCCTTTGTGTGCGCCCAAATGCGCCATTGTCCGGCAGCGGTGCCCGGTGAGCGGCCGGTGGTCTGCTTGTACTCACCCATGTACTCACCACTCGCGACCCAAACGCTAGATGAGCGCTGCTCGACGCTAATCTCTAAACGTTGACCCCACACCGTCACAGATTTAATCATAGAGGCTCCAGGATCACTACACTTAGGCGTTATTATCCTCGGAATCTTGCGCGAGTTCGAGGGTGAGAGAATGGCAAGTTAGCCTCTTAACCTCATCTCCGGCGAACCACACGGTCATCGCCTGAAAACCGCCGCCCGCATTATACGGCTGACATGCCTCGACCGTCATCAACGGTCCGCCAGACTTGAGCATTACCAAGTCACCTACTGAGAACGGTCCACCTGCCACTTCAAAACCTCCAATGATCTATTAAGATTCAGTCAGCCCCATTTGCGGGCCGGTTCATTGAGCCAGTCGCCACAACCAAATCGGCGCGCAGCCCAAGAACGCGCAAGCTTTACGATGAATATCTTATCGTTTGCGTCGATCAGCTTGCCTAGCTCGTCACGAACCGTGGCAGGCAGCTTATCCGTTTCGATAAGGTACACCGACTCAAGGTCTTTGCAGCGGTTGTACTGTTTAAAATAGTCCCAGACCGGCTGATAGTTCCGACCCGGCGCCTTCAGATCGTAAGTGACGAGTAATATGGACACGACTCCCTCCCCCTCGAATGATTGAGGCAGGGTTGCAGATCGTCGCGATGAATCAACTGCAATTATTTATGAGCGCTGCCCTCCGAAGGCAGCGCCTAATCTAGTCACCCGAACTTCTCTCGAAGGATGAGCCTAATAGCCTCAGGTCGAGATGGTGGGCTTGCCTGCTTAGCAATCCACGCTTCAAGCGATGCCAAGTCGTCGGGAGGGAGCTTTACCAGGACTCCCACCGAGCCAACTGGTGGGCGTCCCCGCTTCTTTCCGATATCCGCTATTGCATCCGTCATTCTTTACCGATATCTGATAGTGCGAGCCGGGGCAAGGCGTAGGACCCTCGCACCGGCTCTAACCGAAACGATCAATGGAGGATCGTCATGGCTTCAAATGTCATACCGTTCGTGCGGCCTTCTGCCAACGGACAGCCTGCCTACGCGCCCGGCGTCGCGCCGTTCAATCCTAGCAATGCCGCACATGTCAGCGCGTGGAACGCTCTCTACAGCTTCGGACAGGTGGAGGCGCGCAAGTGACCGACCTCAACCGTCGCGCGCTGTTCGGCGGCGCTGGTGTCATCGCTGCTCTAGCGGCTGCGCCCTCCCTCGCATCGCTCTCTCCGATCACGGCATTTGACCGTCGGCTGGCCGAGTGGAAGACAACCTTCGGACGCTACCTTGCCATCTGCGATCAAGCTGACCCCGACGAAGATAAGGTCGCGGACTATGGGAATGCGGCGAGCGCGGCATACCATGCTCTGCTCTCAGAACCGGCGCATGACGCACTCGGCGTGACTGAGAAGCTCCATGCCCTCGCTCAATGGACCGAGGGCTGTGTGATCGAGGAAAACGAGGTGATGGCGATCGCTGCCGACGCTGCCGCCGTGTTGAAGGGAGCGCACTGACATGGCCGCTCCCAATCGCCGCCAGCTTCTTACCGGAGCCGCTGTGTATGCCGCTGGTGCTGCTATCGTCGTTGGCGGTGCGGCCCTCACGAGTGACGCCTGTGGTGCAACGGCTGACCATCGGCTCCACGCACTCATTGCGGAAAGCCGCGCGAAAGACCGAGTAGTTTCAGCTCACATCGCGACGCTGGACGGCTTGGAGGGCGAGGCGCTGTCACGGGAGATCAGGCGCAACAACGACCTCAACGACGTGTGGGTCAACGCGATGGATGAGGTGGCGCACCACCCAGTTACCACCGCGGCCGATCTAAAGACGAAGCTCGCCTTCATGCTCGAACATCACATGGGTGACGGGATCGACTGGTTGCAGACGATCGCTCAGGACGTGAGCCGCATCGCCGCGCAAGGTGTCTAAATGTGGGGACAAACCATGCTGACCGAGGCAAAAGCCAATCGAGTCAACGCGTTATCAGTGGTAAATGGATGCCCGACAAGGACTCGAACCTTGATTGACGGAGTCAGAGTCCGCTCTCTTACCATTAGAGGATCGGGCAACGAGGCCGCGCATTTAGGGTGATTGGGCGTGGGTGTCAACGCCTTTGAAGCGGTGCGGCGCTTGCCGCAGGGAGCGGGCGCTGCTAGCTTGGTGTTCAAGCACCGGCGGGTCGATCCAAGCGGCCCGTGACGGAAGAAAAAAGTGAGACTGACGGCAATGGTGGAACATCCCGCCGAATTGCCGCGCCGGCGGGCCCTTGATCCCGCCCGTTCGGCAAGGCAGCAATCGCCGGATTTGCGCGGCGGACCCGCGCGCGGCGGGTATGCGCGGCATTATGCCGCCCTTGATCTGGGTACCAACAATTGTCGGTTGCTGATCGCGCGCCCGCAGGGCGAGGGATTCGCGGTGGTCGACGCCTTCTCGCGCATCGTCCGGCTGGGCGAGGGGCTCGCCTCGTCGGGGCGGTTGTCCGATCAGGCGATCGAGCGGACGATCGCGGCGTTGAAGGTCTGCAGCGACAAGCTCAGGCGCCGCAACGTGACGCTCGCGCGCTCGGTCGCGACCGAGGCGTGCCGTCGTGCGGTGAACGGTCAGGATTTCATCGCGCGCGCGTATGACGAGACCGGCATCCACCTCGACATCATCTCGGCGGAAGAGGAAGCGCGCCTCGCCGTGCTCGGCTGCCACGCGCTGCTGGAGCCCGGAACCGGGCCCGCGCTGGTCTTCGACATCGGTGGCGGCTCGACCGAACTGGTGCTGATCGACACCGCGGGCACCGTGCCGACCGTCCGCGACTGGCATTCGGCGCCCTGGGGCGTCGTGTCGCTGACCGAGAGCGCGGGCGGCGGCGACAGCGCGGCCGAGCGCGCGGCGAGCTATGCGCGGATGCGCGCGCTGGTGCGTGAGAGTTTCGCGCCCTTTGCCCAGCGATTGCCCGATCCGGGCGAGCGCCCGCGGCTGCTCGGCACCAGCGGCACCGTGACGACATTGGCGAGCGTGCATCTCGAACTCGAGCGCTACGACCGCGCCAAGGTCGACGGGTTGATCGCGCCGGCGGCCGCGATGCGGCGGATCAGCCAGGACCTGGCCGGCATGTCGCTCGCCGAACGCGCGCGTTTTCCGTGCATCGGGCGCGAGCGTGCCGATCTGGTGGTCGCGGGCTGCGCGATCCTCGAAGGCATTCTCGACCTCTGGCCGGCCGAGCGGCTCGGCATTGCCGATCGCGGCATCCGCGAGGGCATCCTGCGCCGATTGATGGAAGCACGCTGAGCATATGTCGAGAGGTGGATCAGGCGGCCGCACCCGCGTCCGCACCGCGCGCGGGCGCAGCGCGCAGTCGACGCGCTGGCTGGAGCGCCAGCTGAACGACCCTTATGTCCGCAAGGCAAAGGCGGAGGGTTATCGCAGCCGCGCGGCGTACAAGCTGCTCGAACTCGACGAGCGGTTCGGTTTCCTGCGCGGGCAGAAGCGCATCCTCGACCTCGGCATCGCACCGGGCGGCTGGAGCCAGGTGGTGAAGCGCCGCACGCCGGCTGCGACCGTGGTCGGCATCGACCTGCTGCCGGTCGATCCGATCGACGGCGTCACCATCCTGCAGATGGACTTCATGGACGATGCCGCCCCCGACCGATTGACCGAGGCGCTGGGTGGGCCTGCCGATCTCGTCCTGTCCGACATGGCGGCGAATACGGTGGGGCATCAGCAGACCGACCACCTGCGCACGATGGCGCTGGTCGAGGCCGGGCTTGCCTTCGCGATCGACGTGCTGCGTCCGGGCGGTGCCTTTGTCGCCAAGGTGTTCGCGGGCGGTGCCGACGCCGACCTGGTTGCCGCGATGAAGCGCAACTTCACCACGGTGAAGCATGCCAAGCCGCCCGCCAGCCGGAAAGATTCGTCCGAATGGTACGTGATCGCGCAAGGCTTCAAGGGCCGCGCGCGTATGGCGGCGGATGAGGAATCGGACGACAACGAGATCTGACCATCGTGGATGCGTCGTTTGGCGCGCCTCGTTTGTTGTCAGGCCCGCGCACGGCGTCGATGCTGCGCGCCACGGAGCAGTCGACCGCCCGCGCGCCCGGATGATGGGGATGCGCGCGAGGTGTGGCGGAGAAAGGGGTCGGACGAGGTGACGCAGCACGCCCAGCGCGACGAAGCATTCCCCGACGACGCACCCGACCCCGCGAGTGCGGAGGCGAGCGCGGCGGCGCGGCTGGGGATCAGCCCGGCGCACTTCACCACCGCCAGCGACAAGGCGGGGCTCGAGGCATTGTGCCGCTTCGCCGAGGAAGCCTATCTCGACAACCGCCTGCCGCCCTTGTTCAAGGAATGCGTGTTCGTGCGGTTGTCGCAGGCAGCGGGCGTGCGTTACTGCCTGGTGCGCCATGTCAGCCGCCTGGTCGGTCACGGCTATCCCGCCGGCGATCGCGCGGTTGCGCCGTTGCGTGAAGCGGCCGTCGTCACGCTGCTGCGGCGTCCGTTCGTCACGGCGGAGGCGGTGGATGCGTTAGCCGAGGCACTGCGAGATGGGGACGGGCTCGACACGCTGCCGCCCGCCGGATCGCCGCTGGAGGGTGACCTGCTCGATGCGGTCACCGGCATCTTTCTTCATCCGGCAAAGACCGTGCTGCTCGCCGAAGCGCTCACCGCCGCGGTCGGCGCGGAGCGTTACGCGCAGATGGTCGCGCTGGTGTCGTACATCCGCGCCGAGCATTTCTGGGCGCAGGCGCATCCCGAGCTGTCGTTCGCGCGTGACCTGAATGCGATCGAGCGCGATTTTCCGACGCTCGGCACGCTGCTCCACCAACCGCTCGCGGGCGAGCAGGCCGCAAACGATGGCGCGGCGCCGCGCGCGCGCGGCGATGGCGAGGTGCAGCGCGTGCTCGACTATGACGCGTTCGGCATCCTGGTGCTGGCGCGCGACGGCACGCTGATCGAGGCGAACGATCGCCTGCTCGGCAAGCTCGGTCGCGGGCGCGCGCACCTGGAGGCGGGTGCGCTCAGCTGGATCGGGCTAGTGCCGCCCGAGCATGCGGCGCAAGCGCGGCAGCAGTTGACGATCTTCGCCGCGACCGGGCGCGTCGGGCCGTTCGAGACGCAACTGCTCCACCGCGACGGGTCGACCAAATGGGTGCTGATGGCGGGTCGCGAACTGGGCGACGGCACGCTGGTCGCCTTCGCGATCGACATCGACGCGGGCAAGCGTGCGCAGGCGGCCTTGCGCGAGAGCGAGGCGCGTCAGCGTGCGTTGGTGGAGGGGATACCCCAGCTCGTCTGGCGCGCGATCGACGGCGGCGAATGGACCTGGGCGAGTCCGCAGTGGACCGCGTTCACCGGCCTGTCCGCGCCGGCAAGCCTGGGGTTCGGCTGGGAAGCCGCGGTGCACCCGAGCGACCGCGCGGCGGCGCGCGCCTTCTGGCGCTCGGCCGAGCAGACCGGGCAGCTCGAGATGGAGAGCCGCATCCTTCACGCGGAAACGGGCGAGTATCGCTGGTTCGCCACCCGCGCGACTCCGGTTCGCGACGAAGGCGGTGAGATCGTCGAATGGCTCGGCACCTCAACCGACGTCCACGATCTGCGCATGATCCAGGAACGCTATGTCCGCATCGCCGCCGAACTGCAGCACCGCGCGCGCAACATCCTGCTGGTGATCCGCTCGGTCTTCGTGCGCACGGCCGAGGCGACGTACGACCGCGCCGACATGATCGATCATTTCCGCGGCCGATTGGACGCGCTCGCGCGCACGCAGGTCAGCGTGACGCGCCATCCCGACGGTACCGCCGATCTGGAGAGCCTGATCAGGGACGAGCTGATCAGCGTCGGGGCAACCGACGAAGCGCAGGTGACCCTCTCGGGTCCCGACGTCGCCTTGTCATTGTCGCACGCCGAGGCGATCGGGCTCGCGCTGCACGAGCTGACCACCAATGCGTTGAAGTTCGGCGCGCTGCGCGGTGCGGGTCGGATTGAAATCCGCTGGCAGGTTGACGCGGATCATAACGGGCAGCGCGTCCTTGATCTTACATGGAGCGAGAGCGGCGTTCCGGCCGTCTCGGCAACGCCCAGCCACCGCGGCTTCGGGCGCGAATGGATCGAGGAAGCTTTGCCTTACCGGCACGGTGCCACGACGAGCTTCGTGGTTCAGGGCGGCGGCGTGCGATGCTCGATCCGGTTGCCGCTCACCACCGGCGACGGTTGATTGATCAAGGTCGCCGCCCGTGGTGGTGACCAAAGCAGGAAGTATTCGACGCGACATGGCGACGTTGGCGGGCAAGCGCATTCTGGTGGTAGAGGACGATTACCTGATCGCGTCCGATTTGCGCCGGCAATTGGTCGCCGCGTCGGCCGAGGTGATAGGCCCGGTCGCCGATGTCGAGGGCGCCCGCCGACTGATCGAGGCCGAGTTGCCCGACGCGGCGGTGCTCGATGTCGATCTGAACGGGCACTGGTCGCTGCCGCTGGCCGATCGTCTGGTCGCGGTAGGGGTTCCGCATCTATTCGTGACGGGTTACGATGCGGAAACGCTGCCCGATGCTTACCGGGCGACGCCGCGCCTGACCAAGCCGTATGCCGACGCGGCGCTGATCTCGTCCGTGTCCGCGCTGTGCGGGCAGGAAGAGCGGGCTGGGCAAGGAGACAGGGAATGATCAACGCCCGACACGTCACCGCCGAGCGCTCGGTTGTTGTCGCACGCCTGTCGCAGCTGGCACCGCTCGACGAGGAGGCGCGGCAGTTGCTGGAGGTTGCGGTCGCGAGCGCATACCTGCTGCGCCCGCGGCAGGAATTGCTGTCCGAAGGGCGTCCGGTCGAGACGCCGCTGCTGCTGCTCGACGGCTGGGCCGCGCGCGTCCGCCTGCTCGTCGATGGTCGGCGGCAGATCGTCGGCCTGATGGTGCCCGGCGACGTGATCGGCATCAGCGAGCTGCCCGATCCGATCTCGACCTCAACCATCATCGCGCTGACGCCGCTCACCGTCTGCCCGGCGCCGCCGCGCGGAGCCTCGCGCGCGCTCGATCTTGCCTATGCGCTCAGCCGCGCGTGCGATGAAGCGTACCTATTGGCGCAGGTGACCCGCCTCGGCCGCATGAATGCGCAGGAGCGGATCATGGACCTGCTGCTCGAACTCTACGATCGGCTCGAACTCGCCGGTCTGGTGCGCTCGCGCGGGTTCGACGTGCCGTTGACGCAGGAAACGCTGTCCGACGCGCTCGGGCTCACCCCGGTTCACGTCAACCGCATGCTCCAGGCCGCGCGCAAGGCGGGCGACCTGGTGTGGACGGGCAAGCGGATCACGCTGAGCGATCCCGAGCGTTCGGCGCGCGAACTCGGTCGTTCGCCGCTGCGGCTGCGCGCGGTGTGACGAAATACGCGCGATCATAATGACTTACCTGGGTTAGAAGCGCGCCCGCGTTCCGGAACCCGCCTTTCATGCCACCGTTCCCAGCGCAACTGTCCGGCACGGCGGGGCAGGTGCGGGAGCAAGGCGATGCGGATCCACCATCTCAACTGCGGCACCGATTGTCCGCTCGGCGGCGCGTTGTTCGACGGGTGCAGCACCGGATTGCTCGGCCATATCGTCTGCCATTGCCTGCTGATCGAAACCGACGCGCACGGGTTGGTGCTGGTCGATACCGGTTACGGATTGAAGGATGTCGACCACCCGCACCGCGCCGACCCGCGCATTCCCAGACCGTGGCGCGCGATGCTCAACATACGCCTGCGGGAAGAGGAAACCGCGGTTCGCCAGATCGAGGCGCTCGGCTTCCGCGCCTCGGACGTGCGCCACATCATCGCGACCCATCACGACTTCGATCACGCCGGCGGGCTGGAGGATTTCCCGAACGCCACCGTTCACGTCATGGCACGCGAATATGAGGACGCCACGCGCCCGCACACCGGCTTCGTCGCGCGCAACCGTTGGCGGATGCCGCAGCTGAATGGCGTCGCCGACTGGCGGCGTTACGGCGCGCAGGGAGAGGACTGGTTCGGGTTCGAGGCAGTGCGGGACCTGGATGGTCTGCCGCCCGAGTTGTTGATGGTGCCGCTGCCCGGCCACACCTGGGGTCACGCCGGCGTCGCGATCCGGCAGGACGGCGGGCGCTGGCTGCTCCATGCCGGCGATGCTTATTTCTACCGCGGCGAGATGCGCGAGGCGCAGCGGCGCTGCACGCCGGGCCTGCGCGCTTATCAGCGCCTGATGGAGGCCGACGCGCGCAGCCGGATCGACAATCAGGCGCGGCTCAGGCGTTTGTCGATCGAGCAGCGCGAGCACGTCACCGTCACGTGCACGCACGATCCGGTCGAGCTCGCACGCGCGCAGGCGGGCGATCCGCTGTAGCGCGAAACCCTTCGCTGCCTCGTTGATTGAGCCGGCACGAAGGAGTCCACTGCCATGCTCAAGCCCGCCATCCTCGCCGCGGTCGCATCGATCGCGCTCGCTGGTTGCCAGGAACAGATCGACCGTCAGGCCGACCGCATCGGCAATGCGGTGTCGGACGACGTCAACGATGCCGCGGCGAACGTGTCGAGCAGCCTCGACAATCTCGGCGATGCGATCCGCGGGCAGGCAGACCGTGTCGGTGCCCGCGCGGCCGACGAGGCCGCCAACCAGACCAGCCGCGCAGCCAACGACCTCGCCGACCAGATCCGCCGCCACGGCGACCGCGCGGTCGACGATGTCGGCGCAGCGTTACAAGGTGCGGGTGCGTCGCTGCGCGACCGCGATCGCGGGCGAGCGCCGGCGGAGGACCGCGGGTACGGGGACCGCGGCTACGATCGCGCCGACGAGCGTGATCAGCGCGACGATCGCCGCTGAGCGTCGAGCGGGTTCAGACCTCGCTCAACAGCGCGCGCGACTCCGCACTCGACCAGTCACGCTCGCCCGTCACCCGCCACAGCTCGCGTCCGCGCTTGTCGTAGAGGATCGTCGTCGGCAGGTTCGCATTCAACGCCAGGCTGAAACCGAGCTGCGGATCGTACATCGGCTCGATCGTTGACAGCCGGCGCTCCGCGAAGAAGCTGCGTGCCTTCTTGGGGTCCATGTCCTGGCTGATCGCGACGAAGCGGACGCGTCCATTGGTCGATTTCGCCGCCGCGTCGAGCGTCGGCATCTCCTTGACGCACGGCGCGCACCACGTCGCCCACAGGTTGACCAGCGTCGGCTTTCCGCCGAACGCCTTGACCGTCAGCGGCTTGCCCGCAGCGTTGGTGAAGGCGACCGCGGGTGCCGCCTCGCCCTTGTGGCTGCGATCGACCGCGCCTGCCTTGGGAGCGCTGGCGGTCGACGGCGCGGCCTCGTCCGCGCTTGGCGCGGCGGCGGCGTCGTTCGCGGCGACCTGATCCGAGGCCGCTTGCCCGTTATTCGATGCGGGCTTATCGCAACCCGCGATCGTCGTCGCGATCCCGAGGAGAAGTACGATCGCCGAGCGCGCTGACATGAACGGTTCCAATCAGATGTGGGGCGGACGGTTCGCCGAGGGGCCGGCGGCCGTGATGCGCGAGATAAATGCCTCCATCCCCTTCGACAAGCGGATGTGGCGGCAGGACATCGCGGGCAGCCGCGCGCACGTCGCGATGCTGGGGCAGCAGGGCATCGTCTCGGCGGATGACGCAACCGCGATCGACGCGGGGTTGGCGCAGGTCGCCGACGGTTACGAGGCGGACGGCGTGCCGGTCGACCTGGCGCTCGAGGACATCCACATGGCGACCGAGGCGCGGCTCGCCGACGCGATCGGGCCGGTCGCCGGACGCCTCCACACCGCGCGCAGCCGCAACGATCAGGTCGCGACCGATTTCAAGCTGTGGGTGCGCGACGCGACCGATCAGGTGCTGGCCGCTCTCCGCGCGCTCGACACCGCGCTGCTCGCGCGCGCGGAGGAACACGCCGACAGCGTCATGCCCGGCTTCACCCACCTGCAATCCGCGCAGCCGGTGACGCTTGGCCACCACCTGATGGCGTATCACGAGATGATCGCGCGCGACGCGAGCCGTTTCACCGACAATCGCGCGCGTGCCAATCTGTGCCCGCTCGGGTCCGCCGCGCTCGCCGGCACCGGCTTTCCGGTCGACCGCCACGCCACTGCTCACGCGCTCGGGTTCGATGCGCCGACGCGCAACTCGCTCGACGCGGTCAGTGATCGCGACTTCGCGCTCGACTATCTGATGGCGGCGACGCAGTGTGCGCTTCACCTGTCGCGGCTCGCCGAGGAGTTCGTGCTGTGGGCGTCGCAGCCGTTCGGGTTCATCAGCCTCTCCGACCAATGGTCGACCGGCAGCTCGATCATGCCGCAGAAGCGCAATCCCGATGCGGCGGAACTGGTGCGCGGCCATGCCGGGCGGATCACCGGCTGCCTCGTCAGCCTGACCGTGACGATGAAGGGCCTGCCGCTCGCTTATTCAAAGGACATGCAGGACGACAAGCCGCCGGTGTTCGAGTGCCACGATCTGCTCGGCCTGTGCCTCGCCGCGATGACCGGGATGGTCGAGAGCGTCACCTTCCGCACCGATCGGATGCGCGGCCTCGCCGAGAGCGGGTTCGCGACCGCCACCGATCTCGCCGACTGGCTGGTGCGCGAGGCCGACGTGCCGTTCCGCGAGGCGCACCACATCACCGGCCGCGCGGTGGCGCGTGCGGAAACGCTGGGCGTCACGCTCGACCGCGTGCCGCTCGCCGACCTGCAGGCGATCGACGCGCGGATCGACGCGCGTGTGTTCGACGTGCTGTCGGTCGACGCCTCGGTTGCCAGCCGGACGAGCTTCGGCGGCACTGCGCCCGCCAACGTGCGCGCCGCAATCCGGGCGGCGCGGGGAGAGATGGCATGAAGCATCTGTTGCTGCTCGCCACGCTGCCGCTCGCCGCGTGCGGCTCGACGCAGGATCTGAAACCCGCGCCTGGTGCGGCCTTGCCCGTCGCACCGCGCGGCGCGGCCGAGAAGCCGAGCGTTTCGCAATTGCTCACCCCCTCGGTGCAGGCGCGCCCGACGCGTAGCAACGAGCTGCTGACCAAGTCCAAGCCCCGCAAGCCCGACGAGTTCGACCTGCCCCCGCAATGACCCATTTCCATTATCACGACGGCGCTTTGTGGTGCGAGGGCGTGCCCTTGTCGCGCATCGCGGACGAGGTCGGCACCCCCGTCTACGTTTATTCCGCCGCCGCCTTCCGCGACCACGCGCGTACCTTTCGCGACGCCCTGGCGGGCGTGGAGCGCAAGCATCTCGCCTATGCGATCAAGGCCAATCCCAACATCGCGGTGCTGCGGCTGCTGGCGGCCGAAGGCTACGGCGCCGACGTGGTCTCGGGCGGCGAGATGGCGCGCGCGCTGGCGGCCGGCATGGCCGCGCGCGACATCGTCTTCTCGGGCGTCGGCAAGACACCCGCCGAGCTGATCCGCGGCCTGGATGCCGGGATCGGACAGTTCAACATCGAGCTGGAGGAGGAGGGCGTCGTGCTCGCCCGCCTTGCCGCCGAACGCGGGCTGACCGCGCGCGCGGTGCTGCGCGTCAACCCCGACGTCGATGCGGGTACCCACGCCAAGATCTCGACCGGCAAGCGCGAGAACAAGTTCGGCGTGCCTATCGATCAGGCCGCGGCGATGTTCGCGCGCCTGTCCGCGCTGCCGGGCCTCGATCTGCAGGGCGTCGCGATCCACATCGGCAGCCAGTTGTTCGATCTCGCCCCGCTCGAGGCCGCGTACAACCGCGTCAAGGCACTGGTCGACGAGCTGCGTAGCGGGGGCCACCGCGTCACGCGCGTCGATCTGGGCGGTGGTCTGGGCGTTGCCTACAAGGCCGACGATCGCCCGACGCCGCCGGCCGATTACGGCGCAATGGTGGAGCGCGTGACGCGCGGCTGGGACGTGGAGCTGATGTTCGAGCCCGGCCGCGTGATCGCGGCGAACGCGGGCGTGCTGCTGACGCGCGTGATCTGGGTCAAGCCGGGCGTCGTGAACCCGTACGTCATCGTCGACGCGGCGATGAACGACCTCGCACGCCCCGCGCTCTACGACGCGTGGCACGATTTCGCAGCCGTTCAGCCCACGGGCGAGCGGATGACGGGCAACATCGCGGGTCCGGTGTGCGAGACGGGCGACACGTTCGCGATGGCGCGCGAGATCGATCGCGTGGCGTCCGGTGACCTCGCGGTGTTCCACAGCGCGGGCGCGTATGGCGCGACGATGGCGTCGACCTACAACAGCCGCGCGCTCGTGCCCGAGGTGCTGGTCGACAGCGACCGCTACGCCGTGGTCGCCGACCGCATCGCCGCCGAGACGATCCTCGCGGCTGAGCGCGTGCCCGAATGGTTGTGAGCCGGTGAGCGCCGGTGCCGTGAGTCTCTGGCCCGCGCTGCCGATCTTCGTGCGGCTGTCCGGCCGCGCGGTGGTGCTGGTGGGGGAGGGCGAGGCGGCCGATGCCAAGCGCCGCCTGCTCGAACGCGCCGGCGCGACGATCGTCGGCGAGGACCACGCGGGCGAGGCGCGGCTGGCGGTGGTCGCCGATGACGAACCCGCCGCGCATCGGCTGAAGGCGCGGGGGCTACTCGTCAACGTCGTCGATCGCCCAGAGCTGTGCGACTTCACGTTGCCCGCGATCGTCGACCGCGCGCCGCTGCTGGTCGCGATCGGCACCGGCGGCGTCTCCGCCGGGCTCGCCGCGGCGGTGCGCCAGCGGCTGGAGGCGATCCTGCCCGCGGGGATCGGGCGATTGGCCGAGGCGCTCCACGCGGCGCGCGTTGCGCTGCGCGCGCGCTTTCCCGAGACGGCGCAGCGCCGCCGCGCGATCGGTGCCGCACTCGCCGCCGGCGGTGCGCTTGATCCGCTCGGCGATCATGACGGCGCGGACGTGGTGGAACGGATCGCCGCCGGCGCCGCGCCGCGTGTCGCGCACATCCGCCTGCGCTCGACCGATCCCGACGATCTCACGTTGCGCGAGGCGCGCTGGCTCGCGCAGGCCGACCGCGTCACGCACCGCGGTGACGTACCCGCGGCGGTTCTCGACCGCGCGCGCGCCGACGCGGTGCGCGAGTTGACCGAGGCCGCGTCCAGCGCGAGCGCGGAGGGGCTGACCGTCGACGTGGCGCTGGGCGGGCAGCGCGCATGACCGGCTTCGCCTATCGCATCGCCGATGGCCGCGCCGAGCCGGTCGAGCTGGCCGACGCGCTCGGCTGCGGCGCGCCGTTCGTCTGGGTGCATCTCGCGACCACCGCCGAGCATGCGCAGACGTGGCTGCGCGCGTGCGCCAAGCTCGAACCCTTCACGGTCGACGCGCTGACCGCGAATGAAACCCGCCCGCGTTGCGAGAAGATGGGCGGCGGCACCGGTGAGGGCGCGTTCCTCAATCTGCGCGGCCGCACCGACGAGGAGCTTGAGTCGTCGGACATGCTTGCTTCGATCCGCATCTGGGCGGCGAAGGGGCGCGTCGTATCGGTCACGCGCAAGAAGCTGGTCGCGCTCGACGCCGTCGTCGAGGAGGTGAAATCGGGCACGATCCGCGATCCCGGCGACCTGCTGACCGCGTTCGCGACCGAGATCACCGAGGATCTCGACCCGGTCGTCGCCGATCTCGGCGACTGGCTCGACGATTGCGAGCAGAAGCTCGACGTCAAACGCATCTTCGAGTTGCGCCGCGGCGTGACGCGCGTGCGCTCGGAGGCGATCAACTACCGCCGGTTCCTGGCACCGCAGCGGATCGCGCTCGAGCGGCTGGCGACGCTGCCGGGTGACTGGCTGGGCGACGATGATCGCGCACATCTGTCCGCCGCCGCCGACCGCGCCGCGCGCATGGCGGAGGAGGTGGAGGCGATCCGCGAACGCGCCAGCGTGGTGCACGAGGCGCTGACCGACCTGCGCGCCGAACAGCTCGATTCGCGCAGCCTGGTGATCGCGATCGCGGCGATGGTGTTCCTGCCGCTCACCTTCATCACCGGGCTGTACGGGATGAACGTCGACGGTTTGTGGTTCGCGCACGAACCCTGGGCGTTCGACGCGATCGTCGGGCTTTGCTTCGTCATCGCCGCGGGCACGACGTTGTTCTTCGTGCGCCACCGCTGGATCGGGCGCGGGACGGGGCCGGGATAATCGGTCAGGGCTGCACGAGCCCTACACGCTCCCGGTGGACGAACCCGAAATAAGCAGCGACGATCGCGAGCAGCGCGTGCAGCCAGATGTCGTTGCCGTAAATCGGCACCAGGCCGAAGGTCGTGTCGGTTGCCGGTATCAGCCCCATGATCGTCAGCGCAGCGTAGATCAGCGCCACGCCCTTTGCATAAGCGTAAGCGCCGCCGACGCTGCGTGCAGCGAACAGGCCCCAGAGGCCGAACGCCACATGCACCAGATTGTGCAGCACGTTGACCGGGAACAGCCCCAGCGCCAGGCGCGACGACGCCGTGACCGTGACGCCCGGATGCACATGCTCGGGCGACAGGCCGGGTATGAACCCCGCCACACCGGCGAGCAGGAAGACGATGCCGAACAACGTGGCGAAATGACGAACCGACATGAGCGTCTCCGTGGCGAACGACCGTTCAGCGGGTTGCCAGGGCGCTTGTTCCGTGTACTTGATTTACGTGGATGCGAAAGCCGCCACGTGACGCTCGCGCGCGCAGGCCGGGATCATGCTGGCCTTGCCACGGTGGTTTGATACACCGACCGGCGGGTACGATGGCTGCGGTGTCGGAAAGATATGCGATGAAGGACTGGTCAGCCGTCGTGGCGGTCGGCATTGCGCTGCCAGGGGTCGAGCAGGGCACATCCTACGGCAAGCCCGCGCTCCGGTTTCGCGGACGCACGCTTGCGGCGACCACGGCGCCCGATCCCGACAGCTTCGTGCTCCATGTCGCACTCGAGGAGAAAGACCGGCTGCTGGAGCGCGATCCGGCGACGTTCTGGCAGACCGATCATTATCACGGCTGGCCGGCGATCCTCGTTCGCTTCGGCGGCGATGCCGATCTCGTCGCGACGCTGCTGGCACGCGCATGGTGGGACCGTGCGACCAAGGTGCAGCGTAGCGTGTTCGGGGCGTGTCCCTGATCGGTTAGCTATGGCTGCGCTATGCCGCGCGCGCCTGCTTCCACGCTTGTGCGATCTCGTCCAGTTCGTCGGCGACGTGGCGGAACGGCGCGCCGGAGTGGCCGATGCTCGCCTCCACCACGCGGCGACGCGCGCCCGCGTAGAGCCGCGCCAGCGTGGTCGACACCTCGCCGCCGCGTTCGAAGTCGAGGTTTGCTTCCAGCGCGAACAGGATCGCGGTGGCGCGCGTCACGCGCTCGCTCTTGACCGCGTAGCGCCCGTTCTCCGCCGCCCAGGCCGAGGTGCGCAGCGCCGCGATCAGTTCCTCGTAGAGGAGCTGCACCAAGGCGGGGCCGTCCGCCACCGCGGTGCGGCCGGCGAGATCGATCTCGCGGTAGGTGCGCGCCGGATCGCGCAGCAGGGCGGATGCGTAGGCCATGTCAGTCGAGCCCCGCTATCAGTTCGACTTCGACCATTGGTCGATCTGCTGCTGCATGAACGATTGCGTCGACTTGTACGCCGACACCTTGGCGTTCATGCTCGAGAATTGCTGCGTCAGCCGCGTGGTCATTGACGTTGCCTGGTCGGTCAGCTTTGCCTGCGCATCCGTCACGGAGGTACGCGATTTCAGGTAATTGCTGTTCGAGGCCCCGAGACCGTAGATCGAGCTGGTCGCGTTCAGCTGCAACGACTGCATCGCCGAGTAGATGCCGTCGGACGTGCCGTAGGAGAACATCGCCTCCACCGCGTCGGCGTTGGTCGTCATTGCCGCGGTCAGCGCGTTGTCGTCGACCTCCAGCATGCCCTCCCGCGTGGTGCGGATACCAATCGCGGCCAGGGTGTTGGGCACGCCCGCGGCGGCATTGCCGTTCAACACCTTGCTCGTCAGTCCCTGCAGCGCGCGCAGCAGGTTCTTCGCCGCCGGATCGGCGCGCAGCACGCCGGTGATCGGGTCGGTCTGTTCCTTGATCGATTGAACGATGCCGTTGTAGGTGTCGACGAAATCATTGACCGCGTTGGTGATCGCGGTCGTCGGCCGGCTCGACGTCAGCGTCGTCGTGCCGACCGCTGTCAGGTTGAGCTTCGCGCCGGCGATCAGGTCGCTCACCTCGTTCGAGGCGCGTTCGACGTCGACGCCGTCCATGTTGAGCTTCGCGTTCTGCGACTGGCTCGACACCTTCATCGCCGACGTATCTGGCGACAGCGGATCGACCGCGAACGACGCGAGGTCGGCGCTATCGCTCGACAGCGAGAATGCCTGCGCCGCGCCGGTCGCGCCTTTGAGCGACAGATAGGCGCCGCCATCGGCATCGTTCACGATCGAAGCCGTCACGCCCGATTTCGACGCGTTGATCGCGGCAGCGATGCCCGACAGCGTGTTGTTGCTGCTGTCGATCTTGATCGAAAACGTGTCGTCCTTGCCGTCTTTGTCGGCGTCGGTACCTTGCAAGATCGGCTTGCCGTCCTTGTCGGTCGTGACCGTTCCGATCTTGAGCGTCAGGATGCCTTCGCCGAACGTCGTCGTCTTGGGTGTCGGCTCTTTCGCGCTCACCGCCGTCTGCGCGGTGGCGAGCTGCGTCACCTTGATCGTGCTGTTCAGCCCCGAAAGTTTCGCGCCCGTCAGCGCAGTGGCCGACAATACGCCCGCGTTCGACACCACCGGCTGCGAGGCGAGCGTGCCGCCTTTGACGAGGTTTTCTAGCGCCTTGGTGAAGTCGGTGATGTTGCTCTTCAGCGTCGCGACCGCGGAGATCTGCGACGAGATCGTGTCGAGCTTGGTCGACAGCGCGCTCTTCTTCGCCGCGAATTGCGCATCGACCAGCGAGGTGACGAGGCTGGAGGTGTCGACCCCCGATCCGGTGCCGAGCGAAGTCAGCAGCGAATTGGTCGCCGAGGTGGTGACGCTCGCGGTCGACTTGGTCGGCGTGGGCGTCGGCGTCGTGCCGCTGGTGGCGCTGGTCGTGGTCATGGCTGTGTTCCGTTAAACGACCGCGCGGGCCGAACCTTTACGCCTGCTGCCAACTCTTCACCCTTGCTGGATGCCGTTTTCGTCGAAGCGTGCGCCCGGCGGCACGTCGACCGGCGGCTGCGTCCCGCCCGCCGCCGCGTTGACGCCGAACACGAACGCCAGCACCGTCGCAATCGCGAGATACAGGTCGTCGCGCACCTCCTGCCCCTCGCGGCTGGTGTAATAGACCGCGCGGGCGAGGGCGGGATATTCGAGCACTCGAAGTCCGCGCTCGCCTGCCAGCTCGCGGATCGCGAGCGCGGTCGCGCCGCGCCCCTTGGCGACCACCACCGGCACCTGATCACGCCCGCGATCGTAGCGCAGCGCCACCGCGAAATGGGTCGGGTTGGTCAGCACGACATGCGCCTCGCCCACCGCCTTGCGCACCCCGCCCGACAGCATCGCACGCGCCTGCGCGCGCTGATGCCCCTTCATCTCGGCGTTGCCCTCGCTCTCCTTATGCTCGTCCTTGACCTCCTGCTTGGTCATGCGGAGCTTGCCGAGCAGCTGGACGATCTGAAGCGGCACGTCGAGCATCGCGATTCCGACCAGTCCCATCGCCATCACCAGCAGCACGCCCGTCAGCGTCGATCCGAGCGACGAGATCGCCTGGTTGATGTTGGAGTAAGCGAGCCCGAAGCTCGACTGCGCCACGCCCCACAGCATGTAGGCGCCGATCGCGCCCAGCAGGATCACCTTGAGCAGCGACTTGCCGAGCTCGGTCCAGCCGTTCATGCCGAAGATGCGTTTCAACCCGCTTGCTGGATTGAGGCGCCCGCCCTTGGGTGCGAGCACCGAGGCGTTGAACGACAGACTGCCGAGCGCCGCCTGGCTGACCACCGCAGCCGCCATCGTGATCGCGAACAGGGTAGCCAGCGCGGGGGCGAGCCGCCATCCCGCCTGCACCAACGGTCGCCAGGGCTGGAAATCCTCTACATCGCCGCGGTCGAACGTAAAGCTCGCCGCCATCACCGCCTTGCACGCCGCGATCAAGTGGGGTCCGAAGAAGATCATCCACGCGACGCCCGCCAGCACGACCAAAGCGGTTGCGAGGTCCTTTGACTTGAGGACGTCGCCCTTCTCGCGCGCGTCCTTGCGGCGCTTGGCGGTTGGGGCTTCTGTCTTGTCGCCACCCTCCGACATCAGGTGAGCACCAGGCTCTGCGCGGCGGCGAGCGCTTCACGCACGATGACCTGGAGGTAATCGCCCATCGCGGGGAAGGCGATCGCGATCGAGACGACGCCGACCGCGAGGCTGGCGGGCAGGCCGATCGCGAACAGGTTGAGCGCGGGTGCCGAGCGCGACAGCATTCCCATCACGAGGTTGAGGCACAGGAGCAGGAACCCGACCGGCAGTGCGAGCAGCAGTCCGGCGAGAAAGGCGTAGCCGCCGAACAGCGCGATGTCGCGGAACTGCCCCGCGCCCAACCACGCTGCCCCCGGCGGCAGCGCGCGGTAGCTGCGCACGATCATGTCGACGAGCACCAGATGCCCGTCGAGCGACAGGAACAGGAGCGTCAGCATGATCGACAAGAACTGCCCAATCGCGGGGCTGGAGCGGCCCGAATTGGGGTCGATCATGTTGGCAAACCCGATCCCCATCGCGCCGCCGATGATCTCGCCCGCAACGAGCGGCGCGGCAAAGGCGATCTGGAGCACGAAGCCGAGTGCAAGGCCGACCAGCGCTTCGGCGACGACCGACAGGATGGTGGTGAGCGTGAAGATCTCGGCCGGTGCCTGGATCGTGTTGGTGCCGAGCACCAGCACCGCGATCGCGCCCGACAAGGCGACGCGCACCGGCAGCGGCACGGAGACATTGCCGAACACCGGAGCGGCGATCAGCGCCGCGCCGACGCGGATCATCACGAACAGCAGCGTCCATAGCTGCGGTTCGATCGCCAAATTGAACCCGAACATGCCGGGCGACTACCGTAAAGCCGAAAGGGAAAGGCGGTTTGCCACGTGGCCTATCGGACGAGGTCGGGAATACGCGCGAAGATCTCGGTCGTGAAATCGCTCAGCAATCCCAGGATCATCGCGCCGAAGATCATGATCGACACCGCGACCACGATCAGCTTGGGTACGAACGACAGCGTCTGTTCCTGGATCGAGGTCGCGGCCTGCACCATGCCGAGGATCAGGCCGGACAACAGCGCCGGAATCAGGATCGGCGCGGCGGCAAGTGCCAGCACCCACATCGTCTGGTTGGCGATCGTCAGGAAATAATCGGCGTCGGCGAGGGGCTGCATCGGTCGGGTTCCGCGAGGATAGGTCGGTCGGGATAGAGCGCGCGCGTCAGGTCGCGAACGAATTGGCGAGGCTACCCATGGTCAGCGCCCAGCCGTCGACCAGCACGAACAACAGCAGCTTGAACGGCAGCGAGATGATCGTCGGCGACAGCATCATCATGCCGAGCGCCATCAGCACGGTCGCGACCACCAGGTCGATGACGATGAAGGGCAGGAACACGAGGAAACCGATCTGGAACGCGGTCTTGAGTTCGCTGGTCACGAACGCGGGCAGCAGCACCGAATACGGAATGTCGCGGGGTGAAGCGTACGGCCCCGACTTCGCCATCTCGGCGAACATCGTCACATCCTTCACCCGCGTCTGCTTGGTCATGAAATCGTGCAACGGCGCGCCCGCGGTGGAGATGAGCTGCGTGCCGTTCAGCCGGCCGGCGGCATAGGGCTGGATCGCGGTCGTGTTGATCTGGTTCACCACCGGCGCCATCACGAAGAAGCTGAGGAACAGCGACAGGCCGATCAGCACCTGGTTGGGCGGGGTCTGCTGCAGTCCCATCGCCTGGCGCAAGATCGACAGCACGATGATGATCCGCGTGAAGCTGGTCATCATCAGCACGATGCCGGGCAGCACCGTGAGCAGCCCCATGATAATGAGGACTTGGAGCGACAAGGACAGCGAACCGCCGCCCGGCGTCGCGCTGGCGTCGCCGCGCGAGAGCTGCCCGAGCGCACGGTCGATCGCGTCGCCGACACCCGGCGTCGGCGCAGCAGGCGCGCCGGCAGGCGGTGCGACTTGCGCAAAAGCGGGTACCGCGATGCACAGCATGATGAGTATCGCGGCGAGCGCGAGCACGACGCGGACCCAGCCGTGCGCCGTCTGCGGGCGGGGCGACACGGGCGCGATCAGCGCGGGACCGCGCCCGGTGCGGGTGACGGTGATGCTCACGCGCCACCTCGCGCCGGATTTCCCTTGGCCAGGCTGGCGAGCGCGTCGCGGAACGACGGCGTCGGGGTAGGCGTGGGCACGAAGGCGTCGGACGCCGACACCGCGCCGCCCTTGTCGACCAGGGTGACCCCGGTGCGCGCGACCGAGACGAGCAGGCGACGCCCCTCGAACTCGACCACCGCCAGCTTGACGCCGGGCGAGATCATCATCGTCTCACGCACGGCGATGGTCCGGGTGGCGGCCGCGCCCGGCATCCGCGTCTCCAGCTTGCGCCACAGGTAGAGCGAACCGATCATCAAGCCGCAGACAAGCGGCAGGAGCACGATCAGCTTGAGCACGTAGGTCCACATCATGGGTGTTGGCCTCAGCCGCGCTTCTCGGGTGAGACGAGTTCGAGCAGCTTGACGCCGAAGCGCTCGCCCACCGTCACCACCTCGCCGCGTCCGATCAGCGTGCCGTTGACGAACACGTCGAGCAACTCGCCCGCCTGGCGGTCGAGCTCGATCACGCTACCTTCGCCGAGCGCCAGCAGTTCGCGCAGCGCGAGCGTGGTCGATCCGATCTCGACCGTCAGCTTGACGTCGACGTCCTGCAGCAGCCGCAAATTGGCGGCGACGGCAGCGTCGACCGCGAAATCGGCGGTCATGTCGTTCATGCGATAGGTCCTTTGAGCGTGGAAATGCGGATCGCGGCGCGACCGTTCGAAGTGCCGACGGTGCCGGTGCCGACGCAGGTGTCGCCGATCACGATCGGCACGTCGTTGTTGAACGCGATCGGGATGACGTCGCCGGGTTTCAGGTCCATCAACCGGCGCAAAGGTAGCACCGGCTCGGCCAGCACCGAGCGGACGGGCATGCGCACCGTCATCGCCGCGCGCGTCAGCGACATCTGCCAGGCGGCATCAGCCTCGGCGGGCTTGGCGACCACCTTGCCGGTCAACACCTGGGTGAACGGCTTCAACGTCGCGACCGGGTAGAGCAGGTCGACGAACACCGGCGCGGCACCCTCGCCCGCGATGCCGAAGCGCGTGACGACCATCACCTCGTCGGACTCGATGCCCGACACGTGCGCGGCGTTGGTTTCGCAGATACCGACCGAAAAGGCGGCGCGCGCCACCGGCTCCCACGTCAGCTCCAATTGATCGGCGATGCCGGCGCCCAGCCGCGTCACCAGCGCCTCGGCGGCAGGCGACAGGTCGGTCGCGGTCGCCGGAGCCGTGCCGGTGCCGCCGAAGAAGATGTCGAGCAGCCCGACGACGAACGCGCCGTCGACCGCGCACAGCATCGCGCGCCCGTCCATGCCCATCGGCAACCACGCGGTCAGCGCGTCACCGCGCTCGCTGCGGTAATCGGAGAAACGCACCACCTCGAGCGGCTCGGCCCAGCAGCGCGTCTCGGCACGCATGTAACCTTCGAACACGGGGCGCAGGTTGCGCGCCAGTCGTGCCGACAGATGCTGCAGCGTGTGGAGGTCGCCGAAGGGATGGAGCTTGCTCTGGCCCAGCAGCCCCGCGTCCGCGCCTATCTGTCCGCGCGCGCGCTCACGCCGCTCGGACGCGGGGCGAGCGGCTGCGGGTTTGCGCGCCGGCGTCGATTCGGGGGTTGCGGGCCTGTTAACCATGCCCGTTCACTGAACAACGAAATTGGTAAAGTAGACGTTACTGACCCCGCCGAATCCTTCCTTTTGTTCGAGCACGCCGTTGATCGCGGCGACCAGCTTGCGCGCCAGCTGCTGCTTGCCCTGGCTGGTGAACACCTGCTCCTCGGTGGTGTCGCCCAGCGTCATCAGGATCGCCGACCGGATCGCGATGTCGTTGGTTTTCAAATGCTCGATCACCTTGTCGTCGTACGGCGTCGAGATCGCGACCCCGACCTGGACGAAATGGGTCGAGTCCTGGAGGTTGGAGGTGAACTCCTTGTCCAGCGGGTAGTAATTGGACGCGAACTTGTCGCCCGCCATGCTCTCGGGCGTGGGCAGGCCGCCATGGCTGGTGCTCGCGGCTTCCTCGCCGCCGCCGTGACCGCCTTCACCGCCGCCTTCGCCCGCGCGTTTCTGCTCGGACTTCGGCACGAGGTGCGGTTTGTTCGGGTCCTCCTTCGCCGCGCCATGTGCGCCGCCGACCATGCCGCTGTTCGCGGCGTACAGCCCCGCGCCGACGCCGCCGCCGACCAGCACGCCGACTCCCAATACCAGGCCCAGTATCTTGACCAGCTTGCCCTTCTTCTTGGGCGCGGCTTCTTCCTTGTCGCTCATGGGTCACCTCCTCAGGCAATGCGTTCGTCGTGAGCATCCGCGTCGCCGCGGGGGGCGGCGCTGCGCGGACGGGTGGAAAAGGGTGACGCGGGTGCAGCCTGCTGCCGCGGCGCGTCGCCGCCGGCGTGTTGCCCCGGGCCGCTGCCGGCCTGCTGTTCCGCGCTGCCGCCCGGAGCGCCGCTCAGGTGCAGCTTGACCCCGCGCGCGTCGGCGAGCTCGGCGAGCCGCGGTTGTGCCTCCGCGAGCATCTGACGCGTCTGCGCCTGCTCGGCGCTGATCTGCACCTGCACCGCGTCGCCGTCGCGCTTCAGCGACACGTCGATCGTGCCGAGCATGTCGGGGGACAGGCGCAATTTCGTATCGTTCTCCGCCGCCATGTCGCGCAGGCTGGCGATCCGCTCGATCATCACCGCGGGCCACGAGCCGTGCCGCATGTCGAGCGTGCCCGCGTGCGCTGAACCGGCTGCCCCGACGCCGGCGACGAGCGCGGGCGCGGGTGCGGCGAGCGTGGGTGCGGGATCAGTCGGCCGGCGCGCGTCCTGCTCGCCGAGTGCGCGGTGGATTGCCGCGGCGAAGACCTGCGCGGCGCGCGCGCTGCTGGCGACAGGCGCAGCGGACCCGTCGCTGGCCGCCGTGCGCGGCACCGGGGCGAGCGGCACCGTGATCGGCGTGGACGGCTTTTCCGACACGACTGGCCGGTCGAAGCCGACCGGCGTCGCCATCGCGCCAGAAGGGGGCGCCTGCTCGACTCGCGGCGGCTGCGTCGGTGAAGCTGCCGTGCCGTTCGAGGCCGCAGGGATGATGGGAGCGGTGATCGCCGCCTCGGCGGTGATCGCCGGCTGCGGCGCCGCGGACGGGGTGGTCGCAGGCGGGAACACATCGCCCGCGACCGCGTGTGCGAGCGGCTGACCGACGCGCGTGCCACCTTGAGGCACGGCGACAGCGAGCGGGGTCGGTGTCGAGCCGGCGACGGTCGTTACGCTCACTCCCTTGGCGGGTTCGGCGGGCGCCGCCGGATGTAAGGTGTCGACGACCAGCGGAAGCGCTGCGCCGGTGCCGAGCGTAGCGGGCGCGATGGTTCGGGTGCGGCGCGAGAACGTGCCTGACTCGGGCGCAGGCTGCGCCGTGTCGGCACGTCCCGATGACGCGGTCGCGACGTTTTCCGAGGGGAACATCGCTACCCCGTCTACGGGCGCGGAGCGAACGAATTCGGGCACGCGAACAGAGCTGTTCACGCGAGCGGGTGCATTTACCTCGCTGTTGCCAGTGCCACCGGGGCGAACAGCAGGCGCAGAGATTGCCGGCTCGGCCTGGAAGCGGGCGGGGGTCGCGAAGCGTTCAACAGCCGCGCCGTGCTGCTCGGGCTGCTCGGCGACGAGCACGGGGGTCGTCTCACCCGCAACATCCTGCGCGGCTGGAACGGGCGTTCGTACACCGCTCCCGAGCTCCGGGCTGGCCACCGGCGCAAGGGGAGAGGGCGCCGCCGCAGCTCCGGTCGGCACGGGCCCGCTATGCGGCGGCGTTTGCCGGACGGTTGCCGGATCGGCTGCTCGTACCATGACCGGCGATGCGCCGATCGCCTGCTGCTGGTCACCATCGCGCGGGCGCGGTGCACCGACCGCAGTCAGACGCGGCGTCACCGAAGGCAAGACGGCCGGGAGCGGTACAGCGACCAGCGACTCCGCGCTGGGCGCCGGCTCGGCGGCGTCGTCCTTCACATCAGCGTGGTCAGTGCTCGGAAGCGCTTCGTTCTGCGGGTCCGCGTTGGCGCCGATCGGTGTCGCGACCGTGACCGGCATAGACGGACGCCGGCCCGGAAGTCCCGCCATCCGCTCGCCGGGCGGCATGATCGAGGCTGGCTGATGCGACGCGCTCGCGACCATGACGGGCCCTTCGCCCATGACCGTGTTCGGACCGGCACCAGCAGCGTCCGATACCAACGCGCCCGCGACCGATGCAGCGTCACCCTCCACACCGACGCCGAGCCATGCGAGCGCGTCGTCACCCTGTGTGACCGGCAGCGCGTTGCCGGTGGCGGCGAGCGCTTGCCGCCCCGTCGCCGCCGCCGTGTCGACGACCGGGGCGACCAGCATGGGGAAGGGTGCGAGTGGCGTCCCACTCGCCGGCGCGGGTGCACCCGGCAGCGGGACGGCGGTAGTCGACAAAAGGCTGGCGATCGCGGTCATGGAAGGCGTGGAAACTCACCGGCAAAAGGGCACCGGTAGAACGATCAGCAAGGATCGTGCCGGTTCTTCCGCGGGGTGCCGGGCAGGTCCTGCAGGCTGCGCAGCTCGGCCTCGACCAGCGCCTGTTGCCCGCGCTGGATCAGCTTCTCGATCGCACTCTGATCGCGCTTGGCGGATTGCGTCGCCGTGGCGGTGCGCTGCGCCTCATATTCTGCGGTGCGGACGCGGTTGGCCGCGGCTTCGGAGGACCGCTGCAATCGCTCGCGGTAATGCGCGGCGGCGGCGAGCGACATCGCGCCCAGATCCATCTCGGTCGGCGCGACCGCCGCGGCCAGTTGCGCGATGCGTCCTGCGAGCGCCTGCTCGCTCGCCACCTGATCGCGCGCGCGCGCCTCGTCGGCCTGCGCCAGCCCCAGTTGCAGCGTGCGAACGCGGTGGACGCGCGCGAGGCGCCCCGGATCAAGCGGCATGGTCAAGCGGCATCAGGCGTCGCCGAACACCCCGGTGAGCTCGACGACCGCGTCGTCGAGGCTCACCGACTGGTCGGTATCCTGCCGCACGAACTCCATCACCGCGGGATGGTAGGCGATCGCGGCGTCGATCGCGGGGTCGCTGCCCGACCGGTACGCGCCCATCAGCACGAGGTCGCGGTTCTGCTCGTAGGTCGCCAGATGCCGCCGGAGGGCGCGCGCCGCGGCCAGGTGCGGGCGTTCGGCGATGTCGGTCATCACGCGGCTGACCGATTTCGACACGTCGATCGCCGGGTACACGCCCGCTTCCGCCAACGCGCGCGTCAGCACGATATGCCCGTCGAGGATCGATCGCGCCGAGTCGACCACCGGATCGTTGCCGTCGTCGCCGTCCGCCAGCACGGTGTAGATCGCGGTGATTGCGCCGCCGGTGTGCACGTCAGACCCCGCGCGCTCGATCAGGTTCGGCAGCATCGCGATCGCGGACGGCGGATAGCCACGTGCCGAGGCCGGCTCGCCCAGCGCCAGCCCGATCTCGCGCCCGGCGTGCGCGACGCGGGTGAGCGAGTCGATGATCAGCAGCACGTTCTTGCCCTCGGCACGGAACGCTTCCGCAATCGCGGTCGCGCGCAGCGCGCCGCGGATGCGCAGCACCGGCGAGTGGTTGGCCGGCACCGCGACCACGACCGAACGCGCGCGCGCTTGCCCTGCGACCTTGGTTTCCAGAAAGTCGGCGACCTCGCGGCTGCGCTCGCCGATCAGCCCGATGACGATCACGTCGGCTTGGGCCGCACGCACCATCATGCCGAGCAGCACCGACTTGCCGACGCCCGAGCCCGCCATGATGCCGACGCGCTGCCCCTGGCCGATCGTCAGCAATCCGTTGATCGCGCGCACGCCCACGTCGAGCGGCGTGAGCACGCGTCCGCGGTCGAGCGGCGATTGCAGCTTCCCCGCCAGCGGCCAGTGCCCGGCCCCGCGAATGGGGCCGAGCCCGTCGATCGGCTTGCCCGCGCCGTCGACCACGCGGCCGAGCATCGCCGCACCGACTTCCGCTTCACCGGCCGCGCCGAGCGGACGTACCGCTGCCTGCGGCAACAGCGGGGCGGGACCGCCCAGGTTCATCATCAGCGTGCGACCGCCGCGGAAGCCGATCACCTCCGCCTCGACATGGTCGCCGACGCGGCACACGGTCCCGACCGGCAGCGACAGCCCGACCGCCTCCATCAGCAACCCGTCATAGGACGACAACCGCCCGGACACGCGCGCACGGGGCGCGAAATCGGCATTGGCGATCGTATCGAGATAGTCGCCTGAGAAGACGTTCAGCATGGGCGTGTCGGCCAGTTCGGATCAGGCGGGCGGGTTCAAGCGGGCAGCGCGACGCGGTCGATCGCGGCGGTGAGCTGGTCGAGCCACAATCCGGGCCCGTCCTCGACGATCGTGGATGCCGCCTCCATCACGAAGCTGCCGCGCGCCACTTGATCGTCGCCGACCGCGAACACCGTTGTTGGCAGATGCCCGTCGAGCAACGCAACATCGTCGGGGTGGACGCGCAGCATCGCCGATTCGCTCGCATCCGCCAGCAGGTCGGTCGCCGCCTCAACGCGCCGGGCGAGCAGGTCGGCGGAGACACCCGCTTCACCGATCACGCGGCTGACCAAGGTCATCACGGTCGCGCGCAGCCGCCCGGCGAGCAGGTCGCGGTCGAACCCGCCTGCCTGGCCGAGCGCGGCGGCGAGGCCCGTCAGCATCGCGCCGTCGCGTGCGCAGGCCGCCTCCAGCTCGACACGCGCGGCGGCATAGCCTTCGGCGTAGCCCGCCTCATGCGCGGTCGTGACGGGATCGATGAACGGCGTCGGCGCGGCATCGGCGTCCATCGGGTCCCAGCCTGCGGTCGGGTCACCGTCGCGGTCGGCGGGCGCGAAATGCTGCGGCGCGGCGGCGTTCGCCTGGTTGGGCGAGAAATGCTTCGGCCCGCCGCCGAACGCTTCCTCGATCCGCGCGATCAACTCGGCCGGGGTGAAGCCCGTTGCGCGCGTTGCCTGTGCATCGGCGAGCGCCATCGCCGCGGCATCGCGCCGCGCGGGAAAGCCGACGACGAAGCCGCCGCTGTCGCTCTGACCAGATGTGCGCGTGGAGAAACCCGCCTCAGACATAATCGTCGTCGCCCACACCCATCTGGATCGTGCCGTCCTTCGCCAGGTTGCGCGCGATCTGGATCATCGCCTTCTGCGCATCGAGCACCTCCGACAGCTTCATCGGCCCGCGCGCTTCCATCTCGTCGCGGATGCCGTCGGCGGCGCGCGCCGACATGCAGCCGAGGAAGCGATTGCGCGCGATCTCGTCCACGCCCTTCAGCGCGCGCGTCAGGATGTCGCCGTCGACGTTGCGGATCAGCGTGCCGAGGTTCTTGTCGTCCATCTCCAGCAGATTGTCGAAGACGAACATCGCTTCCTCGATCTGCTTGGCGACATCGCGGTCGAGCTTGAACAGCTTGGGCATGACGCGCTGCTCGGTCGCCTTGCGCGCGCCTTGCAGCAGCTTCGCGGCCTCGCGCGTGCCGCCCAGTTGCAGCCCCTGGCTCGGCCCGCGCCCGGCGCGCTTGGCCGATCGGTTGGCGATCATCTGGCGCAGCGTTTCCACCGCCTCGGGCGTGATCGGCCCGAGCTTGGCGATCCGGTGCAGGATGTCGGGCTGTGTCGCATCGGGCAGCAGTTCGAGCACCTGGCTGCCGACCGCGGGATCGAGGTTGGCGATCAGCACCGCCGCGATCTGCGGATGTTCCTTTTCCAGCATCTGCGCGATTTCGGGGGCGTCGAGCCAGTCGAGCAGCTCGATCTCGCACGCGGCCTCCGCCGGCGTGATCCGCGCGAGCACGCTTTCCGCCTTCTCCGGCCCCAGCGCACGGTTCATCACCGCGGCGACGTGCGGGCGCGGATCGAATGCGATGCCGTTGCGCTCCCGCGCGCGGCCGACGAAATCGTCGAGCACCAGCTCGACGTCCTCCTCGCTCACGTCGGCGACCGCGAACATCGCGCTGCCCAGGCGGCGGACCTCCTCGGGCTCCAGCTTCTGCAGGATCGCGGCGGCTTCCTCCTCGCCCACCAGCATCATCAGCACCGCGGCGCGCTCGACGCCGGTGAAGTGCCGCATCGGCAGTTGCTCGCTCATGACTTGGCGTCCGCCATGATCATGTCACGCACCGCGAGCGCCGCGCGCGCCGGATTGTCGCGGGTGAAGCCGCGCACCGCGCCGATCTTCTCCTCGTAGCTGCGGCTCGCCGCGATCTGCTCCAGGCTGACCGGCGGCGCGACCGTGATCGCAGGGTTGCCGTCGGCGTCGAGCGCGGGCGTCGCCACGCCGTCGCTGCCGACCGCGCCGGGGGCGGGAAGGGCAGGGGTCGCGTCCTCGCGCTTCTTCATCAACACCTTGGCGATCGGGCGCACGCCCAGCAGCAGGACGAGCAGCGCGATGACAATGGCGGTCAGGTTGCGCGCCAGCACGGGCAGCCAGTTGTTGTCGTACCACGCCGGGCCGTCCTTCGCCGCGTCGTCGGCGCCGGCGAACTTGCGGCTGATCACCGTGACCTGATCCTGGCGGTTGCCGTCGAAGCCGACCGCGGACTTCACCAGACTGTCGATCTGGTTGATCTCCATCGCGGTACGGCGACCCTTCTCCGGATCGCGCAGCAGCACCGCGACCGAGAGCCGCTTGATGCTGCCGGGTGCGGCGTGCGTGACCGACACTTCCTTGCCCAGATCATAGGCGCGCTGGAAGCTGTCCGACTGTTTGTTGGCATCGGGCGCCGGCCCGCCCGCGACCGGCGCGGCGCCGGGCGTGCCCGGATTGCCGGTTGCCTGCTGCGGCGTCGACAGTTGCGAGGCGGGCGGGGGCGTGTTGCTCAGCGCGCCGGGAATGCCGCCGGGGGTCTGCGCGTTCGCCTGATTGCCGGTCCAATTGCCCGTCTCGGCGCGCAACGCACCCTGTTTCTCGTAGCTCTCGCGCGTGGCGCTGGTCTCGTCCATGTTGACGTCGGCCTGCACCTCGGCGGTGAAATTGCCCGCGCCGACCAGCGGGGTGAGCAGCGCGTTCAACTGCTGGCGCACCTTGTCCTCGACCTGGCGCTGCACGCGCAATCGCGCGTCTCCGCTGTCGCTGCCGCCATCGCCCGACTTGCTCAGCAGCGCGCCGAGCTGATCGACCACGGTGACCGAGTCGGGTTTCATCCCCGGCACCGACGAGGCGACGAGGTTGATGATCGAGGCGACCTGCGCGTCCGACAAGGATCGCCCGGCCTGCAACTTGACGACCACCGAGGCCGAGGGTGCGGCATTGTCGCGCACGAACACGGTGGACTCAGGCACCGCCAGATGGACGCGTGCCTCGGCGACCGCGTCGATCTCCTGGATCGAGCGCGCGATCTCGGTCTCGCGTGCCTGGCGCAACCGCTCGCCCTCGACCGCGCGGCTGACACCCATCGGCAATTGATCAAGGATCGCGTAGCCGCCCGGCGCGGCCTTGGGCAGGCCTTGCCCCGCCAGCAGCAGCCGCGCCTTGGAATAATCTTCCTCGTTGACGGTCAGCGTGCCGGCACCATCGTCGATGTGGCTGGGGATGTTCGCCGCGGTCAGCGCGCTCGTCACCGCCGCCTTGTCGGCATCGGGCAGCCCCGCAAACAGCGTCTTCTGCGGCGGCGTCGACAGCGCCGACCAGGCGAGCCCGGCCGCGCCGATCAGGCCGACCATCAGCGCCATCGGACCTGCACGGCGAACCGCGGGCTGCGCGAGCGCGCCCTGGATCTGGCGCAGCGGGTTGGCGAACTTCTCGGGCACGAGATTATTGGCGGGAGCAAGTGCGTTGCTCATGTCAGACCGGCATGCTCATGATGTCCTTGTATGCGGACAGGATCTTGTTGCGGACCTGCATCGTCGCCTCGAAGCCGACCGATGCTTCTTGCCGGGCGAGCATTACCTTGGCGATGTCGATCGTCTCGCCGCGCTCGTACTGCTCCGACAAAGCCGAGGCGCGCTGCTGGCCCTCGTTCACCTTTGCCAGCGCGCTCTGCATCGTGTCGGCGAAGCTGGTCGGCGCAGACGCCGTCGCGCTCTCGGGCGCGGCGGCACCCGCGGCGGTATTGGCGCGCTGCAACGCACTGTTGCGCTCCAGGATCTGCGCCCTGAGCGCCATCACGCGGTCGACCCCGCCGACGCTGCCGATCGCGCTCATGCGCCGATCGCCTGGAGCGTGTTGGCCGAGGCGAGATCGTCACCCTGCTCGCGTGCCTTGGCGAGGCGGTAGCGCAGCGTCCGCTCGGAGATGCCGAGGCGGCGCGCAGTCTCGATCCGGCTGCCGCCGCACGCCGCCAGCGTTTCGCGGATCTTGGCGAATTCGGAGAGCTGCACGACCTGCCCCAGCGTCGCGGGCGCGTCGGCCTGCTCGGCCGTGGGCGCCACGACCGCCGCGGCGGTCGGGCGATCGAACAGGATGTGGTGCGCCTCGATCACGTCGGCGTTGCCGGCAAACAGCAACGCGCGCTGGATCACATTCTCCAGCTCGCGCACGTTGCCCGGCCAGTCGTGCGCCATCAGCGCGGCGATCGCCTCGTCGGACGGCCACGGCACCGTGGCGCGCGTGCCGGCATGCCGCAGGATCATGGTGGCGGCAAGCGCGGGGATGTCCTGCGCGCGTTCGGCCAGCGCCTTGGTGGTCAGCGGGAACACCGACAGACGGTAATAAAGATCGGCGCGGAAGCGACCGGCGGCGACCTCGGCCTGCAGATCGCGGTTGGCGCAGGCGACCACGCGGACGTCGACCGGCACCGGCTGCGTCGCGCCGATCGGCACCACCTCGCGCTCCTGCAGCACGCGGAGCAGCTTCGCCTGCAACCCCACCGGCATCTCGGCGATCTCGTCGAGCAGGATCGTGCCGCCGTGCGCGGCGCGGAAGAAGCCGTCGCCCGCGCTACTCGCGCCGGTGAAGCTGCCCTTCACGTGCCCGAACAGCATCGCCTCCAGCATCGTCTCGGGCAGCGCGGCGCAGTTCAGCGCCACGAACGGCCCATCGCGGCGGGCGGAGTTCGCGTGGATCGTGCGCGCCAGCACTTCCTTGCCGGTGCCGGTCGGCCCGTTGATCAGCACGGTGATGTCTGCTTCCGCCACGCGCTCGGCGAGCGCCAGCAGCGCCAGGCTCTCGGGATCGGCGGCGGTCGGCAGCTCGGGTCCGCCGATCAGCGCGCGCGCGAACGCGTTGCCGACCGCGGCATCGTCGTGCGCGTAGCTGATCCGAGCCGGCTGCCCGTCGCGGAACGGCACCACCGTCGGCGCCTCGCCCGTGTCGGGCCGCGCGACGATCAGCGTGCGCGCCGGCACCGCCATCGCCTCGCCGTCCGCCACCAGATGCCCCGCACCCGCCTGCGCGCGGCCGCCGGGCAGCTCCACCGCGAAGCCTTGTGCGCGCAGCGACGACACGAGCGTCAGATGCTCGTTCATCACTCTCGCCGACGGCACGATCGAACGCATGAAATCGATTCCCTTGTTGGTGACGTTCTTTTGCCGCCGAATTGGTTAACGCCGCGTATCGTTGCCGCCGTTGCCGGCAGATAATTTCCGGGCGCGTCCGCTCCCGCGCGCGGGGTGTTTTCCTACGCGTAGGCGAGGGCGCGCGAGGCGGCGGGCCGCGGGCACATCGTCCGGCACCACGCTGCCGGTCGCCGGCAACAAACGGCTAAAACCTGCCGCCGGGCGGTCGTTTGATGCGTCGACGGCTCGGCATCCTGCCTCGGACAAACGGGGGGCGGCGGGCGGTTTGGGCACAGGAGAACAGACGTGACCGTTATCGCATCCAACACCTCGGCGCTGCGCGCCACCAATGCGTCCACGATGGCGAGCAGGTCGCTCGCGACCTCGATGGAGCGCCTGTCGACCGGCAAGCGCATCAACTCGGCCAAGGACGACGCCGCCGGCCTCGCGATCTCGTCGAGCATGACCGCGCAGATCAAGGGCATGAACCAGGGCATCCGCAACGCCAACGACGGCATCTCGATGGCGCAGACCGCGGAAGGCGCGCTGGAGGAAGTGTCGAACATGCTCCAGCGCATGCGCGAGCTGACCGTCCAAGCGAAGAACGGCACCTACTCGACCGACGATGTCGGCAACATCGACAAGGAAAAACTCGCGCTCGCCAAGCAGATCGACAGCGTGTTCAAGAACACGAAGTTCAATGGCACCGCGCTGTTCGATGGCAGCAAGGCGACGGTGAACGTGCAGACCGGTGCTAATGCCGGCGACAAGATCGATCTGACGCTGACTGATCTCGACGGCGAGGCATCGATGGCCAAGATCTTCACCGCGTCGGTGACGACGGGAACGCCCGCCGATGCTGCGTTGGCTGCAACCGCTCCCTCCCTCGGCGACTATGATGATGCGATCAAGACGATCAGCCAAACCCGCGCTGGCCTCGGCGCGGTGCAGAACCGTCTCGAATCAGCGGTCAACAACATGACCGCAACCTCGACCAACCTATCGGACGCGCGCAGCCGGATTGAGGACACCGACTTTTCGACCGAGACGACCGCGCTCGCCAAGTCGCAGATCTTGTCGCAGGCCTCGACCGCGATGCTCAGCCAAGCGAACCAGTCGACGCAGAGCGTGCTGAAGCTGCTCGGCTGATCCTGCCAGGAGCCGGTGCCGCCCCCGCTTGGGTATCGGCTCCGTACGCGAACCCCGGTCGCCACACGGCGGCCGGGGTTCGTCGCGTCTGGGCAGGCCGCGCGGACGAAGCGCGCGAGCGATTTAGCGCTAAAAGCCGCCTCGCGCCGGTCGTTTGGGAAAGCGGGCACCTGGTCCCCCGCCATGGGGGCGGCGGTCGGGGCCGACCTGGAGCAAACCCATGACCGTTATCGGAAGCAACATTTCGTCGCTGCGCGCGTCGAATGCGGGCACCAAGGCCCAGAGCATGCTGTCGACCTCGATGGAGCGCCTGTCGACCGGCAAGCGCATCAACTCGGCCAAGGACGACGCCGCCGGCCTCGCGATCTCGTCGAGCATGACCGCGCAGATCAAGGGCATGAACCAGGGCGTGCGCAACGCCAACGACGGCATTTCAATGGCGCAAACGGCGGAAGGCGCGCTCGACGAGGTTTCGAACATGCTCCAGCGCATGCGCGAGCTGACCGTGCAGGCGAAGAACGGCACCTATTCGGGCGACGACGTGAAGAACATCAAGGCGGAAATGACCGCCCTCGGTTCGCAGGTGTCCGACGTGCTCGCCAACACCAAGTTCAACAACACCGCGCTGTTCAACGGTTCAACCACCAGCGTGAAGATACAGACCGGCGCAAATGCCAACGATTTCGTCTCGATCTCGCTGAGCAAGATCAATGACTCGGCAACCGCGACGCAGACTGACGTCAACAAGGCCTTGGGCGTAGACGTAACCGTTGCTGACGCGGGCACTGCCGGCACAGACGACTACCTCACCAAGTTCGACAACGCGCTCAAGCAGGTCGCGACCGCACGCGCCGGGCTCGGTGCGACGCAGAACCAGCTTGAATCGGCGGTCAACAACATGACCAACAACGCGACCAACCTGTCGGACGCGCGCAGCCGGATCGAGGATACCGATTTCTCGACCGAGACGACCGCGCTCGCCAAGGCGCAGATCCTGTCGCAGGCGTCGACTGCGATGCTCAGCCAGGCGAACCAGTCGGCGCAGGGCGTGCTGAAGCTGCTTGGCTGATCTCGCGCGGGCGGGGGCGGCATCGCCCCCACTCGGACGCCGCGCATCCGCGTAATCAGGGGGCTCCGGCGACATGCCGGGGCCCTTTTCCGCGTCCGGGGCATGCCGGATCACGAATTTGCACGCGAAAAGTCCTTAAACTCGGCCGCCGGCGGTCGTTTCACAAGGCGAACGCATCGTGGTCGCCGTGGGGGCAGCAGCGGTGCTAATGGATGGAGACCCTGCCATGACCGTGATCAACAGCAACATTTCCTCGCTGCGTGCCGCCAATGCCTCGACCGCCGCAGGCAAGTCGCTCGCCACCTCGATGGAGCGCCTGTCGACCGGCAAGCGCATCAACTCGGCGAAAGACGACGCCGCCGGCCTCGCGATCGCCAGCTCGATGACTGCGCAGATCAAGGGCATGAACCAGGGTATCCGCAACGCCAACGACGGGATCAGCCTGGCGCAGACCGCCGAAGGCGCGCTCGACGAGGTCACCAACATGCTGCAGCGTATGCGTGAGCTGACCGTGCAATCGTCGAACGGCACCTATTCGGACAGCGACAAGCAGAACATCTACAAGGAGCAGAACGCGCTCGCCGACCAGATCCGCTCGGTGGTCACCAACACGACCTTTAACGGCAAGACGCTGTTCGCGGGCGACGGTGAGGCCACGCCGGCGGCGCGATCGGTGACGATCCAGACCGGTGCGAACAGCACCGACACGCTCTCGATCTCGCTCGACTATCTGACCAAGAACGACGCCACCAACAACGCGTTGTCGAAGGTGGTCGATATGGATACGACCCTGAACGGCATGACGGGCGACTCCGCCGCTGCCGCCCCGGTCGTGCCTTCGCTCGACGATTTCGACAAAGCATTGAAGCAGATTTCGACCACGCGCGCGGGTCTCGGCGCGGTGCAGAACCGGCTCGAATCGGCGGTTAACAACATGACCTCGAACGCGACCAACCTGTCGGACGCGCGCAGCCGGATCGAGGACGCGGATTTCTCGACCGAGACGACCGCGCTCGCCAAGGCGCAGATCCTCAGCCAGGCGTCGACCGCGATGCTCAGCCAGGCGAACCAGTCGAGCCAGGGTGTGCTCAAGCTGCTCGGCTAAGTCGCGACAAAGCCTCGCTGGCATCAAGCCCCGACGGTCATCCGACCGCCGGGGCTTTTGCTTATCCGGGCTGTCTCACACGCAGCACCCGCGGCAGAGCGCGGACAGTCCGCTTTTTCACATCGCCGTATCTACCCGCGCGCCCGCGCGTACGCGTAGGGGGTGTGACCTTTGCGACCTTCCGCGACGCCGCGACGCTTCGTCCAGGACGCAGATCCGTGGCGCGATTACTCGCCGCCCTGGACGGTCAGGTCGTCGGTATCCATGTCGGTGCCGTCGTCGTGCGCCGCGGTATCGTCGTCGCTTTCTGCCGGACGACGCTCCGCCTCGTGACCGAGCGGGACGCCGCTCGCATCCACGTCGCCGATCGGCAGTTCGGGCTCGGGGCTAGGCTGGTCGGTCATGCATCATCTCCTTCGCCGCGACCAACGCACCGCCGGCGCAAAAGGAACCCCGCCGGCGCTGGTCGCGCGGGCGGGGCGAAAGGTGCAGGGTAGGGCGCGCGTTCAGCGGCGCAGCATCGCCTTTTTCAGCTTGGTGTGCGCCGCGGCCTTGATCTGGCACACGCGCGCCGCGCCGACGCCGAGTACCTGGCCGATCTCGTCGAGGTTCAGTTCCTCGACATGGTAGAGCTGGATTACCAATTGCTCGCGCTCGGGCAGGTTCGCGATCGCGGCGACAAGGCACGCGCGCTGCTCGGCATCCGCCAGTTGCGTAAACGCGTCGGGCTCGTCGCTCGCGAACCAGGGCTGATCGTCGGCGTAGACCTCGTCGATCGATTCGTATTTTACCGCGTCGGCGCTGGCGTAGTCGGCGCGCAGTTTCTCGATCGAAACGCCGATCCGCGCTGCCAGCTCGCGCTCGCTCGGCGCGCGGCCCAGCTCGCCCGACAGCGTGCTGGTCGCCCGCGCATACTCGCGCCGGCGGCGGATCGCGCCGCGAGTCATCGCGGCGTGGCGGCGCAGCTCGTCGATCATGCTGCCGCGCAACCGCGTGGTCAGATATTGCTTGAACGTCACCTGGCCGCGATCCTCGAACGCCGCGGCAGCCTCGACCAGCGCGACCAGGCCGACCTGGATCAGATCCTCGACCTCGACCGCGGTCGAGACCGAGCCGTGAACGTGCCACGCGATCCGCCGGACGAGCGGCAGATGCGCCTGCACCAGCGCCGCATCATCGCGCGCGCGTACGCGCGGACTATAGGTGAGTGGCGCGGCGGTGAGGGGAGGCGTTGCCACCGGCTGCGCGTCGGCAAAGGTGCTGCGCATCGGCTCGGCGCTCATGCCGCCAGCGCCTGCTGATGGCCGACGTGCGCGGGCGCTTGTGCCCCGCCGATCACGGCGACGACCTCGACGGCCTTGTCCTCGGGTACTTCGAAGAAGCTCATGACAGGGGTATCCGGCAGAACGGTTCGAACGAGTTTGCGTACCGCGACGCGGATCGCGGGCTGGACGACGAGCGCGAAGGGCTTGGCCTCGGCGATCATCGGTTGGGCCGCGGCCTGGAGCGCATCGACGATGCGGCGGCCGAGATCGGGTTCGATGACGTGGCGGCGCGACGGGTCGGCGCGCATCGCCTGCCCCAGCAATTGCTCGAGCCCGCCCTCCAGCGTCATGACGCGCAGCGGCTCGCGCACGCCCGCCAGCTTCTGGATGATGAGCCCGCCGAGCAGCGGCCGCGCCAGTTCGACGATCTCCTCGGCATTGGCGCTATGTTGCGCGCAGGCCGAGATCGCGGCGGCGATGCGGCGGAATTCCTTCAAGGGAATGCCTTCGGCGAGCAGCGCGCGCAACACCGCGGTCAGCGTGGTGAGCGGCAGCGGCTGCGGGCAGAGCGAGGCGACGAGCTGCGGCGAGCGTTCCTTCAGCCCGTCGAGCAGCGCCTGTACCTCGTCGGCCCCCAGCAGGTCGGACGCATTGGCGCCGAGCGCGTGGTTGAGGTGCGTCGCGATCACGGTGCCGGCGTCGACCACGAGGTAACCCTGTCCCGTCGCGGCATCGGCGTCGCCGGGCGCGATCCACGTCGCCTCCAGCCCGAACGTCGGGTCCTTCGCCTTCTTGCCGTGGAGTTCACCGAAGCCCTGTCCGGTGTCGAGCGCCAGCATCTCGTCGGGCGAGACCTGATCCTCGCCGACGCACACCCCGCCCAGCATCAAGCGATAGGTGTAGGGCGCGAGGTTGATGTCGTCGCGGACGCGGACCTGCGGCACGACGAAGCCGAGTTCCTTCGACAACTGCCGGCGCACGCCGGTGATCCGCGCCATCAGCGGCGCGCCGCGGCGCTCGTCGACGAGCGGCACAAGTCCGTAACCGATGTCGAGATTGACCATCATGCCCTCGGTCACCTCATCCCAGCCGATCTTCGACAGATCGGGTGCCTCGGCCACGGGCGCCGGCTCGGCGGGGGCGGGGCGCTTGGCGATCTGGTTGAGCTTCCACGCGGCGAAGCCGGCGATTCCCGCGATCGGCAGGATGACGAGGTGCGGCATGCCAGGCAGCACGCCCAGGAGCGTCAGGATCGCGGCGACCGGCGTCCAGGTGCGCGCCGATCCGAACTGGCTGCCGATCTGACCGGCGAGATCCTTCTCCGACTTCACGCGGGTGACGATCGAGGCGGCGGCGATCGACAGCAGCAAGGCAGGCACCTGCGCGACCAATGCGTCGCCGATCGCCAGCATGGTATAGGTCTGCGCCGCCTTGGCGATGCCGAGACCGTGGCTGACCGGGCCCAGGATCAGGCCGCCGACGATGTTGGCGGCGAGGATCAGCAGCCCCGCGATCGCGTCGCCCTTCACGAACTTCGACGAACCGTCCATCGAGCCGTAGAATTCGGCCTCGGTCGCGACATCGACGCGGCGCTTCTTGGCCTCGTCCGGCGTGATGAGGCCCGCGTTCAGATCGGCGTCGATCGCCATCTGCTTGCCGGGCAAGGCGTCGAGCGTGAAGCGCGCCGACACTTCGGATACGCGGCCTGCGCCCTTGGTCACGACGATCAGGTTGATAATGACGATGATCGCGAACACGAACAGGCCGACGACGTAATCGCCGCCAATCACGAAGGTGCCGAACGCCTCGATCACGTGGCCCGCGGCCGACTCGCCCTCGTGACCGTGAACTAGCACGACGCGGGTCGAGGCGACGTTCAGCCCCAGGCGGAACAAGGTCGCGAACAGGAGCACGGTCGGAAAGGCGGAGAAATCGAGCGGCTTCTCTGCGTTCAGCGCGACCATCAGTACGGCCAAGCTGATGGTGATGTTCATGATGAAGAACACGTCGAGCATCGCGGCCGGGATCGGCACGACCATCAACACGACGAGCAGCAGGATCGCGGCGGGCAGGGCCGCTTGGCGGGCGTTGGCGAGCAGCTTCATCGCTTAGCGGCCCCCTATCGACGCGAGCATCAGGTAGGCGAGCCGGGCATTGTCGGGGCTCGGCCGCAGCAATGACGCCTGGCTCGCCGCCTGGCCCTTGATCTGGCCTAGCGTCGAGCGCGCCCAGGACAGCGCATCGCTCGCGCTTTCACCAGCGCCCGTCACCACCGTCGCGTCGTCACCCATCCCGAGCGCCTGCGCCGCGAACTGCATCGTCGACAGGCTGCCGGTCGCGGCGACGCCGCTGCCGGATGCGTCCGCGCCGTCGCCCAGCTTGCTGGCGAAGCGCTGATACACCTCCGACAGAGACCGCGCGCTGCCGTCGCTCGAATAGAAGACGTTGCGGTTGGCGTGCGCGGCGGCGGGGAACAGGCTCGCGGCATCGCGATCCGGGTTGGACGCCATCGCCGACAGGAACTGCTTCGCGCCCCCCAGGCCCAGAAAATGCGCCATGTAGAGGTCGGTGCCGGTCGCGGTTCGCCCGGTCGCGCCCTCAATCGCGGCCTTGTTGTCGCTGGCGTGCTCGGCCGCCATCAGGCTCGCGACCTCGGGATCGTTGCGAAGACCTAGCACCGCCTCGCGATTGCCGCCCGCCACCACGTAGCGGCCGCCGACACGCTGGATACTGTCCGCTGCCCAGCTAAGGCCGTGCTCGCCGCCGTGCTGCTTCATCACGCCCAGCCAGCTCTGCTCGATGAACTGGTACAATCCACTCGCCGAGGAGGTGCCGGCGCGTGCGTTCGCGTTGAAGCCGCTCTCGAGCTTCGCCTGACCCATCAGGTAATCGAAGTCGATGCCGGTACGCGCCGCCGCCCGCTGGATCGCGGAGGTGACGCGCTGGCTCGCCGAGGTGATCGCGGAAACGGTCATGCTGATCTGGTAAAAGCCCTGTTCTGAGCCGGTCGATCAGCAAGGGGCGTGCCAAGCGCGCCTCAGCGCGCCAGGCGGTGCGTGTCAGGCGTAGGCGAGCTTGCCGCGGCCGTAGGCGCCGGCAGAGTCGCCGGACAGGACTTGCAGGCGGCGGCGAACATTTGCCGCCATCAGGTTGACGTAGATGCGGCAGGTGTCGTTCAGCCGGTCGGCTTCCTCGGCGAGCCCGCGCAGCTCGGGCGTCGCCGGGCCATCGCCCAGCGCCTGCAACGTCTCGATCGCCTTCAGCTTTCCGCTCGTCGCGCGCTCCAGCCCGGCGACGTCGTTGGTCTTGAGCGCGGAGATCTCGGCGTGCAGCGCGTCGATCACGCGCACGAGGGCGTCACGACGCGTCATGCGACATCCATTCGTAGCGCGCGGCGATCAGCGCGTCGGCGACGCTGGCGGGGGAGAGCGGGAAGCGACCGTTCTCGACCGCATCCTTGATCAGCGCGACGCGGCCGGTATCGATCGGTGCCGACGCGGCCATGGTCTTCGCGAGCGTCGGCGTCGGCATCGCGGCCTGCGCCGGGGCGGCCGTCACCGCGGGCGCGGCTGCTGCCACCCGTGTGACTGCGCCGATGCGCAGATCGTTCGCCTTGATCGTCGTCGGTTTGACCGAGTCCACCATGTCCGCACCTGTTGGTCGTCGCTGACAGGCGAACAAACGGCCGTTCCGCGGAGGAGTTTAGGACTTTTTTCATTCGCTCCAGCCGGGCAGCGTTGCACGGCCGGTGTCGACCGCCACCGCCTGTACCGGGCGCGGCGTGCCGTCGACGCGAACCATGAAGCGTGCGCCGGGCGCAGCATCGCCGATCGCGACACCCTCGCGCGTGATCGAGAAACCGTCGGAGCCTGCCTCGATCGTCACGGGATCGCCGCGGCGGATCACCGGCGGCAGTGCCTTGGGCGTCATCGCCGCGCCCGCGCTCACCACCGCGGGCGTTGCGGCTGCGGCGCGCGGCGGGGCAAGCACGGGCACGAAGATGCGCCAGTCGGGGCCGGCGCACGACACCACCACCGCGTCGTGTGCCTCGCTGCGCCATGACAAGGCGACGGTCGGGCATTGCGCGAGCCGCAGCCGCGGATCGACGACGGCGCGCGCGCCGCCCTCGCTGCCGATCGGGCGCGCGGTGAACGCTGCAACCGCGCGGTCGAGCGAACTGGTATCCTGAAAGGCGGCGGCGGCGAGAAGCGCGAGAATGATCATGGTGTTCCTTCCTCACCGATAAAGGCGAGCGTGATGAGGACGTGGCGCGCGCGTCGTGCGCCGGCCTCGGCGTTGGAAATCTGGGTGCGCTCGATCGGCACGCCGCGCGCCGCGAGCGCCGCGGCGACTGCGCGCGCGCGGTCGTTGGCGAGCAGCGCGGCGCTGCCGGTCGCTCGGTCGATATCGGCGGCGCTGCCATCGGTCGCGCCGGTGATACGCAACGCGACCCGCGGATCGCGCAACTCGCCGCGCGCCCAGGCGGCGAGCGCGTCGGGGCTGGCGGGCAGGGCCGCGGAGCCGCGCGCAAAGCCGCTCACCACCTCGGCGGCGACCGCGAGCGGGGGCGGGGTCACGCCCAGCCCGACCGCGACCGCGCGCGTGATCGCGCGCGGGCCGAGCTGCCGGTTCGCCTCCAGCAGCACGAAGAAGCCGACCAGCAGCAGCGCCAGATCGGCGAGCGTGATCAACCACAACGGCCGTGCGGTTGCGAAGGCGGGAAAGTCGTCTTCTCGCGTAGGCAGGTGAACCGTCATGCCGCGTTCGCCCGGATCGGCGCGACGCTCATCGGCCGCGGCGCTTCGCGCGTCGCCAGCGCGATCAACGGCGCAACCAGCCGCTGCCGCTCACCCGCCTCGATCCGCGCGGCTGCGCGCAACCGGGCCGCGATCGGCATTGCGACGAGATTGGCGACGAGCGCACCGTAGAGCGTCGCGAGCAGCGCCACGGCCATCGCGCCGCCGATCGCGGCGGGGTCGCTCATCCGCGTGAACATCACGACCAGTCCGACGAGTGTGCCGACCATGCCCATTGCAGGTGCCGTCTCCGCCGCGCCGGCCCAGCAATCCGCGGCCGCCAGGTGGCGCTCGATCCGGGCGCGTCGGCGCGCGTCGAGCTCGGCCGCGATCACCTCGGGCGCGACGCCGTCGACCACGCCGGCGATGCCTGCCGCCACATCGGCGTCGGCGATCACGCTGCGGTCGAGCGCCATGGCGCCGTGCCGCCGCGCGATCCGATCCTGCGCGGTGATCTGTTCGAGCAGCGCCGTGGCCGAGAAACGCCGCCGAGCGAGCACACGCAGCGCCGCCAGTGCGCGCATCAGGTCCGCCGAGGGCGTGCGTAGCGCGGTTGCCAGCATCGTGCCGCCGACGACGATGGCGAGCGCGACGGGATCGAGAAAGGTGCCGGGAGTCATCGCGCTCGCATCCGCAAGCGTCGTGCCAATCAAGCGCGGCGATAGTTTGTGGTCACCGTCCAGCCACTGCATCGGCGAGGCGGCAAGTGCGCTTGCCGGCAACCGGCAACCCTTTGCCGGCCGCGCCGCCGCGGTGCGCTTCACGGACCCACGCTTCTCCCACGCCTGCGAATTGGCACGCGCTTTGCTGATGTTCCCGCGAGCGCCTTGTCGGCGCATCGCAGGAGGCAGGGCACATGGCTGGCGACAGTCTGTTCGGGGTACACGGAAACGCACTGGAGGTGCGCGCGCAGCGGATGGGCGTGCTCGCGTCCAACATCGCCAATGCGTCGACCCCGGGTTTCAAGGCGCGCGACGTGGACTGGAAGTCGGCGCTGGCGAGTGCGAGCGCGGGCGGCAACGTCGACGCCGGCATCACCGCGCAGACCAAGTACCGCGTGCCGAGCCAGCCGAGCATGGACGGCAACACCGTCGAGCTCGCGTCCGAGCAGACCGCCTTTGCCGAGAACGCGGTGCAATATCAGACCACGCTGTCGTTCCTGAACGGGCGCATCGGCCAGATCACCCGCGCGCTGAAGGGGGAATAAGCGCATGAGCACGCCCGTCACCATCTTCCAGACCGCGGGGCGCGCGATGTCCGCGCAATTGACGCGGATGAACACCAGCGCGTCGAACCTGGCGAATGCGGGCGGCATCGCCGGGACCGCGGAGGCCGCGTACAAGACGATCAAGCCGGTGTTCCGCACCAGCTACGACGCCGCTTCCGGGCTCTCGACGGTCGATGTCGAGCGCATCGTCACCGCGGGCGAGGCGCCGACCAAGCGCTACGACCCCGCCAATCCGATGGCGGACCGCGACGGCAACGTGTTCGAGGCCGCGGTCGATGAAACGCGCGAGCTGGTCGACATGATGGAATCGGCGCGCACCTACCAGAACAACGTCGAGGTGATGCAGACCGCCAAGTCGCTGATCATCGACACCCTCAAGCTGGGCCGCTGAGCATGACCACGATCACCGGCACCGCCGGCACCAACGCGGCGACCACCGCCAATACCGCGCTCACCGGCGCGAAGACCACGCTGGGTCAGAGCGATTTCCTGAAGCTGATGACCGCGCAGATGAAGAACCAGGATCCGTTCAATCCGGTCGACAACACGCAGATGATCGCGCAGATGGCGCAATTCTCCTCGCTCGCCGGCATCACCGAGATGTCGACGACCTTGAAGGCGATCAGCGACAAGCTGGGTGCGACCACCACCGCCGACGCGGTGAGCTACATCGGCAAAACCGTGCTGACGCCGGGCACCACTGCCTATGCGCGCACGTCAGGCGGGGTCGCGGGCGCGATCGAGCTGGGCGGGGCGGCGAGCGAGGTCGGCGTCACGATCACCGACGCGAACGGCATGGTGCTGAAGAACCTGTCGCTGGGCGCACAGACCGGCGGGACCGTTTCCTACGACTGGAACGGCAAGACCGACGCCGGCGAGGATGCGGGCGCCGGTCCCTTCACCGTCAGCGTGGCGGCGTCGAACGACGGGCAGTTCGTATCGGCGACCAACCTCGTGTGGGCGCCGGTCCAGTCCGTGTCCACCGCCACCGGCCAGACGATGCTGACCGCACCCGGCCTCGGTGAAATCCCCGCCAGCGCCGTTCGCCAGATCGGCTGACTTCTCCCCAAACGCCCGTTTTCACCCCTTTCTCGGAGTTACGCTCATGTCCTTTTACACCTCGCTCTCGGGTCTCCAGGCCGCGCAGACCGATCTGTCGACGATCAGCCACAACCTCGCCAATGTCTCGACCAACGGCTTCAAGAAGTCGCGCAGCGAGTTCGCGGACGTGATGGCGTCGAACTTCACCTCCGATCCGCGCCGCATGGTTGGCTCGGGCGCGGTGCTGCAGCAGAACCGCCAGCAGTTCAGCGAGGGCAGCCTGCTGACGACGGGCAATTTGCTCGATCTGACGGTGGCGGGAGACGGTTTCTTCGCGGTGCGCATGCCCAATGCGGTCGGGACGCAGGCTTATACGCGCAACGGTTCGTTCTCGGTCGATCCCAACCGCTTCATCACCGACTCGCAGGGCAGCCGGTTGCAGGCGTACGCGGTCGAAACCGACGGCACCGTGCCCGCCAACAGCAAGGTCGGCGACGTGCGCATCCCGCTGAACAGCGGCGAGGCGGTCGCGACCGGTTCGGTGACGCTGCAGATGAAGCTGAACGCCGCCGCGACGCAGATCGCGGGCAATTTCAACGCCGCCGACGCGTCCACCTATAACACCGCGACCAGCACCTCGATCATCGATGCGGCCGGGAACACGACCACGCTGACCAATTATTTCGTCAAGGATGCGGTCGCCGATGCGTCGGGTGCGACCTCGTGGACGATGTACAGCTATGCCGCGGGCGCGCCGCTCAACAACGGGCAGGGCACCAAGGTGACGTTCGACGGCGACGGCAACATGACCGCGCCGAGCGGTGCGATCTCGCTCTCCACCGCGGCCGGTGGTGCAGGAACCGCGCAGCAGACGATCTCGTTCGACCTGACCGGCAGCACCGCCGCCAAGCAGCCCTTCGCGGTCGTGTCGCGCAGCCAGGACGGGAAGGCCAAGGGCGAATTCTCGGGCGTCGCGGTCGATGAATCGGGCATCATCACCGCCAGCTACTCGAACGGTGATACCGTGAAGCTCGGCAAGGTCGCGCTGGCGAACTTCGTCAATCCGACGGGTTTGAAGCAGAACGGCGGCAATTACTGGACCACCACCGGCCTGTCGGGACAGGCGACGATGGGCACGTCGAACGAGAACGGCTTCGGCAAGCTGATGTCGGGGACGATCGAGGGATCGAACGTCGACATCACCGAGGAGCTGGTCAATCTGATCGCGGCGCAGCGCAACTTCCAGGCGAACTCGAAGGCGCTCGATACCGCGAGCCAGATCTCGCAGACCATCTTCAACATTCGCGCGTAATCGAGCCGGGCCAAAAACAAGGATTGGGAGCAGGATAGGTGGACAAGCTCGTCTATACCGCGGCGACCGGCTTGCGCGCGCAGATGGCGGCGCAGGCGGCGATCGCCAACAACATGGCGAACGCGTCCACCACCGGCTTTCGCGCCGACCGCGTCGTGTTCGACCGGATCACGCTGTCGGACGGCACCTCCGCGCTGTCGGCGCGCCAGCCGACCGCGGAGGAGGTGACCGACGCCGACCGGACGCCCGGCACCATCAATCAGACCGGGCGCAACCTGGACGTCGCGCTGACCGGCAATGATAGCTGGCTGGCGGTGCAGGCGGCGGACGGCAGCGAGGCGTACACGCGCCGCGGCGACCTGTCGGTCACGCAATCGGGCACGCTGCAGACCGGCGACGGGTTCCTGGTGATGGGGCAATCGGGTCCGATCACGATCCCGCCGTACCAGTCGCTCTCGATCGCGGGCGACGGCTCGATCTCGATCGTCCCGCTCGGCGCCGCGGCGACCGAGACGACGGTCATCGACAAGATCAAGCTCGTCTCCGACAAGGGGTCGACCACGGTGAAGGGGCTCGACAACCTCCTCCACGTCAAGGGCGGGGGCAACCTGCCCGAGAATCTGGATGCCAAGCTCGCCTCGGGCGCGCTCGAGGGATCGAACGTCGACATGACGCAGGCGCTGGTCGACATGATCGAGAACCAGCGCAGCTACGAAGTGCAAGCCAACCTGCTGAAAGAAGCCAAGTCGATGGACGAATCGAGCGCGTCGCTGATGCGGCTGCCGAGCTAGCGCCCAGGCTCGCTGATCCACCTGCCCACCGCCCACGAACCAAACGAACAGGAACCCGCCCATGACCACCGCCGCCATGCACATCGCGCGCACCGGGCTTGACGCCCAGGACATGCGGATGCGCGTCATCTCGAACAACCTCGCGAACGTGAACACGACGGGGTACAAGCGCGACCGCGCGGCGTTCGAGACATTGTCGTACCAGGTCGTGACCGCGGCGGGTGCGGCGTCGAGTTCGGAGAGCAAGTACGCGACGGGCCTGAATCTGGGCACCGGTGTGCGCGTGCAGGGCACCGCGCGGATGGATACGCAGGGCGCGACGCAGCAGACGGGCAATTCGCTCGACATGATGCTCGACGGCGACGGTTACTTTCAGGTGCAATTGCCGGGCGGTGAGCTGGGCTACACGCGCGCGGGCAATTTCTCGCGCAGCCCTGAGGGCCAGTTGATCACCAGCGAGGGCTATCAGGTGATGCCCGGGATCACCATTCCGCCCAATGCGACGCAGGTGACGATCGGCTTGGACGGTACCGTGTCGGCGACCGTGCCGGGGCAGACCGAGGCGCAGAACCTAGGCCAGATCCAGGTCGCCAGCTTCCCCAACGCGGCGGGCTTGCAGAGCACCGGCGACAATTATCTTCGCGAAACCGCGTCGTCGGGTGCCGCCAATCTCGGCATCGCGGGCGAGGACGGGCGCGGCAAGGTGCGCCAGGGCGCGCTCGAAGCGTCAAACGTCAACGTGGTCGAGGAACTGGTCGACATGATCGAGACGCAGCGCGCGTACGAGGTCAATTCCAAGATGATCTCGGCCACCGACGAGATGCTCAAGTACGTGAACCAGAATATCTGATGGCCAGCCGTATGCCCCATTCCATATCCGCGCACTGGATCGAACTCGCGCTCGGCGCGACCGCCGCCGCGCTCGTCGCCGCCGCCGTTGTGCCGTCCTCGGCCGACGCGAAGCTGTTCGGCGCGAAGAAGCCGCCGGAGGATTTCACCGCAGTGCGTGCGCCGATCGTGCCCGCCGCGCCGCCGCCCGCCGACGGCGCGATCTTTCACGTGTCGGACGGTTACGGCGCGCTGACCGAGGGCTGGCGCGCGCGGCGCGTCGGCGATCCGCTGACCATCGTGCTGGTGGAGCGGACCGCGGCGTCGAAGACCGCGTCGTCGAAGCTCGATTCGACCGCGGCGGGCGGGCTGACCCCGCCCGCGACCGGGCCGCTGTCGTTCATCGACCCCAATTCGATCCGCGCCAGCGGCAACCGCAACTTCAACGGCGCCGGCTCGGCCGACCAGGCCAATTCGCTGTCGGGCGAGGTCTCGGTCACGGTCGCGCAGGTGTATCCCAACGGCACGATGCTGGTGCAGGGGCAGAAACGCGTCACGCTCAATCGCGGCGACGAATATGTCCAGATCAAGGGGCTGGTGCGGATGGCGGACGTCGACATCAACAACCGCGTGCCCTCCACCCGCGTCGCCGACGCGCAGATCGCCTATACCGGCAAGGGCGACGTCGCGCGCGCCAGCCGGCAGGGCTGGCTGTCGCGCTTCTTCGGCGTGATCTCACCGTTCTGAGCGGCAGCGTTAGCGCCGCGGTAACCATGACCCGTCTAGGTTCGCGCATCATGACAGGCTTCATTCCCGCTCGATCGCTCATCCGCCATCTGGTCGCGGCCGCGCTGGCGCTGGTCGCGCTCGCCGCACCCGCGCAGGCCGACCGGATCAAGGACCTGGGCGGGTTTCAGGGCATCCGCTCCAACCAGTTGACCGGTTACGGCATCGTCGTCGGGCTGCCCGGGACGGGTGACGACAACCTCGAATATACCGTGCAGTCGGTGAAGGCGGTCGCCTCGCGCTTCGGGCTGCAACTGCCCGCGGGCGTCAATCCGGGGCTGAAGAACGCCGCGGTGGTCATGATCACCGCCGATCTGCCGCCGTTCGCCAAGCCGGGACAGCGGATCGACATCACCGTCGCGTCGATGGGCAAGGCGAAGTCGCTTCGCGGCGGCAGCCTGGTGCTCGCGCCGCTGTTGGGGGCCGACGGGCAGATCTACGCGATGGCGCAGGGCAATCTCGCGGTCGGCGGGCTGGGCGCGGAGGGCAAGGACGGATCGCAGATCGTCGTCAACGTGCCCTCGACCGGGCGCATCCCCGAAGGCGCAACGGTGGAGCGCGCGGTCGCGACCGGGTTTGCCGACACGCCGTTCCTGACTTACAATCTCCAGCGCGCCGATTTCACCACCGCGCAGAACGTCGCCGCGGCGATCAACCGCCGGCTGGGCTTCGGCACCGCGCAGGCGATCGACGCGGTGTCGGTCGCGGTGCGCGCGCCGGTCGGCGCCGACATCCGCGCGGGGTTGATGAGCCAGATCGAGAACCTCGACGTCGCCAGTGCCGAGCCGCCCGCCAAGGTGATCGTCAACGCGCGCACCGGCACGGTCGTCATCAACTCCGCGGTGCGCGTCGGCGCGGCGGCCGTCACCCACGGCAAGCTGACCGTCCGCATCGACGAGAACCAGCGGATCAGCCAGCCTGCACCCTTCAGCCAGGGCCAGACCGCGCTGGAGCGCAAGTCGGGTGTCGCGGTGGAGGAGGAGCGCAAGCCGATGTTCCTCATCAACCCCGGCCCCAAGCTCGCCGACGTGGTGAAGGCGGTGAACGCGATTGGCGCGAGCCCGGCCGACCTCGTCGCGATCCTGGAAGCGTTGAAGGAAGCGGGTGCACTCAAGGCGGAGCTGATCGTCCTGTGACCGATACCCCCAATATCGCGGGCGCAACCGCGTCGCTTACGCCGACCACTGCGACCAGTACGTTCGCGCGCGCGAATACCAAGGAGAACCTCGCCAAGGCGGGGCAGCAGTTCGAATCGGTGTTCACCGGCATGATGCTGAAATCGATGCGTCAGGCGAAACTCGCCGACCCTTTGTTCGACAGCAAGGCGCTGGACACGTTTCGCGACATGCAGGACCAGAAAACGGTGCAGGCGATGGCGGAACACACGCCACTCGGCATCGGCCGCGCGATGACCGAGTTCCTGGGGCGCGCGCAACCGAATCTTAACGGCGGCGGTGGCACACTGCCCGAATGAGCGATCTCCTCTCCATCGGCGCCAGCGGGGTGCGCGCGTTTCAGGGCGCGCTGACGACGACGTCGGAGAATATCGCCAATGCGGGCACGGCGGGCTACGTGCGCCGCACCGCGACGATGGCCGAGGTGTCGTCGGCGGGGCTGAAGGGGATCAACGGCTACGGCGTGACCGTGACGGGCACGCAGCGCGCCGCTGACGCGATCCGATCGGCTGCGGTGCGCAGCGCGGGGGCGGACCTGTCGCGCACGCAGGCGGGCTCGGCCTGGCTGGATCGTATCCAGACCGCGCTGACCGGCGCCGACGTGTCGGGCCGGCTGACCAGTTTCTACACCTCAGCGACCGCGCTCGCCGCCGATCCGGCCTCGCTCGCGCAGCGGAGCGTGATGCTGGAGAATGCGCAGGGCGTGGCAGCCGGTTTCGCCGCCACCGGTGCTGCGCTGACGCAGGTCATGGCCGACCTCGACCAGACCGCCGACGGCGACGCGGCGACCTTGTCCAACCTCGCGGGTGCGCTCGCCAAGGTGAACGACGGGCTCGGCAAGGCGAGCGCGGGCAGCGCGGGCGCGGCGAGCCTCGCCGATCAGCGCGACCGGTTGCTCGAACAGATGAGCGCGCTGTCCGATGTGGCGGCGAGCTTCGACGCGGCGGGCCGCGCGACCGTGAAGCTCGGCGGCGACGCCGGGCCGACGCTCGTGGCGGGCGGCAGCGCCGGGCAGGTTTCCTACGCGCGCAGTGCGCAGGGCAACGTCACCTTCACGGTGACGCGCGGCAAGGATGCGCAGACGTTCCAGCCGAGCGGCGGCTCGCTCGCCGGCATCGCCGATGCGGCGCAGCGGATCGTCGACACGCGCGGACTGGTCGCCGACACCGCGCGCGATTTCGCCGCGGGCGTCAACGACGTGCAGGCGCAGGGCCGCGACCTGAACAACAACGCCGGCATGGCGATGTTCGCGGTCGATCCGGCCGACACCACCCGCATCACCGTCGCGATCACCGATCCCAAGCAGATCGCCGCCGCTTCGGCCGGCGGCGGCACGCGCGACGGCAGCAATCTGGCCAATCTGCAGGCGGCGCGCGCCAGCGGCGCTTACGAGGCGGGGATCACCGGGCTCGTCGCGGGTAACGCCGCCGCGATCGCCAACCGTCAAATCGTCGGCGAGGCGCAGAATGCGATCCTCACCGGCGCGACAACGGCGCGCGACTCGGTCAGCGCGGTCAACCTGGACGACGAGGCGGTGCAACTGCTCCGCTTCCAGCAGGCATATCAGGCCTCCAGCCGCGTCATTTCAATCGCCAAGGACGTGTTCCAGTCGCTGATGGAGATCCGCTGATGTCGGTCAGTTTCGCCGCCAGCGGATTCTACGGCCGCTCCGCCGCGTCGATGAACGCGCTGACGCAGCGCGCCGAGGCGTTGCAGACGCAGGTATCGACCGGCAAGAAGCTGCAAGCGCCGTCGGACGACGCCGTCGCCTATCAGCGACTGCAGGGTCTGCGCACCGCCGGCGCGAACGACGCGGCGTTCGGTGCCAACGTCAAGATCGCGCAGAGTGTGCTCGCGCAGGCTGATTCGACGCTGGGTTCGATCGGCGACCAGTTGCAGAAGGCAAACGAGCTCGCGGTGCAGGCCGGCAACGGCACGCTGTCCGACGACGCCAAAAAGGCGATCGCGACGCAGCTGAAGGACGTGCTGTCGAGCATCGTCGGGCTCGCCAATGCGAAGGACGCGCGCGGTGCGCCGTTGTTCGGCGGATCGGAAGCGCTGGCGGCGGGGCAGGCGGAAACACCGGCGGTGACGCAGCTCGCGAGCGGTGCGCTCGCGTTCGCCGCGGGACAGCCGTCTGCGATCCCGATCGGCGATGGGCAGAGCGTGCAACCGAGCGTCGCCGCGCGCGACGTGCTCACCGTCAAGGGCGCGGACGGCAAGGCGGGGCGCGACCTGGGTGAAGTGCTGACGGCGATGATCGCGACGCTGGAGGCGGGCGGTACGCTGTCGAGCGACGACACCGCCGATCTGGCGACGGTCACCGCGCAGAACACGCAGGCGCAGGCCTCGGTCGGCGCGCGCGCGGTCCGCGTCGACTTGCAGGCGGCGTATTTTACGCAAGTGTCGACCGACCGCGAGGCGGCGCGTTCCGACATGGAGGACGTCGACGTCACCACCGCGATCACCGAATTGCAGAAGACGATGACGATCCTGTCGGCAACGCAGGCGAGCTTTTCCAAGCTCTCGCAGCTGTCGCTGTTCGATTACATCCGCTGATCGCCACGAACGGCAGCCGACGGGTCGTGAGCCGCGGCAAACGACGCCTCCTTTTCTCGCGCGCTTAACCACTTCGCTACCACCGCGCGGTTAACCATGCGGACGAATAGCCCAGGGAATCGCGCATGTTCGCCGGTATCGGCCTCGTAGTCCTCCTCGTCATGGTGTTCGGTGGTTTCGCGATCACCGGCGGCGCGCTCGGCCCGGTGTTCGAGGCGATCCCGCACGAAATGCTGATCATCGGCGGCGCTGCCGCGGGCGCGCTCATCATCGGTAATTCCGGCAAGGAATTGAAGGCGATGGGCGGCGGGCTCGCCAAGGTGTTCAAGGGCCCGAAGTACAAGAAACAGGATTATCTCGACGTCATCTTCCTGGTGTCGAAACTAATGAAGATGCTGCGGATGGAAGGCCCGATCGCGCTGGAGCCGCACGTCGAGGACCCGTCGTCCTCCGCCGTCTTCGCCGAATATCCGCGGCTGTTGAAGGACCACACGCTGGTCAACCTGATCGCCGACACGCTGCGCCTCGTCGTCGTGTCGTCGGGCACGCTCGACGTCCACGCGGTCGAGGAGGTGATGGACAATGCGATCAAGACGCACCACCACGAGGTGGAGGGGCCGCACACCACCTTGTCCAGCCTCGCCGACGCGCTGCCCGCGCTCGGCATCGTCGCGGCCGTGCTCGGCATCGTGAAGACGATGGGCTCGATCGACAAGCCGCCCTCGATCCTGGGCGGCATGATCGGCTCGGCGCTGGTCGGCACGTTCATGGGCGTGCTGCTCGCCTATGGCATCGTCTCGCCGCTCGCGGGGCGGTTGAAGCAGGTGATCGACGCCGACGCCGCGATCTATCACGTGGTCAAGCAGATCATCATCGCCTCATTGCACGGCCATCCGCAGCCGCTGGTGATCGAGGCGGCGCGTTCGGGCATCCAGCACAAGAACCAGCCCGGCTTCGCCGAAGTGTTCGACGGCCTGCGCGGCAAGTAGGATGGCGCGCGCACCGCACGGCGCGAACGTGCCGCCCAAGATCATCGTCAAGAAGATCTACATCGAGGGTCACGGCGGCCATCACGGCGGCGCGTGGAAGGTCGCCTACGCCGATTTCGTCACCGCGATGATGGCGTTTTTCCTGCTGCTGTGGCTGCTGGGTGCGACGACCGAAAAGCAGCGCAAGGGCATTGCCGATTATTTCGCGCCGACGCTGATCGACAACAAATCGCTCGGCGTCGGCGGCGTTGGACCGTTTGGTGGCGAGTCGATCATGTCACAGAACAAGCTTGGTCCGCAGGCCGGTCAGTCGAGCATGCAGGCAATCACCGCGATCGTCCGGTCGGCAGGGGGTGCGCAGAAAGGCTATGGTCCCAAGGGATCGCTTCGCAGCAGCCCTCGCGACGTAATGGTGGAGGATCAGAAGAACTTCGCCAAGTTGAAGCGTGAAGTAATGGATCGCCTGGCCCGAAAAGCCGACATCGCGAAGCTCGCCAAGCACATCCGCTTCACCATGACGCCCGAAGGCATGCGGATCGACCTGGTCGACGACGCGGATTATTCGATGTTCGCGCTCGGCACGACCGCGCTCGATCAGCGCGCGTCCGAGCTGATCGGCACGGTCGCGACCGGCATCGCGGCGACCAGCAACCCGATCATGATCCGCGGTCACACCGACAGCCTGCCCTACGGCGACCCGCGTGCGATGAACAACTGGATGCTCTCGTCCGGCCGCGCCGAGGCGACGAGGCGCAGGCTGGCGCTCGCGGGCATCCCCGAATCGCGCTTCTACCGGATCGAGGGCGTCGCCGACCGCGAACCGATGATCACGAACGTGCCGGGCGACCCGCGCAACCGCCGCGTCGCGATCACATTGCTCTACCGCGCGGGATCGTTCGGCGCCTGAGGCGGCGAATCATTCCACCACAGGCTCTTGGTAAAGCCGCGCAGGTGCGGTACGTTGTGCGTATCCTGCGATAGATTTAGCACAAACCGGCTTTTTCGCGTCTGCACCTGCACAAAACGAGTCGCGGAGCCGTTCGCGATAGGTTATGCGAGGAGCAAGGCGCTTATTCGATCGCGCCCCGGAAGCCACGTTCGCCGTCCTGCACGTGGGTTTCGCAATGGATGCGACGGGCGGACCGGGAAGTTGAACAGGGTTATGGGTTACGACAAGGGCGGCCGCGGTGCACGCGGTGGGCGTGGACGCGACAAGCGCGACGATTTCGGCGGCGGTGATTTCGGTGGCGGCTTCGGCGGCGGCTTCGACAGCGACCGCGGCGGCTTCGGCGGCGGCGGCTTTGGTGGTGGCAGCGGCGGCTTCGGCGGTGGCAACCGTGGCGGCTTCGGCGGCGGTGGCTTCGGTGGCGGCGGCGGTGGCGGCGGTTACCGCGGCGGCGGTGGCGGCTTCGGCGGTGGCGGCGGCGGTGGCCGCGGCATGCCCCCGCAGGTCGTCGGCGAGGGCACCGGCGTGGTCAAGTTCTTCAACGCGCAGAAGGGTTTCGGCTTTGTCGTGCGCGACGACGGCGGCGAGGACGTGTTCGTGCACATCTCGGCGGTCGAGCAGGCGGGCCTCTCGGGTCTGGCCGAGGGTCAGCCGCTCGGCTTCACCCTGGTCGACCGCGGCGGCCGCATCTCGGCGACTGACCTCAAGATCGACGGCGAGCCGATGCCGGTGCAGGAGCGCGCACCGCGCGACGGCGGTTTCGGTGGCGCACCGGGCGGTCCGCGTGGCGGCCAGGGTGCCCCGCAGCGCTCGCTGACCGGCGAGAAGGCGACCGGCACGGTGAAGTTCTTCAACGCGATGAAGGGTTTCGGCTTCATCCAGCGCGACGACGGCCAGCCGGACGCGTTTGTCCACATCTCGGCCGTCGAGCGTGCGGGCATGCCGACGCTCAACGAGGGCGACCGCCTCAGCTTCGAGATCGAGGTCGATCGTCGCGGCAAGTACGCAGCGGTGAACCTCGCACCGAACAGCTGATCGACCGATCAGGTGATTGGGGCGGCCCGTTCGGCACGACGCCGGGCGGGCCGTTCTCGTTCAAGCGCATCCTCGCGAACGCTCCCGCATCGACGCGTTCGCACGAACAGGGCAAGGTGGCAGGCATGACGCTGCGTTGGTTGGTTCTTCCCACGGCCGCACTCGCTGGCGCCGGTGCCGCGCTCGCGCTGCGCGCGCCCGACGCTGCCCAGCCGCAACAGCCAGCCGCGACCGCTGCGCCCCCGGCCGGTGGTGCAGCCGCCGCGCCGGTCAGCGCGCGCCCGCCGCTGCTCACCCCGCGCGTCGTCGCCCGCTTCCCCCATGACGCGCAGGCCTTTACCGAAGGGCTCGTCTGGCACGACGGCGCTTTGTACGAGAGCGTCGGGCTCGAGGGGCGCTCCGACGTGCGCCGCGTCGATCTGGCCACCGGCAAAGTGACGACACGCGTCGCTATTCCGCCGGCGCAGTTCGGCGAGGGGCTGGCGGCCTACAAGGACCGGCTGGTCAGCCTGACCTGGCACGACGGGATCGCGCATCGCTGGTCGGCGCGCACGCTCAAGCCGCTCGGTACCGCGCGCTACACCGGCGAGGGCTGGGGGCTGACCAGCGACGGACGCGCGCTGATCCGCTCGGACGGGTCGGCGACGCTCACCTTCCACGATCCCGTCACCTTCGCCGAGCAGCGCCGGCTCGACGTGACCCTGAACGGTCGACCGATCACGCAGATCAACGAGCTCGAATGGGTCGACGGCGCGATCCTCGCCAACGTCTGGCACGCGCCGTTCCTGGTGCGGATCGATCCGGCGAACGGCCACGTCACCGCGATCGTCGACCTGCGCGCGATCGTCGCCGAGGTCGGTGCGACCAACCCGGAAGCGGTCGCCAACGGGATCGCCTGGGACGCGGGCAAGCGTCGCCTGTTCGTCACCGGCAAGCTGTGGCCGACCATGTTCGAGATCGCGCTGCCCGCGGCGTGATCGGGCGAGCGTAACGTCGAAGCGCTGAGCCGTCGAAGCGGAGGTGGGGCGCGCCGCGGCGGTCCTAACCCTGCGTGCTCACGTGCAGACCGCCGCCGAGATGGCGGCACCACCGTGAACATCCGCTGGCTCCTCGCGGGAGGCCTCACGCCCATGCGTGCAGCAAAAAAAGAGCCCGGTACGTCGCCGTACCGGGCCATAGGTGTTTGTCCGCAGGAGGAACATCGTGATGGGCGCGGGGGCCAGGATCAGGACCGGGCCCGCGCCCGAAAACCGTCAGTAATTGTAGGCGCGCTCACCGTGCTCGCCGAGGTCGAGACCCTCACGCTCGACATCGGGGGCGACGCGCAATCCGGTCAGCGCGCGCGCGGCGAGCATCGCGACCGCGGTGCCGACGCCGGTCCAGATGATGGTGGTGACCACCGCCTCGACCTGGACGATCAACTGGTGCGCCATGTCATAATCGGGCTTGCCCGGCCCGCCGAGTGAGGGGGCGTACACGATCGCGGTGCCGATCGCGCCGACGATCCCGCCGACGCCGTGGACCCCGAAGGCGTCGAGCGCATCGTCGTAGCCGAGCTTCGGCTTCACCACCGACACGGCGTAGAAGCAGATCACCGAGGCGACCGCGCCGAGCACGATCGCGCCGAACGGCCCCGAATTACCCGCCGCCGGGGTCACCGCGACAAGCCCCGCGACCACGCCCGAACAGAAGCCCAGCGCCGAGCCCTTGTGACCGTTCAACCGCTCGGCCAGCATCCAGAACAAGGCACCCGACGCGGTCGCGACAAAGGTGTTGATCATCGCCAGCCCGGCCGAGCCGTTCGCCTCCAGCGCGGAGCCGGCGTTGAACCCGAACCAGCCGACCCACAGAAGCCCGGTGCCGATGCCTGTCATCGTCAGCGAGTGCGGCACGATCCGCTCGGTCGGGTAACCGATCCGCTTGCCGAGGATCAGCGCGGCGACGAGCGAGGCGACACCGGCGTTGATGTGCACCACGGTGCCACCGGCGAAGTCGAGCGCGCCCATCTTGAAGAACAGCCCGCCCGATGCCCACACCATGTGCGCAATCGGAAAATAGACGATCGTCAGCCAGATCGCGGCGAAGACCATGACGGCGGAGAATTTGATCCGCTCGACCATCGAGCCCAGCACCAGCGCGACGGTGATGGCGGCAAAGGTCATCTGGAAGCAGACAAAGACATATTCGGGGATCGCCACGCCCTGCGTAAAGGTCGCCGCCGTGCTCTCCGAAGTGACGCCGGCGAGGAACGCCTTGCCCAGCCCGGAGACGAAATCGTTGCCGCCGTCACCGAAGGCGAGCGTGTAGCCCCACATCACCCAAATCAGCATGGCGAGACACGCGACCGCGCCGATCTGCGTCATCGTCGACAACATGTTCTTGGTACGCGTCAGCCCGCCGTAGAAGAGCGCAAGGCCGGGCAGGATCATCATCATGACCAGCAAAGTGCTGGTCAGCATCCACGCGGTATCGCCCTTGTTGACGGTCGCGGTCGCCGCTGCGGCGGGCGCCTGTAGTGCCGCGTCCTGCGCCCAGGCGGGCAGCGCGGCGACGAGCGCCAGCCCCGCGCCCGCGAGGCCGATGCCCCGCAATCCGGTACGTTCCATCGATCGCTTCATTCCCCAACCCCCGTCAGAGTGCGGTGTCGTCGGTTTCGCCGGTGCGGATGCGCACCGCCTGTCCGACCTCGAGCACGAAGATCTTGCCGTCACCGATCGCGCCGGTGTTGGCGGCGGCCTGCACCGCTTCCACGACACGGTCGGCCATCTGGCTCGCGCACACGACCTCGATCTTGATCTTGGGCACCATGTTGGTGCTGTATTCGGCGCCGCGGTAGATTTCGGTCTGCCCCTTCTGGCGACCGAACCCCTTCACTTCGGACACCGTCATGCCCGCCACGCCGATCGCGGTGAGCGCCTCGCGCACCTCGTCGAGCTTGAACGGTTTGATGATGGCAATGACCAGCTTCATCGCGCCCCCTTCCCTGTAGCGAGAAGAGGCATAGCAAACCGCGTGCCAACCAACCGCCAAGCGGACGCGGGCGATATATTGCTACTTCGCGGGCAGTGATCCGGTAATTAATGGGCAGTGAAAGCGCAGTTCTGCCTAATAATTAGGCAGGATCGACCAACCGCTTTGCGCGCAACAGATCGTCCTCATCCACCATCACGCGCGCGGGAATCAGCAGCCAGCTGCCGTCGGCGATCGATGCGCCGGTGTCGAACGCAACCGCGTCGATCCCTTCCGCTTCGAGCCGACCGACGATGATGTTGGCGAGATTGCGGTCGAAGCGACCGAGTTCGACCAGCGCCATTACGCGGGGACCGTCGGGTTGCGCACCGGCAACCCGTCGATGCTGGTAGTGCGCTGCGCATATTTGGCGAAGCGGGTCTGGTCGTCTTGCGTCGCGTGATATTTGTTGAGCGTCTCGCGCGAGCGCTCGAACGTCATGTGCGGCACGCCCCAGCCGCACGAGGTCTGCACCTGCTGCACCTCGACGACGAAGATCTGCCGCGTACCGGGCAGCAGCGTGAAATGCGCCGCGAGCGCAGCCCAATCGTCGTCCTGCGGCAGCACCGGCCGACCGCGGCCGTAGATGCGGAAGATCAGCGCGGGATTGTCGAAGGCGCAGAACATGATCGTAATGCGTCCGTCGGCGATCAGGTGCGCGTTGGTTTCGTTCCCCGATCCCGCGACGTCGAGATAGGCAACGGTGCGATCGTCCAGCACGCGGAAGCTGTCCATGCCCTTGGGGCTGAGGTTGATCCGCGTGCCCGCCGCCGCGGTGGCGACGAAGAATACCGGCTGTTTCACGACGAACGCGCGGTGTTCCGGGGTGAGCGCGGGAAAGAACTCCATGGCAAATGCCTCACGTTGACGCGCATCATCCATGCGCATAGCTTATCGGCATGAGACACGATCCGATCGCCTCGGGCAAGCGCAAGTCAGTCAATATGTCGATCGACACCGGCGTCGTCGCGGCAGCCCGCGAGGCCGGCGTAAACCTGTCGCAAGTCAGCGAAGCCGCGTTAAGGAATGCGGCCAAGGAAGCGCTTGATGCGAAGTGGCGGGAAGAGAATCGCGCCTGGATCGAAGCGCACCGCAAGTGGGTCGAGGAAAATGAACTGCCACTGGAAAAGTACAGGATGTTCTGAGTGGCGCGCTTCGACGTCTACCGCCTGAATGACGGCTCGATGGTCGTTGATTGCCAGGCGGACTTCCTGAGCGACATCGGCACCCGCTTCGTACTACCATTACTCCCGCGAGGAGAGGGGCCGGGACCGAACGCGCGCATCAATCCTGAATTTGACATCAACGGCGAGCGACTCGTGCTGGTCGCGCAACTCGCCGCGACGCTCCGCACCGCGGAGCTACGAGCGCGCGTCACCTCGCTCGCGGACGAGAGCTATCGGATCATCGGCGCGATCGACGTTCTGATCGGCACCGCTTAGGTCGCGGTGCCGCCCACCGTCAGCCCGCCGATCAACAGCGTCGGCTGACCCACGCCCGCGGGCACGCTCTGCCCGCCCTTGCCACACATGCCGATGCCTTCGTCGAGCGCGAAATCGTTGCCGACGCCTTCGACCTTGGTCAGCACGCTCGGTCCATCGCCGATCAGCGTTGCGCCCTTGATCGGCGCGCCGATGCGGCCGTTCTCGACCAGATACGCCTCGGTGCACGAGAAGACGAACTTGCCCGACACAATGTCGACCTGCCCGCCGCCGAAGGATTGCGCGAAGATGCCGCGCTTGACCCGCGACAGCAGCTCGGCGGGATCGTCCTTGCCCGCCTTCATGAACGTGTTGGTCATGCGCGGCATCGGCGCGTGCGCGAAGCTTTCGCGGCGGCCGTTACCGGTCGGCTCGACCCCCATCAGCCGCGCATTGAGGCGGTCCTGCATGTAACCTTTTAGGAATCCGTCCTCGATCAGGATCGTCTCCGAGGTCGGCGTGCCCTCGTCGTCGATCGACAGCGAGCCCCGGCGGTCGGCGATCGAGCCGTCGTCGACTACGGTGACGCCGCGCGCCGCGACCTGCTCGCCGATCCGGCCGGAAAAGGCGCTGGTGCCCTTGCGGTTGAAGTCGCCTTCCAGCCCGTGGCCGATCGCCTCGTGCAGCACGATGCCGGGCCAGCCCGGCCCGAGCAGCACCGTCATCTCGCCGGCGGGCGCGGCGACCGAGTCGAGGTTGACGAGAGCCTGGCGCAGCGCCTCGTCGACCGCGCGGTTCCACGCCGCCGGCTCGAACAATTGATCGTAGAGGTAGCGACCGCCCATCCCGAACGTGCCCGTCTCGCGCCGGCCGTTCTGCTCGACCACGATCGAGACGTTGAGGCGGACGAGCGGGCGCACGTCGGTCGCGACGAAGCCGTCGGCGCGGACGATCTCGACCACGCTCCACGTGCCCGACAGCCCGACCGACACCTGCGCAACGCGCGGATCGCGCGCGCGCGCCGCGGCGTCGATCGTCTGGCACAGGTTCACCTTGTCGGCGAAGGGCACGAGGTCGAGCGGATCGGCGTCGGTGTAGAGGTGGCGGTTGGTGCTGCGCGGCGGCTGCGCCTTCCCGCTCGCCGAAGGGTCGATCAGCGCCATCGTCTCCGCGGCGCGCTTGATCGCGGCCTCGCTGAGTTCATTGGCGTGCGCAAACGCGGTCATCTCGCCCGACACGGCGCGCAGGCCGAAGCCCGCGTTGGTGTCGTAGCTCGCGGTTTTCAGCCGCCCATCGTCGAAGCCGAACGCCTCGGCCTTGCGATATTGGAGGTACAACTCACCGTCGTCGGCCTTCGCCAGCGCGTCGGCGGTCAGCGCCTTTGCCGCGTCGGGGTCGAGCGAGTCGCGGTACAGGAACGAGCGGGGGTCGAGTGCGGTCATGCGTCCTAGATAGGACGGCGCAGCGCATTGGCAAAGCCGGCCCACGCACTCGAAACGTCGGCCGCTCAATGCACGTCGGGGTTAGACCCTTCGTGGATGTCGGGCAGCGTGCCCTGATCGACGCCGTCCGCCGGACCGCCGATCAGCACGAAGCGGCGGTCGCAATAGCCGCAGTCGACGTAGCCATGCTCGTCGATCTGAAGGTAGATGCGCGGGTGACCGAGCCCCGCACCGCCGGGAATGTCGCTGGCGCCATCGCAGGCGACGCGGGGTTGCGAGACACGGACGACTTCGAGCGGCGGATGCATGACCTGCGCGTTAGCAAGCACGCGCGCGACTCGCAATCATCGCCTAGCGCGCAGCCTGCGATCGGCGTACCGCGCCAGCCATGACCAGTGAAGCCGCGATCTCGATCCAGAACCTGTGCAAGACTTACGCTGCGCCCGGCCCGGGTGCGGCGGAAAAGCGCGCGCTCGACGGCGTCACCTTTGACGTGCCGCGCGGCAGCGTGTTCGGGCTGCTCGGCCCCAACGGCGCGGGCAAGTCGACGCTGATCAACATCCTGGCCGGCCTCGTGAACAAGACCAGCGGCACCGCCGCGATCTGGGGGTTCGACATCGACCAGCATCCGCGCAACGCCAAGGCGTCGATCGGGATCGTCAACCAGGAGATCCTGTTCGATCCCTTCTTCACGCCGATCGAGACGCTGGAAATCCAGGCGGGGCTCTACGGCGTGCCCAAGCGCGAACGCCGTTCGATGGAGCTGCTGCGCGCGGTGCACCTGGAGGACAAGGCGAAGGCCTATGCGCGCACGCTGTCGGGCGGCATGAAGCGGCGGTTGATGGTGGCGAAGGCGATGGTCCACCAGCCTCCCGTGCTCGTCCTCGACGAGCCGACCGCGGGCGTCGACATCGAGCTGCGCCAGCAACTCTGGACCTACGTGCGCAGCCTCAACGACGCCGGAGTAACGGTGGTGTTGACGACGCACTATCTCGAGGAAGCCGAGGAACTCTGCGACCGGATCGCGATCATCAACGGCGGCCGCGTCATCGCCAACGAGCCCACCGCCGAGCTGGTCGGCAAGGCGCAGGAGAAGGTGGTCGCGGTGACGGTCGACCGCGACGTCGCCGATCTCCCCGACGCGTCGTGCTTCGAGAAGATCGTGCTCAAGGGTACCCGCACGCTCGAGATCACTTATTCCAAGGACCGCGTAAACGCGGGCGAGGTGCTCGCCGCGGTGCAGCGGGACGGGCTCGGTATCGTCGACGTGACCACCAAGGAAGCCGACCTGGAGGACGTGTTCCTGAGCCTCACCCGCGCCGCCAACGCGGGCTAGGGCGCGGGGGCGGTCTCGATCAGCCGAGCCGCACCCAACCTTCCCCCGCGTCGCGCCGCTCGGCGGGGTCGATGCAGGCCGCTAGGATTTCCGCCGACTCGACCAGCCGCGGGCCCGGGCGGTTGAAGAAATGGTGCCCGTCGGCGACGAACACGCGGTTGTCGCGCACCGCCTTCAGGTCGCGCCAGCGCGGATGGTTCACGACCGGCCCCAGCTCACGCATCGTTTGCGGAATCTGGTAACCGCACGGCATCATCACGATCACGTCGGGATCGGCCTCGGCCAGCGCGTCCCATTCCAGCCACGGCGAATGCTGCCCGGCGGCGGCGAACAGCGGCTCGCCGCCCGCGATCCTGACCAGCTCGGGCACCCAGTTTCCCGCCGCCATCAGCGGCTCGGTCCACTCGATCGAGGCGACGGTCGGCCGCTCGCCGGAGGCCGCGACGCGTGCCTCGAGCGCCGCCATCCGCTCCTTGAGTGCCGCGACCGCCGCCGCGGCCTCTGCCTCGCGCCCGGTCGCCTGCCCGACGCGCGCGAAATCGCCCCACACGTCCGACAGGTCGTCGGGGGCGAGCGACACCAGCACCGGCTGCGTACCCGTCCATTGGTCGAGCGCGTCGACCAGGTCGGCGGGCGTCACCGCGCAGACCGCGCACTGCGACTGCGTCAGGATCACGTCGGGGCGGATGGCGCGTAGCCGCTCGGTATCGACCGCGTAGACCGACAGGCCCTGGCGCACGATCTCCTGCACGCGCACGTCGATCTCCAGCGACGTCAGCCCCTTCTCCAGCTTGGTCGAGGTCAGCACCGGCAGGTCGCCGACGAAGCGCGGAAAGTCGCACTCGTGGCTGCGCCCGAGCAACTGTTCGCCTAAGCCCACCGCCACCGCGATCTCGGTCGCGCTCGGCAGCAGCGAGACGACGCGCAAGGGAGCGCTCATGCGGCGCGCGGCGCGGCCGCGTACCAGCGCGGCGCCGCGCGCATCAGGACCACGTGGAGCGCGGCCAGCACGCCGCACCACAGTGCATCGTTGGCGAACAGGCGCAGGATGATCGCGGGGGTGAAGGTGCCCGTCCCGCCGACCGCGAGCGCAAACGCGTAGAGCAGCGCTTCGTCGAGCACGAACGCCGCCGCGAACACCGCCAGCGCGCGTGGCAGTGTGACGTCGCCCGCGAAGGCGGCGCGCGCGAACAGTCCCGCTGCGACGCTCGCCACTCCCAGCGCCACGCCCCAGGCGAGCGCGTAGCCGTCGAGCGGATAGCCGAGCAGGCCGAAGCCGAGGATCTGGTTCACACCCCACGCGCCGAGGATCGTCACCAGCATCGCGGGCGTCCGCATCGTCGCCGCCGCGATCACCGCCAATCCGACGAACGGCATCATGCACGCGGTCGCGAGCGTGCCGAGGATCGTCGCCGCGGCGAGCGTCAGCGGCCAGGCGATGTCGCGTGTGGCGACGTTCGAGGCGGACATGCGTTTCTCCCGTTTCACGCTCGCCGACTAGCCGCTGGTGCGCGGATTGCCCAGCCTGACTGCATCTTCTCCCCTCCCGGGTGAGGGAGGAGAGTTGACGAGCGGATCGGCTGAACGACCACGCCGGGACTGTCCTACGTCAATCACTTGGTGCACAGACCTGCGCCATGCATCCGCTCGCCTCCTCGATCGTGTTCACCCCGCCGACGCGCGCACGCACGCACGCGCGTAGGTGCGACCTTTGTGACCTTTCGCGCGTCGGAGCCGGCGCGTGAGCGTGGCGGGCAGCGACGTGCTGATCGTCGGTTCCGGCGCGGCGGGCCTCACCGCGGCGCTCAACCTCGCCGATCGCTTCCGCGTCACCGTGCTCGCAAAAGGCGCGCTCAACGAAGGCTCGACCGCCTGGGCGCAGGGCGGGATCGCTGCGGTGCTCGAACCCGGCGACACCTTCGCCAACCATGTCGAGGACACGATGGTCGCGGGCGCGGGGTTGAACGACCGCGACGTGGTCGAGTTCGTTGTCGGCGAGGCGCCGGAGGCGATCGCGCGGCTGCGCGCACTGGGCGTGCCGTTCGCCGAGGAAGCGGGCGCGCTCCACCTGACGCGCGAGGGCGGCCACTCGCACCGCCGCATCGTCCACGTCGCGGATGCGACCGGCTGGGCGGTGCAGGAAGCGCTGCAGCGCGCGGCGGAGGCGCACCCGAATATCACGCTCTTGCCCGACCGCTGCGCGGTCGACCTCGCCACCAGCCGGCACGAGGAGCGTTACTCGGGCGCGGGCAACGTTTGGGGCGTCTACGCGCTCGACCGCGCGTCGGGGACGGTCGAGCTCCACACCGCGCGCGCGACGATCCTGGCGACCGGCGGGGCGGGGCGCACCTATCTGTTCTCCACCGCGCCCAGGGGCGCGACCGGCGACGGCATCGCGATGGCGTGGCGCGCGGGTTGCCGCATCTCCAACATGGAGATGATGCAGTTCCACCCGACCTGCCTCTACAATCTGGAGGTCAAGAACTTCCTGATCACCGAGGCGGTGCGCGGCGAGGGCGGGCGGCTGATCAACCCGGCGACGGGCAAGCGTTTCATGGCCTATTACGATCCCGAGCGGATGGAGCTTGCGCCACGCGACGTGGTGGCGCGCGCGATCGACGCGGAGATCAAGCGCTACGGCCTCGACTGTGTCCACCTCGACATCAGCCACCAGCCGGCGGATTTCGTGCGCGAGCATTTCCCCAACATACAGGAGAAGTTGCTGGGGCTAGGCATCGACATGACGGTGCAGCCGATCCCGGTCGTGCCGGCGCAGCATTACACCTGCGGCGGGATCGTGGTCGACCGCGACGGTCGCACCGATTTGCCCGGGCTGTACGCGGCGGGCGAATGTACCGAGAGCGGGCTGCACGGCGCCAACCGCCTCGCCTCCAACTCGCTGCTCGAATGTTTCGTCTACGGCGAGGCGGCGGCGCGCCACATCGCGGCATGCTGGGACACGCTGCCTGCTGTGCCCGCGATCCGGCCATGGGACGAGAGCCGCGTCACCGATTCGGACGAGGAGGTGGTGATCAAGCAGAACTGGACCGAGATCCGCCGCTTCATGTGGAATTACGTCGGCATCGTGCGCACCACCAAGCGGCTGCAGCGCGCCAAGCGGCGCATCGACCTGCTCACGCAAGAAGTCGAGGAGCATTACGGCCATTTCCGCGTGACGCCTGACCTGATCGAGCTGCGCAACCTGATCCAGACCGCCGACCTGATCGTCCGCTCCGCGCTTCACCGCCACGAAAGTCGCGGGTTGCATTTCACGCTCGACTATCCCGACACGCTCCCGCAAGCGGTCGATACCGTGCTGGTGCCGTGAAAAGCGAGCCGCGTCAGGTGCTTGTCGCTGCCGCCGGCTTGCGTGCACGGTCGGACGTCACAACATCTCGTCTTGCGGATCGGGTGAATGGTCGCAATCGTGCGGGCGGGCCATTGCCGAGCGGGTTCTGCTCGGGGCAACGATCGCGGAGCGGGCGAGGTTTGGTCAAGAATGCGTAACGGTGGGGTTTTCGGGGCGGCGGCGCTGTCGCTGATGGCGGCGTGCAGCGGCGGGGTGGTGCCGAACCCCGGCGGCCGCGCGCCGCTCGCGGCCGAGACGCAGGCATATGCCGCGCCGATCGTCAGCTTGTCCGTTCCTGCGACGCGTCCGCTGCCGGTGACGAACGCCGCGCCCGCCCGCCTGCGTGCCGAGGTCGACCGGTTGATCGGCGAGTTCCCCGGCAAGGCGGGTGCCGCGATCCGCGCGGTCGACGACGGCTGGACGGTGCAGCGCGGCGGCGCGCTAAGCCTGCCGCAGCAGAGCGTCAGCAAGCTGTGGGTCGCGCTCACCGTGCTGTCGCAGCGTGACGAGGGCAAGCTCAGGCTCGACGATCCGGTGCTCGTCACCGCACAGGACCTGACCTTGTTCCACCAGCCGATCGCCAGTCTGGTGCGCGGCGAAGGGTATCGTACCACCGTCATGGGGCTGCTGACGCGCGCGCTGACGCAGAGCGACAACACCGCCAACGACCGGCTGCTCACGCTGGTCGGGGGACCGAGCGCGGTGCGCGCGTTCATCGCGCAGCATCAACTGGGCGCGATCCGCTTCGGCCCGGGCGAACGGCTGCTACAGAGCGGTACCGCCGGGCTCACCTGGAACCAGTCGATGGCGATGGGCCGCGGGTTCGAGGCGGCGCGCGCGCGACTGTCGCCCGAGGTGCGCGCCGCGGCGATGCAGCGCTACATCGACAATCCGCCCGATGGCGCGGCCCCGCTCGCGATCGCCGACGCGCTCGCGCGGCTGGCGCGCGGCGAGTTGCTGAGCGAAACCTCGACCCGCGTCATGCTCGACACGATGGGCGCGTCGGTGACGGGCCGCGCGCGTCTGCGTGCCGCGCTGCCTGCGGGATGGAAGATCGCGCACAAGACCGGCACGGGACAGGAACTCGCCGGGCGCAATGCCGGGTTCAACGACGTCGGCCTGCTGACCGCACCCGACGGCAAGCGCTACGCGGTCGCGGTGATGATCGGTGACACGCGCACGCCGATGCGCGTACGCCAGCAGTTGATCCAGAACGTCTGCGCTGCGCTCACCGGTGGCCGGGTCGCCGGGGCGGTCAGCGAAGACGCGAGCGACGGCTGATCCCCTTCCCGTCATCCCGGACCTGATCCGGGGTGGCGGCTGTGAGTTGGGCGAACCGCCGGCCCGCGTTGCCGATCCGCCACGCCGTGGCACCATCGCGCCGCACCTGTTTCGCTGCCACGCGAAACCGCCTAAGTGCCGTCCATGCCGCATCTCTACCTCGTCGACGGTTCGGGCTACATCTTCCGCGCCTATCACCGCCTGCCGCCGCTCACCAACAAGCATGGCGAGCCGGCCGGCGCGGTCTACGGTTATGCCTCGATGCTGTGGCGGCTGGCGGACGACCTGCACAAGGCCGACGGCCCGACGCACATGGCGGTCATTCTCGACAAATCGTCGGTCACGTTCCGCAACGAGATGTACGACGGTTACAAGGCACACCGCCCGCCGCCGCCCGAGGATCTGGTGCCGCAATTTCCCATGATCCGCGACGCGACCCGCGCCTTCTCGCTGCCGTGCATCGAGGAACAGGGGTGGGAGGCCGACGACCTGATCGCCAGCTACGCCAAGGCGGCGTTGGCGCAAGGGTGGCAGGTGACGATCGTCTCCTCCGACAAGGATCTGATGCAATTGGTCGAGGACGGCAGCCTCGACATGCTCGACACGATGGCCAACCGCCGGCTGGGCGAGGCGGATGTCGAGGCGAAGTTCGGCGTGCCGCCCAAGAAGGTCGGCGAGGTGCTGGCGCTGATGGGCGATTCGGTCGACAACGTGCCCGGCGTCCCCGGCGTCGGCCCCAAGACCGCGGCCAAGCTGATCCAGGAGTTCGGCGACGTCGAGGGCGTGCTGGCGGCGGCGCCCGAGATGAAGAAGAGCAAGTTGAAGGACAATCTGCTCGAACACGCCGACAATGCGCGGCTGTCGAGGCGGCTGGTCGAGCTCGCCTGCGACGTGCCGCTGCCCGAGCCGCTGGAGGATCTGGCGCTCAAGGGCATCCCCGAGGCGCCCTTGCGCGCCTTCCTCGAACATCACGGCTTCAAGTCGCTGCTGTCGCGGCTCGGGCAGGTCGCCGATGCACCGACGCCGGAGGCGAAGGTGCCCGGCGTCCAGTTCGACGACGAACCCGCGTGCAACCACGACGGCTACGAGACGGTCGTCGACGAGGTGAAGCTCGGCGAATGGATCGCCGCCGCGCATCATCAGGGCTGGGTCGCGCTCGATACCGAGACGACGGGCAAGGACCCGATGGCCGCGACGCTGGTCGGCATCTCGATCGCGCTCGCCCCCAACCGCGCCTGCTATGTTCCGATAGGACACGGCGGCAGCGACATGTTCGCCGAGCGCCCGGCACAGCTCGACGCCGCGCTGGTGCTGGGCAAGCTCAAGCCACTCCTGGAAGACGCGGGCGTCCTCAAGGTCGGGCACAATTTCAAGTACGACCTGATCGTGCTCGACCGCGCCTACGCCGCCGCCGGGCTGGGTGCGGTGACGATCGCGCCCATCGACGACACGATCGTGATGAGCTTCGATCTCGATGCGGGACTGCACGGTCACGGCATGGACGAGCTCGCCGCGACGCACCTCCAGCATTCATGCATCGCCTACAAGGACGTGGTCGGGACGGGCAAGAAGGCGCTCGGCTTCCACGAGGTCGATCTGAAAGCCGCGACCCGCTACGCCGCGGAGGACGCCGACGTGACGCTCCGGCTGTGGCGGCGATTCAAGCCGCGTCTGCCCGCGGAGAGCGCCACCCGCGTCTACGAGATGGTCGACCGCCCGCTCGTCCCCGTCATCGCGCGCATGGAGCAGCGCGGCATCACCGTCGACCGCGAGCGGCTGGCGGCGCTCTCGGCCGACTTCACGACGCAGATCGCCGGACTGGAAACGGTGATCCACGACCTGGCGGGCGGCGCGTTTACGATTGGCAGCCCCAAGCAACTGGGCGACGTGCTGTTCGAGCGGCTGGGCCTGAAAGGCGGGCGCAAGGGCAAGAGCGGGGTTTATTCGACCGACGTCAACGAACTCGAACGCCTCGCCGCGGACAAGGAGTCGGCGGGCGCGGAGATCGCGCGCCGCGTGCTCGACTGGCGCGGGCTCACCAAGCTCAAGAACACCTACACCGACACGTTGCAGGAACAGATCAACGCCGACACGGGCCGCGTCCACACCAGCTACTCGCTGACCGGCGCGCAGACGGGACGGCTGTCGTCGTCCGACCCGAATTTGCAGAACATCCCGATTCGGCAGGAGGTCGGCCGCCAGATCCGCGACGCGTTCGTAGCAAAGCCCGGGCACGTCATCCTCGCCGCCGATTACTCGCAGATCGAGCTGCGTTTGGCCGCGCACATGGCCGACGTGCCTGCCTTGAAGCAGGCGTTCGCGAACGGCGACGACATCCACAGCCTGACCGCGCAGGAGCTGTTCGGCGAGGTGACGCGCGACAACCGCGCGCGCGCCAAGACGATCAACTTCGCGATCCTTTACGGCATCAGCCGCTGGGGGCTCGCCGGCCGGCTCGACATCTCGGCGGACGAGGCGCAAGCGATGATCGACCGCTATTTTGATCGCTTCCCCGGCATCAACCGCTACATCGCGGAAACGCTGACGGGCGTGCGCGAGCACGGCTTCACGACCACGCTGTTCGGGCGCAAGACGCACTTCCCGCGCATCCGCAGCAAGGTGCAGAACGAGCGCCAGGGCGCCGAGCGCGCCGCGATCAACGCGCCGATCCAGGGAACCAGCGCCGACATCATCAAGCGCGCGATGGTGCGGATGGAACCCGCACTCGCCGCCGCGGGCCTCGCGAATACGTACATGCTGCTCCAGGTCCACGACGAACTGGTGTTCGAGGTGGCCGAGGGCGAGGTCGAGGCGGCACGCGGCGTGATCGAGCACGTCATGGCGACCGCCGCCGAGCCCGCGGTCACGCTCGACGTGCCACTCGGCGTCGAGATCGGCACGGGGGCGAGCTGGGGAGCGGCGCATTGAGGGGGCGCTTGAATGTATCGTGAGCAGATGCAGCTTTGGGTGCGTGAGTCACTCGGTGAGCTAGGCGGAGAGGCCAAGATCATCGACGTAGCTAAGCATATCTGGTTGCGCCATGAAGACGACCTGCGGCAGGCAGGTGATGCTTTCTATACATGGCAATACGACATGCGCTGGGCGGCGGATCAGCTTCGCCGCACCGGGAAGCTTGCCTTACGCAAGGAAGGATCGCGCAGCATCTGGAGCCTTAAGGCTTAGATGGACGACAGCCGTGACATCGCCGCGCTCGCCAAGGGTGGGCGCACCAACGTGGCGGGGTTCGTGCTGCGGCTGGGTGCGCGCATCCCGTTCCTGTTCATCGCCGGGCATCTGTACGGCGCGGCGCTGGTCGGGCGGTTTGCGATCGCGGTGGTGGTGGTCGAACTCGCCGCGCTGATCGCGACTTTGGGGTTGAAGCGCGGGCTGGCGCAGGCGCTCAGTTCCACCGATCGGCCCCACAATGCCGTCGTCGCCGACGCGCTGAGCGTCGCGTTGATCGTATCGCTGTGCGCGAGCGCCTTGCTGTGCGCGTTTCCGCAGTTGATGTACCCCAATAGCTGGATCACCGGGCTCGACCGTTTCTTTCCGCTGATCATCCTCGCGCCCGCCTTGTCCGACGTGAGTCTGGCGGCACTCGCCTATCGCCACGACGTGAAGGCGAGCGTCACCGCGCGCGCGGTGGTGGAGCCGTGGACGCTGTCGGGCGCGGCTTACGCTTTCTCCTTCTTCACGCTGCGCGACGGGCTGATCCTGTCCTACGTCGCTTCGATGGTCGCGGCGCTGATCGCGAGCGTGGTGCCGCTGGTGCGCAGCTACGGGCTGCCGACCGGCTGGTCGCCGCAGTTGCGCGGGTTGTTCCAGCTGGCGCGCGCCAATGCGCCGCTCGCGGGCGCCGATGCGCTCGAATGGGGCAGCCGCAACGTCGACCGCATCGTGCTCGGCCTGCTGTTCGCGCCGGGCGTGGTCGGCATCTATTACATGGCGCAGCAGATCGCGAGCCTGCCGCAGAAGTTGAAGACCAGCTTCGACCCGATCCTGGGACCCGTGGTGACGCAGAGCCTGGCGCGGCGCGATTTCGGCGCGATCGCGCGGCAGGTGCGGCAGGTCGCCTTCTGGATCATCGCCGCGCAATTATGCCTGGCACTAATGGCGTCGATCCCGCGCAAGGCGGTGATGGCCTCGGTCGGCGCGCAATTCGAGAGCGGGGCCGCGGCGATGGTGTTCCTGTTGTTCGCCGAGGTGTTCGCCTCGACCGGCGCGGTGAGTGAGTCCGCGCTCGTCTACATGGCGCGGCACCGCAACCTCGTCATCTCGGCGACGATGCTCGGCGTGCAGGTCGCGCTGTCGCTCGCGTTCGTGCTGGGGATGCGGGCGGCGGGGTTCGGGCTGACCGAACAGGCCGCGGGCGCGCCGGTCGCGCTGATGGTGACGCTGCTGCTGACCTCGGTGATCAAGGCGCGCGTGCTGCGCGGGATGCTGGGCCGTTCGGTGTCGCCGCTGCGTTGGCCGCTCGCCTGGGCAGCGGTGGCGGCGGGGCTGGTAGGCGCCGCGTTCACGCTGCTGCCGCCCGGGTATCGTGCGGTCCAGCTCGCGATCGGCATCCCCGCGACCGCGGCGGTCTATCTGTGGATGATCTGGCGCTACGCCTTCGGGCCCGAGGACCGGGCGCTGTTCACCAAGATGCCCAAGGCGGAGGAAGCGACGCTGCCCAAGGAGGGCGGCGTCACGATCTGACCTCGGCCCCGACGCGAAAGAAGCGGGACCCCGGATCGAGTCCAGGGTGACGAAGGCGAGAGGGGGACGCGCACCCGCTCCCGTCATCCACCTCTCGATCAGTGGCGGAAGTGGCGCATTCCGGTGAACACCATCGCGAGCCCTGCTTCGTCCGCCGCCGCGATCACCTCATCGTCGCGGATCGAGCCGCCGGGTTGGATCACCGCGGTCGCACCCGCCTCGACCGCCGCCAGCAATCCGTCGGCGAACGGGAAGAACGCGTCGGACGCGACCGCCGAGCCGATCGTGCGCGGGCTCGCCCAGCCCGCCTTGTCGGCAGCGTCCTTCGCCTTCCACGCCGCGATGCGCGCCGATTCAAGCCGGTTCATCTGTCCCGCACCGACGCCCGCGGTCGCGCCGTCCTTGGCGTAGACGATCGCATTCGACTTGATGTGCTTGGCGATCGTCCAGGCGAAGCGGCAGTCGGCGAGCTCCTGCGCGGTAGGCTGGCGCCTGGTCACGACCTTGAGCATGTCGTCGGTGAGGACACCGTTGTCGCGGCCCTGCACCAGCCAGCCGCCCGCGATCGACTTGGCGAACAGCCCACCGCGCGCTGCATCGGGCAGCTCGCCGGTCAGCAGCAGTCGCAAATTCTTCTTGGCGGCGAACAGCGCGATCGCCTCCTCGTCGGCGGCGGGCGCGACCACCACTTCGGTGAAGATGCCGGTGATCGCCTTCGCGGTCGCCGCGTCGAGCCGGCGGTTGAGCGCGATGATGCCCCCGAACGCCGACACCGTGTCGCACGCGAACGCTTGCGCATAGGCCTCCTCCAGCGTTGCCGCGGTCGCGACGCCGCACGGATTGGCGTGCTTGACGATCACGCAGGTAGGCGCCGCGTCGCGGAACTCGGCCACCAGCTCGAGCGCCGCGTCGGCGTCGTTGTAATTGTTGTAGGAGAGCGCCTTGCCCTGCACCTGCCGCGCCTGGCCGATGCCGCACACGCCGTCGTTCGCAGCGTAGAAGGCCGCGGCTTGATGCGGGTTCTCGCCGTAGCGCAACGGGTCGCCCGCGCGGCGTAGCGTCAACGGCAGCACGTCGGGGAACGCCGCGCCCTGATCGACCTGCCCGAACCAGCGCGCAATCGCGCCGTCGTAGGCCGCGGTCAGCGCAAAAGCCTTCGCCGCCAATCGCTTGCGATCGTCGAGCGTCGTCTCGCCCGCGGCCACCAGCGCGTAATCCGCCGGGTCGGTCACGATCGCGACATAGGCGTGGTTCTTCGCCGCCGATCGCACCATGCTTGGCCCGCCGATGTCGATGTTCTCGACCACTTCGTCGCGCTCGGCCCCCTTCGCGACCGTCGCCTCGAACGGGTAGAGGTTGACCACCACCAGGTCGATCGCGCCGATGCCGTGTTCCTGCATCGAAGCCGCGTGGCCCGCGTCGTCGCGCACCGCGAGCAAGCCGCCGTGGACCATCGGGTGGAGCGTCTTGACACGCCCGTCCATCATCTCGGGAAAGCCGGTCAGCTCGGAGATGTCGCGCACGTCAAGCCCGGCGTCGCGCAGCGCCTTGGCGGTGCCGCCGGTCGAGACGAGCTCGACGCCCTTTCCGGCGAGCGCGCGGGCGAGATCGACCACCCCCGTCTTGTCGGACACGGAGAGAAGCGCGCGCTTGATCGTGATGCTGGTCATAGCCTTACCTATATTTTCGGGCGCCTTGGCCGTTCAGCGCGCGCGCTTCAAGACCCAGCTTATCGTCGCCCCGCCCGGCGCGGCGCTGCTGCCGACCACGATCTGATGCGTCGGCACGATTGCGCCCGCGGCGTCGATCCATACGCTGTCCTCGATCCGCACGGTGCCGCCGGCCGCGCGGAAATGCCACAGCGCGCCTTGCGGGGTCGACAGCGTCGCCCCCTGCGCGTCGGGGCTGGCGGCGACCGCGACACCCGCGCCCAAGTGGAACCGCGCGGCGAACGGCACCGCGCTTCGGCCTTGTCGCTTGCCCGCGGGCAATAGCGCATCCTCGCCGCGCAGCTCGAGCCCGTCGCCGGTCATCGTCAGCGTGCGGTGGTGGCGAAAGCCGAAACGGCGCGCGTAGCCGTCGTGCCGCGCCTCGATCCGGCTGCCCGCGTCCGATTCCTGCCGCGACAGATCGACTTCGCTCACCCCGCGGCCGAGCGATCCGTCGGGCAACAACGCGGTCGAGTTGGTGTCGGCGAGCACCAAGGTCGAGTGCGCCGCGGTGGAGCGCAGCCCCGCTGCCAGTGCCGCGTCCGCGACCGCCAGCGCACCGCCGCAATTGACGATCACGCGTTCCTCGCCGTCCGACAGCTCGAAGGCGAGCGTCGACGCGCACGCGCCCGCGGCGCTGGGGCTGGTCGGCGGGGGTGCGGCGTCCATCACCAGCACGCTGCGCGCGGCCGCGATCCGCTGATAACCGCGGTCACTCGCCTGACGCAGGGGGCGACGCACGACGCGGCTGGCGGCCAACACCGCCTGCACCTCGTCCGCGGCGATTGGCCCCGCCCCCTGCCAGCTCGACAGCCCGGCATCGCCCATCATCGTGCCGAGCAGCGCCGACACGCTGCGCCCCAGCACCTGCGACACCGCGTCGGGCAGGTCGAGCCGGCGTGCGTCATAGGCGGCGCGCAAGGCGGCGAGCAGCTCGATTGCGTCCAACTGGTCGCGCGGGGACCGGCTGGCGATCCCGCCGTCGCCGCCGATCGACACCGCCAGCGCGCGCTCCAGCCCGGCCTCACCGATGGCGCGGCGCGGGTCGCCGCCGGGGATCAGCAATCCTGCGACCACCACGCCGCACCAGGCGGCGATCCGGCGCACCCCTGCGGGCGTCTTGTCGGCGGTGCGATCGAGGTGGCGCGCGCCGCGCGCGATCGCGCTCAACACGCTGCTGCGATAGATCAGGTCGGTCGAGGACAAGAGCAGCGGCGCGTGCGCGGTCCACATCAGCATCCGCCGGCCCCACAGATCGGGGCGCCAGCCACGCTCGGTCACGCGCTCGCCGTGCACCGCGAGCCAGCGCTGCGTCAGGATCTCCGCGGTGCGCGTCGCCGCGGCGCGGTCGGGCGCCGCCCACAGGTCGCGCAGCCAGGCGAAGCTCTGCGCGTGGTCGTCGAAGGAGGTGCTGCCGATCGAGGAAGCGAAGGTCACCTCGTCGAGCGCGCGAAACTCGTTGCCCCAGGCAAGCCAGCCCGCGGTCAGCGCCTCGCCGCGCTCGGGGTCGCCGGCCAGTGGATCGGCCGGCACCGCGAGGAGCTTGCGTGGGTAGCGGCCCTTCAACCGCATGTCGTGGATCGGCGTGCGCCATGTCAGCCGGTCGAAATAATCGACGAGGCGCTGGCCGAGCGACGCGCTGCCGTCGCTGGCGGCGCGCACCATGCGGTGGCCGGCGTCGATCGTGTCGCGCGCCTGACGATCGCCAAGCCCGCCGCCGGGCTCGTCGGCGCGCATGTCGCTCATTCGCCGCGGATCGCCCGGATGTTGGCGGCATAGGCCTCGGGTCCGCCGCGGAAGGTGGCGGTGCCCGCGACCAGCGCGTCCGCTCCCGCGTCGATCGCGCGGCGCGCAGTGTCGGGGTCGATCCCGCCGTCGACTTCCAGGTCGATGTCGCGGCCGCTCGCGTCGATCATCTTGCGGATCGCGGCGATCTTTTTCAGCTGACTATCGATGAAATGCTGCCCGCCGAAACCGGGATTGACGCTCATCACCAGGACCAGGTCGACCATGTCGAGCAGGTAATCGAGCATCTTGGCGGGCGTGCCCGGACACAGGACGACGCCCGCGCGCTTGCCGAGCGACTTGATATGCTGGAGCGAGCGGTGGATGTGCGGCCCCGCCTCCGGGTGGACGGTGATCGTATCCGCGCCGGCTTCCGCGAACGCGTCGAGGTACGCGTCCACGGGTGAGATCATCAGGTGGACGTCGAACGGTTTCGCGGTGTGCGGGCGGATCGCCTTCACCACCGCCGGCCCCATCGAAATGTTGGGGACGAAATGCCCGTCCATGACGTCGATGTGGATCCAGTCCGCGCCGGCGGCGTCGATCGCGCGCACCTCCTCGCCGAGCTTGGCGAAATCGGCGGACAGGATCGAGGGCGCGATGCGGACGGGTTTCTGCATGGTGCCCGCACCTAGCGTGCCCGGCCCTTCACCGCCAGCGTGCGCTATCCGCCAGCACGACGCAGCCGGGCGACGAAGAAGCCGTCGCACCCGCCTGCGTCCGCGAGCATCGTCGGCAGCGTGCGGACGTAGCCGCGTTCGTGTGGGGTAATCCCCTGCGGCAGTTCGTCGCGATGCGCCGGATCGATCGCGTAATCGCTGCGTGCCTCAAGGAAGCGGTCGAGCTGCGCCTCGCCTTCCTCGGGCTCGAGCGAACAGGTGGCGTAGACGAGCGTGCCGCCCGGCACGACCCAGTCGGCGGCACGATCGAGCACGCGCGCCTGCAATGCCGCGGCCTCCGCGATCACCGCGTCGTGCGCGCGGTAGAGCACGTCGGGGTGGCGGCGGAAGATGCCCGTCGCGCTGCACGGCGCATCGATCAGCACCGCCTGCGCAGGCGCGGACGGCGCCCAGTCGAGCACGTCGGCGATCGTCACGTCGAAGGCGAGCCCGGTGCGCGCGCGGTTCTGCCCCAGCCGCTCGGCGCGCGTCTGCGACACGTCGACCGCTTCGACCTGCCAGCCCGCGGCGGCGAGTTGCAGCGTCTTGCCGCCGGGTGCTGCGCACAGGTCGAGCGCCTTGCCCGTCCCCCGTCCGATCAACCGCGCTGGGATCGTCGCGGCGATGTCCTGCACCCACCAGCCACCGGCGTCGTAGCCGGCGAGGCCGGGCACGTCGCCGCCCTCGACCCGGACGTGACCGGGTGCGAGCGCCATACCGTCCGGGTGCACCACGTCTTCGGCGCGCAGCGTCAGGTCGAGCGGCGGCGGCACCGCGATCGCGTGCGCTGCCGCGGCCACCACCGCGTCACCCCAATGCGCTTGCCAGCGCGCCGCGACGTGCGCGGGCAGCGTTGGCTGCTCGGGAAGCGCTGCGTTCTGGCGCATCAGCGTGCCGAACACGCCGTGTACCAGCCGCTTCGGCCCGCCGTCGATCAGCGGCAGCACGGTCGCGATCGCGGCGTGCGGCGGCGTGCCGAGCGACAGCGCCTGGACGAGCGCGATACGCAGCACGAAGCGCGCCTTGGCATCGTCGGGCAGCCGCTGCCGCGTGGCGCTATCGATCAGCGCGTCGAGATCGGGCAGCCGCCGCAGCGTTTCCGCGGCGATCGCGTGGGCGAGGCCGCGGTCGGGCCCGCCGTGGAGCGCGCGTGTCGCGAGCGGCAGCGCGGCGTCGAGCGCCTCGCCGCGCCGGAGCACCGCGTCGAGCAGGCGAAGCGCCGCACGCCTGGGCGCGGTACCCAGCGGCTCGCCCGCGCGCGTCATGTCGCGCGCCATCAGCGGTGCGCTGCGCGGAAGTGGGTGATCGTCTTGAAGCGGTTCATGCCGGCCCATATGTCGCGGGCGCTCAACGCGTACAATCCGAAAGGCCGGTTCATGGGAAAGCGCCCCGACAACGTGAAGCCGCCCGAATATCTGACGCCGAACACGCCCGTCCACGCGCCCGAGCCGATGCAGCGTCCGGCCGAGGACCCGCTGGGACGTGACCCCGTCCGTTACGGCGATTGGGAGAAGAAGGGCATCGCGATCGATTTCTAGGCGTCGGTGCGGCTAGGGCGCGCAAGTGGGCGGCGCCACTGGGCAGCGCGGCAAAGTCGTTACGCATCTGGAACGCGGTAGAGCGAGCGTCTAAGGCGGCAGGCATTCGGCAACCGGGCGCGCATCGGTGCGTTCGCGCTTCAACCCGACAAGAGGCTTCCCGATGACTGACACCGCTACCGCCGCGACCGCCGGCACCGATCTGCACGAGGACGGCACGCCGGAACGGCTGCAGATCGACACGATCCGCACCCTGTCGATGGACGCGGTGCAGAAGGCGAACTCGGGCCACCCCGGCACGCCGATGGCGCTGGCACCGGTCGGCTGGACGGTGTGGAGCAATTACCTGCGCTACGATCCGGGCGCGCCGCAATGGCCCAACCGCGACCGCTTCGTGCTGTCGGTCGGCCACGCCTCGATGCTGCTCTACGCGCTGCTGCATCTCGCCGGCGTCGAAGAGGTCGATGGTTCGGGCAAGAAGACGGGCAATCCCGCGATCAGCCTCGACGACATCAAGCAGTTCCGCCAGCTGTCGTCGAAGACGCCCGGCCACCCCGAATATCGCCACACCACCGGCGTCGAGACGACAACCGGGCCGCTCGGGCAAGGGTGCGGCAACTCGGTCGGCATGGCGATCGCCGAGCGTTGGCTCGCCGCGCGGTACAACAAGCCCGGTTTCACGCTGTTCGACCATGACGTGTACGTCGTATGCGGCGACGGCGACATGATGGAAGGCGTCAGCGCAGAGGCGGCGAGCATCGCGGGCCACCTGAAACTCTCCAACCTGTGCTGGATCTACGACAGCAACCACATCTCGATCGAGGGCGCGACCGACCTCGCGTTCGACGAGGACGTCGGCAAGCGCTTCCAGGCCTATGGCTGGAACGTCATCCACGTGAACGACGTCAACGACCTTGCCGCGATGAACGCCGCGCTCGACACGTTCAAGGCGACGAACGACAAGCCGACCTTCATCGTCGCGCATTCGGTGATCGGCTGGGGCAGCCCCAAGGCGGGAAGCGAGAAGGCGCACGGCGAACCGCTGGGCGCGGAGGCGATCACCAAGACCAAGCAGGCGTACGGCTGGCCGGAAAAGGACTTCTACGTTCCCGCCGACGCGAAGACCGCGTTCGAACAGGCGGTGCGCGGCCGCGGCGAGAGACTGCGTACCGAGTGGGAAGCGCTGCTCGCCAAATACACCGAGCAATTCCCGAGCGAGGCGGCCGAGCTCACGCAGCTCCTGTCCGACGAGCTGCCCGATGGCTGGGAAGATACGATCCCGACGTTCGACGCGGACGAGAAGGGGCTCGCCAGCCGCGATTCGAGCGGCAAGGTGCTGAACGCGATCGTGAAGAAGGTGCCGTGGCTGCTCGGTGGTTCGGCCGATCTTGCGCCTTCGACCAAGACCGACATCAAGGAAGCCGGCTCGTTCGAGGCGAGCAACTATGGCGGCACCAACTTCCACTTCGGTGTGCGCGAGCACGGCATGGGCGCGGTGGTGAACGGCATGGCGCTGTCGCACCTGCGCGCCTACGGCTCCACCTTCCTCGTCTTCATTGATTACATGCGCGCGCCCGTGCGCCTGTCGGCAATCATGGAGATCGGCTCGGTGTGGGTCTACACGCACGATTCGATCGGCGTGGGTGAGGACGGGCCGACGCACCAGCCGATCGAGCAGCTCGCGACGATGCGCGCAATTCCCGGGCTCGACACGATCCGTCCCGGTGACGCGAACGAGGTCGCCGAGGCGTGGCGCGCGCTGCTCAAGGACGGCAGCACGCCTGCTGCGCTGGTGCTCTCGCGCCAGCCGCTGCCGACGCTCGACCGTTCGAAGTACGCCAGCGCCGCGGGTGTCGCACAGGGCGGCTATGTGCTTGCCGACAGCGAGAACCCGCAGGTCATCCTGATCGCGACCGGCTCCGAAGTGTCGCTGGCGGTGAAGGCGTACGAGAAGCTCAAGGAAGAAGGCATCGCCGCGCGCGTCGTCTCGATGCCGAGCTGGTACCGTTACGAGAAGCAGGATGACGCCTATAAGGAGAGCGTGCTGCCCAAGTCGGTCAAGGCGCGCGTCGCGATCGAGATGGCGGGCGAGATCGGCTGGGACCGCTACGTCGGCTACGAGGGAAAGACGATCACCATGTCGACCTTCGGCGCTTCGGCCCCGATCGCCAAGCTGCAGGACAAATACGGCTTCACGGTCGAGAATGTGGTCAAGGTCGCGAAGGAAGTGATGGGCTGACCAGGATCGGCGCGCCGCGGGCGATCCAAGGCGCGCATCCCTATATCGGTATTTGGCAGTCCAGCGCGAACGGCGATCAAGAGGATTTCAAGGCATGAGCAAGCTCGAACAACTCCGCGACATCGGTCAGGCGCCGTGGCTCGACTTTGTCGACCGCAAGTTCCTCGATGCCGGCGGCTTGAAGAAGCTGGTCGACGAGGACGGCGTGACCGGCGTCACCTCCAATCCGACGATCTTCGAGAAGGCGATGGGCGCGGGCGACGCTTATGCCGCCGGTTTCGCCGAGTTCGACAAGGCCAATCCCAGTGCCGAGCCGATGGCGCGCTACGAATCGCAGGCGGTCAAGGACATCCAGGCAGCGTGCGACGTGCTGCGCCCCGTCTATGACCGGCTGGACGGAAAGGACGGCTATGTCAGCCTCGAGGTGTCGCCCTATCTCGCGCTCAAGGGGCCGGAGACCGCCGAGGAAGCCGAGCGGCTGTGGAAGGCGGTCGACCGCCCCAATCTGATGATCAAGATCCCCGGTACCGACGACGGCGTCCGCGCGATTCGCGACACGATTGCGAAGGGGATCAACGTCAACGTGACGCTGCTGTTCTCGGTCGAGTCGTACCGGAACGTCGCGCACGCCTATGTCGAGGGTCTGGAGGAGCGCGTGTCGAAGGACATGCCCGTCGACAAGATCGCCAGCGTGGCCAGCTTCTTCATTAGCCGGATCGACGGCAAGATCGACGACAAGATCGATGCCGGCCAAGGCGGTGACGAGGCCAAGGCGTTGAAGGGTAAGGTCGCGATCGCCAACGCGAAGCTGGCTTATGCATGGTACCAGGAGTTCATCGCCTCCGACCGCTGGCAGAAGCTCGCTGCCAAGGGCGCGCAGCCGCAGCGGCTGCTGTGGGCGTCGACCGGCACCAAGAACCCCGACTATTCCGACACCCTCTACGTCGACGAGCTGATCGGCCCCGACACCGTCAACACCATGCCGCCCAAGACGATGGACGCGTTCCGCGACCACGGCACCGTGAAGGTTACGCTGACCGAGGATGTCGAGGGCGCGCGCAAGACGATCGCAGATGCCGAGCGGCTCGGGCTCGACCTCGACGGCGTGACCAAGACGCTGGTCGACGAGGGCGTAGCGAGCTTCACCAAGTCGTTCGACGACCTGCTCGCCGCGATCGGCAAGCAGAAGGCGGACGCCTGACCTGAGCGATCATTCCCGGTGGCGCTCCCGTCGCGCCGCCGGGATCGTCCATCCGCCGACCCGTCGCCTCACGCGACCGCGCGCGGCGGCACCTCGTTCCGGCCCGCCCAGGCGACCAGCGCGTCGACGATCCGCGGTACGGCGTGACCGTCGCCGTACGGATTGTGCACCCCGCTCATCGCCGCATAAACGTCGGCGTCGGTCAGCAGCCGCGATGCCTCGCGCACGATCGCTTCCTTGTCGGTGCCGACCAGTCGCACGGTGCCGGCATCGACCGCCTCGGGTCGCTCGGTGGTGTCGCGCATGACCAGCACCGGCTTGCCGAGCGACGGCGCTTCCTCCTGGATCCCGCCCGAGTCGGTCAGCACCAGCGTCGCCGCGTCGAGCATGGCGACGAACGGCAGGTAATCGAGCGGTGCGATCAGGTGGACGTTCGACAGGCCGCTGAGCAATCGGTTGACCGGTTCCTGCACGTTCGGGTTGAGGTGAACCGGGTAGACCAGGTCGACGCTGGGGAAGTCGCGCGCCAGCCGCGCGAGCGCGGCGCAGATCCGCTCGAACCCGGCACCGAAATTCTCGCGGCGGTGGCCGGTTACCAGCACCATGCGCCGGCCGGGGGTGGGCAGCGGCAGGCCGGCGGTGACGCGCGCGTGGAGATCGGCGTCGCTGCGCAAGCGGGCCACCACCTTCAACAGCGCGTCGATGACGGTGTTGCCGGTGACGGTGATGATCCGCGGATCGATCCCCTCGGCGCGCAGATTCTGGCTGGCGCGCGTCGTTGGCGCGAAGTGGAGCGCGGCGAGGCCGCCGGTCAGCTTGCGGTTCGCTTCCTCGGGCCACGGGGCGTAGAGGTCGCCGGTGCGCAGCCCCGCCTCGACATGCGCGACCGGTATGCGGTGCCAATAGGCCGACAAGGATGCCGCCAGCGTCGTCAGCGTGTCACCGTGCACCAGCACCATGTCGGGGCGCTGATGCGCGAACACCTCCGCCATGCCCGACAGCACCGCGGTCGCGACCCCGGTCAGATCCTGTCCGGGCCGCATCACGGCGAGGTCGTGGTCGGCGCTGAGATCGAACAGGCGCATGACCTGGTCGAGCATCTCGCGGTGCTGCCCGGTTACGCAGATGCGCGCGTCGAAGCGCGCGTCGGCGGCGAGCGCGAGCGCGAGCGGCGCCATCTTGATCGCCTCGGGCCGGGTCCCGAACACCGACAGAACCTTGATCGTCACTGCAACCCCGCTTGGTCGTTCGGGCTGCAGCCTAGCGTGCAAGGTTTAACGAAGCGATGCCGCGCGCTCAGGCACGGATCCCGTGATAGTCGCGGTACCAGTCGACGAAGCGGGGGATGCCGACGTCGATCGCGGTGGTCGGCGCGTAGCCCAGGTCGCGGTTGATCGCGGAGATGTCGGCGAACGTGCGATGCACGTCGCCGGGCTGCATCGGCTGGTGGTCGCGGATCGCGGTGCGCCCCGTCGCCTGTTCGAGCACGTCGATCATGCGGCCGAGCTGTTCGGCATTGTTGTTGCCGATATTGTAGAGCCGGTGCGGGGCGACGCTGCCGCCCGCCTTCACCGCGCCGTCGTCGGCGGGTGGGTGATCGAGGCAGGCGACGACGCCCGAGACGATGTCGTCGATATAGGTGAAGTCGCGCTGCATGTCGCCGTTGTTGAATACCTTGATTGGGCGGCCCGCGAACATCGCTTCGGTGAACAGCCACAAGGCCATGTCGGGGCGGCCCCACGGCCCGTAAACGGTGAAGAAGCGCAATCCGGTCTGCGGCAGGCGGTAGAGGTGCGCATAGGTTTCGCTCATCAGCTCGTCGGCCTTCTTGGTCGCGGCGTAGAGCGAGACGGGGTGGTCGACGCGGTCCTCGACCGCGAACGGCAGCTTGGTATTGCCGCCGTAGACCGACGAGGAGGAGGCGTAGACCAGATGCGCGACGCGGCGCTGGCGCGCGAGTTCGAGCAGGTTGACGTGACCGACGAGGTTCGCCTGGACGTAGGCGTGTGAATTCTCGATCGAGTAGCGCACGCCCGCCTGCGCACCGAGGTGGACGATGCGGTCGAACGCGTATCCGTGCAGCGCCTGCGTCAGCGCGGCCATGTCGGCGAAGTCGAGCGGGAGAAAGGTGAAGGCGTCGCCGTGGCGCTCGGCCAAATGCGCGAGGCGCGCGTGCTTGAGCGCGGGCGGGTAGTAATCGTTGAGATTGTCGATGCCGATCACGCGGTCGCCGCGCGCGAGCAGCCGCTCGGCCACGTGCATCCCGATGAACCCGGCCGCGCCGGTCACCAACGTCGTCACCATTGTTACCCCCGCCGTCAGGTCGCCCGTCGTAGCGTCGCGGCTATGCCTCGCAACCCTGAACGCTTCGTTGCCGCCGATCAGGCCAAGCGCACGATCACGGGGCGACGGCGATCGCGGCGCGCGGGCGGCGGGTCAGCCGCTGACCCCAGCGGATCGCGGGCCGTTCGATCCAGCGGTGAACCGCCGCCGCGATCACGAGCGTGCCGGCGAGCGTCGCTGCGAGAAACAGGATCGCGTTGGCCGCGTGGTCGGGCGGAATCAGGCGAACGACGATGCGCGTCACGGGGATGTGGAACAGGTAGGCACCGTAGCTGACCGCGCCCAGCCACAACAACGCGGGCGGCACCGCGCCCGCGCGGCGGTGAAACGCGACAAAGCTCACGAGCGCTGCCACCCCGGCGAGGAAGACGCCCGTCGGCGTCGAACGCGTGAAGCTGTGGTCGCTCTGGCTTGCCAGCAGCGGCAGCGCGAGGAGTGCGGCGGTCGCGAGCGCGAGCGCGTACCTCCTGGGCGCGTGTTCTTCCTGCGCAATCCGCAGCAAGGCGCCGACGAACAGGAACGACAGATGCGCGCCGAGGTAAGGAAGCGGCACCGGGACGCCGAGCGCACGCGCGATCACGCCCGCAACCGGTAGCGCGATGCAGACGAGGCCGAGCGCGAACACGGCGGCGGAGCGGCGCAACCAGCCGGCCGCGAACAGGGCGGCGCACAAGGCGTAGAAGGCGAGTTCGACGAACAGCGTCCAATACACGCCCGAAACCGGCGGCTGGCCGAACAGCGTCGGCGCCATCGTCAGGTTGGCGACGAGCTGCGCGGAGGTCGGCACGGCGGCGCTGGTCGCCGTCATCGCCGCGACCGAGAGCCAGAAGCCGGGGTAGAGCCGCAGGACGCGGGTGAGCGCGAAGCGCGGCAGCGCGTGCACGCCGCGCAGGCTGAACGGCACGACATAGCCGCTGATCAGAAAGAACAGCACGACGCCGTAGCGGCCAAGATCGAAGCGATCGAGCGTGATCGCGGAAAGCCAGGTATGAACGGCGGGCGAGCGTGCAGACGACCCCGGCGCGGCGGTGATCGGCTGCACCGCGTGTTGAACGCAGACGCATAGCGCCGCCACCCCGCGCAGCGCATCGATCGATGCGATCCGATTTCCGTTCGCCAACACGTCCCCCATCCGCCCGGCAGCGCTCCCATTCCGCGAGCGTCATGCAGGTGTGACACGCGCCTCCGCCCGCTTCAAGCGGCGGCGCCGGCGCGGACTGCCGGCCCGCGCACGATTGTCGCTGTCCTACACGCGAGGTGCCGCATAGCCGGAACAAACAACGAACGAACAAGGAGGCGACGTGATGAACGACGTACAGGTTGGTGCACCCGGCGGGTTCGTGCCGCAGATCGCGCTGACGCTCGGCGCGCGCGACGGCGTGGCGGTCGCGGTCGACCGGACCAACCCGCTGCCGATGCGCGCGGTGGCGACCGCGGCAACGTCGGTGCCGCTCGCGGGGACGCTGGCGGAGAGCGGCGTCGTGGGCCCGTTCACCCCCGACTTGATGCGTGCGATCACCGTCACGCTGGCGGGCGAGTGGAGCGGCACGGTGAGTGTCCTGCGATCGAGCGACGGCGGTGCGACGCGGCAGCCGCTGACCTTCGTCGACGGCTCGGCCAAGGGCGTGTGGAGCGGCAACGTCAACACCGCGATCGGCGAGGAAAGTGTCGCGGGCGCGCGCTATTACCTCCAGTTCGCGCGCGTGTCGGGCACGCTTTCCTTTCGCGTGGAGCAGTGACGATGGCGCTCGACATCGAAGCGCAGGGGCTCGCGCTCGGCGCGCGCGCACTCGCCGAAGCGCGGCACGAGGGGTATTTTCCGGTTGCGTGCCGGACCGGCGCGGCGTTCGGGCGCGCGGTCGCCGCGAACAATCCCGGCGTCGCGCGCACGCGGCACGTGCTGCCGTACGGCGCGATCGACCTGATGCCGGTTTATGCCGGCTGGACGCTGCAACCGGGCGAGGTATCGACCGCGGCGCTTTCAGGCATTCATCTCGGCATCGAGCCGACGTGGGGTGCGCAGTCGATGTGGGGCGCGACCGGCAACGGCGCGGCGGTGGTCAGGCGCGTCAGCGCGAATGGCAATCTGTCGCCGAGCGTCCCCGCCGACCACCTGCTGCTGCCCGAGCCGGTCGCGGTCAACCGCCGCGCGGGCGAGGCGATCGGCACACGCATCTGGGTGCCGAGCGGATCGGGCTATGCTGCCAGCCGCTCGGTGCTCGCCGGGCAGGATTATTGCTACATCGGCGCCAACGCGACCGACTGGGCATGGGGTGGGACGATCACGGGCGCAAGCCCGCTCGCTTCGACGATCCAGCCGATCGCGATCCTGGGGCGGACCCCCGATCGGCGGCGGCATCCGGCGGTCGCGATCGTCGGCGATTCGATCGGCTACGGCAACGTCAGCATGTCGGACGGCGCGCTCGGCTGGGACAATGACGCCGACGGCAATTCGGGCTGGATCGAGCGCGCGCTGGCCAATCGCGTCGCGTGGAGCAACCTGTCCGCGCCGGGCGACCGGCTCGATTACCTGACCAACGTCAACGGCGGCGCGGGCGGGCGGCGCGTCGGGCGCAGCAATGCGTTGCGGCGGCTGGGTTATACCCATGTGATCCACGCGTTGTCGGGCACCAACGATGCCTTCGCGGGACTGACGCTGGCGCAGATCCAGGATCGCTGGCTCAACTGGACCGACGAACTCGTCGGCATGGGGCACCGTGTCTGGGCGGTGACGCCGCTGCCGCATACCGCGTCGAGCGACAGCTGGGCGACGCTTGCCAACCAGAGCGTGACCCCGCCGGGCGCCGTGCTCGTCCAGATGGCCGACTGGATCCGCGCCAACGCGCGTGCGTACGGTTGCGAGCGCGTGATCGATCTGGCGGCGCTGGTCGACAACGGGTCGGGGCGATGGCGCGTCGATCTCGCCGCGCAACTCGGGGCGCCGCCGACCTATGACGGCGTTCACCCCGCGAGCCTGATGACGCAGTGGATCGCGGCGCAAGGGCTGATCGGTGCCGGGCTGAACTGAGCCCCGGCACGCCACAACCGTCGTGCGCGCAATTGGACATCACCGCAGTGGTGCGCGCGCACGACGGTGCGTACACCAGGCGTGGGGGAAAACAGGCGGGGGCTTGTTGACGGATGTGCGCACGGGAAAGTGGGTGCGATCGCGCGTGCTGCCGTTTCGGCCGACCGCTGCGGCACGCCGTCGCCGTCGATCGACCGCGATTGACCCGGTATATCGGACCAGCGCGTGCCCGGCGCGGTTGAGCCGCTCGTGTTCGTGGCCCGGCGGCGGCGGGTGCAACCGCTTCCGCGCAACTGGCCGCTCGTGCTGATCGTCGCGGCGGTGACGTGGGTTGCCGCGGTCGGGTTCCAGCCGCTGCAGGACCGCGCCGATTTCGTGCAATATGCGGTGGTCGATCAGCAGCTCTATCTGCCGTTCTACCTGGGGCTCGCCGCGCTCGCGGCCGTGACCTGCGCGCGCTACCCGGCATTCGCGCTGCGGTTGCCCGATCCGCTGCTCGTCGCGTTCCTGCTATGGGCGGCGGTGACCGTGTTCGTCGCCGCCGTGCCCGCGAAAGCGGTGCTCAACTGGGGCAAGCAGGTGGCGTACCTGTTCGGCGTCGGTGCGCTGGTCGTGCTGGTTCCGTCGCAGCGCCTGCTGGTGCGCGTGCTGGCGGCGACGTTGCTCGGCATCGTCGCGCTCGATCTCGCGGCCGTGGTGCTCTGCCCCGATGTCGCGATCCATCAGGCGAGCGACGCGGTCGAGCCGACGCTCGCCGGGTTGTGGCGCGGGCTCCACCCGCACAAGGCGAAGTTCGGCGAGGCGCTGGCGTTCGCGTTCCTGCTGACGCTGTTAAAGGCGCGCGAGCGGGGCGGGCGCTGGCGGCTGGCGCTGCTGCCGCTGCTCATCGCGGTGATGATCGCGGCCGGGGCGAAGACCTCCGTGCTCGCGCTCGCGTTGGCGTTGCTCGTCGCGGCAGCGCTGACGCGCGTCGCGCGGTATGCGCCGGGATCAATCGCCACGATCGTGGCGGCGCCGTTCGTCGTCGTAACGGGCGCCGTAGCGGCCGCGGTGGTGCCAATCGTGCTCGCCGATCTGTTCGGCGACGTGACGCTCGCGGGGCGAACGCGGTTATGGGCGTTCCTGTGGCATTATGCCGCGGCGCATCCGGTCGCGGGCAGCGGGTTCATGTCGTTCTTCATCGGGGAGGCCGGGCCGCTGTTCCGGTCAGGCGACGCGCTGCTGATGCGGCTGGGGAATGCGCACAATTCGTTCCTCGACCTGCTGGTGACCACAGGCTGGCCCGGTGCGCTGCTCGGCTGTACCGCGCTGGTGGTCGCCCCGATCGCGCGGGCGTACCGACGGTTGCCGCACGACCGGTTCGCGCGATTGTGGGTGACGGTGCTGCTGTTCGGCGGGATCAGCAGCCTGACGAGCGTCACCCTGCTCCAGACCGAGCGTGCCGCCGGTCTGATGATGACGCTCGCTTACGCCGCGCTGCGGCTGCGACGCGCACCCGAACCTGCGCGCGCGGGGCAGGCTCGTGGCTGAGCCGGTGCGCGTGTCGGCGATCATCACCGCCTATCGTCGCGCCGACGTGGTCGGCGACGCGATCGCGTCTGCGCTGGCGCAGACCTATCCGGTGCACGAGGTCGTCGTCGTCGACGATGCCTCGCGCGATGGCACGGCGGCGGCGGTGTTGGCCGAGCGCGACCCGCGCGTCCGACTGGTGTCGCTGGCGCAGAATCTGGGGCCGGCCGGTGACGCGCTACACCTACATCCTGTATCCTAGCCTGTGTTTTCTGGCCGGTTGCGTCGCATTGCGGATTCTTGACGTGTCGCGGCGCGCCAAGGCGATCCTGATCCATCGCTCCACGAAGGGCGCGGCATTGGACAAGATTGACGTCGGCCCGGCCGATCAGGGACTTGCCACGCGCGCGTCCGCTTGCGCATATGACCCGTGGTAGGCTGGGTGTCAGCCGGTGCCGGCGGCCATGGTCGCGCGTGGCAAGTGTCGCGAAGTCGGAAAAGGGACGGGGTGGGGCACGAGCCGTTCAGCCGTGACGAGGAACGGGGAGCGGTGGGCGGCATGGCCGCGATCCGCACCGCAACGATCGGCGGGATCAGAATCGCGCGACTGGGACGCGAGGAACTCGCCGCGCTGATGCGGGCGGATGTTGCGCGCGCGCGCGGGCGATCTGGCGATGCCGCGCGTCGTCACCTCGGCGAATGGCAGCGTCGTCGCCGCGTTCAACCGCGATCCGGCTTACCGCGCGACGATTGAACAGGCCGACATCGTCGATGCCGACGGCATGCCGCTGGTGTTCGCCAGCCGGTTGATGTGCCGCGAACCACTCGAGGAGCGGACCGCGACGACCGACTTCCTGCTGGACGCCGCCGCGCTCGCCGCGGCCGAAGGGATCAGCTTCTATTTTCTGGGCGCCAAACCTGGGGTGGCGGCGCGCGCGGCGGAGCATCTGCGCAGCCGCTTCCCCGGATTGAAGGTGGTGGGCGCACGCCATGGTTACTTCGCGCCCGACACTATACCCGACATCTGCGCCGCCGTGCGCGCGTCAGGGGCGGACGTGTTGTGGCTGGGGCTTGGCACGCCGATGCAGGAACGCGTCGCGGTCGAGTACCGCCACCTGCTTGGCGGCGTGGGATGGGTGCGGACCTGCGGCGGCTTGTTCGACCATTATGGCGGCGGCGTGTCGCGCGCGCCGGGGTGGATGCAGGCACTGGGACTGGAATGGCTGTACCGTGCTGCGCGCGAGCCGGTGCGGCTGGGGTGGCGTTATCTGGTCACCAGCCCGGTCGCGATCTATTACCTGCTGACCAGAACGCATGATTGATCGGCGCCGCGCGTCGGGATCGGCAGGGAGTTCGATGCAACCGCATGCACGTCGCACCGTCCGTTACGAGGATTTCGTCGCCAAGCCGCGCCGGCGCTGGCCGTGGGTGGTCGCCGTCGTGACGCTGATCGCGATCCTGGGCGCGGCGGCCGCGTTCTTCCTGCCGGGCAGCAGCCAGGCGCATAGCGCGCCCGTGGCGTTGTCGCGCGCGGGCGCACCTGTCGCGGACGAGCGCTACCAGTGGAAGCATGTCGCGGTAGGTGGTGGCGGCATGATCTCGGGCCTGTCGAGCGACGCGGCGGGGCAGACGCTGGTTGCGCGATCGGACGTGTATGGCGCGTACATCTGGGACAAGGGCGCGAACCGCTGGGCGCAGCTCGTCACCGCGGCGACGATGCCCGATACCGCGCGCGCGCAGAACGGCGCGGCGGCGGGGGTGTACGAGATCGTGGTCGCGCCATCGCGGCCCGCGCGCATCTACATGGCGTTGCAGGGGCGGGTGTATCGGTCCGACGACACCGGTCGCCACTGGGTGCAGCCGCACGCGGGCAATCCGTTCCCGCTGATCTGGGACGCGAACAGCGAGTTTCGCCTGCACGGACCGTTCATGGCGGTCGATCCGGCCAATCCCGACATCGTCCTGCTTGGCACACCCGGAACGGGCCTGTGGCGGTCGACCGATGCGGGTGCGTCGTGGAGCCGTGTCGCCTCGGTCCCCGTCAGCAAGGACCGCAGCCCCGACGCCGGTGCGCAGGCTCCCGGCACGATGCTATGGTTCGAGCGTCCGGCAGGCGGCAAGCCGAGCGGGCGGCTGTTCGCGCTGTCGTCAGGCAACGGTATGTTCGTGTCGGCCGACCGCGGCGCGACCTTTCGTCCGCTACCCGCCAGTGGCGCGCAGCCGCTGACCTTGCAGCGCGGCGCGTTCGACCGCCGCGGCACCTTCTTCGGGGTCGACGATCTGACCAAATCGATCTGGTCGTACCGCGACGGGCGCTGGCGCGACCTGACCGCCGAGCTGAACCTGACCGTGCGCGAATATGCCGCGGTGGCTGCCAACCCACGGGCCGACCAGGTGATCGTCGTCGACCGCGGCGGCAAGGGTTATGTCAGCACCGACGGCGGCGAGAATTGGAGCAGCGTGACGCACAGCGCCACCGTCGGTGCGGGCGATCCGCCGTGGCTGCGTGTCGCCAATTCGCCGTTCTTCACCACCGCAGACCTGATGTTCGACGCGGCCGTGCCCAACCGTTTGTGGGTGGGTGCAGGCATGGGCGTGTTCTACGCCGACGTGCCGCCCGGCACCGCCGCGCTCGATTGGGTGAGCCAGACGCGCGGGATCGAGGAACTGGTCGCGAATGACGTGATCCAGCCCGCGGGCGGCTCACCGATCTTCGCCGCATGGGATTTCGGTATCCACGTGAAGGACGATCTGAACGCCTATTCCACCACCTTCGCGCCGGGCGAGCGGACGCTGATGTCGGTGCAGCAGCTCGATTGGACGCCTGCCAAGCCCGGCTTCGTCGTCACCAATGCGAGTGACGCGCGCACCTGCTGCGCGGAGGACGGCAATGCGGTAATGGCGGGCACCAGCAGCGACGGTGGGCGCACGTGGCGCAAGTTCGCGTCGCTGCCGACGCCGCCGGGCACCAAGGAGGACGATCCGTGGCGAATGTCGTTCGGCACCATTGCGGTATCCTCCAGCGACCCCAAGTCGATCGTGTGGGCGCCCGCGCGCAACCGCCAGCCTTATGTCACGCACGACGGCGGCGCCAATTGGGAGCCGGTCCGCCTGTCTGGCGCGGTCGGCGACACGCCCGGGTCGTTCGAGCACACCTGGTTGCAGCGCAAGACGGTGACCGCCGACAAGGCGGCGCCGGGGACCTTCTACTTCTATCATAGCGGCGAGGGCGCAAACGCGGCGCTGCAAGGGCTGTGGCGATCGCAGGACGACGGCGGGTCGTGGACCAAGCTGTTCAACGGCGAGATCGCACCGGTGAGCAACATGGCGGCGAAGCTGCGCTCGGTGCCGGGACACGCCGGGCACCTGTTCTTCACTTCGAGCTTCGAGCACACCGGCGACACCGGACTGCGCCGCAGCCGCGACGGAGGCGCGACGTGGCAGGTCGTGGCGGACGTGACGCGGGTCGACGATGTCGCGTTCGGCAAGGCGGCGAAGGGGGCGCGTTACCCGACGATCTTCCTGTCGGGGCGCGTTGGCGGCGAATACGGCATCTGGCGCTCGGTCGACGATGCGCGGACGTGGCAGCGGTTGGTCGACTTCCCCGCGGGCACGCTCGATCAGGTCAGCGTGGTCGCTGCCGACCCCGACGTGTTCGGGCGCGTGTACCTGGGCTATGTCGGATCGGGCTGGATCTGGGGAGAGCCCGCGCCGTGCACGCCCGCGCCACTGGTTGCGCGCGCCGACACGCAGTGCGTGTCGGTACGCTGAGGGGGCGCTGACCTGGCGAGCTGATGCAGCCTTCGGCGGCACGTCAGCTCGCCAGCCGTACCGGGCGCGCGTCGGGAGCCGCGGGCTGGTCGGGCCAGATGCCACGCGTGTCGTAGACGTATTTGTCGGCGCGCTCCTCGAGCGGAACCGAGCGGAACACGTCGTGGTCGACCAACGCGATCATCACGCCCGCGCGTTCCAGCGCATCGTCTAGGTCGACCAGGGTTGCCCCCGTGCCGTTGAACGCAGCCGGCAGCGCGTCGGCATAGGGCTCGACGATCTGCACGCGCGAGCCGAAACGCTCGGCCAGTGCCACCGCGACCTTGAGCGCGGGGCTTTCGCGAAAATCGTCGATGTTGGCCTTGAATGCGAGGCCGAGGCAGGCGACCGGCGTGCCGGGATGCGCGGTGATCAGCGCGGCGGCGCGCGCGATCACGTGGTCGCATTTGGCGTCATTGACCTCGCGCGCGGTGCGGATCAGCGCGGTATCGTCGGGCGCGCCATGAACGAGGAACCAGGGGTCGACCGCGATGCAATGGCCGCCGACGCCGGGGCCGGGTTGGAGGATGTTGACGCGCGGGTGGCGGTTGGCGAGGCGGATCACTTCCCACACATCGACGCCGAGCGTTTCGGCGACCCGCGAGAGTTCGTTGGCAAAGGCGATGTTGACGTCGCGGAACGCGTTTTCGGTCAGCTTGGTCATCTCGGCCGCGCGCGACGTCGTGGTGACGCAGGCCCCGCGCACGAAGCGGCGATAGAAGTGGAGTGCGCGGCGCGCGCAGCGCGGGGTGATGCCACCGAGTACGCGGTCGTTGTCGATCAGTTCGACCAGGATACGGCCGGGCAGCACGCGCTCGGGACAATAAGCGATCGCGACATCGGCGTTTCCGCCGGTGCGGCCGGGTACCTTCAGATCCGGGCGCAGGTCGGCGATGAAGTCGCGCACCTGTTCGGTGGTGCCGACGGGCGAGGTCGATTCGAGGATCACCGTGTCGCCCGCCTTCAGCACGGTCGCGACCGCAGTGGCGGCTTTCAACACATAGCCGACGTCGGGGACATGGTCGGCCCCGAACGGGGTCGGCACCGCGATCACGAACACGTCGGCGGGTTCGATCTGCGTCGAGGCGCGCAGATTGCCGCGCGCGACCACGCCCGAGACGAGCCCGTCCAAGTCCACCTCCTCGATGTGGACGCGGCCCGAATTCACCGTTTCGACCACGTGTGGCGACACGTCGATCCCGAGCACCTGCGCACCCGTACGCGCGATCACCGCCGCGGTCGGCAGGCCGATATAGCCGAGGCCGAGTACGCAGACCTTCAATTCCGTTCCGCCGAGCACAGGCTACCTCTTCATCCACGCGCCCGCGTGAGCGGCGGGGCGGTCGGTGCCGGTCATGGCGCATCAGTGGTTGCTTTTTCGGTAACGCACGCGCGCAGACGCGTGGAGCGACGAGCGATATCGTCCCGGATCGATACAGGAACTATTAAGGGGCTGGAACGTACTATTGTTACCATGAGAAACTACACAAAAGCAGAGAGAGGATTTCCCGCCACGGCGCAGAAGATGCCGCCCATGACGGGTGTGTTCATCGGTTTGGCATTGTGCATGCCGTTCTGGGCGCTGGTTGCTGTAGTCTTTACCTGACGCGGCAAGTTAGTCTGGTTTAGCTGCGACGTGGGAAGATGCGCCGCGGCATGTTTCTGTTCCCCGAGGCATAACCGGACGCAGCAAACCGGACGATATGACGATCTGCGCGATTGCGTGGTCATCGACTCGTTGGTTATCACTGCCGCCGTGACATGCGGGCATTGACGTTCCGCGGCAATCGGGGCGGAAGATGACGAGACGTTGGCAAACAACCGCGACAGTTGTGCTGTTGGCCGGAAGCGCGCTACCCGCGTCGGCAACGTCCGCAGCCCCAGTCGCCTCCGCGCCGGTCTCGATGCCCGCGTTGGCAGGCAACGCTGCTCCACCGCCTGCACCCGCCGCGGCGACCGAGGCCGACCGACGGCTGAGAGCGATCTACGACGCCGAATGGACCTGGCGGCAGAAAGAGTTCGCGCAGATCAGCGACGGATTGCGCAGTGAAAGCGATGATCATTTTCCGGCGGTTGCCCCGGCCGACTGGGCGCGGCGTCGCGCGTACTGGCAGAGCGTGCTGGATCAGGTGGCAACGATCCCCGTGCAGCGCCTGTCACCCGAGGAGCGGCTGAACGCCGCGGCGCTGACCGAATCGCTGCGCGCCGAGATCGCCAACATCGACTTTCGCACCTATGAAGCGCCGCTCAACAGCGACAGTTATTTCTGGGGCGAGGTGAAGCCCTATTCGGCGCTGGAGAGCGCGGATGACTATCGACGCTACATCGGGCGGCTGCGCGACGTGCCGCGCTGGTTCGACGGCAACATCGCCAACATGCGCGCCGGGCTGGCGCGGGGGTTCACGCCGCCGCGCGTCACGCTGGCGGGCCGCGACAAGACGATCGAGGCGTATGTGATGACGGGCGTGGCAAACCCGCTGTTCGACCCGTTCAAGGAAATGCCCGCGTCGATCCCCGCGGCGGAGCAGGCGCAGTTGCGGGCACAAGCGCAGGCCGCGATCGATACGCAGGCGGCGCCTGCTTATGCCAGGTTGCTCGCCTTTTTCCGCGACACCTATCTGCCGGGCACACGCGCGACGGTGTCGGCGGCGGCGCTGCCCGACGGTGCCGCTTTTTATCGGAGCCAGATTCGTGATTATACGACGCTGGACCTCTCGCCCGAGCAGATCCACCAGGTCGGCCTGGCCGAAGTGGCGCGGATCGATCGCGACATGAAGGCGACGATCGCGCAGACCGGGTTCAAGGGCAGCTTTCCGCAGTTTCTCGCCTATCTGCGCAGTGATCCGCGATTCTATGCAAAGACGCCGGACGAGCTGCTCGGCTTCTCCGCGCTGGTCGCCAAGCGGATGGACGGGCGGTTGAAGGACGTGTTCACCACGCTGCCGCGTTACCGTTTCACGATCCTGCCGGTGCCCGACGCGATCGCGCCGGTCTACACCTCGGGGCGCGGCGGGTTGAGCGCGTGCCTGATGAACACCTATGACCTGAAATCGCGTCCGCTTTATAATCTCGTTTCGCTGACGCTGCACGAATGCGTGCCCGGACACAGCCACCAGGCGGCGATGGCGCTGGAGGCGCCCGACCGGCCGGCGTTCCGGCGGCAGACCTATTTTTCGGGCTACGGTGAGGGCTGGGGGCTGTATTCGGAGTGGCTCGGCACCAAGCTCGGCATGTATCGCACGCCGTACGAGGAGTTCGGGCGCGAGACGTTCGAGATGTGGCGCGCGGCGCGGCTGGTGATCGATACCGGCATCCACAGCATGGGTTGGACGCGCGCGCAGGCGATCAACTATTTGTCCTCGCACACCGCGCTCGCCAAGTTGGACGTCGAGATCGAGGTCGACCGCTACATCAGCTGGCCGGGGCAGGCGCTCGCCTACAAGCTGGGCGAGATGAAGATGCGCGAGCTGCGCGCCAAGGCGGAAGCCGAACTCGGCACGCGATTCGACCAGCGGCGCTTCCACGACACGCTGCTGGGCATGGGATCGGTGCCGCTGCCGACGATGGAGGCGGAAATGCTGCGCTGGATCGCGGCGGAGAAGGCGCGGCCGGTTCCGGCTCCGGCCCCGGCCGCCTGAGGCTTAGTCGGCGGCGCGGGCGTGGAGCGCGCGCACCGCGTCGGCGAGTTCGGGTACGGGTCCGGCGACAACGGCATCGGGGATCACCGCGGTGATCGGCAGCGGCGCGATCCCGATCGGCGGGCGGCCGAGTTCGCGCATCCACTGCGTCAGTTGCGCGGTCGAGGTCGCGTAGACGATCCGTCCGAGACCGACGAGGCCGTGCGCGGCGGCGCACATCGCGCAATGTTCGCCCGAGGTGTAGACGGTGGCGGCGCGGCGATCGTCCGGAAACAGATGCTCGGCCGCCCAGCGCGCGATCGCAAATTCGGGATGGCGCGTCGGGTCGCCGCCGCCGACGCGGTTGCGATCCTCGAACAAAACTCGCCCGTCGGCGGCGACGAGCAGCGATCCGAATGCCTCGTCCCCGGCGTCAACCGCCTCGGTGGCGAGCGCGACGCAGCGGTCGAGATAGGCGCGGTCACGCGCGTCGATGCTCACCGGCGCCCCCGCATCTCGAAGCCTGCGCCTCCCTGTTCACCGTCATCGTCGCGCGCGCGGCCGGCGAGCACGTTTTCCAGCTCATCCAGCGTATGCGGCACGTCGAGGTGCTGCGCGCCGAGGAAGAGGCGCGTGCCCGTTTCCTGCGGGACCGCGTGGGTCAGCTTGTCGATGTCGACCAGCGCGCGGCCGGCGGGCAACATCTCGATCTGGACGAAGCGCATGTCGGGATCCTTCGTGGTGAATGATCGCACAAAGCGCGACGGTGACGCTGCGATCCGTACGCGGGCGGCGCTTTGCTGCAAAAGGACAGGGATGTTGCAACATATGTGTTGTTATGGCAGCGTGGTTACCAGCGATACTATCTGTCGTCTTGCGGAGATTAGTTCTTGTCCAGGAAGCCTTTTTTCCTCGCCGCCGCCGCGGCAACGATTGCGCTCGCAGCACCGGCGCTGAGCCGGGTCGAGCAGGCGGCAGCACCGGCCGCACCCGCTTCGCCGGGACCCGCCGCCGCAACCGATGCGACGGCGACCAGCTACGGTCCGTGGGGCTTCGACGTGTCGGGCATGGACCGCAGCGTGCGTCCGGGTGACGACTGGTTCCGCTTCGTTAACGGCACTTGGGCGAAGAACACGCAGATCCCCGCCGACCGCAGCTCCTACGGCGCATTCGCGGTGCTGCGCGACCTGTCGGAACAGCGGCTGCGCACGTTGCTGCAGAGCTACAAGGTAGATGACTCCGCCAATCCCGACCGGATGAAGGCGGCAATCCTCTACAACGGGTTCATGGACCAGGCGGCCGCGGAGAAGCTCGACGCCAAGCCGCTCAACGAACGGCTGGCGGCGATCAAGGCGGTCGGCGACAAGAACCAGATGGCGGCGGTGATGGGCCGCGCGATCGGCGGGTTCGGCGGCAGCTTCTTCGGCCCCGGCGTGTCGGACGACGCGAAGAAGCCCGACACCTACGCGCTCTACCTGCGCCAGTCGGGACTGGGTCTGGGCGACCGCGACTTCTACGTCGATCCGAAGTTCCAGCCGCAGGTCGCGCGCTATCGCCAATATGTCGCGCAGATGCTGACCATGGCGGGATGGCCGAACGCGGACGCCGCGGCGAACAACGTCGTCGCGATGGAGACGCGACTGGCGCAGGCACACTGGACGCGCGCACAGAGCCGCGACCGCGACAAGACCTACAACCTGACCACGCTCGCCGAGTTGAAGGCGCAGGCACCGGGCTTCCCCTGGGGCCCGTTCTGGCAGGCAGCGGGGCTGGGCAAGTCGGAGCGCGCGATCGTGGCGCAGAATACCGCGTTTCCGAACATCGCCAAGGTCTACGCCGATACCGACCTCGACACGCTGAAGGCGTGGGAGGCGTTTCGCACCACCGACCAGATCGCGCCCTTGTTGTTGAAGCGCTTCGTCGACGCGCAATTCGAGTTCCGCTCGAAGTTCCTGAACGGTCAGCCGCAGCAGCGCGAGCGCTGGAAGCGCGCGGTTGCGTTCGCGGAGAACGGGATCGGCGACGGGATTGGGCGCGATTACGTCCAGCTCTATTTCCCGCCCGAGTCGAAGGCGAAGATGGACACGCTGGTCGCGAACCTGCGCGTCGCGCTCGCGGGCCGGATTCAGAACCTCAACTGGATGAGCCCCGCGACCAAGGCGCAGGCGCAGGACAAGCTGAGGGGCTTCACGGTCAAGGTCGGCTATCCGAGCAAGTGGCGCGATTATTCGGGCCTGCGGATCGTGCCGGGCGACCTCGTCGGCAATGCCGAGCGCGCGTCGCGGTTCGAGTGGGATTACGACCGCAACCGAATGAACATGCCGGTCGACCGCGCCGAGTGGGGCATGACGCCGCAGACGGTCAACGCTTACTACAGCTCGGTCAAGAATGAGATCGTGTTTCCGGCGGCGATCCTGCAACCGCCATTCTTCGACCCCAAGGCCGACGATGCAGTCAACTACGGCGGCATCGGCGGGGTAATCGGGCATGAGATCACGCACGGGTTCGACGACCAGGGACGCAAGTCGGACGGGCAGGGCGTGCTGCGCGATTGGTGGACCCCCGCCGACGCGCAGAAGTTCGAGGCGCAGGCGGCACGCTACGGCGCGCAATATGAGGCGTACGACTTCGCCGGGCTGCCGGGCATCCACATCAATGCCAAGGCGTCGATGGGCGAGAATATCGCCGACCTGGGCGGCGTGCTGATCTCGCTCGACGCGTACCACAATTCGCTGAACGGCAAGCCTGCACGAGTCATCGACGGGTTCAGCGGCGACCAGCGCTTCTTCCTTGGCTGGGGTCAGGTGTGGCGCACCTTGTTCCGCGACGAGGCGCTGCGCCAGCAGCTCGTCAGCGACCCGCACTCGCCGGGGCAGATCCGCGCGGTGAACCCGCTGCGTAACGTCGACGCCTGGTATGCCGCGTGGAAGATCACGCCCGACCAGAAGCAGTATATCGCGCCCGCGGAGCGCGTGCGCATCTGGTGAGGGGAAGGGGCGAGGGCGCGGTGGCGTGCCCTCGTCCGGTCTCAGGGTGTGGGGCTGGCACGGTGACGCCGTCGGACCCGCCTCCACCGCCCGTAATCACATCATGCGGGCGCGCAGGTTGAACAGGATCACCAGCGTGCCGGACACCATCAGCGCGACGATCAGCGCGGCGAACAGCACCAGCAGGAGATCCTCGCGCGCGGACCGTGCGAAGCTGACGTGGAGGAAGCAGCGGAACTGCACCACCACCTGCACGAGCGCGAGCCCGAGGATGATTGCGAGCGTCGTACCGCCCGCGGCGACGGGCCATTTGACCACCGCGAACGCACCAAGCGTCAGGACCAGCGCCAGCGCGTAGCCGATCAGGTACGTCAGCGTTTCGCGACGCCGCTCGTTCATGCGATATGTCCCTGCAGGTAGACGACCGAGAGGATCGCGATCCAGATGACGTCGAGGAAGTGCCAGTAGAGGCTCAGCCGCAGGATGTTGATCTTGGTGCGCGCGTCGAACCCATAAGCGAGCACCTGCGCGACCATCACCAGCATCCACACGCATCCGACGATCACGTGCACGCCGTGAAGCGGTACCAGCGCGAAAAAGGCCGACAGGAAGCCGCTGCGTGTCGGATAGGCACCGTGCGTGAACATGGTGATGAAATCATGCGCCTCAAGCACCAGGAACGCGGCGCCGAGTAGCCAAGTCACCCCGAGCCAGGCGAACACCGGACGGCGCGCACCGTCATATTTCATCGCGAGCACGGCCAGGCCGATCGTCAAACTGCTGGTCAGCAACAGCAGCGTTTCGGCGAACGCGCTGCGGAGCTCGAACACCTCGACGGGCGTCGGGCCGCCCGCGGTCGCGGCGACAACGGTGCCGTAAACCGCGAACAGCAGCGCGAAGACCACTGCGTCGCTCATCAGGAAAACCCAGAAGCCGAAGATGCCGCTCTGCGCATTGGCGTCGGGATGCTGGCCGGTCCCGCCCAGATTGATGCCGGCGTGGCGCAGGATGGGCTCGCTCATGCCGACACCTCCGCCACGCCGCGATTGCGCGCGGTCAGCTCCAGATGGCGTGAGATCGGTTCGGCCGCGTGACGGGCTGCGTGCCAGTGCTGCTCGGTTGCGGTGACCTCGGCCGCGGGGATGACGCGGTGCTCATCGGGGGTGAAGCTGCGCAGGATCAGCGCCGCCGCGATCCCCAGCGTCGCGACGATTGCGAGCCACCACATGTGCCATACCAAGCCGAACGACGCGGCCGTCGCCGCCACCCCGATCGCGAGCGCGGACACGCTGTTGCGCGGGGTGCGGATCGGTTCATAGGCGGCTTGTTCGCGGTAGAAGCCGTCCTCTCGCTTGTGATCGTAGAAGTGGTCGCGCCGGTCGACCTGCGGGATCACCGCGAAATTATATTCGGGCGGAGGCGCGGACGTCGACCATTCGAGTGCGCGTCCGTCCCACGGATCGCCCGCGAAGACGCGGTTGGCGTCACGCTCGCGGATGCTGACCACCAATTGCACGAACAGCGACGCCAAAGCGCTGAGCAGCACCAGCGCGCCGACTTCCGCGACATAGAGCCAGGGGCGGAAATCGGGTTCGAAGATCTGGTGCGTCCGCCGCGCCATGCCGCTCGCGCCCAGCACGTAGAGCGGCATAAAGGCGAGATAGAAGCCGATCACCCAGCAGGCGAAGGCGATCCGGCCCCAACGCTCGTTCAATCGGAAGCCGAACGCCTTGGGGAACCAGTAGGTATAGCCCGCGAGCAGGCCGTAGAGCAGGCCGGGGATCAGCATGTTGTGGAAGTGCGCGACCAGGAACAACGTGTTGTGGAACACATAGTCGAGCGGCGGGATTGCGAGGATGATGCCGGTGAAACCACCAATGACGAAGGTGACCATGAACGCCAGCGCGTAGAGCATCGGCACCGCGAAGCGTACCTCACCGCGGAACATGGTCCAGATCCAGTCATAGATCTTCACCCCCGTCGGCACGCCGATCGTCATGGTCGCGATGCCGAACACCGCGTTGATGTTTGCCGACTGCCCCATGGTGAAGAAATGGTGGACCCAGACGGTGAAGCTCAGCACCGCGATCGCCATCGTTGCCCAGACGAGCGAGACGTAGCCGTAGAGTTCCTTCGACGAAAAGGTGGAGACGACCTCCGAATAGATGCCGAACGCCGGCAGGATCAGGATGTAGACCTCAGGGTGACCGAACAGCCAGAACAGGTTGGCATAGTTCATCATGTTGCCGCCCAGGTCGTTGGTGAAGAAGTGGAACCCCAGATAGCGGTCGAGTGCCAGCAGCGCGGTCGCGACCGTAAGCGGCGGCATGGCGAAGATCATCAGGATGCTGGTGCACAGGCTGGTCCAGCAGAACATCGGCATCCGCATGAAGCTCATGCCCGGCGCGCGAAACTTGAAGATCGTGCAGGCGATGTTGATCCCGCCGAGCGTCGACCCGATCGAGCTGAGCGTCACCGCCCAGATCCAGTAATCGGGGCCGACATCGGGGCTGAACGCGAGCCCGGTATAAGGGGGATAGCCGCTCCACCCGCCGGTCGAGAATTGCCCCACCACCAGGCTGACCATCAGCAGCGCCGCGCCCCCGGCGGTCAGCGACAGCGCAATCGCATTCGCCCAGGGAAATGCCATGTCGCGCGCGCCGATCTGAAGCGGCACGACATAGTTGATGATCCCGGTCAGGAACGGCATTGCCATGAAGAACACCATGATCGAGCCGTGCGTGGAGAACAGCTGTGCGAAATGGTCAGCCGAGACGAAGCCGGGATTGCCGATCGCGGCGGCCTGCTGCGTGCGCATCAGCACGGCCTCGACGAGCGCGCGTGACAGCATGACGAAGGCCAGCGCCACGTACATGATGCCGATCTTCTTGTGGTCGAGGCTGGTCAGCCATTCGGACCACAACCGTCCCCACAAGCGGTAGCGCGTCAGCAGCACGACCGCGGCGAGCGCGCCGACGACGACGAGCGCGCCCGCGCCCGCGCCGATGATCTCATTCGCGTCGGGCGTCTGCCACGCGCGCACGAACGGCAGGTCGTGCCAGGCGAAGCGCCCGAACAGCTCGGGCCAAACCGGAGGGTGCGCGATCGTCACGAGGTGGAAGCGCCTTTCGCGCGCGGCGCTGATCGCCGGTCATGGGGATGCGACATGCCGCCGGTTGCCGCGACAACGCGGTCGAAGAAGCCCGGCGGCACGGTTGAGAAGGTTTCGGGGCTGGCGATCCCGGGTCGCGACAGCCGTGCCCAGGCGGCCTGGTCGAGCGGTCGCGCCACCCCGCGGGCGTGCGTGCGCCAGCGTGCCCAGGCAGCGGGAGTCATGCTGGTGATCGGGAATTTCTGGTGCGCGAAGTCACGCCCGCTGAACTGGACGTTCTCCCCCTTGTAGCGCCCAGGGCGATCGGCGGAGAAGTTGAACCGCGTCCGCATCCCCGCCATTGCGTAGACCTGTCCCGCGAGGCGCGGCAGCAGCAGCGACTGCATCACGGTGCCGCTGGTCAGATCCATGTGGACCGGGCGCCCCGCCGGCACCGCGAGCTGGTTCACCGTCGCGATGCCCTGATCGGGGTAGATGAACACCCATTTCCAATCGAGCGCGATCGCCTGAACGTGGACGGGGGCGCCGTGCCCCGCGCGGCGGGTGTAGGGATCGTCGCGCTGCGTCGCCGACCACAACAGCACCGACAGCAGGATCACGATGCCGACCGGCGGGATCCAGATGAATGCTTCCAGCGGCCAGGAGAACGCCCATTTCGGGCGATAGGCATCGTTCGTGTTCGACAAGCGATAATGCCAGGCGAACACCGGCACCAGAATGACGACCGGCACCCAGACGAACAGCAGGATGCCGCACACGATCACGAAGAAATGCCGTTCGTGCGCGGCGACCGGACCGGCTGCGGCGAGAAAACCGTGATCGAGCGCCGCACAGCCGGTCAGCATCAGGAAGGCGGCGAGCAGCACGAGGCGCGACGCGTGCGCCGCGCCCGCACGCCGGGCGACCGGGCGATTTGAAGGTGGCGCAACAAACAGGACCACGGCGTCTCCTCACGCGCGGTCCCGGGCGGACCGAGCGACGATGTCAGCGCCGGTCTACGACGCTTGGCCGCGATGGCAACGGGTTCTGCCGCATCGACTTGCTGATACAGGTCAACGAGCGGGGGTGGGAGCGGGGACTTCGCCTAAGCAATGGCGTGCGCTGCCCGTCCGACGCGGTGATCAGCCACATTCACCCTTGGGGGACGGGGATGACGGTCAGCGACCGACGATGCTCATCCTGGCGCATCCGGTATCCGTCGCCGCGACCGCGCTGCGCTCGAAGGAAGCGGCGTCGAGCGGCTTGCCGTACAGATAGCCCTGACCCTCGGTGCACCCGAGCTTCTGTACCACGCGCGCCTGCTCGGCGGTCTCGATCCCCTCGGCGATGACACTGAGGTCGAGCGCCTGGCCGATGCTGGCCACGCCGGCGACGATCGCGACGCTGTGCGGCTCGCGCTCGATGTCGTGAACGAAGCTGCGGTCGATCTTCAAGCGGGAGAGCGGAAAGCGCTTCAACGTGCTGAGCGAGGCGTAACCGGTGCCGAAATCGTCAAAGGCGATCGACACGCCGCATTCGTGCAGGTGCCTGAGCGGCGCCAGCGCCTCGTCGTCGTGGCGCAGCACGATCGTCTCGGTGATTTCCAACTCGAGGTCCTGCGGCCGCAGCGCGTGGCGCTCCAGCGTGGTGGCGACGACCTCGCTCAATGTGCCGGCCTCGATCTGCGCGGCGAACAGATTGACGCTGATCCGTTCCAGCGCGAGCCCGTTCGCGCGCCGCGCGACAAGTTGCCGACACGCTTCGTCGAGCACCCAGCAGCCGACGTCATAGGCGAGGAGATGCTTCTCCAGCGCGAGCAGGAATGCGCCGGGTGCGAGCAGCCCGCGCGTGGGGTGACGCCAGCGCAGCAATGCCTCGGCCCCGATCAGGCGATGATCGGACAAGCGGACCTGGGGCTGGTAGACCAATTCCCATTCGCGCTCGGCATGCGCGCGCAGCAGTTCGTCATTGAACGCGCGCCGTGCGGCGATCTGCTCCTCCATGCCGGCGTTGAAGACGCGAAAGGTGCGGCCACCCGCTTTCTTGGCATCGAGTAGCGCCAGATCGGCGCGCACCAGCAACTGTTCGGCGTCAACGGCGTGGAGCGGGGCGATCGCCGCGCCGATGCTGAACGACACCGTCAGATTGCGGGCGCCGATGTCGAAGGGATCGCGGAAAGCGGCGAGCAGCGATCGCGCCAGATACGACACGCCGATCAGATCGTCACCCGGCAGCATGATCCCGAACTTGTCGCCGCTCAGACGCACGAGCACGCCGTCAACCGGCATCACCGAGGCGAGCCGCACCGCCACCATCTGCAACAAAAGGTCGCCGACCGCGTGCCCCAATGTATCGTTGACGAGTTTGAAGTCGTCGAGGTCGAGCACGATCAGCGACACCGGCAGATCGCCGGCGAAGTATGGAGCCAGGCGTTCGTCCAGCCCATGGCGATTGGGGATGCCGGTCAGCTCGTCGTGCGATGCCATGTGCTGCAGCGCGGCAGCGCGTGCGCGGCGTTCGGTGATGTCCTGCAGGTTGGCGCCGATCTCAACCCCCGCCGGCCCCTGCCACACCGAGACCGAGAGCTCGACCGGGAACTCCGACCCGTCGGCGCGCAAGCCGACGACCTCGACGCTTTTGCCTGACAGCGTGGAGGTGCCGCCCGCGACCACGCGCGCGAGCCCGTTCACGTGCGCCGCGCGGAAGCGTTCGGGCATGATTATCGTCAATGGTTGACCGATCATCTGGTCCGACGGGTAACCGAACATCCGCTCGGCGGCGGCATTCCACAACTTGATGCGCCCATCGGCACCGGCGAGCACGAGGGCGAGCGCGGTTGCCCCGGCGAAGCCGTCGGCGGCGGCAAGATTGATCGTGTTGCGGCGTGTCTCCAGCCGCTCGGTCGCGATCGCGCCCAGTTTCCCGAGCAAATCGATCTCGGCCTCACCGAACTCCGGGTGCGGATGATGGTCTAGGACGCAGAATGCGCCCAGCCGCAACCCCTCGGGGTTGATCAGCGGCACGCCGGCGTAGAAGCGGATGCCCGGTTCACCGACGACGTACGGGTTCGAGCGGAAGCGATCATCGTCGGCCGCGTCGGCGACGATCAACGGTTCCACCCCCTCGATCGTATGCGTGCAGAACGACAGCGCGCGCGGTCTGCTGCCGGTATTGAGCCCGTGCGCGGACTTGGTCCATTGTTCGTCCTCGCCGATCAGGTTCACTGCACACATCGGCAGCTTCAGAAACGCGGAGCCGAGCGCGGTCAGGCGGTCAAACGTGTCTTCCGGCGCTGTACCCATCACTGCATAGTCGGCGAGACATGCGAGCCTTCGAGCTTCCTCCGGTGCCATGAACCCCCGCGATCAATGACCTATGTATGATGCGTATTTGGCGGATGGATCGTAGCGATCGCGTTAATGCGGCGCAGACCAGGCCGGTTGATGACGTTGGCGCCGTAAGAAGAACGCTGGCGAGCCGTCGCGATGTTCGATACGCCCGAGCTTGCGGGGCTGCGGCATGCAATAATTAGCAGTCTTGATGCGCTGTTTTGTCGTCAAGGCTGGCTTCGGTTGCCGATGATCGAGAGCAAGCGTTCGTCTCGCTGGTCTTCCGCCGACTTGTATGTCGCCTCTGCTGTCATCGCCGCCGCGTCACGCAGCGAGGTGCGCCTACAGCCCCGTCGCGGTCGTGCAGTTCTTCTTTGGCGGGAACTTGCTGTCTTCGTTGGGCGTGGTGAAATCCTTCGACCGCGCGCGGAACATGACCGATTTGGTGATAACGGGTTGGATGTCGAGCATGCCGAAGGGGATGACGGTGAACAGCGGCTCGTAATTGTAGCTGACCTGGACGTGGAACAGCACTTCGTCGAGCAGCAGGGATCGTTTGTTCGGTAGTGCCGCGACCGCGACCGTCTGCGCGCATCCCACCACCGGCAACGCCTGAACGTAAGCGCCGTCGAAGCGCTGCCACAGGATGGTGTTGTCGATCGTCCCGTTATTGTCCTTGTCGGTGCCCTGTACCCCGGTGATGATGACGCGCCCGCGGTTGCGCAGGTCGTACGGCTTGGCGGTCAGATCGACCGCATTGAACAGGTCGTAGATCTGCTTCTCGCTGATGCCGACCTCGCCGGTGCCGCTCTGCGCGACAAGGTCGCTCGTCATCGCGGCCATGCGCTGGACTCGGTTGGTAGCCATGACGAAATTGCCGAATTCGAGCGCGGTCAGCGTCATGCCGAGGAACAATGGCAGACCGAGCGCGAATTCGAGAAACGCGACCCCGCGTTTGTCCCGCGCCAGCGCGGCGGATCGACGCGCCCTCACGATTTGCGTCGCAATGCTTCGTTGCGGACCACCGTGGTCGCCGACAGCGGCTCCACCCCGTTGGAAAACCCGATCGCGCTGCCGACGAACTGGAACAGCACCGCCTTGGGATAGGTCACGGTGTAGCTGACGACGTCGCCGGCATTGCCCATCGTTCCGCTCTTGGGCGTGCTCGGATCCCATTTGCCGTTCTTGTTGCGATCGACGAACGGTTCGTTGGCGTCATATTTGCCGTTCTTGTTGGCGTCGGTGTAGATTTCGGGCGTGACCGAGGCGAAGTCGGCGAAGACCTTGGTCTCGATCGCGATCGTCTTGCCCGGGGCGGCGGGAAACAGCGACATTGCGTCCGCGACGCTCTTGCGCATGATCGTGCCGCGCTCGTCCTCGTTGGTTTCCATGCTCGCGGTCGCGCTGCGAGCCGCCTCGATCATCGCGCCTTCCAGCACCTGGCGCGCGAAGGTCAGGTGGCCGAGTTCGATCGCGCCGCAGATCAGGAACAATAGCGCGGGGGCGAGCAGCGCGAACTCGATCACCGTCACGCCGCGGACGCATCGCAGCAGGCGAGGGCAGCGCATCATTTCACCAGATGCAGATCGACGAGTTCGGACGCGATGTCGTCGAACGCCGCCTTCAGCGTTGCCGCATCCGACGTGCGATACACGTGTCCGGGCGCGCATTGCTCGAACATGTTGAGCGTCGCTTTGTCGGTGGTGGTCAGTGCGACGATATAGACCTTGGGCGGGTTCCTCTCGGCCTGGAGCGAGGCGCAGGTCTTGGAGAAGCGCAGCTCGGACTGTTTCGTCAGATTGTCCTTGTTCGCCGAGATCGGGGCGTCACCGAAATTACCGTAAAAGGTCCAGGTGCGGTTGGCATAGCCGTTCGGGGACGTGCCGAGCGCGGTTTCGCCGTCGGTCATGAAGACGAGCGCGCGTTTCGCGTCCTCGTTGACCGGATTGGTGCGCTTGAACACGTCGTCGCGCACCAGCAGGCGATATCCCCACAACAGCCCGGCATGGTGCAGCGTCCCGTTGGCGGGATAGATCGCGGCGTTCTTGTTCTGAACGACATTGACCCAGTAGCTCTTGCTGCGGCCGTAGGTGACCGGCTCAGCCTCTTCCGGGCACTGCCAGTTGGGGGAGGGTACCTCGGTCTTGTTCGCACCGCCGTTGTTTGTTGCACCGCCCTGCGGATTGACGCGGTAACCGGTTGCGTCCTTCCAATCGGCCTGGAAGCGCGGGATGCGATCGTAATTGACGCGGAACGGCGTGCCCGAATTGGTGGTGAAATCCCAGTCCATCGTGTCGGGATCGAAATAAGTGCCGTTAGACTGCGTGATGACGTCGTCGCCCATGCTGGTGGCGCCGTTGTTCAAGCCGAGATAATAATCGTAGAACCAGCGGCGATACGGGTTCGATGCGAAGTTATCGCCATAAGCGTCATAGTTGAGCATCAGGTCCGCATATTGCGAATGCAGCTTGTACAGGTTGAAGTCGGCTTCTCCGCCGGAAAATTTGTAGTAGTCGCTATTCGGGTCGGCGGCACTGTCGTTGCCCGGTTTCCCCTTGCTTGGTTTGTTGGTCGGCTTGTCGGCCTTGTACTTGTCCTTGGGCGTGTAGAAGGGCGGGATGAAGTACGGCTCGATCGGGGGATGCGCGCCTTCGCCGGGCAGCGAGCGATCAATGTCCCACGCGCCCGGATCGCGATAGGTCAGCGTGCTGTTCAGGTCGCGCACCGTTGCATCGTCGAAGACGCAGCCCTTCCAGGCGAGCGGCTGCGTCGGCCAACCGCCGCCGAACTGGTTCGCATACAGATCGTTGAAGCCGAAGCGTTGCCTGACCATCGATGACGGCAGCAATTTGCCGACGTTCGCGGTGATGTCGTACATGACGAAGCCGAGCGCCAGATCGTCGCGAACGTCCGCGCCCTGGTACAGGATGTCGAGGAAGCTGCGCGATGCATCCTTCAACGCGGTGATGCGGGTCTTGGCCGCGCTGCCCTTGCTCGCGGGCAGGTCGGCTTTCAGCGATCCCGTATTGTCGAGCACCATCATGATCTCGAGCGGGTGCGGCTGGATCTCTGCGACTGCCGTCGCCGAAATCGCCTGCTGCGTGTAGCCGAACGTGCGCATGAACGTCATCGGGATGTTGACGGTCGCGGTGACGCTGGTCTGGTTGCGCTTGTTCACCGTCTGGAATTTGGGCGTCAGGACGAGATTGGTCCCCTCCATCGTGCCATCGGGAAAGTTGCCGTAGAAATAGGCGTTTACCTGCGCGCCGCGCGATGTCGGCCCGTCGTCGGTCACCGCAAAGGCACGCGCGCCCGCCAGCGCCGCCGCGTCGACTCCTGCCTGCAGCGCCGATCTGGCAACGTAGAGCCGACCTGTCAATCGGCGTCCAAAAAGGACCCCCTATCGGCGTCCAAAAGGGACCCCCTTC
>ERZ1023261.20-NODE-20-length-105621-cov-7.683203_pt1 | contig 105621 bp, 106 predicted proteins | sample MGYA00521234_ERZ1023261 | MGnify/ENA primary metagenome ERZ1023261 (study PRJEB32759, sample SAMN07749871) | skin metagenome | biome: transportation; feature: city; material: polyester macromolecule | host: Homo sapiens | place: Hong Kong:TC line | collected...
CGTGCCGCCCTGGCCCAGCATGATCTCAACCTCACGCAGCTTGCCGATGATCTCCTCGGGCTTGTGCTTCTTCGCTGGCATTCGTCGTCCCTTCCTCGATCCAGACTGTCATAGTCGATGGACCACTCAGAAGGGGGCAGCTCAGTGTCGGAGAACAAATCCGAGCATCCGATAAAAGCCAGCGTTTACAACGGTAAGGGTGGTGGACGCACTTGGGCTCGAACCAAGGACCCGCTGATTAAGAGTCAGCTGCTCTACCAACTGAGCTATGCGTCCATGACCGGTGAGAAGAAGCGACTTGGTGTGTCGCTTCCGATCGGGAAGCGCGCCTCTACATCGGCTGTTCGATTCTGCAAACCCCTTTTTTGCTTTTCGTGCCTTTTCTTGCTCGATTACCAGAGTGTCTTGCGACGATTGGTGTGATCGATCCCCATCAGGATGCCGAGCGAGATCAGCACGGTCATCTGCGCCGAACCACCGAAGCTGACGAGCGGCAGCGGGATGCCGACAACCGGCGCCAGGCCCATCACCATCATCAGATTGATCGCGACGTAGAAGAAGATCGTGGTCGACAATCCCGCCGCCACAAGCTTGGCAAAGCGGCTCTCCGCGCGGACGCCGACGCCCACGCCCCAGCGGATCACGAGCAGGAAAGCGGCGATGATGAACACGCCGCCGATCAGACCCCATTCCTCCGCCATGGTCGCGAAGACGAAGTCGGTCTGACCCTCCGGCAGATAATCGAGATGGCTCTGCGTGCCGTGCATGAACCCCTTGCCGAAGATACCGCCTGATCCGATCGCGATCTTGGACTGGCTGATGTGGTAACCGGTGCCGAGCGGGTCGCTTTCCGGGTCCATGAAGATCAGCACGCGGTTGCGCTGATAATCGTGGAGCGCGAACATGAAGGCGAGCGGAGCCGCGACGGCGAGCGCGGCGGCGCCGCCCACGAACAATCGCAGCGGCACACCGGCCAGGAACATGACGGTCGCGCCACCCGCGCAGATCATCAGCGCGGTGCCGAGATCGGGCTGGAGCATCACCAAGGCGGCCGGCACGCCGATCAGGACCGCAACCGGCCAGATCGCGACAAACTTCCGCGTCTCGGCCGCCGGCAGCATCTCGTAGAAGCGTGCTGCGGCGAGAACGATGCCGATCTTCATCAGCTCGGATGGCTGCAGGCGAATGAAGCCCAGATCGAGCCAGCGCTGGCTGCCACCGCGTACCGCGCCAAGCAGTTCGACGAGCAGCAGCGCGACCACCAGCGCGCCGTAGGCCGGGAAGGCGAGATTGCGCCACCACGACAAGGGCACCCGCGACAACACGATCGAGCCGGCTAGAAAGACGAAAAAGCGTATGCCCTGCGGCAGCGCCCATGGACGAATGCTGCCGTTCGCGGCCGAGTAGAGCACGACCAGCCCGAAACAGCCGATCGCCACGACAAGCAGCAACGCACGCCAGGGCAGGCTCGTCAACGACGATGGAACAACGGATCTCACTGCGGCTGGCCTGCTGGCGGGGTCGCAGCGGTCTGCGGCAATGTCTGCGACGATGAAGGGAGGTTGCGAGCACCGCTGTCATCGTCCGGTTCGGGCGAGCCGGTCTGCGCCGGGCCGGCGCCGTTAGCGATATCGCGTTCGACCGCGGCCTGGCTCGCGTTCTGGATGTCGGTTTCGGCCTCTACGGCGCGCGCCTCGGTGGGGGCCGGAGCGTCGGTCTCGGTCGCGGCGGCCTGCGCGGGTGGGGTGGTGTGCGCGGCGCGGTAGGCGGCCTCCTGCGCGGCCATGCGGGTGCGAATGTCACCCCCCCAGGTCGGTTCAACTTCGGCCAGCGCCTTCATCGCGCGGTCGCGATCGAACAAATAAGTCATGATGTCGCGCCCGATCAGCGGCGTGTCGAGGTTGCGCACGGTGTGGCCGTTGTGTTCGAGCACGACCGCCGCGGCGTAACGCGGGTTGTCATAGGGCGCGAAGCAGACGAACAGCGCGTGGTCGCGGAGCTTGAACGGCAACTGCCCATTCTTGAGCACGCCTGAGCGACGCTCCGCCATCGTGATGCGACGCACCTGCGCCGTGCCGGTCTTCGCGGCCAGCCCGACGCCCGGCACCTGCATTTTCGCCGCGCCGCCGGTGCCGCCGAGGTTAACGACGCCGTTCATCGCCTCGCGGATGATGCGGAAATGGTCGGGGTCGATCGCGAGCGGCTTGGCGGCAGGTTTGAACGGATCGCGCAGGATCGTCGGGACGAGCGCCTTTCCTGACGCCATCCGCGCCGCCATCACTGCGAGCTGTAGGGGATTGGCGAGCACGTAACCCTGACCAATCGAGGCGTTGACCGAGTCGGCCGCGGTCCAGTTGGTCTTGTACTTGCGGCGCTTCCACGCGCTGTCGGGTACGGTGCCATAACGCTGCGTCGCGAAGGGAAGGTCGAACTTCTCGCCCAGTCCCAGCGCGCGGGCCACCGGTGCGATCTTATCGTAGCCGACACGGCGCACCATCTCGTAGAAGTAGATGTCGCAGCTCTGCATGATCGCGTTTTTGAGATCGAGCGGGCCGTGGCCGTGACGCTTGTGACAGTGAAACACGCTGCTGCCCAGCCGCATCGCGCCCGAGCAGAACACGCGCTCGTTGGGGTTTACCCCCGCGGCCATCAGCGCCAGGCCGTTCATCGGCTTGACGGTCGAGCCGGGCGGATAAAGCCCCTGCGTCGCCTTGTTCATCAACGGAACATGGTCGTCCTTTGACAACATGTCCCATTCGAGATGGCTGATCCCTTCGGAGAAGCTGTTGGGATCGTAGGCGGGCATCGACACCATCGCCAGCATTTCGCCGGTTAGGCAGTCGAACACCACGCACGAGCCTGAATTGGTGCCAAGGCGGCGCGCGGCATATTCCTGCAGCCCCGCGTCGATCGTCAGGCGCACGGTACGGCCGGGCTCGTCCTTGCGGGTCGCGAGTTCCTGCACCAGCTTGCCGCGCGCAGTGACCTCGACACGCTTCGCGCCTGCCTTGCCGCGCAGCAGCGGCTCAAGCGTCTTTTCCAGGCCATCCTTGCCGAGCTTGAACCCGGGCGTGACCAGCAGGGGATCGCGCGTCGCGCGATATTGCTCCGCAGTCGGCGCACCGACGTAGCCGGTCAGGTGCGCGACGGCGGCGGCGGCGGGATAGTTGCGCGCAAAGCCGCGTGTCGGGGCGACGCCGGGCATCTCGGGCTGGCGGACGTAGACCGCGGCGAACCGGTCCCAGTCGATGTTTTCGGCCACGGGCACCGGCTGAAACCCCGCCGCCTTCTTCAGATCGGCCTCGATCCGCAGCATATCCTCGTCGGTGAGCGCGAGCAGCTTGCGTAGCGCGGCGAGCGTCTTGTCCTTGTCGACCAGACGATCGGGGATCAGGTCGACGCGGAAGTCGGTGCGGTTGTTGGCGATCGGTTGGCCGTGACGGTCGACGATCCAGCCGCGGCGCGGCGGGATCATCGTGTTGTTGACCCGGTTGCTTTCCGACAGGAGGTTGTAGTGCTCGTTCTCCGCGACCGACAGCCACGCCATGCGGCCGACGAGCAGCCCGCCGACGCCGAGTTGCCCCGCGCCCAGCAACCACGCACGGCGCGAGAAGCTGAACGCCTGCATCGACTCGGTCAGGACACGCGGGCCGCGTAGCATCAGCGCACCCGCCGCGCATCGACGCGGGCGATCAGGAACGCGACCGCGGGGAAGAGCAGCACCGACAGCACAATCTGCGCGGCGAGCGCCACGTCGACGTGGGCGGCGAGCGGGGTCGCGGCCACGCGCCCGCCGACGAGCACGAGCGTGATCGCAGCGGCGGCGATCAGCCAGTTCTGCCAGAAATCACGCAATCCCGACCGCGCCTCGAGTGCGCCGACGAGGAAATAGGCGAGCGTCCACAGCAGCATCGCGCTGCCGACCGGCTGCCCGGACACGAGATCGTCGAACAGACCGAGAAAGGCGGGCGCCCAGCGCCGGATCGCGAACGGCGCGAGCAGCCGCCATGACAGCAGCGCCAAGAGCCCGAACGGCGGCAGGAGCGAGAGGTTGGCGCCGAGTGGCAGGATCGTCAGCAGCGAACCCGTCATCACGGTCGCCCACGGCAGTAGCCGCGCACTGCCGAGCGGTAGCGGTTCGCGAAAGAGTGGTGCGCTGGCCATCAGGGGCGGGCAGGCGCGGCGGACGCGGTGGGTTGCGGCACTGCGCCGGGGGTCGGCGCGGGCGCGGGTAGCGGCGGCGGCGCGTAGACGCTGCGCACCGAGACGATGTCGAACGCGTCGGGGCGCGCGAACGGCTTGGCGAGCGCAGCCTCGGCCCCGCCGCGCAGCGCGCGTGCGACGAGCACGCCGGGACCGAAGATGCCGCCGCTGCCCGAGCTGACGAACACGTCGCCCGCCTTGAAGTGGGCGTCGTCGGTGTCGATCACGCGCACGTCGACCAGCCCGTCGCCGCGGCCGGCGGCGAGCGCGGGCAGGCCGTCGCGCAGGCGACGAACGGGCACGATGCTCTGCGGATCAGTCAGCAGCAGCACGCGCGCGGTATTGGGCCCTGCCTCCAGCACGCGGCCGACGAGCCCCTCGGGCCCCTGTACCGGCTGGCCTTCGCGCACGCCCTGCCAGGTGCCAGCGTTGAGCAGGCCGTAGCGCCGCGTGCTGGTCGCGCTGGTGCTGACGATCCGCGCGGTGACGACGAGGCGTTGCTCGAGGTCGCGCACCGCGAGCAAGCGGCGCAGGCGCGCATTCTCCAGTTGCGCCAGATGCCCGGCGACGAGTGCGGGCCGGGCACGCGCCAGCCGTGCGTTCAGGTCGGCGTTCTTGTTGTGCACGTCCCACCACGACGCGACGGCGTCGGGAATGCCGGACACGGTGTCGACCGCGACCGCCAGCGCGCTGGAGATCGGCGCCGTCACCTCCGCGACACTTGCGCGCGCGGCCGAGAAGGCGGTCGGGTTCAACTGCGACAGCGCGAGCAGCACCGCACCCACAACCCCGCCGGCGATGGCGAGGATGTAGCCGAAGAACACACCATTTTGCGCCCGTCGCGAGAAACCCGGGCGCCGATCCCGCGGCGGCGCCATGTCGATGCGGGTCCGATCAACCGTTCTGGAGCACGGCGCGGAACATCGGGTCCTCCAGCGCGCGCCCGGTGCCGATCGCGACGCAGATCAGCGGATCGTCGGCGATCGTGACCGGCAGGCCCGTCTCGTCGCGCAGCACCTCGTCCAACCCTTGCAGCAGCGCGCCGCCGCCGGTCAGAACGATTCCCTGGTCGACGATATCGGCGGCGAGTTCGGGGGCGGTGTTTTCCAGTGCGATGCGCACGCCGTCGACGATCGCGGCCACCGGCTCGCTGACCGCTTCGGCAATCTGCGCCTGGGTGATCGGGATCTCCTTCGGCACGCCGTTGACGAGGTCGCGGCCCTTGACGAACACCGTCTTGCCGATGCCGTCGACGGGGGGCTTCGCGCAGCCGAGTTCCTGCTTGATCCGCTCGGCAGTCGCCTCGCCGATCAGCAGATTGTGGTTGCGACGCACGTAGGAGACAATCGCCTCGTCCATCTTGTCGCCGCCGACACGCACCGAGGTGGTGTAGGCGAGACCGCGCAAGCTGAGCACCGCAACCTCGGTGGTGCCGCCGCCGATGTCGACCACCATCGATCCCACGGGTTCGGTCACCGGCATGTCGGCACCGATCGCCGCCGCCATCGGCTCCTCGATCAGCCACACCTGGCTCGCGCCCGCATTCTGCGCGGCATCGCGGATCGCGCGGCGTTCAACCTTGGTCGAGCCCGAGGGAACGCAGATCACGATCTCGGGCCAGCGCATGAAGCGACGCTGCCCGTGCACCTTCTCGATGAAATATTTGATCATCTGCTCGGCGACATCGATGTCCGCGATCACGCCGTCGCGAAGCGGGCGAATCGCCTCAATCGTACCGGGGGTCTTGCCCATCATCAGCTTCGCGTCGTCGCCGACTGCCTTGACGCGCTTCTGCCCGTTGATCGTCTCAACCGCGACAACCGACGGTTCGTTGAGCACGATGCCGCGACCGCGGACGTAGACGACGGTGTTCGCCGTTCCGAGATCGATCGCCATGTCGTGCGAGGACATCTTGAACAAGCGCGAGAAGACCATGTGAGATGCGTTTCCGTGTGTCGCCGTTGGCCGGCGGTTCTTGCCTGTGCCCGGCCCTCGAAGCCACCGATGCGGCTTCGCGACAGCAATCTTTCGGGTCGCGGGATGCCGCCGCTTGGGCTAGTGCCTGCGCGGTGTCAATACGTCGTCTGCCCGAGCATTTGGTCAACCGTATCGCCGCCGGTGAAGTGGTGGAAAGACCGGCCAGTGCGTTGAAGGAACTGGTCGAGAATGCGATCGACGCGGGCGCGACGCGCATCGCGGTCGAGCTGTCGGCAGGCGGGGTGGAGCGGATTGCGGTCGCGGACGACGGGTGCGGCATGACGGCCGCCGAGATCGCGCTGGCGCTGGAGCGGCACGCCACCTCCAAGCTGCCGCACGAGGATATCGACCGGGTCGAGACGCTCGGCTTTCGCGGCGAGGCGCTGCCCTCGATCGCGAGCGTCGCGCGGGTGACGATCGAGAGCCGCCCGCCGGGCGCGGAAGGCTGGGCGCGCGCCGTCGACAATGGCGTGGTGGTGCGCGAAGGGCCCGCGGCGCTGCCGCCGGGCACGCGCGTGGTGGTGGAGGCGCTGTTCGCGCGCGTGCCGGCGCGGCGCAAGTTCCTGCGTAGTCCGCGTGCCGAATATGGCGCGTGTCTCGACGTCGTGCGCCGGCTCGCGCTCGCCCGGCCGGAGATCGCCTTTGCGGTGGAGCATGACGGCCGCCGGGTGTTGAGTGTCCCCGCGCAGCACGACCGCCCCGCGCGCGTCGCGGCGTTGACCGACCGCGCGCTCGCCGACAATGCGGTCGCGATCGACTTCCGGCGCGAGGACGTGGTGCTGGGCGGTGTCGCCGGGCTGCCGACCTTTCACCGCGGGGTGGCCGACCATCAATATCTGTTCGTCAACGGGCGCCCGGTGAAGGATCGCCTGCTGCTCGGTGCGCTGCGCGGTGCCTATGCCGAAATGATGCCGCGCGATCGTCACGCGGTGGTGGCGCTGTTCCTCGATCTGCCCGCCGATCTGGTTGACGTGAACGTCCATCCTGCCAAGACCGAGGTGCGGTTCCGCGACCCGGCGATGATCCGCGGCATGATCGTCTCGGGCCTTCGCCGTGCGCTCGACGAGGCGGGTCACCGCGCGGTGCAGCGACCGAGCGAGGACGCGCTGGCGATGTGGCGGCCCGAACCAGTCGCTCCCGTTGCTGCGGCTGACGCGCAGACGAGTTTGCTCGAACGGACGGCCGCGACCGCATCGTCGTTCGTCAACGAACGGCGCTCCAGCTTCATCGCCGCGCCGCCGCTGGCGCGTGCCGAGCCCGCCTGGGCGCCGATCCCTGCGACGACCGACCATCCGCTCGGCGTCGCGCGGGGGCAGGTGAGCAAGACCTATATCGTCGCCGAAGCGGCCGACGGTCTGGTCCTGGTCGACCAGCATGCCGCGCACGAACGGCTCGTGCTCGAACGGATGCGCCGCGCGCTGGCGGGCGGCACCGTCGCGAGCCAAGCGCTGCTGCTGCCCGAGGTGGTCGAGCTGGAGGAGCCGGCATGCGACCGATTGGAGGCGCGGATCGGCGAGCTGGCCGAACTGGGACTGGTGCTGGAACGCTTCGGCCCGTGTGCGATGCTGGTGCGCGCCACGCCCGCGCTGCTTGGCAGCGCCGACCCGACCGGGCTGGTCGCCGATCTGGCCGACGAGCTGGCGGCGTTCGACGAGGCGCTGTCGTTGCGCGAGCGGCTCGACGCGATCGCGGGAACGATGGCGTGCCACGGTTCGGTGCGGGCGGGACGCGTGCTGGCGGTGGCGGAGATGAACGCGTTGCTGCGCGAGATGGAGGCGACGCCGCACTCGGGCCAGTGCAACCATGGGCGGCCGACCTGGGTGAAGCTGGCGCACGGCGATATCGAGAAGCTGTTCGGACGCCGATGACCAGCCGGTCCTTGAGTAACCGCCCGATTGTAGGACGCGGCATGGTGCAACTTGGGTCTAGCGTAACCTAGATTACCGCGGCATCATTTGTCGCATGAGCGAGATCGTGATGCCGCCCCGCGACCAATTCCTGCGCGAAGAAACCATTCGTGGTGGCATGGACCTGCTCTTTCTCAGCAACACGCGGCATCTGCGGCACGCCGACGATACGCTGGCCGCGCTCGGGCTCGGACGCGCGCACCACCGGATTATGTATTTCGTCGCCCGCCAGCCGGGCATCAACGTGACCGCGCTGCTCGCGATCCTCGGCATCACGAAGCAGTCGTTCGGACGCGTCGCCAAGCAGTTGATCGCGAAGGGATTGATGGAACAGCACACCGGCGACCGCGACCGGCGCCAGCGGCTGCTCAAGCTAACGCCCGAAGGCGAGAAGCTGGAAAAGGCGATCTTCGACAATCTCCACGACAATGTCGCGCGCGCCTACAAGGCGGCGGGCGGTGAGGCGGTCGCGGGCCTGTGGGTGGTGTTGCAGCACTTGATGGGCGAGGAAGCGCGCGTCCAGTTCCGCGCGGTGCAAGGATTGTAGCGCGCCGATCCGGGCGAGGTGGAGCCGCACATCGGCCGGCCGCCGCTGTCGCGCCCAAGTGGTGTGTCACGGCGGAACGCCGCGCTTGTTAACTTACGGGAAACCCTGATCCGCTTCGTGCATTCTACCTCGCAACACGTTCTCGTCGTCGCAAGGTGATGCCATGAAACAGCTTTTCCCCGTGATCCTCGCGCTGATCCCGTTCTCGGCCGTCGTGTCGGCGGTGCTGATGAACCCGTAAGCGTTGGTCGCCGGTCACGGCCGCGACCGTCCAAAGCAGAAAAGGCCGCCCGGTTGCCCGGGCGGCCTTTCTTGTTGCCGGAGCGGCGTAGGCGTCAGCCCTGCGCCTGATCCTGCTGGACCTCGGCAGTGGCACCGGGCTCTGCATTCGGATCATACGCCTCGACGAAGCCGCCCTGGTCGCGGCCTTCCTCGAAGACCTGCTGCATGACGTCGACGCCCGACGCCTGCATCTCGGCCTCTTCGGGCGAGCGTGCGACGTTGACCTTGACGTTCACCACGACCTCGGGATGCAGCTGCACCTTGACGTCGTACAGGCCGATCGCCTTGATCGGACGATCGAGCACGACCTGGCTCTTGGAAACCTTGTAGCCTTCGGCGACCAGCGACTCGACCAGATCGCGCACCGCGACCGAGCCGTAGAGCTGACCGGTGTTCGACGACTGGCGGATCAGCGTGATCTGCGCGTCCTTGAAGTTGCCGGCTTCCTTCTCGGCGTCGCCGCGGCGCGCCGCGTTGTCGGCCTCGATGCGAGCGCGGTTGGCCTCGAACACCTTGCGGTTGGCTTCGTTGGCGCGCAGCGCCTTCTTGCGCGGCAGCAGGAAGTTGCGGGCGAACCCGTCCTTTACCTTCACCACGTCGCCGATGGCGCCGAGCTTCTCGACGCGCTCGAGCAGAATGACGTCCATGTCTGCTACTCCTTACTTCACGATGTAGGGCAGCAGGCCCAGGTGACGCGAACGCTTGATCGCCTGCGCGAGCTCACGCTGCTTCTTGGCCGACACGCTGGTGATGCGCGAGGGCACGATCTTGCCGCGCTCGGACACGAAGCCTTGGAGCAGACGGACGTCCTTGTAGTCGATCCGGGGCGCATCCTTGGCGCTGAACGGGCACGACTTGCGACGACGGAAAAACGGACGGGCCATTACGCGAACTCCTCCTCACGGCGGGGGCCACGGTCACCACGATCGCCGCGATCACCACCACGCTCACCGCGGTCGCCGCCACGCTCGCCGCGGTCGGCACGACGCTCACGGTCGCGCTCCTGCTTGCGCATCATGACGGTCGGACCCTGCTCCAGCTCGTCGACGCGAACGGTCATGTAGCGGATGATGTCTTCGTTGATGCCCGCCTGACGCTCGATCTCGGCGACGGTGTCGCCGGGTGCGTCGATCTCGAGCATCACGTAATGCGCCTTGCGGTTCTTCGCGATGCGGTACGCGAGGCTGCGTAGGCCCCAATTCTCGGTCTTCACGACGCGACCACCGTGGTCGGTCACGATCTTGCTGGCGTTTTCAGCCAGCGTGTCCACCTGCGCTTGTGCCAGATCCTGGCGCGCAAGGAACACGTGCTCGTAGAGAGCCATGTGCTACCTTCTATGTTGGCCGATCGCTGACGGACGCCCCATGCGCACCGCCCCTCCGGCTGTCGTCTTGAAACAAGCGAAGGGCGGGACGGCCATGCCATCCCGCCCGAAGCGGGTTGTCCGATACCCGAGCTTGCGTCGTGACGCAAGCCGGGGCGGGTGTTCGTCGGCTCAGCGGTAAATCCGCGTCACCACCGTGCGGACCGTGCCGCCACGATCCGAGACGAGCACTGCATCGCGGCCCGAGCGGACCCAGCGATAACCGCGCGGCGGGGCGTAGAGGCCGCGACCGCGGAACTGGCGATAGTCGATCTGCGCGTAATTGGGCGCATAGCGGCGGTCGAAGCGCTGGCCGGCGCGCCAGTTGCGTCCGTTCGCCTGCGTCGTCACCGTGCGCTGGACCACCGTGCCGTTGCGACGCTCCTTCACCGTGGTGACGGTGCGGGTCTGCGCCTCGGCCGAGGCAGCGACGATCGGTGTCAGCGCGACCGAAGCGGAAATGGCGGAAAGGATGATCTTCTTGAACATGATCGTGGCTCCCGTTGTTCGCGGCGGCGTCACCCGCCCTCGAGAGCTAAATTAGGAAGCGCGTGTCGCGTTCCCGTGTCGCAGGCCGCGCCAATTGGTCGCAAATTGTCGCGGATCGGCGCGCTTCCTGAACGGGGTGTCAGCAACCCTGCGTTTTTACGCGCTTCAACCAAATCGCAAGCGGCGCGGGACTAGGCCCGCGCGCATGAAGATGCATCACACCTTCCATCGCATCGAAGCGACCGACCGCGCGCGCGCGCTGCCGTGGCTGCTGGTGCTACTCGCCTGTGCCGCGGCCGCGCTGTGGATCGGCTGGATCGGGTTCGAGGCGTCGGACGACTCGCTCTACTGGCAGGGCGCGATGAAGGTGATGACGCAGCCGCCGTTCGCGGGCGACAATCACTGGACCACGCGTTTTCCGCTGACCCTGACCTTTGCCGCGGTGCTGCGTACGATCGGGGAGGGGTTCGCGGCGTTCGCGGTGACGGCGATGATCTTCTACGCGGTTGTAGTCGCGGTGACGGGCGCGTTTGCGGCGAAGGTGGTGGGGGCGCGCGCCGGATGGATCGCCGCGCTGCTGACCGCGACGCTGCCGGTGATCGTCAGTCACGCGACGACCGTGTCGGTCGATCTGATCGAGGCGGCGGCGTTGGTGCTCGGCGTGATGCTGCTGGGCGGCGCGCGGGCGGACCGCGCGGGTTACGTGCGCGGCGTGGCGGCTGGCATCATGTTCGGGGTGGCGGTGCTGTGCCGTGAGACGAGCGTGCTGCCGCTCGTTGGACTGGTGCCGTTGTTCGTGCTCGGGCGCCCGGTGCCGCGCGGCGTGCTGATCGCGGCAGGCGTCGGCGTCGCGGTCGTGCTGGGCGGCGAGGCGCTGTATCAATGGGCGCTGACCGGCGATCCGCTGCGGCGCTACACCATCGCGTTCAATCACGACGATCACATCGACCGCGCGGCGAACATGGAGGGCAATTTCCTGCTGTGGCCGCCGATCGATCCGCTGCTGGTGCTGATAATCAACGACGATTTCGGGCTGCTGTTCTGGATCGCGGGCGCGGCGATGACGCTGGGAGCGTGGGGCCTTGTGCCGCGCGCGCAGCGTCCGCGGATGGTGGTGCTCGCCGCGATGGCGGGCGCGATGTTCGTGCTGGTCGCGGTGCTCTACGGCAAGCTGGTGCTCAACCCACGCTACTTCACGTTGCCCGCGCTTGCCGCGGTTGTGATCGTCGCAACCTGGGTAGCGCGGCTCGCCGCCGTCTGGCGGGTGATACTGCTGACCGTGCTGGTGTCGAGCAACCTGCTGCTGATGGGCGTCGGCAACGCGCATCCGCGCTGGGTGATGGAGGCGATGGTCGAGGCGTCCGCCGCACACCCGCGCGAAGTGATCGCGGCCGATCCGCAAACGGTACGCCGCGCGCTGATCCCGATGCTGTACGCGGGGCGCGAGAATTTGCGCTACGCACCCGCGCGCGCCGGTGGGCTGGAGATCGCGGAGGCGGACCGTGCGCCCGCGGGGCAGGTGCTGGCGCGCTATCCTTCGCCGCCGACGCGGGTCGGGGCGATGCTGCGTACGCTGGGGCTCGAACCGCTCGTCCCCGGTGCGGTCGCCCGGCGGATGTTCGCGCCCAGTCCGGAGGCCGTGCTGGTCCGCCGCTCCAGTTGACCGCTTCCGCCCTCGCGCCTAGCAGCGCAGCCCTTCACGCATGGAGAGGGCGATGCGCGCATTCATTTTCCCCGGACAGGGCAGCCAGGCGGTCGGCATGGGTCGCGCACTCGCCGACGCGTCGCCGACGGCGCGCGCGGTGTTCGAGGAGGTCGACGACGCGCTCGGCCAGCATCTGAGCCGCGTGATGTGGGACGGTCCCGCCGACGACCTTACGCTGACCGAGAATGCGCAGCCCGCGATCATGGCGAATGCGATCGCGACTTTGCGCGTGCTGCAACACGAAGGTGGCGTGCGGCTGGCCGACAAGGCCGATTATGTCGCGGGTCACTCGCTGGGCGAATATAGCGCCTTGTGCGCGGCCGAGGCGCTGGATCTGGCGACCACCGCGCGGCTGCTCCGGCTGCGCGGGCGCGCGATGCAGGCGGCGGTGCCGGTCGGCGAGGGGGCGATGGCCGCGCTGCTCGGCGCGGATGTGGAAAAGGCGAGCGTGATCGCGGGCGCCGCGGTCGATTCGATCCTGGCGGAGGGCGGTGCGGAGCTGGTCTGCACGGTCGCCAACGACAATGATCCGAGCCAAGTGGTCATTTCCGGCCACCGCGCCGCGGTCGAGCGCGCGGTCGCGCTGGCGAAGGAGATGGGCGCGAAGCGCGCGGTGCTGCTGCCCGTGTCGGCACCGTTCCACTGCGCGCTGATGGCGGATGCCGCGACTGCGATGGAGGCGGCATTCGCCGAGGCCGATCTCCGCGCACCGCTCGTCCCCGTGTTCGCCAACGTCGATGCGGCAGCCGTCGCTGATCCCGGCGCGATCCGGCGCTTGCTCGTCGAGCAGGTGACGGGGCGCGTGCGCTGGCGCGAATCGGTGCTGGCGATGGCGGAGGCGGGCGTGACCGAGTTCGTCGAGTTCGGCGGCAAGGTGCTGGGTCCGATGGTCAAGCGGATCGTGCCCGACGCGACCGTCACCAGCGTGGTGACGATGGACGACGTCGAAGCGCTGACCAAGACGCTCTGACCGGCAAGCTGAGGAGAAGAAGCATGTTCGATCTTTCAGGCATGACCGCGCTGGTGACCGGCGCGTCGGGCGGGATTGGTTCGGCGATCGCGCGCGGATTGGCGGCGCAGGGCGCGCGGCTGGCGGTGTCGGGCTCGAATGCCGACAAGCTTGAGGCTTTCCGTGCGACGCTGGACGGTGACCATGTCGCGGTGCCGGCGAACCTGTCGGACGCCGCCTCGGTCGACGGGCTCGTGCCCGCCGCGGTACAGGCGCTGGGCGGGCGGCTGGACATTCTCGTCAACAACGCCGGCGTCACGCGCGACAATCTCGCGATGCGGATGAAGGACGAGGAATGGGACGCAGTGATCCGCGTCAACCTGGAGGCCGCGTTCCGCCTGATCCGCGCGGCGGCCAAGCCGATGATGAAGCAGCGCTTCGGCCGCGTCGTCTCGATCACCTCGGTCGTCGGGCAGACGGGCAATCCGGGTCAGGCGAATTACGCCGCATCGAAGGCGGGGCTGGTCGGCATGTCGAAGGCGCTGGCGCAGGAGCTCGCCAGCCGCAACATCACGGTGAATTGCGTGGCCCCGGGCTTCATCCGCTCGGCGATGACCGACGTGCTGCCCGAGGCGCAGAAGAGCGCATTGACGGCGCGCATCCCGAACGGTGATCTGGGTACCGGAGAGGACATCGCCGCGGCGGTCGTCTATCTCGCGTCCAAGGAGGCGGGCTACGTCACCGGGCAGACGCTGCACGTCAACGGCGGCATGGCGATGGTATGATCCATGTGACAGCGATGCGGCGGGACGGGCCGTTCACCCGGTAAACGTCGCACTTGTCACGAAACGCTCCCCGTTCTACCTGCGTTCAGGAAGTTACTGACCCCCCAAGAAGAAGAGGGATTACCATGAGCGAGACTGCCGACCGCGTGAAGAAGATCGTCGTCGAGCACCTGGGCGTCGAAGCCGACAAGGTGACCGAGGATGCCAGCTTCATCGACGATCTGGGCGCGGACAGCCTCGATATCGTCGAGCTGGTGATGGCGTTCGAGGAAGAGTTCGGGGTCGAGATCCCCGACGACGCCGCCGAGAAGATCACGACCGTCAAGGACGCGATCACCTACATCGACGAGCATAAGGGCTGATCCCTTAACTCGGAGAGTCGAGATTTGAGCGGCTCCCCATCCTCGTCCAGAGGGCGGGGAGCCGTTTCGGTTTGAGAAGACACCCGCGTGCGTCAGCGCTCGCGCGCCAGGGGTGAAGAAGGAATGCCTATGCGTCGCGTCGTCGTCACCGGTCTCGGCCTCGTCACCCCGCTCGGTGCGGACGTGGAAACCGCATGGGCCAATCTCATCGCCGGCAAGTCGGGAGCGGGCCCGATCACGCGCTTCGACGCGTCGAACCAGAAATGCCGCATCGCGTGCGAGGTGAAGCCCGCGGGCCACGAATACGGCTTCGATCCCAACAAACGCGTCGACCACAAGGTGCAGCGCCAGGTCGACCCCTTCATCGTCTACGGCATCGATGCGGCGTGCCAGGCGCTGGAAGACGCTGGCCTCACCGACATGAGCGAGGCCGAGCGTTACCGTGCCGGTGCCTCGATCGGCGCGGGGATCGGCGGCCTGCCGGGGATCGAGAGCGAGTCGATCGTGCTGCACGAAAAGGGGCCAAGCCGCGTTTCGCCGCACTTCGTCCATGGGCGGCTGATCAACCTGATCACCGGTCAGGTGACGATCAAATACGGGCTGATGGGGCCGAACCACGCGGTCGTGACCGCCTGCTCGACCGGCGCGCACTCGATCGGCGACGCCGCGCGGATGATCGCGATGGACGACGCGGATGTCATGCTGGCGGGCGGTGCCGAGGGCGCGATCTGTCCGCTCGGCATTGCCGGCTTCGCGCAGGCGCGCGCGTTGTCGACCGCGTTCAACGACCAGCCGGAAAAGGCGAGCCGCCCGTACGACAAGGACCGTGATGGCTTCGTGATGGGCGAGGGCGCGGGTGTCGTCGTGCTGGAGGAATATGAGCGCGCGAAGGCTCGCGGCGCGAAGATCTACGCCGAGGTGATCGGTTACGGCCTGTCGGGCGATGCCTACCACGTCACCGCGCCGCACCCCGAAGGCTCGGGCGCGTATCGCTCGATGGAGATGGCGCTGCGCAAGTCGGGGCTCAGCCTCGACGACATCGATTACATCAACGCGCACGGCACCTCGACCCCACTCGGCGACGAGCTGGAGCTGGGCGCGGTGCGCCGCCTGTTCGGCGACGCGATCGGCGGTTTGTCGATGAGCTCGACCAAGTCGGCGATCGGCCACCTGCTGGGTGGTGCGGGCGCGGTGGAGAGCATCTTCTGCATTCTGGCGATGCGCGACCAGATCGTGCCGCCGACGCTCAACCTCGACAACCCGAGCGACAGTTGCGCGGGCGTCGACCTGGTGCCGCACACCGCGAAGAAGCGGCAGGTGCGTGCGGTGCTCAACAATTCGTTTGGGTTCGGCGGCACCAACGCCAGCCTGGTGATGAAGCCGGTCTGAGGAACTGACACCCATGCGCCGTCCCGGTTGTCTGGCGCTGATCGCCGGGCTGGTCATCATCGCCGCAGGCGCGTGGGTGTTGCTCGGCTGGTCGGGCAGCGGGCCGGCCGCGAAGCCGATGAATGTCGAGATCGCGCAAGGCTCCAGCCTGGCGAGCGCGGCGACGCAGTTGGAGAAGGCGGGCGCGATCCGTTCCGCCTCGCGCTTCCGGCTGCGCGCGCGGCTGTTCGGCGGCACGGGATCGATCAAGGCGGGCGAGTTCGCGATCCCCGCGGGCGCGAGCGAATCGACGATCCTGTCGATCCTGCAGGGCGGCAAGGCGGTTCAGCGTCTCGTCGTCATCCCCGAAGGACTGCCCTCGGTGATGGTGCGCGACAAGTTGATGGCCGCCGACGCGCTGACCGGCAGCGTCGGCGTGCCCGCCGAAGGGTCGGTGCTGCCCGACGGTTATTCGTTCGAGCGCGACGAGACGCGCGCGGCGGTGCTGGCACGGATGCAGGCGGCGATGAAGGCTTACGTCGCGCAAGCCTGGGCGAAGCGCCGCCCGACGACGATCGCGAAGACGCCGCAGGAGGCGGTGATCCTCGCGTCGGTAGTCGAGAAGGAAACGGGCAAGCCGTCCGAGCGGCGGATGGTCGCGGCAGTCTATTCCAATCGTCTGCGTATCGGCATGCCGCTCCAGGCCGATCCGACCGTGATCTATCCGATCACCAAGGGCCGCCCGCTCGGCCGGCGCATTCGCGTGTCTGAACTGCGCGCGAAGAACGGGTACAATACCTACGCCTCGCCGGGGCTGCCGGTGGGGCCGATCGCCAATCCGGGGCGGCTGTCGATCGACGCGGTGCTGAACCCCGCGCAGACCAAGGCGCTGTACTTCGTCGCGGACGGGACCGGCGGGCACGTGTTCGCGAACACGCTTGCCGAGCATAACGCCAACGTGAAGAAATGGTACGCGATCCGCCACGCGCGCGGGGAGATGTAGCGCGGCCTATCGGTAGGGGCAGGTGCGGGTTACCGCTTCCACCCTTTCAGCTCGCGTGGAGCGTGCGGCGCATGGGCAATACACGATAGACGCGGCCTTCGGTGGTCGATGCTGCGGAACTGGTGCTGCTGGCCGGTGCGGTGGTGCATGTGGCTGCGTGGATCGTTCACGCTGCCGATGATGGGGCTTAGTCAGCCCTGTTCGCGACGCTCGCGATCGCGGGTTTGCTCGTCGTGCCGAAGGTGCTCCCCAACCAACGAGCGTGGCGAGCATCGATCGGGTTCATCGTCGTCTAAGGCGACTCGTTTGCCGCCGAGTCGGTGGTCGTGCTCGCGATCGGCATCGCGATCACGACCGGCCTTTTCTCAACCCGCAGAGTGGGTGTCCAAGCTGACACAGTATCCGCCTGACGTGACCTAGCCCGCGGAATAAGCGTCCATGTATGCGCGGCGATGTTCTACTTCGCGAGCGCGGCCGCCTTTTTCGCGCGCTCGGTCACCTCGGGCAGCGTACCTTCGTTCACCCAGCTGCCGCCGACGCACAGCACGGGATCGAGCGCGAGCCAGTCGGGCGCGTTCTTCGCGCTGATCCCGCCGGTCGGGCAGAACTTGCATTGGTAGAAGGGCGCGGCGAGCGCCTTCAACGCCTTGACCCCGCCCGACGTCTCGGCCGGGAAGAACTTGAAATGGGTGAGGCCGAGGTCGAGCCCGCGCATGATGTCGCCCGCGGTCGCGACGCCGGGCAGATACGGGACCTTGCTGTCGATGATCCGCTCGCTCAAACGATGCGACAGGCCGGGGGAGACGATGAACTCCGCGCCGGCGTCGATCGCCTGATCGAACTGATCGGGGGCGATCACGGTACCGGCGCCGACGATCGCGCGCGGCACCTGCTTCATCTCGCGAATCACGTCGAGCGCGGCGGGGGTGCGCAGCGTCACCTCAAGCACGCGCAGGCCGCCGGCGACCAGCGCCTCGGCGAGCGGACGGGCCTGCGCCACGTCGTGGATCACGAGCACCGGGATGACCGGCGCGGTCTGCATGATGTCCTGGATGTTCATGTGTGCTCCTGCGCGAAGGCGGCCGCGGCGCCGAACAGGCCGGGCTGGGGATGGGTGATGAGCTTGACCGGGATCGCGGCCATCAGTTGCTGAAAGCGCCCCTTGGCGACGAAGCGCTGGTCAAAGCCGGAGCGGAGCAGTTTGTCCTTGATGCGCAGGCCCAGCCCGCCCGCGATCACGACGCCTTTCGCGCCGTGCGCGAGTGCGAGGTCGCCCGCCACCGCGCCGAGCGCGAGGCAGAAGCGGTCGAGTGCCGCGAGCGCGAGCGAATCGTCGCCGTCGAGCGCGTCGGTCCAGATCTCCTTGTCGGTCCGCTCGCGGATCGCGCGGCCTTCCAGGCTGGCGAGCGTTTCGTAGATCGCGACGATGCCTGGGCCGGCGACGATCCGTTCGGTCGAGACGCGCGTAAAGGTGCGGCGCAGGCGCTTGAGGATCGCGTCCTCGATGGGGTCGAGCGGCGCATAATCCATGTGCCCGCCCTCGGTCGGCAGCACCAGGTAGCGCCCGTCGGTCTTGAACACCTGCGCGACGCCCAGACCGGTGCCGGGGCCGCAGACGGTGGTGACCCCCTCGGCCGGGAGCGGCATGTCGGGCCCGCAGAGATGCTCGAAATCCGCGTGCGGCAATTGCGCAACGGCGTGACCGACCGCGCCGAAATCGTTGATGATCGTCCAGGTGTCCGCGCCCAGCCGCTCCGGGATCAACGATGGGCGGATCACCCAGGGATTGTTGGTCAGGCGGATGACGTCGCCGGTGATCGGCGAGGCGACCGAGATCGCGGCGGCGTTCGGCACCGGACGCCCGAGTCCGGCGGCGAACGCCTGCCAAGCGGTCTGCAGGCTGGCGTGGTCGGCGGTCTTGAGCGTGACGACGTCGCCGAGCGCCACGACCTGTCCGGCGTCGACCTCGGCGATGGCGAAGCGCGCGTGGGTTCCCCCGATATCGACCGAGACGACCTCGCTCACAGCATCGCTCCCGCCAGCATCGCACTTGCTCCCTTTTCCGCCTCGTCCGCTTGTCCGCGGAACATGCCGAATAGCTCGCGTCCCATTCCGGTGGGTGGAGGCGGGGGCGTCGGCCGCTCGCGCCCCGTCAGCGTCGCGGTGTCGACCAGCACGTCGAGCGCGCCCGCTACTGCATCGACGCGAACCATATCGCCGTCGCGGATCAGGCCGATGTTCCCGCCGACGCCCTGCGCGTTGGGCAGCGCCTCCGGGCTGACGTGGATCGCGCACGGCACCTTGCCGCTCGCGCCCGACATGCGCCCGTCGGTGACGAGCGCGACCTTGAACCCACGGTTCTGGAGCACGCCGAGCGGCGGGGTGAGCTTGTGGAGTTCGGGCATGCCGTTCGCGCGCGGGCCCTGGAAGCGGACGACGACCACCACGTCGCGGTCGAGCTCGCCCGCCTTGAACGCTTCGATGACGTCGAGCTGGTCGTCGAACACGCGCGCGGGCGCCTCGACGATCCAGCGGGTGCGCTCCACCGCCGACACCTTGATGCAGGCGCGACCGACGTTGCCCTGGAGGATCCGCATCCCGCCGTCGGGCGAGAAGGGGGTACTGGCAGGACGCAGGATCGTGTCGTCGCCGCTCACGCCCGGCGGAGCCCAACCGAGCGCGTCGCCGTCGAGCACGGGCTTGTTCGCGTAAGCCGACAGGTCGTCGCCCGCGACCGTCATGATGTCGCGGTGGAGGTGCCCGCTCGATAGCAGTTCGCCGATGACGTAGGGCATCCCGCCCGCCGCCTCGAACCCGTTTACGTCGGCCGACCCGTTGGGGTAAACGCGCGCGAGCAGCGGGACGGCGGCAGAGAGGCGGTCGAAGTCCTCCCAGTCGATCACGATGCCGGCCGCGCGCGCGATCGCGGGGACGTGGAGCAGGTGGTTGGTCGATCCGCCTGTCGCGAGCAGGCCGACCGCGGCGTTGACGATCGCCTTTTCGTCGACGCACAATCCCAGCGGACGATAGTCCTCACCCGACGTGCCGATGGCGGCTAGCCGGTGGACGGCGGCGCGGGTCAGCGCCTGGCGCAGCTTGGTGCCCGGATTGACGAAGGCGGCGCCGGGCATGTGGAGGCCCATCACCTCCATCATCATCTGGTTGGTGTTGGCGGTGCCGTAGAAGGTGCAGGTGCCCTGGCTGTGATAAGCGCCGATCTCAGCCTCGAGTAGTTCCTCGCGCCCCGCCTCGCCGACCGCGAAGCGTTCGCGCACCGCGGCCTTTTCCTTGTTGGGCAGGCCCGAGGGCATCGGGCCGCCGGGCACCATCACCATCGGCAGATGCCCGAATCGCAGCGCGCCCATCAGCAGCCCGGGCACGATCTTGTCGCAGATGCCGAGCAGCGCCGCGCCCTCGAACGTGCCGTGGCTGAGCGCGATCGCGGTCGACAGCGCGATCGTGTCGCGGCTGAACAGCGACAGCTCCATGCCGGGATAGCCCTGCGTCACCCCGTCGCACATCGCAGGCACGCCGCCCGCAACCTGCGCCGTCGCGCCGACCTCGCGCGCCCAGACCTTCATCTGTTGGGGATAACGGTAATAGACCGCGTGCGCGGACAGCATGTCGTTGTACGAGGTGACGATGCCGATGTTCATCGCATCGCCGCCGCGCATCGCGGCGCGGTCTTCCGGCGTCCCGGCATAAGCGTGGGCGAGGTTCGCACAGCCGAGCCGCGGGCGACCGATCCACGTGTCGCGCTCGCGCTCGATCAGGTCGAGGTAGGCGCGGCGGGTGGGCTGCGAGCGCGCGACGATGCGATCGGTGACGGCCTGTACGGCGGGGTTCATCGTTGCGGTTTTCCGTTCGCCCTGAGCTGATCGAAGCGTGCTTCTAGTGGCTCAGGGCGGCAGGGCAATCTACTACGTGGTGTTATGGCGCCCAATTACGGGGCCCAGTGGATGTCGACCGGCAGCTCGACGTCGGCGAGGACGCGGCCGATCGGGTAGGGCGAACCCGCGCCTTCGCTGATCGCGTCCTCGATCACCTTGCGCTTCGCGTCGCCCGTCACCGCGATCAAGAGCGCGCGCGCGGTGATGATGCCGGCGCGGCTGAGCGTCACGCGCGCGACGGGCGCCTCCGGGGGCAGCGGATCGGGCATGACGCCCAATGCGCGGCGCTCGCGCGGACCGTTCAGCGCTTCGTCGAAGTCGGGGCCGGGGAAGATCGACGCGGTATGGCCGTCGCCGCCGACGCCCAGCATGCAGAGGTCGAGCGGCCAGTGCAGGTCCTGCATCAGCGCGTCGGCCGAGCGGCCCGCAGCCTTATAGTCGTCGGTCGCCTTGGGGACGACCGGGATCACGCGCGCGCCCTTCGGGATGAACGTCTTGCCGAGTGCGGTGACGTTCGACAGCGGGTCGCCCAGCGGCACGATCCGCTCGTCGCTGGGGATGATCGTCACGCGCTTCCAGTCGAGCTTCGCCTTGGCGAGCTTCTCGTATGCGGGCAGCGGGGTCTTGCCGCCCGCGAGCGCGATGACGGCCGAACCGCGCGCGTCGATCGCGCTCTCGATCACGAACTGGATGTCGCCCGCGACCGCGTCGGCCAGCTCGGCCGCGTCGTCATATTCCCACCATTCGATCTCGGTCGTCATACACTCTCACTTACATGAAATTGGGAAAGGGAAGGCGTGCGCGCTCAATCGTCCTGCCAGGTAACACCGTCGCGCTCGGTCAGCGCGATCGCGGCCGAGGGCCCCCAGGTGCCCGCGGGATAATGTTTCGGCTTGGTGCCGTTCGCCGCCCAACCGGCGCGGATCGCGTCGGTCCACACCCATTGCGCCTCCACCTCGTCGCGGCGGACGAACAAGGTCTGGTCGCCCTCGATCAGGTCGAGCAGCAGGCGCTCGTAGGCGATGCGGCGGCGGGTACCGGCGAACTCGGCGTCGAGGCTGAGCTTCAACGGAACCTCGCGCAGCCGCACGCCGTCGCGGTCGAGCCCCGGTTCCTTCGCCATCACCAGCAGCTCGATATATTCCTCGGGCTGGAGGCGGATGACGAGCGTGTTGGGTTGGAGCAGCCCGCCGCGGCCAGAGAACATCGAGTGCGGCACCGGCTTGAACTGGATCGCGATCTCGCTGCGGCGTTTCGCCATCCGCTTGCCGGTGCGCAGGTAGAAGGGCACGCCCTGCCAGCGCCAATTATCGATGTGCGCCTTGATCGCGACGAACGTCTCCACGTCCGAATCGTAGCCGAGCTCGTCGTCATAGCCTTTGACGACCTTGCTGCTGACCGCGCCTTCCTCATACTGGCCCGTAACGGTGTTCTGCGGCACCTCGGCCGGTGTCATCACGCGGAGCGAGCGGAACACCTTGGCCTTTTCGTCGCGGATATCGTCCTTGCTGTAGCGCGCGGGCGGCTCCATCGCGACGAGCGCGAGCAATTGCAGGATGTGGTTGGTGATCATGTCGCGCAGCGCGCCCGCGCCCTCGTAATAGCCGGCGCGATCCTCGAGCCCGACCGTTTCCGCGATCGTGATTTGGACGTTGTCGATGCCTTGCGCGTTCCACACCGGCTCGAAGAAGCTGTTGCCGAAACGCAGCGCCAGGATGTTCTGCACCGTCTCCTTGCCGAGATAGTGATCGATGCGGAAGATCCGATTTTCGGGAAAGACTGCCGCGACGGTGTCGTTGATCTCGCGGCTGGAAGCGAGGTCGTAGCCGAGCGGCTTTTCCAGCCCGATCCGCACCGTGTCACCGGCAAGGCCGACCTTTTCCAGGCCCTTCACCGCGGGCTCGAACAGCGACGGCGCGGTGGACAGGAAGATCGCGAGCCCGCCCGACACGTCGCCGACCTTGTCGGCGAGCGCCTGGAAGGTCGACTCGTCCGACAGATCGGCGGGCTGGAAGGCGAGCCGCTGGAGGAAGGAAGCGATCTTCTCCTCGTCCTTGCGATCGTCGCTCAGATGCGCGTCGAGCGCGGCGCGCGCGATCTCGCGGAAGCTGTCGTCATTCTCATCACCGCGCGCCGAGCCGGTGATTGTCAGACCTTCGGGCAGCAGCCCGTCGGCGTGCAGGCCGTAGAGCGAGGGAAGCAGCATCCGCTTCGACAGGTCGCCCGTCGCCCCGAACAGAAGGAGCTTTCCGACTGGATTGCGCTGCATGTTGGCTCCGAGACATTGGCCCCGACGTAGCCGAGCCGGCACGCGGGGGCGGGTTGACCGATGTTGACGGCGTTAGCGCGCGAGACCTGCCAGCGGGTCCAGCCCCGCCATCAAATTGAGGTTCTGCACCGCCGCGCCCGCCGCGCCCTTGCCGAGATTGTCGAGCGTCGCGACGAGGCGAAGCTGGCGCAGGTCGGCGTTGCCGAAGACGTGGAGCGTCATGCGGTCGGTGCCAGCGTCATCCTCGATCGCGATCGTCGACGGTGCGTCGGTCGACACGCGGACGAGGTCGCACGCGGCATAGGCATCAAGCAGGGCCTGTTCGACCGCGTACCGATCCGCGCCGGGCGCGAGCTGCGCTAGGTGAAGCGGTACCTCGACCACCATGCCGCGATAGGTGTTGGCGACTGCGGGCTGGAACACCGGCCCGTGCAGGAGGCCCGCGTGGCGCGTCATCTCGGGCACGTGCTTGTGACCGAGCGCGAGCGCGTAGGGGCGGAAGGCGGTAGCTGCCGCGCCGCCCTCGAACTCGGCGATCATCGACTTGCCGCCACCCGAATAGCCCGAGGTCGCGTTCACGGTGACGAGCGCGTCGGCGGGCAGCAGCCCGGCGCGGATCAGCGGACGGACGAGCGCGAGGAAACCGGTCGGGTAGCAGCCCGGATTGGCGACGAAGCGCGCCTGCGCGATCCGCTCGGCCTGGTCGGGTTCGAGCTCGGCGAAACCGTAGGTCCAGCCGTCCGCGACGCGGTGCGCGGTTGAAGCATCGATGACGCGAGTCGTGCCGTTCTCGATCATCGTCACCGCGTCGCGCGCGGCATCGTCGGGCAGGCAGAGAATGACGATGTCGGCGTCGTTGAGCGCTTCACGACGCGCCGAGGCTTCCTTGCGGCGCGCTTCGTCGAGGATCAGCAGCGACACGTCGCCGCGCCCCGACAGGCGCTCGCGGATCTCGAGGCCGGTGGTGCCGACCGCGCCGTCGATGAAGACCGAGACGCTCACGCAGGCGCGACCACGTCGGCGTCGACGTAGCCGACCAGATCGGCGTCGATCGCGATCCCCCAGGCGACATCGCCGGTCAGGTCGAGCAGGTCGAACGCCGCGCCAGCCGCAAGCGGGGCGAGTACGGCCGCATCGTGTCCGCGCGCCGCGCGCAGATCGGCATCGCGCGTGATCGTGCGGCGAAGCGGTGCGGCATAATGCGGCGCAAAGACGCGATCGGCCAAGCGAACGTCGGCAATGTCGGCACGCACCGCATGGGTGCGTGGATCGAGCGGGCGAGACGGGCCGTCGAGCGCGAAGGTGCGGCGCGCGACCCGCCCGGTACCATCGGGTGTGACGGGCGTATCGGACGCGGCGGGCGTGGGCTGCCTTGACGACCGGTCAGGCGTTGACTGCGGCCCTGACGGGTCCGGCATGGCTGTCGCCGTCGCCGATGAACTGCCCGAACTCCTCAAGAAAATCTGCCCCTTCGGATGTGCGTGCGACGAAGATGTTGCGCTTGTCGCTGTCGTCGCGTTGGCGGCGCAGATAGCCGAGCGTCCCCAGCCTGTTCAAGGCGCGAGTGACGACGGGTTTCGACACGTTGAGTGCACGCGCCAGTCCGCGCACGGTATGCGGGCCCGGTCGCAGGTACACGACCAGCAGCAATGCCATTTGACGGTTGGTGAGATCGGGTTCCCCCGAGCGCACATAATCGACCAGCGCGTTCATCCACTGACCAAGTTCGGGCTGAATAAGACTTGCCACTTCCCTCGTCCCGATCGTTCGCGGCCCCGGAAGGGTCCGGGTCTGTCGCGATGCTTAACGTCCTGTCCACGCACTGGTTTCAGCATCGTCATGAATTTGGCGTGGATCGGCCGCAGCCGATTGGCCGCGTGGGCGAGCGGGGCGACGCAGTTGATTGAACGGGCGCGCTCGCCTATGTCGCCGCGCGTCGCGCCGGCATGGCGCTCCCGTCCAAAGAAGTGCGCGCTCGCTCCATGTTCACCTTTCTGCTCGTCATCCACGCGGTGGTCGCCGCCGCGCTCGTCACGGTTATCCTGATGCAGCGCTCGGAAGGCGGCGGCTTGACGTCGAGCGGCAGCCCGTCGGGTTTGATGTCGGCGCGCGGCGCGGCGGATTTCCTGACCCGCGCCACATCGGTGCTAGCGGGGGCGTTCATCCTTCTGTCGATCCTGCTCGCGTTTCTGGCGGCGAACCGCAACGCGACGTCGGTCGACACTTCGCTCCAACGGCGCGCGCCTGCCGCCGCCGCGGCGCCCGCTCCGACCGGTCAGGATGCGCTGTCCGACGCGGCGCGCAACGCCGCCGCTGTCGCCGCGCCGGCGCCCGCCGACAACGGCGTGCCGCTCGCACGCTGATCAGCGTCTGATTGTATAGCTGTCGACACCGCGTCCGGGGTCGGCACTCGGTTCATCGTGATTTTCGCCGCGCGTGGGTGACCGCGCGCTTGTGGTCGTTCGTATTTCAGGGTTAGGCGTTTATCCCCATGGCGCGGTTTATCTTCATCACCGGCGGCGTGGTTTCCTCGCTCGGCAAGGGTCTCATGGCGGCGAGCCTCGCCGCGCTCCTCCAGACGCGCGGCTACCGCGTTCGCATCCGCAAGTTCGATCCGTATCTGAACGTCGATCCGGGTACGATGAGCCCGTATCAGCACGGTGAGGTCTACGTCACCGACGACGGCGCGGAGACGGACCTCGACCTCGGCCACTATGAACGGTTCACCGGCGTCGCCTCGCGTCAGTCGGACAACGTCACCTCGGGCCGCATCTACAAGACGATCATCGAGCGTGAGCGGCGCGGCGATTACCTGGGCGCGACGGTGCAGGTGATCCCGCACGTGACCGACGCGATCAAGGCGTTTGCGCTGGCGGAAACCGACGATGTCGACTTCGTCTTGTGCGAGATCGGCGGCACGGTGGGCGACATCGAGTCGCTGCCGTTCATCGAGGCGATCCGCCAGCTCAAGAATGAGCTGGGCCGCGGCAACGCAATCTCGATCCACGTGACGCTGGTGCCGTATATCGCCGCGGCGGGCGAGTTGAAGACGAAGCCGACGCAGCATTCGGTTCGCGAGATCGCCGCGCTGGGCGTTCAGCCCGACGTGATCGTGTGCCGGTGCGAGCAGCCGCTGCCGATCTCGGAGCGCGCCAAGATCGCGCTGTTCTGCAACGTGCCCGAGAGTGCGGTGATCCCGGCGCTCGACGCCAAGTCGATCTATGCCGTGCCGCTGCAATATCACGGCGAGGGGCTTGATTCGGAAGTGCTGCGCGCGTTCGGCATCACGCCGTCGTCGGCGCCCGACCTCAGCCGCTGGGAAGAGATCGTCGCGCGGCTGGAGCATCCCGAGGGCGAGGTGACGATCGGCGTCGTCGGCAAGTACGTCGGGCTGCAGGATGCGTACAAGTCGCTGAACGAGGCGTTGGTCCACGGCGGCATCGCCAACCGGGTCAAGGTCAACATCCGCTGGATCGACGCCGAACTGTTCGAGGGCGACGAGGCGGAAATCGCCGCGCACCTGGAGCCGTGCCACGCGATCCTCGTGCCCGGTGCGTTCGGGTCGCGCGGCGCCGAAGGAAAGATCGAGTCGGTGCGCTTTGCGCGCGAGCGTCGCGTGCCCTATTTCGGCATCTGTTTCGGAATGCAGATGGCGTGCGTCGAGGGCGCACGCGATCTGGCCGGGATCGCCGACGCGTCCTCGACCGAGTTCGGTCCGACGCCCGAGCCGGTCGTCGGCCTGATCACCGAGTGGATGGGCGAGCGGGGGCTGGAGAAGCGCGCGGCGGACGGCGACATGGGCGGCACGATGCGGCTGGGCGCCTATCAGGCGAAGCTCGACGGCAACAGCGTCGTCGCCTCGGTCTATGGGGCGAACGAGATCGAGGAGCGGCACCGCCATCGCTACGAGGTCAACACCGCTTATCGCGAGCGGCTGGAGGCGGGCGGGCTCGTCTTCTCGGGAATGTCGCCCGACGGCATGCTGCCCGAGATCGTCGAGCGGCCTGATCACCCCTGGTTCGTCGGCGTGCAGTTCCACCCGGAATTGAAGTCCAAACCGTTCGATCCGCATCCCTTGTTCGCGAGCTTCATCGCCGCCGCGGTCAAGCAGAGCCGGCTCGTCTAAGGGCCTGGCGCCGAGTAGAATTCAACCCATCCCGGTCAAGCTGTCGTTCATCGCTTCGCGCTATCGGACACCTTGATCGGGGTGCAGTGACCATGCTGTACCCGGCGTATTGGGACCGGTGGGGATCGAATCCATGTCATTTGCAGCAACGGCGGCCGCCGGCCTGCCGCAACCCGCGCGATCAGCGATCCGCTCGGCACGACAAGCCGGGCCGCGCCACTTCCTGCCGCCCGATACCGACCGATCGATCCTGTCGCTGCTGTTCGACCTGGGGCTGACGCGCCACTTCATGGGGCATGTCGTGCTGACCGCCGCTGGGCTAGCGGTGCTGCGCGTCATCACCGGCTGAGCGCCGACCCACGCCGAGATAACGAAATCAAAGGCGCCCGGGCGAATGCCCGGACGCCTCCACGACGCCTCGAAAGGGAGCAAAGAGGCGCCGAACCGATCGGCCCGCTAAGACGATCAGGCGGCTTGCGCCTCGTCCGCTGCGGGCTTGTTCTCGACCGCGGCGAGCGGCGCGCCGGTACGGACCGCGATCTTCTTCGGCTTCATCGCTTCGGGTACTTCGCGGACCAGATCGATCACCAGCAGACCATCGTTGAGCCGCGCGTCCTCGACGAACACGAAGTCGGCCAGCTCGAAGCGGCGCTCAAAGCTGCGGTTGGCGATGCCGACGTGAAGGAAGCTTGGCCCTTCGGCCTTGTCGTCCTTCTTGCCCGCGACCAGCAGCAGATTCTGCTGCGCGGTGATCTCGATCTCGTCGCGGCTGAACCCGGCGATCGCCAGTGTGATGCGATATCGGTCGTCAGCGATCCGTTCGAGGTTGAACGGGGGATAATTCTCGGATGCGCCGCGCGCATTGGCCTCGATCATGTCGAACAGACGATCGAACCCGATGGTCGAGCGGCGATAAGGGGTAAGGTCGAAACGCATCTCAAATCCTCCAAAAGAAGCGAGTTGAAAAGCGGCGTCCGGGTGCCCGCGACGCCGGCATTGCGCGGCCCGACTGCGCGGCACCGCACGGTTGATGAGATGGTAGCCCGGCGAAGCGTTTCAAGCCTTCGCTAAACATCTACTTGATTGATCGGTTTTCCCGTCGCCTTCTACGCTGCGCGGCGAAGCAAAGGGGATCATCGCCATGTCCGTCACGCTCGCGTTGCTCGCGCAAGTCGCCGCCCAGGTGCCGGCCGATCCGTCAACCACACCGGCGCCGTCGAGCGCCGCGCAGGGGGCAGAGGAGGGCGCGGACGAGGCGGGGCGGCTCGGCACCGCGCAGCAGGGCGGCGGCGACATCGTCGTGACCGCCAGGCGCCGCGCGGAGACGGTGCAGCAGGTGCCGATCGCGATCTCGGTCATCGGTGGACAGGCGCTCGCCGACACGGGCGCGTACAACGTCAACCGGTTGACGCAATTGCAGCCGAGCCTGCAATTCTACTCCACCAACCCGCGCAACTCGGCCGCCAACATCCGTGGATTGGGCGCGCCGTTCGGCCTCACCAACGACGGGATCGAGCAGGGCGTCGGCATCTACGTCGACCAGGTCTATTACAGCCGTATCGCCTCGGCGACGTTCGACTTCACCGATACCGAGCGGATCGAGATCCTGCGCGGGCCGCAAGGGACGCTGTACGGCAAGAACACGACCGCGGGGGCGATCAACATCACGACGCGCAAGCCCAGCTTCACGCCCGAAGCGCGGGTCGAGCTGACCGCGGGCAATTACGCTTTCGTCCAGGCAAAGGCGTCGGCGTCGGGGCCGCTCGTCGACGACAAGCTCGCGGTGCGGCTGTCGGCGTCGGTGACGCGGCGCGACGGCACGGTGAACAATGTGCGCACGGGCGTGCGCGTCAACGCGCAGGACAATCAGAGCCTGCGCGGTCAGCTCTACTGGCACGCGACCGACACGCTCGATCTGACGCTGTCGGGCGATTACAACCACCAGAATCCCGATTGCTGCGCGCAATATTTCGTCCGTGTCGGCGCGACGCAGCGGCCGGTCGCGCGGCAGTATGAAGCGCTCGCCGCCGCCTTCGGCTACCAGCCGCCGTCGCGCGATCCGTTCGATCGCGTGACCGATCTCGACACGCCTTTGCGCGCGCGGCAGGAACTGGGCGGCGTGTCGCTGGTCGGTGAGCTCGACCTGGGCAGCGCGTCGCTCACCTCGGTCAGTGCGTGGCGCAAATGGGACTGGAAGCCGTCGAACGACCGCGACTTCATCGGGCTGCCGATCACCACCGTGTCGGCCAATCCGTCGCAGCAGGAGCAGGTGAGCCAGGAGTTGCGCATCGCCTCGAACGGGCGCCGCACGGTCGATTACGTCGCCGGGCTGTTCTACTTTCACCAAACGATCGATACGCAGGGCCTGCAGGTGCAGGGATCGGCGGCGAGCCGTTTCCTGCTTGCTCCCCCCGCTGGCGGCTGCACCGCTGCGAGCACCGCTAATGCGTGCAACCCCGCGGTGCTGAACGGGCTGACCTCGCGCAACACCATCGGGTTCAGCAACACCAGCGCGGCCGCGTTCGGCAAGCTGACGTGGCACATCGCCGACCGGCTCTCGATCGCGCCGGGCCTGCGCGTCAATTACGACCGGAAAAGCGGCGATTACGGGTCGGTGGTGACGACGGGCACCGGCGCGACGCTCGATTGCTCGGCCACCGCCCAGGCGGCGAGCGGCGTGACGCGCGACCGCTGCGGTGTGCTCGCGCCGCAGAGTTACCAGCCGAAATTCGACGATTGGAACGTGTCGGGCGACGTGACGCTCGCCTATGATCTGAGGCCCGACAATCATTTCTACGCGACCTATGCGCGCAGCTACAAATCGGGCGGGATCAATCTGTCGGGCCTGCCGCTGGGCGCCGACAATCTGCCGCTGCTCGCGACCGCGACGGTCAAGCCCGAGACGGTCAACCACTATGAGCTGGGTCTGAAGAACCAGTTCTTCGATCGCCGCGCGACCGTCAACGTCGCGGCGTTCTGGACCGACATCTTCGATTATCAGGCGACCGTCACCAACAGCCAGTTGAGCGTGCTGCGCGGCTATCTGGCGAACGCCGGGCACGTGCGCACCCGCGGGGTCGAGATCGATTCGGCGTTCCGCCCGACCAGCCGGCTGAACGTCTACGCCAACGCGGCCTATACCGACGCCAAATACGTCCGCTTCATCGATGCGCCGTGCCCGCCCGAATTGTCGGGCGGCACCGCGCTGCCGATCGTCAATGGCCAAATCGTCGGCACGCCGGCGGCGGCCGGGACGCCGGGCAACAGCCTGCCGTTCTGCAACGTGTCGGGGCAGCGTATTCCGGGCGTGTCGAAGTGGGCGTTTTCCTACGGCGCCGAATACGGCGTGCCGACCAGCTTCGGCGGCACCGAGGGCAACGTCTACTTCGGCTACGACGGTAGCTACCGGTCCAATTTCTCGTCCAACCCGTCCGAGTCGATCTACACGCAGATCGACGGCTACTCGATCTCGAACGTCCGCGTCGGTTACCGCGAGGGCAGCCGCCTCAACGTGTTCGGCTGGGTGCGCAACGTGTTCGACCAGGACTATTTCGAGCTGCTCGCGACCCAGTCGGGCAACACCGGTCTGGTGGTCGGGCAGCCGGGTGATCCGCGCACCTATGGTGTCACCTTCTCGGCGTCGTTCTAGGACATGCAGTCCGGCCCGGGCGATGCCTGAGCCGGACCATGCCGCACGGCGTCAAACCGCTCGCAACGACGTTCAAGTGTTCCAGAGTTGTTACAAAGCAAACGCCCGGGCCGTTTCCGACCCGGGCGCCTGCGTGACGATGAACTCGTCAGCCCCCTAATCCTGCATTCCGCCCGCACGCTTCGTTGTTCACGAAGCGGGGCTGGTCTGCTTTCCCCGAACCACGGCTTCTGCCTGTGTGCCAGTGCGATGATTGCTAGGTGACGCCCGCTCACGTGTCGACTGTTATGAACGGGCGAGAAACCGAATGTGGCGGCGCTGTGTCGTATTCGCCACAGCCCGGTTGCGCCGCCGCCGCGCTCCTGCCCGTTGCCAGCGCGCCGCCCGCATCCTAGAGCGGCCGCCATGTTGCTGTCGCGCTACGAGAGCATGATCGCGCGCCGGTACCTGTTGCCCGGCCGCGGTGAACGCTTCATTGTCCTGGTCGCCGGGTTCAGCCTGGGCGCGGTGATGCTGGGTGTCGCCGCGCTCGTGATCGTCATGAGCGTGATGAACGGCTTTCGTGCCGAGCTGTTCGACAAGATCGTCGGGCTGAACGGTCACGCGGTGGTGCAGGGGGTAGGCGGGCGCCTGCCCGACTGGCAGCAGGTGGTGCGCGAGGCGCGCGCGACGCCGGGGGTCACGCAAGCGACGCCGCTGATCGAGCAACCGCTGTTCGCGACCTATAATGGCCGTGCCGAATTCATCCTGCTGCGCGGCATGCGCACGCAGGACATTCGGCAGAATGCGACGATCCAGTCGAAGGTGGTGGTCGGCAGCCTGTCGTCGATCACGCCGGGCAGCAACAACGTCGCGATCGGCGCGCGGCTGGCGGAGGCGCTGGGCGCGACGATCGGGTCGCAGATCACGATCTGGAACCCGCAGGGGCAATCGACCCCGTTCGGCACCGTGCCGCGTCAGGTCAGCTACACCGTCGGCGCGATCTTCGAGGTAGGGATCTACGACTACGACAAGGCGTACGTCATCATGCCAATCCAGGATGCGCAGACGCTGCTGCTGATGGGCGACTCGGTCAGCATGATCGAGCTGGAGACGCAGAATGCCGACCGCGTGGGTGAGATCCTCGCCCCGCTCGCACCCAAGATGCAGGGCTACGCGATCATCCGCGACTGGCGGCAGTTGAACGCCGAATTGTTCGATGCGCTGGCGGTCGAGCGAGTCGCGATGTTCGTCGTCCTGTGCATCATCATCCTGGTCGCCGCGTTCAACATTGCCAGCTCGCTGATCATGCTGGTGCGCGCCAAGACGCGCGACATCGCGATCCTGCGCACGATGGGGGCAAGCAGGGGGGCGATGCTGCGTATCTTCATGACCGTTGGCACGACAATCGGCGTGCTCGGGACGATCGCGGGGCTGGTGCTGGGTTCGGTATTTCTGTTCTACCGTCAGGCAGTGGTCAATTTCGTCCAGTTCGTGACGGGGCAGAATCTGTGGGATCCCTCGATCCGTTACCTGACCGAGCTGCCGTCTAAACCCGATCCGGTGGAGATCATCGCCATCGTCGTCATCACGCTCGTCATGACCTTTCTCGCGACGATCTATCCCGCCTACAAGGCGGCGAGTACCGATCCGGTGCAGGTGTTGCGGTATGAATAGCGGCGAAGACGCTATCGGCCGGCGCATCGGAGCCGCCATAGGTGGCGGCTTCGCCGCGTCCGACGGCGGCGGGCACAAGGCGAGCGATCCGGTGTTGGAGACTAAGGGCCTCGCGCGCAGCTTCACGCAAGGCTCGGAGACGATCCACGTCCTACGCGGCGTGAACCTGTCGATCGCGCCCGGCGAGATCGTCGCGCTGCTCGGGCCTTCGGGCTCGGGCAAGTCGACGATGCTCCAGGCAATCGGCCTGTTGGAGGGCGGATTCGAGGGCTCGATCCGCATCGCGGGCGAGGAAGCGGCGCGGCTCGATGCCAAGGGTCGAACCACTGTCCGGCGCGACCGGCTCGGCTTCGTCTACCAGTTCCACCACCTGCTCGCCGATTTCAACGCGATCGAGAACGTGATCCTGCCGCAACTCGTCCATGGCGACGAGCGTGCCGCGGCAGAGGCGCGCGCGACCAATCTGCTGACGGTGCTCGGGCTCGGCCATCGCCTCACGCATCGCCCGTCGCAGCTTTCGGGCGGCGAGCAGCAGCGCGTCGCGGTCGCGCGCGCGCTCGCCAACCGTCCCGCGCTGATCCTGGCGGACGAGCCGACCGGCAACCTCGACGAACATACCGCCGACGTGGTGTTCGCCGAATTCCTGCGGTTGGTGCGCGAGGAAGGTTCCGCCGCGCTCGTCGCGACCCACAACGAGCGGCTGGCGGCGCGGATGGACCGGGTGGTGCGGCTGCACGAGGGCCAGTTGCAGTGAGCGCGTGGCGCGAGGCGGTGACGCTCTCGGGCCGACACGTCACGCTTCGCCCCCTCTCGCGCGACGACCGCGACGCGATCCTCGCCGCACTCGCCGACGTGGGGCCGAATTTCGCGACGATCGTGCCCGACGCTGCCACAATCGACGGCTGGTACGACGCGATCGAGCAGCAGGTCGCGGCGGGTCGCGCGCTTCCCTTCGTGGTGCTCGACGCGGCGGGCGCAGTGTCGGGTGTCACGCGCTTCCTGCGAATGAACGAGGCGCATAGCCGCGTCGAGATCGGCGGCACCGTCTACGCGCCGCGTGTCCAGCGGACCGGCGTCAATACGGAGGCGAAGCGGCTGCTCCTCACCCATGCGTTCGACGCGCTCGGCTGTCAGTGCGTGCAGCTACGCACCAACGTCCTCAACCGCATCTCACGCGTCGCCATCGAGCGGCTCGGCGCGCGGCTCGACGGCGTCCTGCGCGGGCACATGGTCACGCCCGAAGGCGAGGTGCGCGACAGCGCAGTCTACTCGATCATGGCGCACGAGTGGCCGCAGGTGCGCCGCAATCTCGACCAACTGCTGCTACGAGGGGAAGCACGATGACCGCGATCACCGACATGACGGTCAGGGCCGCCGATGGCACGCCGATCGGACTCGACCAGTGGCGCGGCAAGGTGCTGCTGATCGTCAACACCGCGTCCAAATGCGGTTTTACCCCGCAATATGAGGGGCTGGAGGCGCTCCACCGTGAACTCTCTCCGCGCGGGTTCGAGGTGTTGGCGTTCCCGTGCAATCAATTCGGCGCGCAGGAGCCAGGCGACGCGGCCGAGATCGCGAACTTCTGCTCGCTGACCTACGACGTGACCTTTTCCGTGTTTGCCAAGATCGACGTCAATGGCGAGCGCGCCGATCCGCTGTTCGAGCGGTTGAAGGCCGATGCGCCGGGGGTGATGGGCACCAAGGCGATCAAGTGGAACTTCACCAAGTTCCTGATCGATCGCGGCGGCAACACCGTTCGCCGCTACGCACCCACCACCAAACCCGAAGACATTCGCCGCGATATCGAGGCGCTGCTCTGATCGCTCAGCCGGGTACCGCGAAGGCGCTCGCCCCCTTGCGGTGATCGGCGGCGGCGGTGATCGAGGTCACGCCGCCGAAGACGAAGCTGATGCCGAGGATGTAACCCGGCAAGGTCAGCGCGGAGAACGGCACGGTTGCGAGGATGAACAGCGCGAGCAGGATGTTGATGATGCCGAGCGCGATCAGCATGCCACGGCCGCGCTTCAGTCGGAAACCGTATACCAACTCCAACACGCCGCGCACGCCCAGCCACACCGCGACCATCAGCGTCAGCGATAAGGCGCCGGTCGCGGGCTCGAGCAGCATGATGAGCCCCACGATCACCGACAGCGCGCCGAACAGGATCGTGTAGCCGCGATGCGCCGAGCCGCGGCCGAACAGCGACGCCGCGATCGCGAACCCGCCCGCCACGAAGAAGAATGCGCCGATCACGATCGTCGCGGCGTAGGTGGCGGCGAACGGTGCGGCGAACGCCACCACGCCCAGCAGCACCGACACGATGCCGTAGGCCATGATCCAGCCCCAGCCGGCGCCGGTTTCGCCACCGTTCGCCCGTCCGTCGCCGCGTAGGTCCGTCATCGCACTATCTCCTGGTTGCGCCGCCGAACGGGTGCCGCGCGCGCCGGTTCCGCCTTGTCGGTTCAGCTCAGCCGGTTCGGCGCTGGTCGAATCGTTCGCGCACCCCTAGGTTGCAGCGATGCCGCATTCCGGGTTCGTGCCGCTCCGCATCTTTTCCTGCTACACCATGCTCGACGGCGCGATCGATCCGAAGGCGATCGCCAAGCGTGCGGCAAAGCTCGGCTTTCCCGCCGCCGCTCTGACCGATCGCAACGGCCTGTACGCTGCGATGGCTTTTTCCGACGGTGCCTTTGCCGCTGGTGTGCAGCCGGTGATCGGCACGATGCTGGGCATCTGCCGCTCCGACATGCCGGAGGGCGGCACACCGGTGGTCGACTGGATCGCGCTCTACGCGCAGGATGCGGCCGGTTACGACAATCTGTGCGCCCTGGTCAGCCAGGCGCATCTCGACCGACCGCTCGAACATGCGCCGCACGTCACATTCGAGACGCTGGAACGGCATACCGCGGGTCTCCTCGCGCTGACCGCGGGCGGCGAGGGAGCGCTCGCGCGTTTGTTCGCCGAGGATCAGCCCGCGCGCGCCGCGGCCTATGCCGATCGCCTGCAGGCGTTGTTCCCCGACCGGCTCTACGTCGAGCTTGTCCGCCGCGGTGACGCGGTCGAAGAAGCAGCGGAGGAGGCGCTGATCGATCTCGCCTACGCGCGTGACCTGCCGCTCGTCGCCACCAATCCGTCGTGCTTCGAGGAAGCGAGCTTCGGCGAAGCGCACGACACGATGCTGTGCATCGCCAACTCGACCTATGTCGAGACCGAGGATCGCCCGCGCAGCTCGCCCGAGGCATGGATGAAGCCCGCCGCGGAGATGCGTGCGCTGTTCGCCGACCTGCCCGAGGCCATCGACAACACGCTGGTTGTCGCGCAGCGCTGCGCGGTGGCCGCACCCAAGCGCAAGCCAATCCTCCCCAGCCTGGCGGGTGACCGCGAGGGCGAGGCGGCGATGCTGCGCGACCGCGCGCGTGAGGGGTTGGAAGCCCGCCTGGTGCGGATCGAGGAGCTGGCGCAGGCGGCGGGCGACGCCGCCGCGCCGCTCGCGCCCGACTGGAAGCAGGGCTACCGCGACAGGCTTGAATTCGAGCTCGACGTCATCATCCAGATGGGCTTCCCCGGCTATTTCCTGATCGTCGCCGACTTCATCCAATGGGCGAAATCGCACGACATCCCGGTCGGTCCGGGGCGCGGATCGGGTGCGGGCAGCGCGGTTGCCTGGGCACTGACGATCACCGACCTCGACCCGATCAAGCTAGGCCTGCTGTTCGAACGCTTCCTCAACCCCGAGCGCGTGTCGATGCCCGATTTCGACATCGATTTCTGCGAAACGCGGCGCGGCGAGGTGATCCGCTACGTGCAGGAGAAATACGGCCGCGATCAGGTGGCGCAGATCATCACCTTCGGTAAGCTGAAGGCGCGCGCGGTGTTGAAGGACACCGGCCGCGTGCTGCAGATGAGCTACGGCCAGGTCGACCGCCTCGCCAAGCTCGTGCCCAACCACCCGACCGATCCCTGGGACCTGAAGCGCGCGCTGAACGGCGTGCCCGAACTCGCCAAGGAATATGCCAACGACAATCAGGTCCGGCACCTGCTCGACCTGGCGACGCAGCTGGAGGGTCTGCCGCGCCATTCCTCGACCCACGCGGCGGGCGTGGTGATTGGCGACCGGCCATTGGCGCAGCTCGTTCCGCTTTACCGCGACCCGCGTTCCGACATGCCGGTGACGCAGTTCGACATGAAATATGTCGAGGGCGCAGGGCTGGTGAAGTTCGACTTCCTCGGCCTGAAAACGCTGTCGGTTCTGAAGAAAGCGGTGCAACTGCTTGCGAAGCGCGGCATTTCGATCGACCTCGACGCGCTCGCCTGGGACGATGAGGCGGTCTACCGATTGCTCCAGAGCGGCAACACCGTGGGCGTGTTCCAGCTCGAATCCGAAGGGATGCGCCGCACGCTGTCGGCGGTGCGCCCGACCAATTTCGGCGACATCGTCGCACTCGTCTCGCTCTACCGCCCGGGACCGATGGACAACATCCCGTCATTCGGTCGCCGAAAGCAGGGCACCGAGCCGATCGAATATCCGCACGCGCTGCTGGAGCCGATTCTCGCCGAAACCTACGGCATCTTCGTCTACCAGGAACAGGTCATGCAGGCCGCGCAGGTGCTGGCGGGCTATTCGCTCGGCGGCGCGGACCTGTTGCGTCGCGCGATGGGCAAGAAGGTCAAGGCGGAGATGGACGCGCAGCGCTCGATCTTCGTGACCGGCTGCCAGGAAGTGAACGGCATCCCCAAGGCCAAGGCCAACGAACTTTTCGACCTGATCGACAAGTTTGCGGGCTACGGCTTCAACAAGAGCCACGCTGCCGCCTACGCGCTGCTCGCTTATCAGACCGCGTGGTTGAAGGCGCATCACCCGCACGAATTCTTCGCCGCGTCGATGTGTTACGACCTGCACCTGACCGACAAGCTCGCGATCTTCGTCGAGGATGCGCGGCGGATGAACGTCGAGCTCTTGCCGCCGTGCATCAACGCGAGCCAGGCCGAGTTCGACGTCGAGCCGACCGCCGACGGCGGCCTCGCAGTGCGCTTCGCGCTGGCGGCGCTCAAGTCGGTCGGCGAGGGCGCGATGGAGCGGCTGGTCGAGGCGCGCGCGCAGGGCGGCGCGTTCAAGAGCCTGTCCGACTTGGCCGAACGGGTCGACCCGCGCTTGATCAACAAGCGGCAGTTGGAGACGCTGGCGGCCGCGGGCGCATTCGACGGTTTCGAAACCAACCGCGCGGGCGTCCACGCGGTGGCCGAGACGATCCTAGCGGTGGCGGCGAGCGCGCATCACGGCCGCACCAGCGGGCAGGGCGGGCTGTTCGGCGAGGAAAGCCACGCCGGCGACGTGATCAAGCTGCCCGCGACGGCGCGCTGGAGCCTAAGCGAGCGGATGGAGCAGGAGAAAGACGCCTTCGGCTTCTATTTCTCGGCGCATCCGGTCGACCGGCATCGCATGCTTGCCAAGATGCATGGCGCACGCACGTTCGCATCGCTCGGTGAGCTTCACATCGCCGATGGCGCGCGCGTCGGCGCGACGCTCGCGGTGCTGGTCGAGGAAGCGCGCTGGCGTACCTCGGCGCGCGGGCGCCGTTACCTGATGGTGACGCTGTCGGACGCGACCGGGCAGTTCGCCGCGACCTGTTTCGAGGACGGCACCACCGCCGATCTGGAGGAGGCGGCGCGGGTCGGCGGGTGCGGGCTGCTGACGGTCGAGCTCGATCGCCGGCCGGGCGAGGAAACGCCGCGCGTCAGCGTCAAGGCGATCAAGCCGTTCGAGACGCTGGCGGCAACGACGCGCTTCGCACTCGAGGTGACGGTGAGCGACGCTGCCGCGATCCCGGCGCTCGCCGCGCTGATCGGCGAGCGGCGCGGGCAGCGCGGCAAGGTGACGCTGACCTTGCCGATCGCCGACGGCGGCACCGCGCGCGTGTTGCTTGGGCACGATTTCTCGCTCGACGCCGAACTGGCCGAACATATCGAGGCACTGCCGGGCGTCGCCTCGGTCAGGTTCGACGTGGAGGAAGTCCGCCTGCGCGCCGTCGGCTAGAACAACTCGCTCGGCGGGGCTAGAATAACTCGCCCTGCGTGCCGGCGGGCGGGCGGAAGCGCGAGCAGTCGAGGTTCAGGCGGCGACGATCGTCGCTGAACCCGTGTTTCGTGCGCGCGATGCGGAACCGGGTGCGCAGCAGCTCGGCCCATACGCCCTGACCCCGCATGCGCGAGAAGAAGCCGGGATCGTTGTCTCTGCCGCCGCGCAGCGACTGAATCGTCGCCATCACCTTGCCCGCGCGGTCGGGGAAATGTTCGTCGAGCCAGGCGCGGAACAGCGGCGCGACCTCCCAGGGCAGTCGCACCGGGATGTGTGATACGCCGAGCGCGCCCGCCTCCGCCGCAGCCGCGACGATCTCCTCGACCTCGTGATCGGTGACCGCCGGGATCACGGGCGCCATGTTGACGTAGGTCGGCACCCGCGCTTGCGTCAGTTGGCGCACCGCCGCTAGCCGCCGTGCGGGCGTCGGCGCGCGCGGCTCGACCGTCATCGCGACGCGCGGATCGAGCGAGGTGATCGAGATCGCGACCGCGGCCTGGTTCCTGGCCGCCATCGCTGCCAGCAGGTCGAGGTCACGCACGACCCGGTCCGACTTCGTGGTGATTACCACCGGATGCTCGCATGCCGCGAGCACCTCGAGCAGCGCACGCGTGATCCGCCAGTCACGCTCGATCGGCTGATAGGGATCGGTGTTGGTGCCCATCGCGATCGGCGCGCATGAATAACCAGGTTTGCGCAACTCGGCCTTGAGCAGTTCGGCGGCGTCGGGCTTGGCAAACAGCTTGGTTTCGAAATCAAGCCCGGGCGAGAGGTCGTGAAAGGCGTGGCTCGGCCGCGCGAAACAATAGATGCAGCCGTGCTCGCATCCGCGATAGGCGTTGATCGAGCGATCGAACGGCACGTCGGGTGAGGTGTTGCGGGTGATGATCGTGCGCGGATGCTCGACGGTCACCGTGGTGCGGAGCGGTGGGGCGGCGCCGTCGATGTCCTCGCGTGCGTCGAGCCAATCGCCGTCCATTTCGGTCTGCGGCAGGTTGAAGCGGCGGCTCTGTGCGTTGAGCGTCGCACCCCTGATCGCCCGGTTCTTCTGCGCTGCCATGCCCGAACGCTAAGCGGTGCGCGAGAACATAGCAAGAACGTTTGCGGGTCAGCGCTCCAGCAGGCGGGGCATCAGTTCGACGAAATTGCAGGGGCGATGACGGCTGTCGAGCTGGTCCTTGAGGATGCCGTCCCACGCATCTTTCACCGCGCCGGTCGAGCCCGGCAGCGCAAAGATGTAGGTGCCGCGCGCGACGCAGGCGCAGGCGCGGCTCTGCACGGTTGAGGTGCCGATCGTCTGGTAAGACAACCAGCGGAACAACTCGCCGAAGCCTGGGATCATCTTGTCCGCGACCCGCTCGACCGCCTCGGGCGTCACGTCGCGCCCGGTCACGCCGGTGCCGCCGGTGGTGATGACGCAGTCGACCGAAGTGTCATCGATCCAGCGGTCGAGCTGCGCGACGATCGCATCGGCGTCGTCGCGCAGGATCATGCGGTCGGCGAGCACGTGACCCGCCGCCTCCAAACGCCCGACCAGCGTGTCACCCGAGCGATCCTCGGCCAGTCCGCGCGTGTCGGACACGGTCAGCACCGCTATTCGCACGGGCAGGAAGTCACGCGTCTCGTCGATCGGCATCCGCTTACTCGGACCGGGTCGAGGAGGTCGGACTGACGGTGCCGTTGATCGCGATCGCGGTATTCGGCGCCTGCGCATTCATCCGCACCGCGGTAGCGCCCGGCAGGCCGGGGAAGCGCGGCCACATGCCTTGCGCCAGCGCCGATCGGCTGGGCGACGCCGCCTTGCCGCCCTGCGCCTCGTACATCCAGTAATTGCGCAGCACGGTCACGACATAGCCGCGCGTCTCCCAATACGGGATGCTCTCGATGTAGAGCAGGGGGTCGCCCCCGTCGCGGACGACGCCGTTCCACTCGCCGACGTGCTGCGGCCCGGCGTTATACGCGGCGATCACCTTGGGCAGCAGCCCGCCGGTCATGCCCATGTCGCGCAGCCGCTCGATGTGGCGCTGCCCGATGTCGATGTTGGTGGAGGGACGGGTGAGGGCGGCCTGATCGACCGTCATCCCGCGCTCGCGCATGTAATCGGTTGCCGCTGCCGGCATGATCTGCATCAGACCATAAGCGCCCGCGGGGCTCTTCACCTTGGCGCGGAAACCAGATTCCTGCAGCGTGTGCGCGTAGACCAGCGCCTTGTCGATCCGCCAGCCGCTGTCGGGGGTCCAGCTCGGTTGCGGGTAGCGCGCCTCGGCGGTGGCGGTGACGCCCTGCGGCATGTTGTGCGCCATCCACACGGTGGTCGCGGGCAGATCGAGCTGCTCGGCGAGTCTGGTCAGGCTGGCGAACTCGGCCGGGGCGCCGATCCGCGCCTGTTGGCGCAGCACGCTGTCGGCTTCCTCGTCCTCGCCGATCTCGATCAGCGCGGCGGCAACGCGGACGTTGGGGCGACGCTCGAGCGCGGCCCAGTCGCTGGTCACGCGCTGCGGACGTGACCTGGCGAGATCGATTCCCAGCGCCTGGCGCGCGAGCAGGCCGTAGAAGGTTTCGCCGAATTGCGACGCCTGCTTCAACCGCGCCTCGACCTTGTCGGGGCGGCCGCACATCATGTCGGCGCGCGCGGCCCAATAAAGCGCGGTTGCGCGCAGGTCGGTGTCGGGCGCGCGCGCTGCGACATTCTCGAACGCCGTGCTGGTCGCGCCGCAATCTTTCTGCCGCCAGGCCGCGAGCGCACCGGTCCAGCGCGCCTGGATCGTCCAGTCGCCGGCGCCGTTCTCCGCCTTCATCGCCAGCGCGCGCGCCTCGCGATCGAGCCCCTGGAGAAAGTAGATCCACGCGATCCGCGCCTGCCACTCGGTCTGCGCTTCGGGGGTGAGGCCCTGCGTCTGATCGAGCAGCGCCTCCGCCTCGGCGCCCAAATCGGCCTTGATGAACGGCTGCATCCGCGTGGCGAGGTCGGCGGCGATCAGGTCGCTCTTGGTTGCTTTGGCGCGCGCGCGGATCGGCGCGCCGTCGTTCCAGATCAAGCGCTGCTGCACCGGAAGCGGCGGCAGGTCGGTGACACCACGCAGCTTGGCGATGCGCGCGAGCTGGTCTGCCTGCGGCAGCTCGGGAGCTTCATTGATGAGTTTCAGCAGCGCGTCGGCCTCGACCTTGGGGCTGCCCTTGGCGGTGTAGAGCTCGGCGCGCGCATAGGCGTGCAAAGGACCCGGCGCCATGCTGTCGAGTGCGATCTGCGCGTCGCTCCAGCGGCTTTCCCGGATCGCGGCGAATACGGTGCGATAACCGTCGCGCTGTTCGGGGCTCAATTGCTTCGGGATGCCGGCGCTCGGCGTCGGCGGGGCGGGTGCGGCGATCGCCGGAGTCACCGCGGCGGCACAGCACAGACCCGCGAGCAGAAGCCGCTTCAACCCGGTCACTTCGCCGCTTCCTTGTTCAGCGCCAGTCCTTCGTTCAGCAAGATCAGGTCCTTCCACGCTTCGGACTTGCAGGCCGGCCGGTCCAGGAGGACGCGGGGGTGATGGCTCGCAATGACGCGCGTGCTTGTTCCATCCTTATGGTTAAAGGCGTGCAAACGCTCTCTGGCGTGCGCGACGTTCGTCGCCAGAACCGCACGGGTCGCCGCATCGCCGAGCACCAGCAGCGCGCGCGGCGCGACCAAGGACAGGTGATGTCGCGTTACTTCGCCCAAGCGTTGCTCCAGATCGCGCGGGACGCGCCCCGTCGTCGGGCGCCGGACACAGACCGAGGCGAGCAGCACGTCGGCGCGCGTACGCCCGATGCTGCGCAGCATGTTGTCGAACAGACGCCCGACCTCGCCGCCGAGCAATTGCCCGCGGTCGTCGCGCTCGGGGCAATCGACCAGCACCATCAAATCGGGCTGGTCGGGGCCAGCCCAGCCGATCGCCTCACCCGACCACAGTGCGTCGGGTGCCTCGCCGCCGAGTCGCCACGCCACGAAGTCGGCCAGCCTCGGCGGCAACGCAGCCGCCTCGACGTGCGCGATCGCCGGTGCTGCGGTGTCCGTCAGCGGCATCGTGTCGGCAGCTAAATTCTTTGCTTCTAACCAGTTGACGGGATCGTCGCCCACCACCACGTCGACCCCGGCGTCACGCCACCAGGCAAGAGCGCTCGCGGTTGCTGCGCTCCAATCGAGATTCTGATCTGCCCCCATCTGTGCCCGCATAGGATGGATGGTTGACGCGAAGGTCAAGTTGCTGGCACCGCAGCACGGTCAGGATGTTGCCTGGGTACGACGACCCGGGTGAATTTAGGAGCGGACGTCCGCGCCACAAGGAGAGAGTGAAGTGAGCGATCGCGAGTCCATGCCGTACGACGTGGTGATCGTCGGCGCCGGCCCGGCCGGCCTGTCGGCGGCGATCCGCATCAAACAACTCGCCGCCGAAAAGGAAGCCGACATCTCGGTCTGCGTGCTCGAGAAAGGCTCGGAGGTCGGCGCGCATATCCTGTCGGGTGCGGTCATCGATCCGCGCACGCTCGACGAGTTCCTGCCCGATTGGCGCGACGACGGCTGCCCGCTCGCCGAGGTGCCGGTCACTGAGAACATCCACTGGGTGCTGACCAAGAACAAGAAGGTCAACCTGCCGCACCTGTGGACGCCGCCGTTCCTCCACAACAAGGGCACCTACACCGGCAGCCTCGCCAATATGTGCCGCTGGATGGCGGGCAAAGCGGAAGAACTCGGCGTCGAAATCTTCCCCGGCTTCGCCGCTGCCGAGGTGCTGTTCAACGAAGACGGCAGCGTCAAGGGCGTCGCGACCGGCGACATGGGCGTCGCGCGCGACGGCACGCACAAGGGCGATTATCAGCCTGGGCTCGAGCTGCACGCCAAATACACCTTCTTCTCGGAAGGGTGCCGCGGACATCTGTCGAAGGAGCTGATGCGCATCTTCGACCTGCGCGCCAACTGCGACCCGCAGGTCTATGGTCTGGGCATCAAGGAATTGTGGGACATCGATCCCGAACTCCACACGCCGGGCAAGGTGATCCACACGCAGGGCTGGCCGCTGAGCGAAACCGACGGCTCGAACGGCGGCGGCTGGATCTATCACCAGGCCAACGGGCAGGTCTCGATCGGCTTCGTCACGTGGCTCAACTACACCAACCCCTACGTCTCTCCGTTCCAGGAGATGCAGAAGTGGAAGACCCATCCGGAGATCGCCGCACTGCTCAAGGGCGGCAAGCGCGTCAGCTATGGCGCGCGCGCGATCTCCGACGGCGGGCTGCAATCGATCCCCAAGCTCGTCTTCCCCGGCGGCGCGCTGATCGGCGACAGTGCAGGCTTCCTGAACGTGCCGCGGATCAAGGGCACGCACACCGCGATGAAGTCGGGGACGATGGCGGCAGAGGCCGCGGTCGACGCGATCCTGTCGCAGCGGCAGGGCGACGAGCTGACCGCATACCCGCAAGCCTTCGAGACGAGCTGGGTCAGACAAGAGCTGTCGATCGTCCGCAACGTCGTGCCGCTGGTCAAGAAGTTCGGCGACCTCATGGGCTCGGGGCTGGCCGGCATCACGATGTGGTCGGAGTATCTCGGGCTCAAGATGCCGTTCACCATGCACCACCATCCCGACCATGAGACGCTGTGGCGCAAGGACATGGTCAAGAAGGTCGACTATCCCAAACCCGACGGCGTGCTGACCTTCGACAAATTGTCCTCGGTGTTCCTGTCGAACACCAACCACGAGGAGGATCAGCCCGTTCACCTGACGCTCAAGGACGCGTCGGTGCCGGTCGAACACAATCTGCCGCTCTACGACGAACCCGCACAGCGTTATTGCCCGGCGGGCGTTTACGAGATCGTGGGCGAAGATACGCATGATCCCCGGCTGGTGATCAACGCGCAGAATTGCGTCCATTGCAAGACGTGCGACATCAAGGACCCGACGCAGAACATCAACTGGGTCGTGCCCGAAGGCGGTGGTGGACCCAATTACCCGAACATGTGACTTCATTCGACCTTCCCGTCGCCGCCGCCACCGCGCGGCGGCGGGCCTGACGATTATCACCGCTTCATTGCTGGCCGCGCCGCTCGCCGCGCAGGCCAATGTCGCCGACACGAGCGAAGTCGAACAATCGGCTACTCAACCGAGCGACGACGCCGTCGCTGCCTATCTGCGCGCGCGCGCCGCCGATGCGGACGGCCGAGTGGTACTGGCCGCAGGCGATTACGACGCCGCGCTTCGCGGTACGGCGGCTGACCCGATCGTCGCCATCCGCGCCTATCGCGAGGCGGTGCGCGCGGGCGATTACCCGCTCGCCGATCATGCGGCGGCGATACTCGCCGCACGTGACGTGCTGCCGAGCGACGCGCCGCTGCTGGCCCTCGCTGCTGCGGCGCGCGCGAACGATCGTGCGGCGATCGCGCGTGCGCTCGCGGCGCTCGATGCCACCCCGCTCAAGATCCTATCCGCGCCGCTCAGGGCCTGGGCCGCGCTCGATGGCGGGGATGACCCCTTGGCGGCGCTCGCCGCGCAGCCTGCGGATACCGTCGCCCGTCGTCTCGCGCAGGAAACGCGCGCGCTGATCCTGCTCGTGCAAGGGCGAACGCAGGACGGACTGGCCGCGCTTCGCCCGCTGCTCGGCAACGACCAATCGAGCAACGATACGCGGATCGCGGCTGCGCGGCTGCTGATCGCGCGGGGGCAGAAAGCATCGGCGCGCGCGCTGCTCGTCGGGGATGCGCCGCCGATCGTTGCGCTGCGCGAGCGGCCTCGCGCGCGGGTCACGCCTGGGCTCGCGTTCGGACTGTCGTGGCTGCTGACGCGGGTCGCGTCCGACCTTGCCGCGGGGAAGCCCAGCGGGATCGGCTACACGCTGGTGCAGGCGGCGTTGCGCGCCGATTTCAGTAACGACCGCGCCCGGCTGCTGCTCGCGGGTGCCTTGTTCAAGGAGGGCGCAACCGATCGCGCGCTCGCGGTGCTCGACCAGGTCGATCGCCGCGGCATCTACGCCGAACCGGCGTCCGCCGGACGCGTACAGATCCTGGCCGAGGCCGGGCGGAGCGAGGAGGCGCTCCGTCTGGCGAAGCCCCTCGCCGCCGCGCGTGATGCCGCGCCGGGTGCGCAGCAGCAGCTCGCCGACCTGTACCTGCGGCTCGATCGTCCGCGTGAAGCGGTGCCGATCTACCGTCGTCTTGCCGAACGTGCGGGGGCGGACTGGTCCGACTGGCTGCAATATGGTGCCGCGCTCGACCGGGCAGGGGATTGGCCCGCGGCGCGCGTGGCGCTCGAACAGGCTTATGCGCGCGCGCCCGATCAGCCGCTGGTGCTCAACTATCTCGGCTATGCGCTGACCGAACACGGCGAGCGGTTGGCCGACGCACGCGCGATGCTGGAGCGCGCCAACCGGCTGCGGCCGGACGATGCCGCGATCGCCGACTCGCTTGGCTGGTCGCTGTTCCGCGCTGGCGAGCAGGCGCGGGCGCTGGCGCTGATCGAGCGCGCCGCCGCGGCCGATCCGACCAATGCCGAGATCGGCGAGCATCTGGGCGACGTTTATTGGACCGCCGGCCGCCGGTACGAGGCACGCTATGCCTGGACCGCGGCGCGCGCTACGGCCGAGACGCCCGAGGTCGCCGCGCGCCTGTCGGGAAAGATCGCCAACGGAATGTAAGGAGTGTCGGTGTCAGAGCAGGTGCTACGGGCAGATGCGGCGATCGCCGAGGCCGCGCCGGCCAAGCTCAACCTCGCGCTCCACGTTCGGCGACGTCGCGCCGATGGCTATCACGACCTGGAAACGCTGTTCGTGTTCGCCGCCGACGGCGACCGCGTGACGGTGTCCACCGGACCCGCCGCGTTTCAGATCACCGGGCCGTTCGCGCGCGGGTTCGAACCCTGTGACGACAATCTGGTGATCCGCGCCGAGCGCGCCTTTGCCGCGGCGTTCGGCGTTGCGACGTCGCATGCGATCATGCTCGACAAGCATCTGCCGGTCGCGTCGGGGATCGGCGGCGGGTCGGCCGATGCGGCGGCGACGCTGCGCGCGCTCGCGCGGCTGCACGGCGTTGCCCCCGACGACGCGCGCTTGTTCGCGATCGCCGCCGGTCTGGGTGCCGACGTGCCCGCGTGCCTGCTCGGTCGTGCCAGCCTCGGCACCGGCAAGGGCGATGCGCTGGAGCCGATCGCGGAGCTGGGCGACGTGCCTGCGCTGCTCGTCAATCCTGGCGTCGCCGTGCCGACCGGGCGAGTGTTCGCGGCGTGGGACGGTGTGGACCGCGGCGGCATTGCCGGGGGTGGCAGCGCGCTCGACCGCGCGATCGCCGGCCGCAACGACCTGCAACCCGCCGCCGAAGCGGTCGCGCCCGTCATCGCCGAGGTGATCGCGCTCCTCAAGCGTCAGGCCGGCGTGCGATTCGCGCGGATGTCCGGATCGGGCGCGACCTGTTTCGCATTGTTCGACACGATTGGCGACCGCGACGCCGCGGCGCGCGACATGGCGGCTCGGCACCCCGAATGGTGGCAGCTCTCCACCGTGATCGCATGATCCGTTTGTCGATCGAGGCCGGGGTCGCGCGCATCGCGCTTGACCGTGCGGCGACCCGAAACGCGCTGGCGACGCGCGCGTGGCGCGACCTAGCCGGCGTGGTGGCGCAGGTGCCCGACGACACGGTCGTGGTCGTGCTCGCGTCCGACGTGCCCGGCATCTTCTCCGCCGGCGCCGACCTCTCCGACCTGGCACGGCTCAGCGACGACGTGCCCGCGCGCGGGGAGTTTCGCCGGGCGATGCGCGACGGGATCGAGGCAGTTGCCGCGCTACCGATGCCCGTCGTCGCCGCGGTCGAGGGCGGCTGTCACGGTGCTGCCGTCGCGCTCGCGCTCGCCTGCGACATGATCGTCGCGGCACCGCAGGCGCGGTTCGCGATCCCGCCGGCGCGGCTCGGGATCGGTTATCCCGGGCCTGACGTGGCGCGGCTCGTCGCGCGGGTCGGTCGTGGGCAGGCCGCCCGGCTGCTGTTCACCGCCGCGCCGATCGATGCGGACGAAGCGCGGCGCATCGGGCTCGCCGACGTGATCGCCGATCCGCAAGCCATCGCCGCGACGATCGCCGCCAACGACCCCGACGCGCTCCGCTTGCTCAAGCGCATCCTGCGCGACCCTGCGGACCCCGCACACGACCGCGCGTTCGAGGATTCATTCGCCGCGCCGTGCTTCGCCCAAGGCGTGTCGCGCTATCGTCGACCTTGATTTGACAGCCATGTTCCCCACTTGTTCTAACGGAACATAGTGTGTACACGAGCAGGAACGCGTTGAACGTCACGCGCGGGTGCTCTAGCGAAAGGGATCGGCAATGGCCGCCAAACTTCAGGTGATCGATACCGGCATGGCAACCGCGACTAACGACCGTCAAAAGGCGCTCGACGCCGCCCTCGCGCAGATCGACCGCGCATTCGGCAAGGGCTCGGCGATGAAGCTCGGGCAAAAGGAAGCGATGCAGGTCGAGGCTATCTCGACCGGCTCGCTAGGGCTCGACATCGCGCTCGGTGTCGGCGGCCTGCCGCGCGGGCGCGTGATCGAGGTGTACGGCCCCGAAAGCTCGGGCAAGACGACGCTCGCGCTCCACGTCATCGCCGAAGCGCAGAAGAACGGCGGCACTGCCGCCTTCGTCGACGCGGAACACGCGCTCGACCCCGTTTACGCCAAGAAGCTGGGCGTCAACATTGACGAACTGATCGTGTCGCAGCCCGACACCGGCGAGCAGGCCCTGGAGATCACCGATACGCTGGTGCGCTCGAACGCGATCGACGTGCTGGTGGTCGATTCGGTCGCAGCACTCGTTCCGCGCGCGGAGATCGAGGGCGAGATGGGCGACAGCCATGTCGGCCTCCAGGCGCGTCTGATGTCGCAGAGCTTGCGCAAGCTGACCGGTTCGATCAGCCGTTCGCGCTGCATGGTGATCTTCATCAACCAGCTGCGCATGAAGATCGGCGTGATGTACGGCAACCCGGAGACGACGACGGGCGGCAACGCGCTCAAGTTCTACGCCTCGGTGCGCCTCGACATCCGCCGTACCGGCGCGATCAAGGACCGTGACGAGGTGACCGGCAACGCCACCCGCGTGAAGGTGGTGAAGAACAAGGTCGCGCCGCCGTTCAAGCAGGTCGAGTTCGACATCATGTATGGCGAGGGCATCTCCAAGATCGGCGAGATCCTCGACCTCGGCGTCAAGGCCGGGCTGGTCGAGAAATCGGGCGCGTGGTTCTCCTACGACAGCGTGCGGATCGGGCAGGGGCGTGAGAACGCCAAGAACTTCCTGCGCGAGAACAAGGAAATGGCCGACCGGCTCGAAAAGGCGATCCGCGCGCGCACCGACGCGGTTGCGGAGGAGATGATGGCGGGTCCGTCCGAAGACGACGACATCTGATCGGGGCATCGGTCCTTCACGATGCGCAGCGCGGCCCGCCGGCAACGGCGGGCCGTGTTCGTTTGGCGACTGCGGGAAAACGAGGCGTAGCGGCTTTACGTCGGCCCCGCATTTCGAAGTTGGCGTCCGGCGCAAAGCTTCAGAAGCGCGGTTGGCCGAAGCTGTCTTGTATGAACTGCCCTGTGCGTAGCGGCAGGAAATTTCGTTATTTGCGCACCTCGCGCTGCATGCCATCCTGTCAGGTCCGAGGAGGGGTATGTGACGAGCTTATCAACCGAACGCCGAGCCGCACATGCACGTCCTGTGGTGCTGAAGCTCGACGCTGCCAAGCGGGCGCAATCGTGTCGAGCGCGCCTCCATCAGCGCGTCGGTCCGACCTTCGGTTGTAACACAGCCGAGCCACGCTGATGACGGCGGCAAGCGACTGGACCGGCAAGGTCGGCGACGTGTGGGCGCGGGAGTGGCGGCGCACCGAGCGTAGCTTCGCCGATCTCGAACCGTTGCTGCGCCGCGCGATTCTGGACGTTGCGCCACGCGCCGGCCATTTCCTCGATCTGGGCTGCGGCGTCGGCACCACCGCCGCACACGTCGCGGCCGAGCGGGTCGGTGCCACAATCACCGCCGTCGATCTTTCGTCCGCGATCGCGCGGGAGCGTCACCATTTCCCCGACCTTCGCTTCGTCGCCGGCGACGCGCTGGAGCACGTCGCGCCCGAGGCCTTCGACCTCACCTTTTCGCGCCACGGCGTCATGTTCTTCGCCGATCCGCATACCGCCTTCACCCAGCTTCGCCGCGCGATGCGGCCGGGGGCGCCGCTGGTGTTTTCCTGCTTCCGCGCACGGCGCGCGAACGCGTGGATGCGCGAACTTGCCGCGGCGACCGATCAGTCGCTCGATGACGATGCTGGCTACGTGCCCGGCCCGTTCGGCTACGCGAACATGGACGATGTTCGCGCGGTGTTGAGCCGGTCGGGCTGGCGGGTCGACGCAGTCGAGCCGGTGGACTTCGACTATGTCGCCGGCGTGGGCGAGCGTGACGACGCGGCGATCGCCGACGCGCTCACCTTCTTCACCCGCATCGGCCCTGCCGCAGCGGCGATCCGGGCAGTGAGCGGCGACGCGCGCGTCGCGCTGCTGGAGCGGATCGGAAGCCGGCTCGCGCGTTATGCAGCGAACGGGCGCGTCGCCATGCCGGCGGCCGCCTGGATATGCACCGCACGCGCCGCAGGGGAAGCCGCATGACCATCATCGTCCACCATCTGGAGAATTCCCGCTCGCAGCGCGTGCTGTGGATGCTGGAGGAGCTCGGCCTGCCGCACGAGGTCAAGCGGTACGAGCGCAACAAGAAGACGATGCTCGCTCCTCCCGAGCTGCGCCGCGTCCATCCGCTCGGCAAATCGCCGGTGATCCAGGACACCGATGACGGCGACCGCGTGATCGCGGAGACTGGTGCGATTGTCGAATATCTCGTCGACAAAGCGGACGGCAAGCTCGGCGCGCCCGCGAAGCGCGATGACGCGCTCGCCTACCGGTTCTGGCTCCATTATGCCGAAGGCTCGCTGATGCCGCCGCTGCTGCTCAAGCTGGTGCTCGGCCGCATCCCGCTGATGGGCAAGCCCGCGACCAAGCGTATCCAGCCGATGATCGATGTCCACCTCGACTTCGTTGAACGATCGCTCGCCGATCGTCCGTGGTTCGCCGGCGACCAGTTGACCGCTGCCGACATCATGATGAGTTTTCCGCTGGAAGCCGCGCGCAGCCGTGCCGGGCTCGACAAAAGCCGGCCGAACACGATTGCCTGGCTGGAGAAGATTCATGCGCGCCCGGCCTACCAGAAGGCGCTGGAGGAGGGCGGTCCTTACGCATATGCGTGAGTGAATAGAGAGCGTTAGCCGGGCATTAACCAGCCGGGCCTACGCCGGGCAGCATGACCACGCTCCGGTTATCGCGCTCGCTCCGCTTCGACCTCGCCTTCGCCGCCGTGTTCGGCGTGCTCGCGTGGCTGTGCCTGGCTTATGCGCGCAACCATTCGCCGATCGCGCTGGTATGGTTGCCGAACGCGCTGCTCGTCGGCGTGCTGATCCAGACACCGACCCTACGTCTCCGCCTGATCGGCCTGTGCAGCGCGACGTTGCTCGCCGCCGCGCTGAGCAGCAGCGACCTGACCGCGACGCAGATCGCGATTCGCGCGAGCGTCAACATGGCGGAGGTGCTGATCGTCGCAATCGGGATGCAGGGTGCCGGATCGCACCGCGGGCTCGACAGCCTGCGCCGGCTCGGCCGGTTCACGCTGCTGTCGTTGATCGTGCCCTTTGCCTTGTCGGTGCTGGTCATGGGTGCGTTCTGGTCGCGCGGTTCGGCGTTCGCGATCGCGATCGGGCTGAGCTGGGGCGGCGCGCATACGCTCGGCCTGCTGCTGGTCGCGCCGCTCGTCTCGATCGCCTACGGTCTCAGCAAGGGCACGCGGCACGAATGCCGGACGAGCGCGAACGAGGCAGCGGCATTTTCGGTCGTTGCGCTGGTGCTCGCCGTATTGCTGTTCTCGCAATCGAGCTACCCGCTCTTGTTCCTGACCGGACCGGTGGTGATGCTCGCCGCGCTCCGCCTCGGTCAATTGGGTGCGGCGGTGACCGTCGTCGTGCTGGCGCTCGTTGCTTCTGTCGCAACCTATCACGGGTCGGGTCCGATTACCCTGACGCGGGGCGGCGTGCACGGCCAGATGCTGGTGTTGCAATTGTTCCTCGCCGCCAATTTCTGCATGGGGCTGCCCGTCGCGGTGATCCTGCGCCGGTTGGAGCGCGTCCGCAACGACCTGCGCACCCGCAACGACAACGCGCAGGCGATGCTCGCGAACATGCAGGAGGTGCTTTACCGCGTCGACACCGACGGCTGCTGGTCGTTCCTCAACCCGGCATGGGAGCGATTGACCGGGACACCCGTCGCCGACGCGCTCGGCACGCACGTCCGCGACGTGATCCACCCCGCCGACATGCCGATCCTCGCCGATCTGCAGCAGCGCCACGCCGCGCGCACGCTGGAGGGGCAGGTCGGCCGGTTGCGCATCATCCGCCGCGACGGTGCGATCCGCCACGTCGACGTCAGCGCGCGCATGCTGCCTGACAACGAGCGCAGCGGGTATTCCACCGTCGGCTCGCTCCACGACGTGACCGATCGGCTCGCCTTCGAGCAGGCGCTGCGCGAGAGCGAGCATCGTTTCCAGACGCTCGCCGATCTGGCGCCGGTGGGCATCTTCCGCACCGACGCGGACGGTGGGCTGACCTACGCCAACCGCGCCTGGTACGTGCTGTCGGGTCTGACCCCGGCGCAGGCGGCCGGCGACGGGTGGAGCGATGCGGTCCACCCGGCTGATCGTGCGCGCGTCTTTGCCGACTGGCAGGCAACTGCCGCGAGCGGCGGCAATTACCGCGGCGAGTTCCGTTTCGTTCATGCCGACGGGACGCTGATCTGGGCCGATGCGATGACCGCGGTCGAGCGTGACCTGTTCGCCTGCCCGGTCGGGCACATCGGCGTCACGATCGACATCAGCGAGCGCACCTTTGCCGCCGCCGCGCTCGCCGACAGCGAGGCGCAGTTGCGCTTGCTCGCCAGCAACGCGACCGACGCGGTGTTCCGCCTGGCGCTCGACGGCACCTGCCTCTACGCCTCGCCCTCGGTCCGCGAGGTGATCGGTGCCGCGCCCGAGCAGTTGCTCGGCGCGTCGATGCTGTCGCGCTTCCATCCCGAGGACGACGCAATCGTGCGCGCCGCCTACCAGGATCTGGCGCGCGGGATCATCGACAAGATGGTTGTCAGCTATCGCTCGGAACCGGTCGACCGGCCCGGCACGTGGCGCTGGCTGGAGGCGAATTGCGGGCTGGTCCGCAATCCGGCGAGCGGCGCCGCGCAGGAGATCATCGTGTCGATCCGCGACGTCACCGCGCGCAAGGAGCTGGAACTCCAGCTTGCTGCGGCGCGCGACGCGGCCGAGATCGCCGGTGCGGCAAAGGCCAATTTCCTCGCCAACATGAGCCATGAAATCCGCACCCCGATGAACGGCGTGATCGGCGCAACCGAGCTGCTGCTCGACGGCGAACTCGAACCGCAGCAGCGCGCGCGCGTGCAGGTGATCGCCGATTCGGGCCGTGCGATGATGCGGCTGCTCAACGACATTCTCGATCTCTCGAAGATCGACGCCGGGCAGATGCAGATCGCGAGCGAGGCGGTCGACCTGCGCCACGCGCTGCGCGGTTGCGCCAAGCTGATGGCGCCGCTGGCCGAGCAGAAGGGGCTGGCGCTCACCTGCGAGGTCGCGGACGCCATTCCGCCACGCATCCAGGGGGATGGGCTGCGGCTGCGCCAGATCGTGCTCAACCTGCTCGGCAACGCGGTCAAGTTCACCGCCGCAGGCGCGGTCACGCTGCGGGCAGAGGCGGTGACTGACGACGCCGGCGCGTGGCTGGAGATCGAGGTGCGCGACACCGGCATCGGCATCGAGCCCGCGCGCCACGCCGCCATCTTCGACAAGTTCATGCAATCCGACGAGTCGACGGCGCGCCGCTACGGCGGATCGGGGCTCGGCCTCGCGATCGGCGCGCAGCTCGCGCGGCTGATGAACGGATCGCTGCGGATGACGAGCGTGCCCGGTGCCGGTAGCAGCTTCTTCCTGCGCGTGCCGCTGATCGCCGCGGCGGGCGCGGCCACGGTCGCGCCGCTGCCCGCCGCATTGCCGACGCGCGCAGATGCGCGCGATCTACGCGTGCTGCTGGCTGAGGATCACGAGATCAATCAGATGCTCGCGTCGGCGATGCTCGAACGACTGGGCGCGCGCTGCGTCGTCGCGGCCGATGGCGCGGCGGCGGTCGCTGCGGTCGCCGAGGCAGAGGCGGCGGGCGATCCCTTCGCCCTCGTGCTCATGGACATGCAGATGCCCGAGGTCGACGGGTTGGAGGCGACGCGCCGCCTGCGCAGCGCGGGGCACTCGGCCGCGGCGCTGCCGATCGTCGCGCTGACCGCCAACGCCTACGCCGATGACATCGATCTGTGCCTGGCTGCCGGCATGCAGGCGCACCTTGCCAAGCCGCTGCGCCTCGCGGAGTTGCAGCAGGTGCTCGACCGCTGGGGACGCGCCGCCACGCCCGATTGCCGCACCGTGCTCGAAGCGCTGTCGACGTTGATCCGGCGCGGCGCGTTCGAGGAAGCGACGCTGATCGAGATCGCCGCGCACCTGCGCACGCTCGCTGCCAGCGGTGCGTCCCCGCTCGCCGCCGCCGCCGCCGATGTCGCGCACGCCGTGTCGGGCTGCGTCGGCGACGACCTGCCGGCGGTGCTGGAGCAAGGGCTGACCCGGCTCAACCGCGCTGCCTGATCGACGCGGCTCTCACCCCAAGGAGTGATACCGCCGACCTGCGGAAGCGGGCAGAAGCGGATCATCGAGAGGGCGTCGACCCGCCCCGCCACGAACAGACCACGGAGCCGAACCATGATCCGCCATACTCTGATCGCCGCCGCTGCCATGACCGCGCTGGCGGGCACCGCGCAGGCCGACACCGGCCGCGCCAATCCCTTGCGCCCGGTCGTCGTGCGCACCGCGATGGACGGCAGCACCGTCTGCCTCAACACCGCGGCAAGCGCGGGATGCGCCAATTACCAGGCGGCGCTGCTGCGCACCGTCGGGCAGAGGGCGGCGGCGGCGCGCACAAACATTTCGGTCAACGACCTTGGGCGGCGCCAGCTCAGTGCGCTGATCGCCAGCATCAACTGAGCAGCCACACCGACGCGATCGAACGTCGTTACCGCTTTGCTTACCATTGCCGTCGTAAGCGCCGATGAATTGCACCCCGGCACGGGTGCGAACTGATCGGAGCCTAGCCACCATGTCCGCCCCCGCCCCCGCCGCAGCCTCCGCGCTCGCCATCGTGGTCGATGACCATCCGATGTGTCGTCAGGCAACCGCGATGGCGCTGGGAGTGGCCGCACCCGAGCTGACGGTGGTGGAGGCGGCGTCACTGGCCGAGGCGAGCGAGCGGGCAGGGGAGGCGACGCTGATGACGCTCGATCTCGCGCTACCCGACAATCGTTCGGTGCTGGGGGTGCCTGCCTTGTTGGATCGTTTTCCGCACTTGCGCATGCTGGTGATCAGCGGCGCGCTCAATCCCGAGATCGAGCAGCAGGTCGCCGCCACCGGAGCACATGGTTACCTGTCCAAAGCGACACCAATCTCGGTGATGGTCGAGGCGATGCGCGCGGTGATCGCGGGCGGCACGTGGTTTTCCTTCGCGATCGACGAGGCCGCTCTGCCCGCCGACAGCGACTTTGCGCGATTATCCTCGCTCACCGGGGCGCAGTCGCGGGTGCTGAACGCGATGGAGAGCGGGCGGTTGAACAAGCAGATCGCGTTCGATCTCGGTCTGTCGGAGATCACCGTGAAGGCGCACGTCAAGGCGATCCTCAAGAAGCTGGCGGTGCCCAACCGCACGCAGGCCATCCTCATGCAACAGCGAGCCCAGTCGTGACTGCCGACCAACATGCCGCCCCGCTGATCGACCCCGCGCAGTTGCGCGAATTCGCCGACTTCCTGCCGGGTGCGCAGGTGCTTCAGCTCATTCGTACCTTTAGCAAGGAGATGGAGACGCGCCCGTCGATGGTGCTGCACCTCGCGCGACAGGGTGATTTGCCGAACGCACGCGCGGCGGCGCACTTTTTAAAAGGTGCCGCGCTCAGCGTCGGTGCGCGCCGGATCGCGCTGCTGGCCGATACGGTCGAACATGCCGGCGACGACGCGATCGTCGCGCACGCACAGGAATTGCCGGGCTGCGCGCTCGACACGCTGGGCGAGTTGGAGGCGGTGCAGGCGACCTTGCAGGCCGCCTGATCGTCAGCGCCGCTCCGCTTTGGTCCTGCCGCGCGTCGCGGTGAATTCGGACGTCGCGCTCCACGTCGGCCAGACGCCGGCGTGGCTCAATCGCTCACCCATGTCGTGGAACAGGTCGACGTCCTGCGCCGCGCCGGTTAGATTCCAGTCGGCCGACCAGCGGTCGCACGTCTTGTGGTAGCAGGCCATATAGCCGTCGAGCCATCGCTGCCCCGCCGCCGTGCCGCCCTGGCGCAGGTCGGGCGCGCCGCCCAGCGCCATCAGCAGCAGTGACGGCACGCCGCGGCGCACGACCGAGAAATGGTCGGCGCGGTAGAACAGCCCGCGCTCGCTGAATGTCTCGGGCGTGATCGTACGACCCTGCTTGGCGGCTGCCTCGGTCAGCAGATCGTCGAGCGAGCTCTGCCCCTTACCGACCAGGATGATATCGCGCGCAGGTCCGGCGGTTTGCAGGATGTCGAGCGTCAGGTTCGCAGCCGTCAGGCTCAGCGGGTAAATCGGGTGCGTCGCATAATATTCGGAGCCGAGGAGCCCGCGTTCCTCGCCGGTCCAGAGCGCGAACACCATCGTCCGCTCGGGCGCGGGCGCCGCCTTGAACTGGCGCGCGAGCTCGATGACGCCCGCGACGCCGAGCGCATCGTCGTTCGCACCCGGGCGCAGCGTTGCGCCGCTCGCATCCGCCGGACCCTCGCCGTAAGCGTCCCAGTGCGCGCCGAACATCACGCTCTCGCGCGGGCGTTTGGCGCCGGAAATCTTGGCGAGCACGTTGGCGCTCTCGATCCGCTCGACCGAGACGGGCGCGTCGGCGGAGAAGGCGAGCTTCATGTCGACCGGGCGGAACGAGGCGGAACGCGCCTGCACGCGCAAGCGCGCGAGGTCGAGCCCTGCACCTTTGAACAGCCGGTCGGCGGTGTCGTGCTCGATCCAGCCCTGTAACGGCACGCGAGCGTCACCGGCCGCGCGCACGATGTCGTAATTCTCGCCGTTCGATGCGTTGACGGTCGACCACGGGTAACCCGCGCCGCCGGTATCGTGGACGATCAGCGCGGCGGCGGCGCCCCGCCTGGCGGCTTCCTCGAACTTGTAGGTCCAGCGCCCGTAATAGGTCATCCGCCGGTCGCCGAAGCGGCCTTTGGCGTCCTCGCCCGGCTGCGCCTCGAAATCGGGATCGTTGACCAGGAACACCGCGACCTTGCCTTTGAGGTCCTGTCCCTTGAAGTCGTCCCATTTCGCCTCGGGCGCGGACACGCCGTAGCCGACGAACACCATCGGTGCGTCCTTGATCGCGATCCGCGGGGCGGCGCCGACGGTCGTGACTGCGATCTCCTTGCCCTGCGTCAGCACGGTTGTCCCAGCGCGCATCGTCGCGCCCGCGCCGATACGGGTGTGGATCATCGGCACCGTTTGCGTCCACGCGCCGTTCGTGCCGCCGGGCTCGAGCCCCAGCGCCTTGAACTGTGCGACCAGCCAGTCGATCGTCACTTTCTCACCCGCGGTGCCGGGCGCGCGACCGCCGAAGCGGTCCGAGGCGAGCGTCTTGACCGTCTGGGACAGCCGCGCCGGATCGGTCTGCGCAGCAGCCGCGGTCGACAACAATGCCGCGGTGACGCCGGCGAGGAGGAGGGAGCGCATCAACGAAGCCTTTTCACGAGGGCGCGGCCTTCGCGCCGCTCGATCTGGAAATTGGGTACCGACTCGACCAAGTCGGACAAGCGCTTGAACCCGTAGTTACGCACGTCGAACGACGAGCGATTGGCCGCGAGCTGCCCCATCGCCGACAGACTGACATAGCCCTTCTCATCGCGCTTCGACGCATCGTACGCGTCGATCAGCAGCTTCAATAATTCCTGGTCGACCGGCGGTTTGGTCTTGCGCGGCGCGGCGGGGGCGGCGGAGCCCGACGATGTGCGCGTGCCGATCGCGGGCGGCAGCGTGTCGGTGAGCGGGACGTCGCTCGTCGCCACCGGTGCGGCCGGCGATGCCGCTTCGCCATTGTCGGTCAAGAGTGCCGCGACGTCGATGAAGCGGCTGCACGCCTGTCGGAACCCCTGCGGCGTCTTGGCGGTGCCGAAGCCGTAAACGGGCAGCCCATCCTGCCGGATGCGGGTGGCGAGCGGCATGAAGTCGCTGTCCGACGACATGATCCCGAAGCCCTCGACGCGACCGCGGAACAGCAGGTCCATCGCGTCGATGGTCATCTTCATGTCGGTCGCGTTCTTGCCCTTGGTCAGGTCGAACTGCTGTTGCGGCTCGATCCCGTGGCGCACGCTCATGTCGCGCCAGCCCTTCAGCCCGGGCTTCGACCAATTGCCGTAAACGCGGCGGATGTTGACGGTGCCGAGCTCCGCCAGCACGGTCAGCACCGGATCGAGCGCGTGCCACGACGCATTGTCCGCGTCGATCAGCAGCGCGATGTTTCGGGTGGGCGTGTCGTCGGTCGGCATGGCGCGGGTGTCGACCGCGACGGCGGCGGCGTCAAGCCGCGCGCCGGTGTTATCGTCCCTGCGCGCCCTGTCTTAGCACGGCGCGCAGGAAGCGCTGAGTCAGCCGTTCGAGCCGCGACGGTCGCTGTCGTAGGCGACGCCCGCGTTGATGTCGTCCTGCTTGGTCGCGCGCGTCTCGCCATCGGGGTCGGTCACCGACTTCATGTCGGCCTGCGACCCGACATCGCGCGCGAGCGCGCCGCCGCTGGTGCCCGTCTGCGCCTCGCCACCGGGGATCATGCCCTCGATCAGGTCCTTGTCATCGTGGTCGCGCGCGCTATCGGTGCGGGTCTGCTCGGTCATGGTTGCTTCTCCTTCGCGGCACGAACGGACAGGCCCGCGCCCGCGTTCCTCACGCGCCGGGATAAGAGATTGCGATCACCTCATATTCACGCTCGCCCGCAGGTAGCGCAACGCGGCGTACGTCGCCGACCGCCGCACCGCGCAGCGCGCGCGCGAGCGGCGCGTTCCAGCCGACCAAGCCCTTGCCGGCGTCGGCCTCGTCGTCGCCGACCAGCGTCAGTTCGCGCTCGTGATCGTCCTCGTCGACGATACGCGCGGTCGCGCCGAAATAGATGCGCGAGCGATCGGGCGCGGCGGCGGGATCAACCACCTTTGCCGCCTTCATCCGCCGGGACAGCCAGCCGAGCCGGCGGTCGATCTCGCGCAGCCGCTTGCGGCCGTAGATATAATCGCCGTTCTCGCTGCGATCGCCGTTGCCGGCCGCCCAGGCGATCGTCTCGACCAGCTTGGGGCGCTCGGTCGCGAACAATTGCTCATATTCGCGGCGCAGCACCGCGTAACCCGCCGGGGTGATGTAATTGGGTCGATCCATGCGAGTGCGACTAGCCGAACCTAGTTGCGCCCGTCACCCCGTCGATCAACCCGGGCGGCTGCGCCCGAGATACCAGCTGAGGTTGGCCGGGCCACGGCTCTTCGCACGCGCCGGGTTCATCAGGTCGTAGACGACAGCATTCTCCAGCACGCGCTGCACGTAGTTGCGTGTCTCGCTGTACGGGATCGCCTCGACCCAATCGACCATGTCGACCCCGCCGGTGCGCGGGTCACCGTTGGCGCGCAGCCACTTGTTCACGTTGCCCGGCCCCGCGTTATACGCCGCGATCGCGAGCGGATAGCTGCCGTACAGGCCGAAGATGCGCTGGAAATAGCTTGATCCCAGCATCACGTTGTAGCTCGTATCTGCGGTCAGCCGCGCGGCGTCATAGGGCAGGCCGAGCTTGCCCGCCTGCTCGCGCGCGGTCGCGGGCATCAACTGCATCAGCCCGCTCGCGCCGACGGGGCTGCGTGCCTCGCGGTCGAACTGGCTTTCCTGCCGGCTGACCGCGTGGATCATCGTCCACTGGCTCTCGTAACCGCCCGGTACCGGCACGGTCGGGAAGGCGACCGCGCTATATTCGGTCAGCCCGTTCTGCATCGCGTTGCGCCCAACCAGCACCGCCAGATCGGGGCGCCCGAGTTGGCGCGATAGCTCCTCGGTCAGCAGATGGTCGGTGTCACTCTTCGCGTCGCCCGCGATCAGGCGAACGAACGCGGTCTGGTCCTGCCGCTGTCCGGTTCGCCCCAGCAATTGTGCGGCGCGTACGGTTTCGCGGTTGAAGAAGGCGGCGCGCACCGCGGGGTCGATCGCGCGCGGTGGCAGCGCGGGCGGCGCGACCAGTGGTTGGCGCAGGTGCTCCAGCGCCAACTGGCCGTAATATTGGTCGCGGTAGCCACCGGCGCGCGTGAACAGGCCCGCCGCCTCGGGCTTGCCGGCAGCTTCCGCCGCGCGTGCCGCCCAATAGAACCCCTTGGCGCGCGTCTGCGGCGACTGGCTCGCCTCGCCGTAGCGTTGGAACAGGAAGGCGGCGTCGGCGGGCCGGTTGAGCTTGGTGAGCGCGGTCTGCCCCGCGAGCCAGGCGAGGCTCGTGTAATCGTCGCGCTCGCCGTAGGGCTTGGCCGAAATGTCGGTGCCTGGCGGATAGGCATCGTCGATCTGCCGCGCGATGTCGTAGGCGGTCTGCCATTGCCCGTCCGCCGCGGCGCCGCGCGCGTTGGTCAGCAGCACCTCGTAGAATTTCTCGACATTGCCCGGGCGGATCAGCGCCGAGCGCGTACGCGCCAGCCAGCCGCGCGCGCTCGGCGACGCACCGCTGTTGCGCAGCCACACGGCCTTGTCGGCGATGTAGCCCGCGTCGCTCGCGCCAGCGGCATCGTTGACCGAGGCGAGTGCGGAGGCGTTCGCGTCGCCGGTGCGGAACGCCAGCCGCGCCTCGAACAGCGGCCGCGCGCCCGCACTCGTCAGCGCGATCTGCCGCGCCGCCGCGCCGGTCTGACCCTGCCACAGCAGCGTGTCCATGCGCGCGTCATGGTCGGTCGGGGTCAGCGCGCCGGCGAAGCCCGTCAGCACCGCGCTCTCGTCGGTCGGCGACAGCGCGCCGCTGCGCCAGGCCGCGCGCGCGGCGGCATAGGCCTCGCTCGTACTGCCGCTCGCCTGATACGCCCGTGCGCACGCCAGCCAGCCGGTGCCAGTCAGCGGCGGAAAACGGCGGCAGAAGGCGATGACATTCGCGGGGGTGGCGTAACCGGTCGCCGCCTGCTTCTCCGCCGCGCGGCGGTTGGCGGTCTGGTTGGGCCAGCCGGGATGCGCGAGGAGGAAGGAGGCGTAGGTGTCGAACGGCAGCGAATCGCTCTGCTGCAAGACCTTCCATTGCGCGAGCGCCTGCGCGAGGCCCGCGGCCTGCGCCTGCGCATCGGGTTGCACGCCTGCCTGACCCGAATATGGCGCCACCGGACCAACCTGGCTCTGCGCCAGCAACAGCGCCGCCCCAACACCCGCCACGATACCGATCAATGCGCCCGCCTTCATCACCATTCCAGATCGGTGGACAGGATAGCGATCCAACCCGTATCTGTCCTGAACGACTTCACATTTTCACCGCGCCGGAGAGAGCGTCTACCCCATGTTCACAGGTTCGATCCCCGCGCTGGTAACACCGTTCGACGATGATGGTGCGTTCGCCGAGCAAATCTACCGCGACTTCATTGAGTGGCAGATTGCCGAGGGTTCGTCGGCGCTGGTGCCGTGCGGCACGACCGGCGAGGCGGCGACGCTGACCAAGGAGGAGCAGTTCGCAATCGTCCGCGTCTGCGCCGATCAGGCGCGCGGGCGCGTGCCGGTGATCGCGGGGGCGGGGTCGAACGATACCCGTGTCGCGCGCGCCAATCTGATCGCCGCAAAGGAGGCCGGCGCCGACGCTGCGCTGATGGTTCCGCCTTATTACAACCGTCCGGGGCAGGAGGGCATCTTCCGCCATTTCGAGGCGCTGGGGGCGGACGCACCGCTGCCGATCGTACTCTACAACGTGCCCGCGCGGACGGTGACGGACATCCTGCCCGAGACGCTGACGCGGATCGTGCAGGCGTTCCCTCAGGTGTTCGTTGCGGTGAAGGACGCGAGCGGGGTGATCACGCGCGTGTCGCAACACCGTGCGAGCCTGGGCGACGGGTTCTGCCAACTCTCTGGCAACGACGATCTGGCACTCGCCTTCAATGCGACAGGGGGTACGGGCTGCATCTCGGTCAGCGCGAACGTCGCGCCGCGGTTGTGCGCCGACTTTCAGGCGGCGTGCGCGGGCGGCGATTACGCGAAGGCGCGCACGCTCCACGACCGGCTGTTCCCGCTTCACACGTCGCTGTTCACCGATGCTTCGCCCGGCCCGGTCAAATATGCGGTGGGCAAGGCACGACCCGGTTTCCCGCGCGGATTGCGGTTGCCGATGACGTGGCCCGGCGAAGCGGCGCGGGCGGCGGTCGACGCCGGTCTTGCCCACGCGGGGCTGTAACGGTGCCGGGCGGGAACCATGAGACGGAACCCGCCCGCCGGAGGCAAGAATGATGATCGCGGCACTGCTCCTCCAGGCCGCGGTCGCGGGCCCGGTCCTTCCGCAACCCAGATCGATCCTGCCGCGCGAATGCCCGAAAGCGCAGCCGGGCGACACCGACGTGGTCGTGTGCGGGCGCGGACAGGAGCAGTTCCGCCTTCGCGCGACACCGGAGCGGTATTCGTCCGATCCGCAGGCGCTGCCAAAGGCGCAGACCACCATCGGCGGCAACACCGTTGGCGCGGAAACCGAGCAGGGCAATGTCGGCGGCGTCGCCACCAACCGCATCATGCTGCGGCTCAAACGACCGTTCTGATCGGGCGGATCGCCCCCGGCTCACGCCCAATCGTAACGATCGCCCTTTGCCGCTGCCCGCCAGTGTGCCTACATCGCGGCCATGTCGCGTCCCAAGCCTGCCACCTTCGACAAAAAGAAGATCGTCGCCGAAAACCGCCGCGCGCGGTTCGATTACGCGGTCGATACCGTGTACGAAGCCGGCATCGTCCTGACCGGCACCGAGGTGAAATCGCTCCGCTTCGGCGAAGGGTCGATCGCGGAAAGCTACGCCGAGGTGCGCGGCGACGAGGTGTGGCTGGTCAATTCCAACGTGCCCGAATTCAGCCACGGCAACCGCTTCAACCACGAGGCCAAGCGCCCGCGTAAACTCCTGCTTCACGAGCGCGAGATTAACAAGCTGCACGGCGCGGTCGCGCGCGAGGGCATGACGCTGGTCCCGCTGACCGTTTATTTCAACGGGCAGGGGCGGGCGAAGGTGGAGCTGGCGTTGGCGAAGGGCAGGAAAGCGCACGACAAGCGCGAACACATCAAGGAGCGCGAGTGGAAGCGCGACGCCGGCCGCATCATGCGCGACCACGGCTGATGGCGTCTCGGCCGATGACGGCGTGGGACCGGTTTGCGGCGTGGAGCAGGCGCAACCTGCCGACGCGCGAATCGATGGAGAAGAGCCGGCTGCTCCGCCCGGTCGCGCACCGTGTGCTCGCGCCCGAATTGTGGCGGTTCACGCGCCGTTCGGTGCCGCGCGGCGTCGCCCTCGGCATGGTCGCGGGCATCCTGTTTCCCGTCGGACAGATCGCGATCGCCGCGCTGATCGCGCTGCCGTTCCGCGCCAACGTGCCGGTCGCCGCGCTCACCACCTTCATCACCAACCCGCTGACGACGCCGTTCATCCTGTTCGCCGCCTATCAGATCGGCGCGTGGCTGCTGCGCACCAACGCGCCCGCAGTGGCGCAGCCGGTGACGGAGGCGGCGACCGGCTGGCTGCAGTGGCTCTGGAACGCTGGTCCGCCGCTGGTGCTCGGGCTGCTGTTGATCACCACTGTCTGCGCGTTGCTGGGCTACGCGCTGGCGGCGCTTGGCTGGCGCTCGTGGATCGCGCGCAAGTGGCGCCACCGGCACCAGCACGATTGACGGTTCGTTCCGGCGGGTGATCGACCGCTGGGATAAGCGTCATCGGCAGGCTGGCGCGCTTCCGCGGCGCCGCCTAAGGAATGATCATTCCTCGTACGGGTGATTGTTCATGCGTCGTTCGATCCTGTTTCCTGCACTCTCCGTCGCCGCGCTGATCCCCGCGGCGCTCGTTGCTCAGACGGCGGCGCAGCAGCCAACCGCCAAGACGGACGAGATCTCCCGCGCGGGTCCGCGCTACGGCACGTTCGGCTTCGACACCGCGGGCATGGACCGCTCGGTCAAGCCGGGCGACGACTTCTACGATTACGCCAACGGCACCTGGGCGAAGACGACGCAGATCCCGGCCGACGAGGCCAATTACGGCGCGTTCTCGGTCCTGGCCGACCTTTCGCGTGAGCGGACGCGCGGACTGCTCGAGGCGGCGCACGGCGATCGTGGCTCGAAGATCGGTCAGGCCTATGCCACCTATCTCGACACCGGTGCGATCGACCGCACCGGGCTCGCGCCAATCCAGCCGTGGCTCGCCAAGATCAAGGCGGTCGACAAGGCGGGCTATGCCGCGTTGCTCGCGGAGGCCGACCGCAACGGCGTCGACATTCCCTTCGGTGTGTACGTCGGGCAGGACGACAAAGACCCCGACACCTACGCGGTCAATGTATCGCAGGCCGGGCTCGGCATGCCCGACCGCGATTATTACCTCAGCACCGACGCCAAGCTCGCGCAGACCAAGGCGGCGTACCAGGCGCATCTCGCGCGGCTGCTGACGCTGGCGGGGGAGCCGAATGCGGAGGCGCGCGCCGCTGCGCTGGTTGCGTTCGAGACGCAGATCGCCCGGGCCAGCTGGACGCGCATCGACAGCCGTGATGCCGACAAGACCTACAACAAGATGACGTTGGCGCAGTTGCAGCAATCGGCGCCCGGGTTCGACTTCGCGACCTTCATGCGCGCCAACAAGACCGCGGCCGACACGCTGATCGTCGCGCAGCCGACCGCGATCACCGGCATCGCGCAGGAGATCGGCGCCGCACCGATCGCGGTGCTGCGCGACCAGTTGCTGGTGCGCAGCCTCGACGGCTTCGCCGACGTGCTGCCGCGCGCCTTCGACGCCGAGAATTTCGCCTTCTACGGCACCGTTCTGAGCGGCACGCCGCAGCAGCAGGAGCGGTGGAAGCGCAGCGTCGACTTCACCAGCGCCGCACTCGCCGACGAGGTCGGCAAGGTTTATGTCGCACGCTACTTTCCGCCCGAGACGAAGGCGTCGGCGGACCAGTTGGTCAGGAACGTCATCCAGGCGATGAACCGCCGCATCGACACGCTGACCTGGATGGCGCCCGAAACCAAGGTGAAGGCACACGCGAAGCTCGCCGCCTTCACGCCCCGGATCGGCTATCCCGACAAATGGCGCAATTATTCCGCGCTGACGATCAAGGCGGGCGACGCGTTCGGCAACAGCCTGCGCGCAAACCAGTGGCGCCACGACTATAACGTGACCAAGCTCGGCCGCCCGATCTATCGCTGGGAATGGGGTATGACCCCGATGACGGTCAACGCGCAGGCGAACTTCGGCTTGGTCGCGATTACCTTCCCAGCCGCGATCCTGCAGCCGCCGTTCTTCGACCCGAAGGCCGATCCCGCGATCAACTATGGCGGCATCGGCGCCGTCATCGGCCACGAGATGAGCCATCATTTCGATGATCAGGGTGCGAAATACGACGCGCACGGCCGGCTGACGCAGTGGTGGACCGACACCGACGTGCAGCGCTTCAATGCACTCAGCCAGCGTCTCGTCGATCAATATGACGCCTATGAACCGCTGCCCGGCATGCGCGTGAAGGGCGCGCTGACGCTGGGCGAGAACTCGGCCGATCTGGCGGGCCTGTCGGCGGCCTATGATGCCTATCACGCCTCGCTCGGCGGCAAACCCGCGCCGGTGCTGGGCGGCTACACTGCCGATCAGCGTTTCTATCTCGGCTGGGCGCAGGTGTGGCGGCGCAATTACCGCGAGGCGAACCTGCGCCAGCGGCTGCTGACCGATCCGCACGCGCCGTCGCAGCAGCGCACCGACATCGTCCGCAACATGGCCCCGTGGTATGCGGCGTTCCAGCCGAAGCCGGGCGACAAGCTCTACCTGGCGCCCGATGCGCGCGTGAAGATCTGGTGACGATCTCGCGTCGATGCGGCTGGGGGGAACAGGAACAACGAGCGGCCCACGCGCCGGGCTGCTGATCGCGCTTGCCGCCGGGGCAATCGCGGGCGGGGTGGTGCTGTGGATGATCGGCAGCGTCATCGTCGCGGCGGGCTTCGTGGCCGCGACGGTGGTGATCGCGGGCGTCGCGATCGGCTTGCGGGTGGCATTCGCGAAAACGCCTGCGCCAGAGCCGACCCCTGACTGGTCGCTGGCCGCCGCGCTGGCGGGCGCCAATGCCGACGCAGTGGCAGTCACGGGACGGGACGGGCATCTCGTCTGCGCCAACCCGGTGTATGAGACGTTGTGCGGCGGGTTCCCGACGCCACCCGCGCTCGCCGTGTCCGACGCCGACCTCGCGCGATTGACCGCCGCCGGGCGCGACGCGTGGCGCGACGGGCAGGCGGTGCTCGCGCGGATCGAGGTCGCCGGTGCGCCGCTGTCGGTTGAGGTGACGCGCTCGGGGCATGCGGGCGATCACCTCGTCTGGCGCTTCGCCGGGCAGCGCGCGGTCGACACGGTGGACGGCCTGGCGCGCGAGATCGACGGCGCTCTGGGCGATCGGCTCGGCGCGGCGGGGATCATGGCCGCGCTGATGACTCCGTCCGGCGAGGTGATCGCGGGCAATCGTGTGCTCTGCGCGCGCGCGCTCGGCCAGCCCAATGCACCGATTGCGGGACAGGACCTCGCGCAATTGCTCGTCGGCGACGCGCATGGGACCGTTCATTTCGCCCGTGACGAGGAAGCAGGGCCGCTGCGCCTGCTCCAGGTCGCGCTCAGCAGCGGCGATCAGTCGCCCGTGCTCGTCGCGCTGGTCGACGATCTCGGCACCGCGCCCGCGGTCGGCGACCCGCACGACGTGCAGACCCTGTTGTCGGTGATCCCCTTCGGCCTCGCGCTCGTGGACCGCGAAGGGCGCTTCATCGCCATGAACGCCGCGTTCGCGCGCATGGCCGGTGTCGAGCCCGCCGCGCCGCCGCTCTATCCCGGCGACCTGGTGGTCCGCGAGGACAAGGCCGCGGTCGCCGACGCGGTGCGCCGTTTCACCACCGGCGGCGCGCAATCGGCCGATCTCGCGATCCGCCTGAAGGATCATCCGGACGAACCCGTCGCGCTGTCGATCGCGGCGACGCGCGGCTTCGGCGGCGCCTCGGTGCTGCTGTCGTTCAAGGAAAATGGCGAGGAGAATCGGCTCAAGCGCGAGGTGGCGCAGGCGACCAAGATGCAGGCGGTCGGCCAGTTAGCGGGCGGCGTCGCGCATGATTTCAACAACATCCTGACCGCGATCATCGGCCACTGCGACCTGATGCTGATGCGCCATTCGCCCGGCGACAGCGATTACGACGACATCCAGCAGATTCGCGCCAATTCGAACCGCGCTGCCAGCCTGACGCGGCAATTGCTCGCCTTCTCGCGCCAGCAGACGCTTCGCCCGCAGGTGCTGCAACTGCCCGACGTGGTGTCGGAAGTGTCGACGCTGCTGCGCCGGCTGCTCGGCGAGACGGTGGTGCTCGAGGTCAAGCACGGCCGCGATCTCGGCGCGGTGCGCGCCGATCCGGGCCAGCTCGAACAGGTCGTCGTCAACCTCGCGGTCAACGCGCGCGACGCGATGCTCGCCAAGGGCGCAAGTGCGACCGGCGGTGCCGGACGCGTCACGATCCAGACGCGCGCCGCGACGATCGCCGAACTGCGCGCGCGCGGTACCGACATCATGCCGCTGGGCGATTACACCGCGCTCGAGATCACCGACACCGGCACCGGCATTCCGCCCGAGGTGCTGCCGAAGATCTTTGAGCCGTTCTTCACCACCAAGGAGGTCGGCAAGGGTACCGGGCTCGGCCTTTCAACGGTTTACGGCATCGTCAAGCAATCCGGCGGGTATATCTTCGCCGATTCGCGCCCCGGCCAGGGCGCGACCTTCACCATCTATTTCCCAGTCCATGCCGCGGGTGAGGAGAGCGCCGCGCCGCGGGCGCCGACGCGTGCCAAGCCGACCGACACCTGGGGTAGCGGCACCATCCTGCTGGTCGAGGACGAGGACATGGTCCGCGCCATTGCCGAGCGCGCGCTGACGCGGCAGGGCTATACGGTGCTCGCCGCGGATCACGGCGAGGCCGCGCTCGAACTGCTCGATACCGCCGATCGACCGAACCTGATCGTGTCGGACGTGATGATGCCGGTGATGGACGGTCCGACGCTCGCGCGTGCGGTGCGGCAGCGTTACCCCGATATCCCGATCCTGTTCATGTCGGGCTATGCCGAGGAACAATTGCGGCGCTCGATTGACCTCGACCACGTCGCCTTCCTGCCCAAACCCTTCTCGGTTCAGCAGCTCGCCGAGGCGGCGCGCGACGCGCTGGCGAATGGTTGACGTGGATCAAGTCGTCGGCACCCGAGGTTGCGCTCCCCGGCACGCGCGTTATTGCGGGGCGGGATGACGATGCGCGTGCTCCTGGTCGAAGACGAACCGCTGATCGCGATGATGCTAGAGGACTTCCTCGACGCACTCGATCGCCAGCATGCCGGCACCGCCGACAGCGTGGCGGCGGCGCTGCCGATGGTGGCGGAAGGCGCACTCGATGCCGCGATCCTCGACGTCAACCTGCGCGGCGGCGAGAAGAGCTTCGCCATCGCCGAGGCGCTGGCGGCAAAGAACATCCCGTTCGTCTTCGCGAGTGGCGGCGGCGGCGAGGACATCGCGCCCGAATACCGCGATCGTCCGATGCTGCCCAAGCCCTACACGATGGAAGGTGTCCAGCAGGCGCTCGCGCAGCTCGGCTGATCGGCTGCTGAGGGGTTTGCGCGATCTTTTCTGACAATCGGCTGCTTCTAGCCTTGCCATAGCTTGCGCACGCGCAGCATAGCGCGCGACATGACCACCCGTTTCGACAAGAACCGCCTGCCGAGCCGCCACGTCTCGGTCGGTCCCGGGCGCGCGCCGCACCGCAGCTATTATTACGCGATGGGTCTCTCCGAGGAGGAGATCGCACGTCCCTTCGTGGCGCTCGCGTCCGCCGGCAACGACAGCGCGCCGTGCAACACCACGCTCGATGCGCAGGCCGATGCGGCGCGGCGCGGCGTGGAGCAGGGCGGGGGCATGCCGCGCCGTTTCAACACCATCACCGTCACCGACGGGATCGCGATGGGCCACCAAGGCATGAAGTCGAGCCTGGTCAGCCGCGAGGTGATCGCCGACTCGGTCGAACTCTCCGTACGCGGCCACTGCTATGACGCGCTCGTCGGCTTCGCGGGCTGCGACAAGTCGCTGCCCGGCATGATGATGGCGATGCTCCGGCTCAACGTGCCCTCGATCTTCGTCTATGGCGGGTCGATCCTGCCCGGCCGGTTCGAGGACCGCGACGTGACCGTCGTCGACGTGTTCGAGGTCGTCGGCCGCTATGCCGCGGGTACCTGCCCGATCAGCGAAGTGCACGCGCTCGAGAAGGTAGCGTGTCCCGGTCATGGCGCATGCGGCGGGCAGTATACCGCCAACACGATGGCCTGCGTCGGCGAGGCGATCGGATTGTCGTTGCCGAACAGCAACATGGTGCCAGCTCCTTACACCTCACGCGAGCAGATTGCAGTCGCGGCCGGCGCGCAGGTGATGGAGTTGCTCGCCGCCCACATCCGCCCACGCGACATCTGCACGCGCGAGGCGTTCGAGAATGCCGCGCGTATCGTCGCGGCCACTGGCGGGTCGACCAATGGCGCGCTGCACCTGCCCGCGATGGCACACGAGGCGGGGATCGATTTCGACCTGTTCGACGTCGCCGAGATCTTCAAGACGACACCCTACATCGCCGACCTGAAACCCGGCGGCCGATATGTGGCCAAGGACATGTACGAGGCGGGCGGGGTCTACATGCTGATGAAGACGTTGCTGGCGGAAGGATTGCTCCACGGTGACTGCCTGACCGTCACCGGCCGAACGCTCGCCGAGAACATCGAGCAGGTGACGTGGAACCCCGATCAGAAGGTGATCTACGACGCGCGCGCGCCGATCACCCCGACCGGCGGCGTCGTCGGCCTGCGCGGCACACTCGCTCCCGATGGTGCGATCGTGAAGGTCGCCGGCATGCACCGGTTGCAGTTCGAAGGTCCGGCGCGCTGCTTCGACTGCGAGGAGGACGCCTTCGCCGCGGTCGAGGCGCGCGCGATCCGCGAGGGCGAGGTCGTTGTCATCCGCTACGAAGGGCCAAAAGGCGGTCCGGGCATGCGCGAGATGCTGTCGACCACGGCCGCGCTCTACGGGCTCGGCATGGGCGAGAAGGTCGCGCTGATCACCGACGGGCGCTTCTCGGGCGCGACGCGCGGCTTCTGCATCGGCCATGTGGGGCCCGAGGCGGCGGACGGTGGCCCGATTGCGCTGGTCGAGGATGGCGACACCATCCGCATCGACGCCGAGGCGGGCACGATCGACCTCGCCGTCGCCGACGACGTGCTCGCTGATCGCCGCGCGCGCTGGCAGGCGCGGCGCAACGACTATGGCTCGGGCGCATTGTGGCGTTATGCTCAGAACGTCGGTCCTGCCTACAAGGGCGCTGTCACTCATCCCGGCGCGCGAGCGGAGACGCATGTCTACGCGGACATCTAGCGCGATCGTGCTCGCCTGCCTCGCCGCCGCCTGCTCGCCCGAGCAGACCGCGAACACGCAGGTGCTGGCGAACGTCGAGGCAGTGCAGGACCAGGAGGCGGCGGACGATGGTCTGCTCAACTGCGCGGTCGGTGCCGCCGCCACCTTGTCGCGCGTGTGCAGCGTCGAGCGGCAGGAAAGCGACCGCGGGCTCGTGTTGACCGTTCGGCATCCCGACGGGGGATTTCGCCGCCTGCTCGTCACCAAGGACGGTCGCGGCGTGGTCGCCGCCGATGGCGCGCTGCCGGCGCAGGTGACGCTGGTGGGCGCGAACGAGATCGAGGTCGCGCTCGGCGACGACATCTATCGCCTGCCCGCGACCGTGAGGGGTGCGGCGGCGAAGTGACGCCGATCGCGGATGCCGCCGTCCTGACCGTCGCCGAGATGCGCGCGGCGGAGGCACGCGCCTTCGCGGGCGGCGACAGTCCGCAAGCGATGATGCGGCGCGCAGGGGAGGCTTGCGCGCACGCGATCCGTCGCCTGTCCGCCGGGGGCGAGGTGCTGGTGTTGTGCGGCCCCGGCAACAACGGCGGCGACGGTTACGTGATCGCGGCCACGCTCGCCGCGTTCGGCCATCCGGTGCGCGTCGCCGCACTGGCCGAGCCCCGGACCGATGCGGCTCGTCTCGCCCGCGGTGCCTGGCAGGGCACGGTCGAGTCATTCGCAACGGCTGAGCCCGCGCCCGTTCTGGTGGACGCGCTGTTCGGTATTGGCCTGTCGCGCGCGCTTGACGATGCAACAGCGGCGCGCCTGGAGCGCCTGTCTGCGGCGGCGCACCTGACGGTTGCGATCGATCTGCCGAGCGGGATGGACGGCGACAGCGGCGCGCTGCTGGGTTGCCCCTATCACGCCAGCATCACGTTGGCGCTTGGCGCGCTCAAGCCCGCGCACCTGCTGCAACCCGCCGCGCAGGTCTGCGGCGCGTTGCGGCTGATCGAGATCGGCGTGGAGGCAGGCGACCGGACGTGCGTTGTCGCGCCACCGCGCCTGCCAGCGCCGGGCCCGTCTTCGCACAAGTTCAACCGCGGCATGGTCGCGATCATCAAGGGGCGAATGGCGGGCGCGGCCGAGCTGGCGGCGAGCGCGGCGATGCACGCGGGCGCGGGCTATGTCGTACTGCTCGGCGCGACGATCCCCGCCGCGCCGCACGCGCTCGTCCGTCGCGCGCTCAGCGACGAGGTGCTCGACGATCGGCGAATCGGGGCATTGGTGATTGGGCCGGGGCTCGGCCGCGATGAGGCGATGCGCGTGCTGGTCGAACGCACGCTGGCGTGCCGCCACCCCCTGATTATAGACGGCGATGCGCTGCATCTCGTCACGCCCGAGCTGATCCGCGCCCGCGCCGAGCCGGTAATCCTGACCCCGCACGCGGGTGAATTCGCGGCGCTGTTCGGAGAAGGGCAGGGCAGCAAGCTCGACCGCGCGCGCGACGCCGCGCAGGCGGCGCGTGCGGTCGTCGTGTTCAAGGGCGCCGACACCGTGATTGCCGCGCCCGATGGCCGGGCTCGCCTTGCACCCGCCGCGAGCAACTGGCTGTCGACCGCCGGCAGCGGCGACGTCCTCGCGGGCGCGATCGCGGCGCGTCTCGCCGCCGGGTTTGACCCGCTCGATGCCGCCGCCGCGGGCGTCTGGCTTCACGGCGAAGCAGCGCGCGCGTGCGGCGCGGCCTTCATCGCTGACGAGCTCGCCCGCGCGCTGGCGGGTGCGCGCGCCGCAGCGTCGTGACGGACCGCGCAAATCGCTCTAGGGCGCGGTGATGAGCATCATTACACGTGTTGCGGCGCGCGGCGAAGGCGTGGCCGACGACGGTCGCCACGTGCGCCTGGCCGCCCCCGGCGACCACCTCGCGCCCGACGGTACGATCACCCCCGGCCCGCACCACCAGACGCCGCCCTGCCGCCATTTTCCCGAGTGCGGCGGGTGCCAGCTCCAGCACCTGGACGACGAGAGCTGGTCCGCCTTCCTGACCGACCGCATCGCCGGGGCGCTCTCCGCGCAGGGGCTGACGACCGAGATACGCGCAGCGCAGCTTTCCCCGCCGCGGACGCGTCGTCGCGCGACGCTCCACTACGACCCCGCCGGCCGGCTCGGCTTTGCGGCCGAGAAGAGTCACCAGCTGATCGACTTGCACGAGTGTCACGTGCTCGCGCCCGAGCTGTTCGCGCTGGTGCGTCCGCTCAAGCGGCTGCTGCCGGTGTTCAAACCCAAGCGCCGGCTCGACGTCCACCTGATCCTCGCCGATCAGGGCGTCGACGTGCTGATCACCGGCGTGACGCCTTCGGGCCTTAGCCACGCCGATGCGATCACCGACTTCGCGCAGGCGCACCGCGTCGCGCGGATCGCGTTCGACGATGGGCTCGGGCCCGAGACGCATTGGGAGCCCGACGCGGTCACGATCACGCTCGGCAACACGCCGGTACCGCTACCCCCCGCCGCCTTCCTCCAGGCGACTCGCGAGGGCGAAGCGGCGCTGGTTGCCGCGGTGCACGAGGCGATCGGCACGCCGCGGATCACCGCCGACCTGTTCGCCGGGCTGGGCACCTTCGCGCTTTCGTTGCCCGGCCGCGTCTATGCCGCCGAGGGCGGGCGCGACGCGATCCTGTCATTGAAGGCTGGCGCCGACCGGGCGCAGCGGCTCGTCTTCACCGAGCACCGCGACCTTTACCGTCGCCCGCTCACCACCGCCGAGCTCGACCGCTTTGACGCGGTCGTGCTCGATCCGCCGCGCGCCGGTGCGCGCGAGCAGATCGACGCGCTCGCTGCCGCACGCGTTCCGCACGTCGCCTATGTTTCGTGCAATCCCAGTAGCTTCGCGCGCGATGCCAAGATCATGTGCGAAGGTGGCTATCATCTCGATTGGATCGTGCCGGTCGGGCAGTTCCGCTGGTCGACCCACACCGAGCTCGCCGCGCGCTTCTCGCGCCAGTGAAGCGTCATCAGTAATCGGCGGCGACGAAGAACAGCCCGTCGGGCGGAGCGTTGAGGCCCAATTGCGCGCGGTCCGCTGCCTCCAGCGCCTCGCGCAGCCGCGCGATGCTCCACCGCCCAAGCCCGACGAGGACGAGACACCCCACCATCGATCGCACCTGATGGTGAAGGAACGACCGCGCCGCCGCCTCCACGATCACGCGGTCGCCGATGCGCTGCACGCCCAGCTGCGCGAGCGTTTTGACCGGGCTCGCCGACTGGCAGTGGACCGAGCGGAAGGTGGTGAAGTCGTGGCGACCGACGAGCATCTGAGCGCCCGCGTGCATCGCCTCCGCGTCGAGCGGCTGCGGCACCTGCCAGGCGAGGCCACGCTCAAACGTCAGCGGCGCGCGACGATTGACTATGCGGTACTCGTAGGAGCGCCCCAGACACGAAAAACGCGCGTGCCAGTCGTCCGCCACTTCCTCGCACGCCAGCACCGCGACCGGCTGCGGCCTGAGCCGCGCGTTGAGCGCCTCCATCAGCCGAAACGGCGTGATCGCCTTTGCCACATCGACGTGCGCACGCATCGCGAGACCGTGCACCCCCGCGTCGGTCCGCCCGGCGGCATGCACCGTCGCCACCTCGCCGGTGATCGTGTGCAGCGCGTCCTCGATCGCGCCCTGCACGCTCGCACCGTGCGGCTGGCGCTGCCACCCCATGAACGGCCGCCCGTCGAATTCGACCGTCAGCGCGAAGCGCGTCACGCGAGCTCGGTGCCCGACCGAACCGGAAAGCCACGCAGCATCTCGGCCGCGCTCGTCACCCCCCGCCCGGCGCGCTGCACCAGCGTCGGGCGGATCGCGCCGTCGCCGCATCCGATCGTCAGCGCCGCATCGACCGTCACGCCCTCGCTGCCGGGAAAGGTGAAGGGCAGCACGTCGGCGGCGAGCAATTTGACGCGCTCGCCCGCGACCTCGAACCACGCGCCCGGCGCCGGGTTGAGCCCGCGCACCATCCGCTCGATCTCGCGCGCGCTGCGGGTCCAATCGATCTTCGCCTCTGCCTTGCTGATCTTCGCGGCATAGGTGACGCCGTCGCTCGGCTGCGGCACCGGCGGATGCGCGTCCACGTCGGCGAGGACCTCGACCATCAATCGCGCGCCCATCTGCGCCAGCTCGGCGGTCAACTCGCCCGCAGTCTTGCGCTCGATCGGGGTGCGCCCCTCCAGTCGCACCGGCCCGGTGTCGAGCCCCGCCTCCATCTGCATGATCCCGACGCCCGTCTCCGTATCGCCTGCCATGATCGCGCGCTGGATCGGCGCCGCCCCGCGCCAGCGCGGCAGGAGCGAGCCGTGGACATTCAGACACCCGAGCCGCGGCGCATCGAGCACCGCCTGCGGCAGGATCAGCCCGTAGGCCGCGACCACGCCGACGTCCGTGTTCAGCGCCGCGAACGCCGCCCGCTCGTCCGCGCCCTTCAACGACACCGGGGTTCGCACCGCGATGCCCAGCGCTTCGGCACGCCGCTGCACCGGCGAGGCGACGAGTTCGCGCCCGCGTCGCCCGCCCGGCCGCGGCGGCTGGCTGTACGCCGCGACGATCTCGTGCCCGGCCTCCACCAGTGCGTCGAGCGTCGGCACCGCGAAGTCGGGGGTTCCCATGAAGACGATCCGCATGGCTGCGCCTTTTCCACATCGCGCAGCACGCGTCACCCCACGCTGGCGCCGAGGGCAGGGGATCGCCATATACCACGCATGGCTTCCCCCGAGATCGAGGCGCTGACGCAGGCGCTGTCCCGTCTGCCCGGCTTCGGTCCACGCTCGGCCAGGCGCGCGGTGCTGCACCTGGTCAAGAAGCGCGAGAATGCACTGGTGCCGCTGCGCGCCGCGCTGACCGCGGTCGAGGAGCGGCTGTCGACCTGCTCGACCTGCGGCAACGTCGACACCAGCGATCCGTGCGCGATCTGCGCCGATCCGCGCCGTGATCCGCGATCTTTGTGCGTGGTCGAGGATGTGAGCGACCTATGGGCACTAGAGCGCTCGCGATTGTTCCCCGGTCGCTTCCACGTGCTCGGCGGGCGTTTGTCCGCGCTTGAAGGCGTGCGGCCTGAGGATCTCGCGATCGAGCCGCTCGTCGCGCGCGTTGCCAAGGGCGAGATCGACGAGGTCGTACTGGCGATGAACGCGACGCTGGAGGGGCAGACGACGGCGCACTACGTCGCCGACCGGCTCGAGCGTTATCCGGTGCGGCTGACCCAGCTCGCGCACGGCCTGCCCGTCGGCGGCGAGCTCGACTATCTCGACGAGGGGACGCTCGCCCAGGCGCTGCGCGCGCGCCGCCCTGTCGCTTGACGCCCGAATAACGGCGACCTAGCTGCCCGCGTCATGGCCATTCTCCCGATCGTCGAGGTTCCCGATCCCGTCCTGCGCAAGGTGTGCGCGCCCGTCACGGAAGTGAACGACGAGGTGCGCGGCATCGTCGCCGACATGTTCGACACGATGTACGACGCGCGCGGCATCGGCCTCGCCGCCAGCCAGGTCGGCATCCTCCAGCGCATCGTCGTCATCGACCTGCAGGAGCGACCCGAGGGCGAGGAGCCGGCCGAGAACGAGGCGGAGGCCGACGCAGGTGGTACGCGCAATCCGCACGCGTTCATTAATCCCGAGCTGGTTTCGGCCAGCGAGGAAACCTCGACCTACAACGAGGGGTGCCTGTCGATCCCCGAACAATATGCCGAGGTGACCCGCCCCGCGCGCTGCCACGTCCGCTGGCTCGACACCGACGGCCAGCCGCACGAGCAGGAGTTCGACGGGTTGATGGCGACGTGCATGCAGCACGAGATTGATCACCTGAACGGCGTGCTGTTCACCGACCACATCTCGCGATTGAAGCGCGGCATGTTAATGAAGAAGCTTGAGAAAATGCGCCGTAACGGCTGACGCCACTGCTCCCCTCTCTGGAAGGCAGGGGCTGGGGGTGGGTAGGTTGCGTGCGAAGCGTCTTGCCTCGCCGAACCAAGCGCCACCTCGGGTCTGATCCAGAAGCCCGCGTCCTTCTCGCGCGGCACGCCCGCGCGGCACATAACCCCTATCCTATACCGGTCGTTCGATCTATGTTCCGCCGCCTGCGCCGCCCTCACACGCGCGCAGGCCCGCGCGCAGCCGCGTAGGGTGTGACTTTACAGACCTTCCACCGGAGCGCCGCATGGCCGAGACACTGCTGATCGCCTTCATCGCACTGGTCGTCGGCATCGCGGTGGGTTGGTTCCTGACCCGCCAGGCGACCGCCGGCGTCGCCGCCGAGCGCGATCAGCTCCGCAGCGAGCGCGATGCGGCCCGTGCCGAACGCGACGCGCAGACCGAGCAGTTCCGCCGCGCCATCGCCGATCTCGCCGGGGCCGAGGAACGCGCCCGCGTGGCCGAACAGCTCCGCAGCGAGCTTGCCCAGGTGCGCGACGAACGCGAAAGCGCTCGCCTCCACGTCTCGCGGTTGGAAGCGGAGGGCCGCGCCGCCGAGCAGCGTATCGCCGATCTGAAGGTTGCTGCCGACGAGATGAGCCTGCGTTTCAAGGAAGTCGCGCAATCCGCGCTCGGCGACGCGCAGAAGCAGTTCCTCGACCGCGCCGAGGCACGCCTGCGCCAAAGTGAGGAAGCGACGGGGCAGGGGATCAAGGCGCTGCTGCAACCCGTCAACGACCGCCTGCTGCGGTACGAGGAAGGGGTCCAGCGGATCGAGGCCGAGCGCCGCAGCGCGTTCGGACAGCTGGATGGTCAGATCAAGGCGATGCGCGAGGGTCAGGAACGCGTGTCGAGCGAGGCCGCCAAGCTCGTCAATGCACTGCGCAACGCGCCCAAGGCACGCGGTCGCTGGGGCGAGCAGCAGCTACGCAACGTGCTCGAGTCGTGCGGACTCGCCGAGCACACCGACTTCCAGATGGAGGTGAGCGTCGCGCTCGATGACGGCGCGCGGCTGCGACCCGACGCGATCGTCCGAATTCCCGGTGGCAAGTCGCTCATCATCGACGCCAAAGTGTCGCTCAACGCCTATCAGGACGCGTTCGGCGCGGTAGACGAGAACGAGCGCCAGCTCGGCCTCGCCGCGCACGCCTTGTCGATGCGCAACCACGTCAACGCGCTCGGCGCCAAGGCCTATTGGACGCAGTTCGACGACGCGCCCGATTACGTCATCATGTTTGTGCCCGGCGAACACTTCCTCGGCGCGGCGTTGGAGCATGATCCAAAGCTGTGGGACGATGCGTTCGACCGCCGCGTGCTGCTTGCGACGCCGACCAACCTGATCGCGATCGCACGCACCGTCTCGGCGGTGTGGCGGCAGGAAAAGCTGGCCGCGCAGGCGCAGGAGATCGCAACGCTCGGCAAGGAGCTCTACAGCCGTCTGGCGGTGATGGGCGGGCACGTCGCCAAGCTCGGCAAGAACCTCGACACCGCCATGGGTGCGTACAATTCGTTCGTCGGCAGCTTGGAGAGCCAGGTGCTGACCAGCGCGCGTCGCTTCGAGGCGCTCAACATCGACACCGGGACCAAGTCGATCGAGTCGCTGCCGGTCGGCGAGCAGGCGGTGCGGCCACTGACCAAACTCAGCTACGACGCCGCGGCGAAGTAAGGGCTCAGCGCCGCATCAGCCCAATCGCGACGGTCACCAGCCGCGCTGCGATCTGCGCGCAGAGCCGCTGCGGGTCGTCGCGGCTCGGCACGTACTCGGCGAGGATCAGTCCGACGATCTGCCCGCGCGCCGCGAGCCCGTGGAACAGGTCGAGGCAATCCTCATAGGTAAGGCCGCCGGGTGTAGGCATCGCAACCGCCGGAAAGGCGGCAAGATCGATCCCGTCGCAATCGATCGACACGACGTAGCGCTCACCCGCCGGCCGTTCGCTCAGCACCGCCTCGGCCCCGCGCCGGTGCCACTCGCGCGCGGTCACGATCTGGTCGCCGAAGGCACGCGCGTCGTCGTGCTGCCACGCCTCGCCGCTGCCCAGCCCCCGAATGCCGACCTGGAGCATGCCCGTTACCCACGGCATCTCGGCGGCGCGCCGCATCGGCGAGCCATAGCCGTTGTCCTCGTCCTGGATCGTCCCGCCCCAGTCGACGTGCGCGTCGATCTGCACCACCGTCACTGGACCGAAGCGATCGTAAGCGGCGAGCACCGGGATGGGCACCGAATCGTCGCCGCCCAGCACCACCGGCAGCGCGCCCGCTGCCAGTACCTGCTCGACTGCCGCGGCGATGCGGTGGCGGTTGCCCGCGGCGTCCTGTACCTTGGTGACGACATCGCCGACGTCGACGCCGATCGTTATCGGGTCGCCACCTTTGGCCAGCAACGTAGCGTCCAGGTCGAAGTCGTGCTGCGATACCTGCCCGGCGAACTGCTGCGATGCCGCTCGGATTGCACCGGGCGCATCGGCGGAATGGCTGCGCTTGGCAGGATCATACGGCGTCGCCTCGGCCGCGCCTAACACCACGACATGCGTGTCGGGCAGGTCGTTGAGCGTGGCGGCGGGAAGGCGAAGGAAGGTCGGAAAGCCAGTGGTCACGGCGCACAGAACCCACGGCTTTGCGCTTCGTTGCTGATCTTTGTTGGTCAGGCGGTGGACCGTCCAACTAGGCGAGCGCGTCGCGATGTCGCGCCAACAGTATCAACGATGCCGGGCGAGCACCTCGTAAGCCATCACCGCGGTCGCGACGGCTGCATTCAGGCTGTCGGCCTTGCCCAGCATCGGCAGCTTGACCAGTAGATCGCACGCCGTCTCATAATCGCCGGGCAACCCCTGCGCCTCGTTGCCGGTCAGCAGGAACGTCGGCGCGGCATAATCGGCGGTGCGGTAATCGTGTTCGGTCTGCAGGCTCAAGCCTACCAACTGTCCCGGCCCGGCGCGAAGCCAATCGAGGAAGGGCGCCCACTCGGTTCGCACGATCGGCACGGTGAACAGCGCTCCCATGCTCGCCCGCACCGCCTCGACCGAGAAGGGATCGACGCACTCGCCGACGAGGATCAGCCCGCCGGCACCGACCGCATCGCCGGTGCGCAGGATCGTGCCGAGATTACCGGGATCGCGCAACCGCTCGGCCACCAGCCAGATCGGCGACCTCGTCCGGTCGAGCGCGGACAGCGACGTCTCGAATGCCGCGAACACGCCGACAACCGCCTGGGGATTGTCCTTGCCTGACAACTTGGAGAGGATATCCGGCGTCGTCTCGATCGCCTCACCGCCCGACGCCTCGACCGCGTCGATCAGCGCCCCGACCAACGGGTGTCCGGCTGACGCCGCGGCGAAGAACAGGTAGCGCGGCACACGCCCGGTCTCGCGTGCCTCGGTCAGGATGCGCAGTCCCTCGGCCAGGAACATCCCCTGTTCGCGGCGATGGCGTTTGTCGCGCAGGTCGCGGACCTGCTTGATCAGCGGGTTGGAATAAGCGGTGATTGTGCGCGGCATGTTACGCGGGCTCGGCGGGATCACTCCTCGCCGAACTTGTCCTCCACCAGCGCACACATCGTCGTGACGACCGCCTCGGCCTGGTCGCCCTCGGCGCTGATCGTGATCGTGTCGCCTTTGGCGGCACCCAGCATCATCAATCCCATGATCGACGTGCCGGTGACGGTCGACCCGCCGCGCGTCACCTCGACCGGGATCGGCTGCCCGGCGGCGAGCGTCACGAATTTGGCGCTGGCACGCGCGTGCAGCCCGCGGCGGTTGGTGATCTCGACGGTGCGCGACGCGCTCACGCCGCCGCCTCGCCCAGCACTTCGGATGCGACCGAGATATATTTGCGACCCGCTTCGCGCGCGGCCGCCACGGCCGCCACGACCGACATCGCCTTGCGCGCTGATTCGAGCCGGATCAGCATCGGCAGGTTGATGCCCGCGATCACCTCGACCCGACCCCGCTCCATCAGGGAGATGGCGAGGTTGGACGGCGTGCCCCCGAACAGGTCGGTCAGCACGATCACGCCGCGTCCGCCATCAACGTCGGCGATCGCCTGCGCGATGTCGGCGCGGCGCGCCTCCATGTCGTCGTCGGGGCCGATCGCGACCGTCTGCACCTGCTTCTGCGGGCCGACCACGTGTTCCATCGCGGTGACGAATTCGTCGGCCAGGCGGCCATGCGTGACGAGCACCAGCCCGATGATCTGCATTGACTTACCGTTCATTGACCCTGCGGTCGCCCCTCAAGCGTGTCCTGCGGCGCCGCCGCCAAATCGCGATGCAGAATGGTGGGCGCAAATCCCGCGTCGCGCAACCGCGCCGCCACTCGCTCCGTCACGTGCACCGATCGATGTTTGCCCCCGGTACACCCGAACGCAACCGTAACATAGGGCTTTCCCTCCGCCCGGTAGCGCGGCAGCAGCAGCAGCAGCAGATCCTCGATCCGGCTCACTGCTTCCTCGTAGGCGGGATCGTCGGCGATATAGGCAGCGACCGCGGGATCGCGTCCCGTTCTGGGGCGCAAAGCCGGCTCCCAGTGCGGGTTGCGCAGGAAGCGCATGTCGAACATCAGATCGGCCTCGGGCGGGACCCCGCGCGAGAAGCCGAACGATTCGATCGTCAGCGTCGTGGCGGCTTCGGCATGGCGGCCGAACAGGGTGCGGATTTGCTGCGCCAGCGCATTCGCGTTGAGGTCCGTCGTGTCGATCAGGCGATTGGCCCAACGCCGAAGCGGCGCGAGCAGCCCGCGTTCGGCGATGATGCCGTCGCGTACCGGGCGGTCCTCCGCCATCGGGTGACGGCGGCGCGTCTCAGCATAGCGGCGGGCGAGTTCGTCGCTTGAACAATCGAGAAACAGCAATCCGATGTCCAAGTCGGCACGCTCGCGTAGTGCGGTCACCTGGGTGATGAACGCGTCGGGATCGAAATCGCGCGTGCGCGCACCGAAGCCGAGCGCGAGCGGGCGGTTCTCCGCTCCCGCCTCAGGCTGCGTGCCGTGGAGAAAGCGCATCAGCAGCGTGAGCGGCAGGTTGTCGACCGTCTCCCAGCCGATATCCTCCAGCGTCTTCAACACCGTCGATTTGCCCGCCCCCGACATGCCGACGACGAGCAGCACCTGCATCGTCACGCCGCGTCCCCCATGGCGAACAGCTTCAACGCGCGCTTGACCTTGATCGGCGCGGAGGCGGGGTGGGGATCGATCACGATCTCGCGCACGCGCACTCCGGCGATCGTGCGCCAGCGCGGCTCGGGCATCCGGTCGATCTCATCGCCTAGGCTTACCACCAATTGGATCAGGATGGAGGTGGCAAACGCTTGGTCGACGATGCCGAGGCCGCGAATCTCCATTCGTCCGGCGATGTTTGGCGGAGGCGTCGCGATCAGCGCGTCGCCGCGCTGCGCGAGATCGGTATAGTCGTCGCTGACCAGCACCGCCCCGCGATCGATCAGCCGCAACGCCAGATCGGACTTGCCCGCGCCCGACGCGCCGACCAGCATGACGCCCCATCCGTCGATCGCCACCGTGGTCGCGTGGACACGCGCGCTGGTCGGTTCATCGCTCACGCCAGCGTCTCATCGTCGGCGATCGGCAGGCGCACCACGAAGCGCGCCCCGCTCAGCCGATCCTCGCGGCTCTCGACCGCGATACTGCCCTGGTGCGCCTCGACGATCGTACGCGCGATCGCGAGGCCGAGACCGGAATGCTTGCCGAACGCTTCCTCGTGCGGGCGCACCGAGTGAAAGCGGCGGAAGATCGCTTCCCGCGCTTCCTCGGGCACGCCCGGCCCCTCGTCTTCAACGCGTACCTCGACGTCGCCGTCGACGCGGCGAACCGCGATCGAGACGATGCCACGGTCGGGGGAAAAGGACAGCGCATTGTCGAGCAGGTTGTCGAACACCCGCTCCAATCGCGCACCCTCCGCCATCACCGGCGCGTCCGCCTCTGGTAGCACGTCGAGGTGGAGACGAATGCCGCGCGTCGATCCGCGTTGCGCGCGCTGCGCGAGCAGACCTTCGATCATCGCGACCAGATCGATCCGCTCGAACTTGGCGCGGCTCAATTGAGCGTCGAGTCGCGATGCTTCCGAGATGTCGCTGATCAACCGGTCGAGTCGGTGCACGTCGTCGGCGACGATCGCGAGCAGCCGCGCCTGCGCCTCCCGGTCGTCGACGCGGGCGAGCACGTCGACCGCGCTGCGCAGCGAGGCGAGCGGGTTTTTCAACTCGTGCGTCACGTCGGCGGCGAATGCCTCGGTCGCGTCGATCCGCGCGCGCAGCGCCAGGCTCATGTCAGACAGCGCGCGGGCCAGCATGCCGATCTCGTCGCGGCGGTCGGGCAGGCGCGGCACCACCACCTCGCGCGCGCGGCCAAGCCGGACGCGCACCGCGGCGCGCGCGAGCCGACGCAGCGGGCCGACGATGGTGCGCGCCAGGAATAGTGATAGCGCGACCGAGATCGCGAGCGCGGTCAGCACGACGAGGCTGAGCCGATAGCGCTCGACACGCACCCGTTCGGTGATGTCGCGCGCGTTGATCGTCGACAGAATGGTCGAGCGATCGGGCAACGCCGCGGCGGCAGTGATCACCGGGGTGCGATCGGGCGCGCGCCACACCGTCGCCGACAGCGCAAGCGTCTGGCGCGCCATATCGGGATCTGGTGGTATGCGGTTGCGCGCCGGATCGTAATTGGGCGAGGAGGGGGCTCGAACGATGAAGTCGATGCCGGCGTCGAGCCAGCGTGCGGCGCGTTGGCTCAGCCCGTCGGTGCGCGGATCGATCAGGGTGAAGGCGGGACCGCCCAGTTGCTCGCTGTCGAGCAGCACCTGATCCTGAGAGTCGAGTAATTGCAGCCGCGCGCCCGTGTCACGCGCAAGCCGGGTCAGCAGCGCGGGGCGCGCGGCATTCGGCGCCGCGGCCAACGCTTCCGCCATCAACCCCGCCTCGCGCCGCACCTGCATGACGCGGCTGTCGAGGATGCGGGTGCGGAACGAATCGAGATAGAAGAACCCGCCGCCGAGCAGCAGCAGCGCGAAGACGTTGACCGCGAGAATACGCGGGGTCAGCGATACCTGATCGGACCAGCGCAGCGCCGGGTCGAGCGGATCACTCTTCGGAGAAACGGTAGCCGGCGCCATACAGCGTTTCGATCGAGTCGAAGTCGCGGTCGACCTCGCGGAATTTACGGCGCACGCGCTTGATGTGGCTGTCGATCGTCCGGTCGTCGACGTAGATGTCGTCCTGATAGGCCGCATCCATCAACTGGTTGCGCGTCTTCACGATGCCCGGGCGCTGCGCCAGCGTTTCCAGGATCAGGAATTCGGTGACGGTCAGCGTGACCGGCGTCCCGTTCCACGACACGCGGTGTCGCGCCGGATCCATCACCAGCCGCCCGCGTTCGATCGGCCCGCTTGCCTCGGCCTGGTCGGCGTCATGTCCGGCGGACAGCTCGGCGCGGCGCAGGATCGCGCGGATGCGCGCGATCAGCAGTCGCTGGCTGAACGGTTTGGCGATGTAATCGTCGGCGCCGAGCGCCAGGCCCAACGCTTCGTCGAGTTCGTCATCCTTGCTGGTCAGGAAGATGACGGGTGTAGTCTGCTTCTCGCGCAAGCGTCGCAGCAGCTCGAGCCCGTCCATCCGCGGCATCTTGATGTCGAGGATCGCGAGATCGGGCGGGTTCTCGATCAGCGCCTTCAATGCGGCCTCACCATCGGGGTACAGCCGCGTCAGGAAACCCTCCGCCTGCAGCGCGATCGACACCGAGGTCAGGATGTTGCGATCGTCGTCGACGAGGGCGATCGTTGCGCTCATGCCGCGCTCGCTAGTCCAAACGCGCGGGCGGCTCAATCCGCCACGACGATGCGGGTGTCACGTGCGGGTGCCGCCGAGAGGATTGGGGCTGGTCGTCAACGCTCATGCGGGCTCGGCCACGTGCGTTCCCATCACCTGCGCGGCGAAACGCTCCATCTCCTCGGCCTGCGGGCTCATCTGCAGCAGCAGCAGGTCGAGCCCCGCGGCCTCGTATTCGGCGATGCGCTCCTTCAACTGCTCGGGTGTGCCGACGAGATTCGGCCGTAGCCCACGGTTCGACACCGAATATTCCTGGAGCTTCAGCTCGCGCTCCAATTGCGTGCCCGACAGCCATTGATCGAAATTGGCATAGCCTGCGGGCAGTTCGGATACCGTGGTGATCCGCTCGAGCTCGCGCTTTGCCTCCGCCTCGCTGTCGCGCACGATCGCGTAGGCGGCCATGCCGAACGTCATCGCCGCGCCGCCCGCCGCCGCGCGGCGTTGGCGCATGTCGGCGATCTTGGGCGCGATCGCCGAGGCGGGGTCGCCGTGCATCACGTAAGCGTCACACTGCGCGGCGATCATCGCCTTCGCCGCGTCGCTCTCGCCGCCAGCGTAGATGATCGGCGGGCTCTTCGGCTTGGGGGCGCAGATTGCGTCCTCGGTCGTGTAGAAGCGCCCCTGGTAGCTGAACCGGTCCTCGCGCCAGAGGCCGTCGACGACGTCGAGCCATTCGGTGGTGCGCGCGTAGCGATCGTCATGCTGGTCGAATTGCAATCCGTACTGGCGTGCCTCGTCCGCCCACCAGCTCGACACGACGTTGAGCGACAGGCGCCCGCCCGCGATCCGGTCGATGTTCGCGGCAGCCTTGGCGAACAGCGCAGGGTGGTGGAAGTTGGGGCGCACCGCGACCATCAGCTCCAGCCGCTCGGTCACCGCGGCGAGCGCGGCGGCGGTCGACCAAGCGTCGAGCGCGGGTTGCTCCACACCCTTGATGTCGTTGAGGTTCAACTCGGCGATCAGCGTCAGATCATAGCCCCAGCGCTCGGACGCCTGCGCCAGGCGCTTGGCGTAATCCCACGTCGCTTCCATGCCCTCGTCGGGAACGTTGCGCAGCCAGCCGCCGAAGACGGGCATCCAGTAACCGTATCTCACGCGCGTGCCTCCGCGATCCGCAGTTGAAGCCAATCGACCAGCCGCTCGTGCGGGTCCCAGCCCAGCACGTTCAACGGATCGGCGACGAAATTGGATAAGGCATTGACGTCGTAGAAGCGCGGCGTCCCGTCACGGTCGATCAGCACCTCGACGCCGCCGACGTCGATGCCAGCCGCGGCGACGATCGCCTCCGCGCCCGCGATCAGCGCCGGTGCGGGCTCGACTGCCTTCATCGTGATCGTCGGGCGGCCCGGAAGCGCACACGCATCGGCCGGACAAAGGTCGAAACTGCCGCCGCCATCGACCTCCAACGCGTAGAGATAGCGTCCGCCGAGCGTCTCGATCCGCGTGATTGTCCCGTCGCGCGGTTGCACATATTCCTGCACCAGCAATACGCGGTCGATGCTGTCGGGAACGAGCCCGTCCGCCACCGCGGCGCCGAGCGATCCCAAGTCGTCATAGCGGACGATCCCGGCACCCGATCCGCCGATGTTGGCCTTGACGATGATCGGGAAGCTCAGCGTACGTGCGGCGGCGATCAGATCGGCGGCGCGATGCACCACGCGAGTGGCTGGAATGCCCAGGCCAAGTCGCGCGATGAGCGCGAGCTGCCGCGCCTTGGAGGCATCAAGCGCCAATGCGCTCGCTCCGTTCAGTACGGTCGCGCCGCACGCCTGCCACTGCGCCAGCGCTGCTGCGGCGAAAAAGATCGGGTGTTCTGGTGCGCGCAGGAAGCTCGACATCGCGACACGATTGAACACGACGCGCGCGGGCGGCTCGCTCGCGGCGGGATCGACGACGAGACCATCGGCATGAATGGCGCGGTAATCGACACCGCGCCGGTCGAGCGCGGCGAACAAGGGCGCGAACCACTGCGGATGTTCGTACAGGATGGCGAGATCGGTCATGTCGCCGAGCTACCGCAAAATGCGCCGGCCATCGCCAATATTCGCTTGGTCCGCTGACAGTTGCGCTATTCGGCTCCTGCGATAAAATCCGCAGCCGAATGAACCCGTCAGAGCAAGGAGAGCGCTAGGTGGCTGGTGGGCATACCATGCACGAAGGCGAATATAGCGCCTGGTGACCCCTACGAGAATCGAACTCGTGTTTTCGCCGTGAGAGGGCGACGTCCTAACCGCTAGACGAAGGGGCCGTGTGCGGTGTGAGGCGCGCTGGTACGAGGCCGGGCGTGCGGCGTCAAGCACGATATCGTCGCCGTTACCGCGTTTTCGGGCCGGTTGCGGCGCAGCCGGCCCGCGCTTGCTCCCCTCAGGCTGCCTTGCGACGCTCCGCCATCTCGGTGTTGAGCATCTCGGCGAGCAGAAACGCGAGTTCCAGGCTCTGCCCCGCGTTTAGCCGCGGATCGCAATGGGTGTGGTAGCGATCGGCCAGGCTCTGCTCGGTCACGTCGATCGCGCCGCCGGTACATTCGGTGACGTTCTGCCCGGTCATCTCGGCATGGATGCCGCCCGCGTGCGTTCCCTCGGCACGGTGGACCGCGAAGAAGCCGCGCACTTCGGCCAGGATGCGGTCGAACGGCCGCGTCTTGTAGCCGTTCGCCGCTTTCACGACATTGCCGTGCATCGGGTCGCACGACCAGATCACCGGGTGCCCCGCGCGCGTCACGGCGCGAACGAGTCGGGGCAGGTGCACCTCGATCTTGTCGTGGCCGTAGCGCGTGATCAGCGTCATGCGCCCGGGCACGCGACCTGGGTTGAGCGTGTCGAGCATGCGAAGCAGCGCGTCGGGCTCCAGGCTCGGTCCGCACTTGACCCCGATCGGATTGCCGATCCCGCGCAGGAACTCGACGTGCGCCGACCCTTCGAATCGCGTGCGATCGCCGATCCACAGGAAATGTGCGGAGGTGTCGTACCAGTCGCCGGTCAGCGAGTCCTGCCGCGCCATCGCCTGCTCGAACGGCAGCAGCAGCGCCTCATGGCTGGTGTAGAAGGTCGTCTGCGACAATTGCGGCACCGTATCCGGGCTGATCCCGCACGCTTCCATGAAGTCGAGCGCCTCGCCGATGCGGTCGGCGGTTTCGGCGTATTTCTTCGCCCATGGACTGCGGCCCATGAAGTCGTGCGTCCAGCGATGGACCTGATGCAGGTTCGCGTATCCCCCTTGCGCGAACGCGCGCAACAGGTTGAGCGTCGCCGCCGACTGCGCATAGGCGCGCACCATACGCTCGGGATCGGGCACGCGCGATTCGGACGTGAACGCGATGTCGTTGACGTTGTCGCCGCGGTAGCTCGGCAGTTCGACGCCGTTGATCGTCTCGGTATCGGCGGAGCGCGGCTTGGCGAATTGCCCCGCCATGCGCCCCAGTTTCACCACCGGCAGCTTGGAGGCGAACGTCAGCACCACCGCCATCTGCAGGAGGACGCGGAAGGTATCGCGGATGTTGTTGGGGTGGAACTCGGCAAAGCTTTCCGCGCAGTCGCCGCCTTGCAGCAGGAACGCCTTGCCCTCGGCGACGCGCGCGAGGTCGGTCGTCAGATTGCGCGCCTCGCCCGCGAACACCAGCGGGGGAAAGCTCGACAGGCGATCGGTCGCGCCCTTCAAGGCTGCGGCATCGGGGTAGGTGGGTAGCTGACGCGCCTCGTGGCGGGTCCAGCTATCGGGGGCCCAGTGAGCGGCCATGGTAAATTCCATCAACTAGCAGAAGCAACAATCCGTGCGCGCGTTAGCCATTCCGCGCAACGAAGGAAACCTTGCAATCCATGTTGCGCTGTTCGCCCCGCTCGAACAATCGATCAGAACAGATCCAGCGCGCCGCCGCGCACGTCCTGCACGACATAGGCGATCGCCAGCGCCCAGCCGGCGGCACAGAATAACCACAAGACGAACCAATGCCAGCGACGCTGCATGTACCACCCGCTTCCTCGTCCCGGCGTGCATGGCGCTATCGGGGCGCGGCTGAATGGGTGATGAGCCGATCCTGGCACACCGAGTGTAGAGGCGAGAGTGTTCGAGCGTCCGGAACGGTCAGAGCACGCCGGGAAACGCGCCGCCGTCCATCAACAGGCTCTGCCCCGTGATGAAGCCTGCCTTGTCCGAGCATAGAAAGGCGCAGGCAGCGCCGAACTCGTCGGGATCGCCGAAGCGGCGCGCCGGTATCCGCTCGCGCGCGCGTCGCGCCGCTTCCTCGACGTCCACACCCTGCGCCTTGGCCGCAAAGGCGTGGACGCCCGCGAGCCGCCGCGTCTCGAACAGGCCGGGCAAGAGGAAGTTGATCGTGACATTGGCGTGCGCGACCGAACGCGCCACCCCGGCCAGAAAACCGGTCAGGCCGACCCGCGCGCCGCTCGACAGATCGAGCCCTCCGACCGGAGCCTTGACCGCCGCGGAGGTGATGCAGACGATCCGCCCGAAGCGACGCTCCACCATGCCGTCGATCACGCGCTGCACCATCCGGATCGGCGTAACCATGTTGGCTTCCAACCCGGCGTGCAGATCGTCACGGCCGAGCGCGCGAAAGTCGCGCAGCGGTGGTCCGGCATTGTTGTTGACCAGGATGTCGGGCGCGCCGCCCGCCGCCGCGACCAGCGCCTGCTGCGTCATGTCCTCGGCGATGTCGCCCGCCACCAGTTCGACACGCCCGCCGGTCGCGCCACGGATCGCGTCCGCGGTCTGCGCCAGCGCTGCCTCGTCGCGCCCATTCAGCACGACCGTGCAGCCCGCCTCGGCCAGCGCCAGCGCACACCCGCGACCGAGCCCCTGGCTCGATGCGCAGACGATCGCCGTTCGCCCGCGAAGGTTCAGGTCCATGCGGTGCTGCTCAACGTTCCTGTGCCGCGCCGTTCACTGCACGGCGGAGCGACCGCTGACCGGCGTATAGGATTTGATCCCACGCAGTCGCCGCTTGCGCGCCTTGCGCTTCTTTGACCACACCAACCCAACCACGCTTCCGACCAGCGCGATCGCCGCGATCAGGCCGTAAGCCAGCATCAATCTTGCTTCCAACTCCAAACTCCCGGTTCAAAGCCAGAACGTGGTAAGGAAATTACTGGCGCGCCGCAATCACCTAAGCGCGTTCGTTCATCAGCGATCAACCTTCGGTCGCATCGAAAAATCGGTTTGCCGCCCGCGGGAAATCAATAGCCCGCATCGAGATCGGCGACATTCTTCAGCGCGCGACCAGCGCGATACGCCGCCAGATTGTCGAGGAACAACGCCGCGGCGCGCTGAAACATCTTGGTCTGGCTGCGGCCCGACAGGTGCATGGTGATCATGCAATTGGGCGCGCTCCACAACGGGTGATCCGATGGCAGCGGCTCGGGATTGGTCGGATCGAGGAACGCGCCCGCGATCCGCCGGTCGTTTAGCGCGGCGAGCAGCGCGTCGTCGTCGACCATGTCACCGCGCGCGATGTTGATCAGCCACGCGGCCCGCTTCATCGCCGCCAGCTCGTCCGCGCCGATCATCGCCTTGGTGTCGTCGGTTGAGGGCGCGGCGAGAATCACCCAATCGAACTCGCCCAGCCGCGCGCGCCACGCATCCGGCGTTAGCGTGCGGTCGCGACCCGAGCGTGTCACGCCGGTCACCGCGACCCCGAACGCGCCGAGCCGATCCGCGATCAGTCGACCGATCGCGCCCAGCCCGACGATCAAAGCGCGCGTGTCGGCGAGCTCGATCTTGCCGGGCGCATCCTTCGGCCATTCGCGCCGATCCTGTGCCCGCAGGACCTCGTCGTAGCGTTTTGCCGCAACCAGCACGCCCATCACGGCATATTCCGCCACCGCGATCGCGTTGATGCCGACACCGTTGGTCAGCGTAACGCCGCGCGCACGCAGCAGGTCGAGCGGGAAGGCATCAAGCCCGGCGTAGATCGTCGACACCCATTTGAGCTCGGGCCCGGCGGCGCGGATCGCATCCGCGACATGCTCGGTCGGCTGCATGTCGACCCAGGCGATCTCCGCATCGGCGATCATCGCCTTGGCCTCTTGGGGCGAGGTGAACCAGCTTACCTCGAGGTCGCTCGGCAACCGGGCCTCGAGCAGCGGTCGCGCGATCGCGGGCAGAACGGCTTTCATAGCGTCACCTTCCAATCCCAACCCAGTGGATCGCCGTCCATCACCTCGACCCCAGCCGCCGCCAACTCGTCGCGGATTGCGTCCGATCGCGGAAAGTCCTTCGCTGCGCGCGCCTCGTGTCGATCGGCCAAGCGCGCCTCGATCTCGTCCGGCCCGATCGTGGCAGCGGCAGGACGCACGCGCAACGCCTCGCGTGTCAGGTCGGTCAAACCGAGCCCCAGCACCGCGTCGAAGTCGGCGAGCGCCGCCAGACGATTGGCAGGCGACACCTTTTTGTCAGCCAGAAGCGCGTCGAGCACCGGCAGCGCGCGCGCGGTGTTCAGATCGTCCGACACCGCGGCGTCGAGCTGCTCGCGGTACGTGTCGGTCGACGCGCCGCCCGCCTGCGCAGGTCGGCCCCGCAGGGCACCGACCGCGTGAACCAGCCGTTTCAACCGCACCTGCGCGGCCGCCAGATTGTCCCAGGAGAATTCCAGCTCCGAGCGATAATGTGCCTGCAAACACATCATCCGGTACGCCAACGGATGAAACCCCCGCGCGACCAGCACGTCGAGCGTCAGCGTCTCGCCGGACGATTTGCTCATCTTCCCCGTGCGATCGACGAGGAAGTTGTTGTGCATCCAGAAGGTCGCACCAGTGTCGGCGCAGCCGCAGTAAGCCTGGTTCTGCGCGATCTCGTTGGGATGGTGGATCTCGCGATGGTCGATCCCGCCGGTGTGGATGTCGAACGACGCGCCGAGATACTTTTGGCTCATCACCGAACATTCGAGGTGCCAGCCCGGCGCACCGCGTCCCCAAGGCGAGTCCCACTCCATCTGCCGCGTCTCGCCGGCAGGCGTCGTACGCCAGATCGCGAAATCCTGTGGGTGCCGCTTGCCCGCGACCGCGTCGATTCGGCCGGCGGCCGCGTCGTCGGCCGCGCCTGCCAGTGCGCCGTAATCGGGTACCGTCGTCACGTCGAAGTAGAGCCCGTCGGCGAGGCGGTAGCAATGCTTTGCCTCGATCGCTTCGCCCCATTCGATCATCTCGGCGACGTGATCGGTCGCGAGCGGGAAGCGGCTCGGCTCGCGGATGTTGAGGTCGGTCAGGTTGCGCTTGAACGCTTGCGTGTAGTGCCGCGAGATCTCCCAGATGTCGCGTCCGCTCGCGCGCGCCGCTGCCTCCATCTTGTCGTCACCGGCGTCCGCGTCCGAGGTGAGATGGCCGACGTTGGTGATGTTGATGACGTGCGTCAGCGACCAGCCCTTCCACGTCAGCGCGCGCGATAGCGTGTCGGTGAACACATAAGCGCGCAAATTACCGATATGGGCATAATGGTAGACGGTCGGCCCGCACGAATAGACGCGCACGTTGTCGGGATCGATCGGCACGAACCGCTCGGTCGTACGCGTCAGGCTGTTGTAGAGGGTGAGGGGAGCGCCGGTCATGCGGCCTCTTAACCGCAGCCGCGCGCGCGCGCCAAGCCACTCGCCTGGGAACGCTCAAGCACGAAAGCGCGCGCGTTCGCCCGCGCGGCGTGGCACAAGCACGCCATGAAGATCGCCATCGCTCAGACCACCACCGGGATCGACCCCACGGCCAACGCCAACGGGCTCGTCACAGCGATCACGGAAGCGGGACGGGCGGGGGCGGCGATGCTGTTCACGCCCGAAATGTCGGGGCTGCTCGACCGCGACCGCGCACGTGCCGCATCGAACATCCATGCCGAGCAGGATGATCCGGTGCTCGCCGCGGTTGCCGATGCGGCGCGCGCGGCCGGGATCTGGGTTCATCTCGGCTCGCTCGCGCTTCGCCGCGCCGATGGCATGCTCGCCAATCGCGGTTTAATGATCGACGCGAACGGCGACGTCCGCGCGCGCTATGACAAGATGCACCTGTTCGACGTCGATCTGCCCACCGGCGAACGCTGGCGCGAGTCGGCTAGTTATGCCGCGGGTGAGCGGGCGGTGGCGATCGACACGCCGCTCGGCCGGCTGGGCATGACGATCTGCTACGATCTGCGCTTTCCCGACCTGTTCCGCGCACTCAGCGATGCCGGGGCGCGCATCCTGTCGGTGCCTGCAGCCTTCACCCGCCCGACGGGCGCCGCGCACTGGCACGTGCTGTTGCGGGCCCGCGCGATCGAGGCCGGTGCCTTCGTGATCGCAGCGGCGCAAACCGGGAGTCACGCCGACGGACGTAAGACCTACGGCCATTCGCTCGTCATCGATCCTTGGGGTGAGGTGCTGCTCGACATGGGGGAGAGTGCCGGGCTCGGCTACGTCGATCTCGACCTCAGGCTGATCGCGCGCGTGCAGGCGCGGGTGCCGGCGCTCAGCCACCGTCGCGCGATCGGTGCGGTGCACGTAACATCCTGATTGGCGCGCCTTCGCGGCTTGCGGAGTAGCAACCTAGCTGATAGACGCGTCGCGTTCGGCGCAGGCCTGCCTGCCGCCGCTGTAGCTGTTTTCCCGGAGTTCATTGGTTTTATGCAGATCATCGTTCGCGACAACAACGTCGACCAGGCCCTTCGCGCGCTCAAGAAGAAGCTGCAGCGCGAGGGCGTGTACCGCGAGATGAAGCTGCGTCGTCATTACGAGAAGCCGTCGGAGAAGCGTGCACGCGAGCGTGCAGCCGCTGTCCGCCGCGCGCGCAAGCTGGAGCGCAAGCGTGCCGAGCGCGACGGCGCACGGTAAGCGTACCGGTCACACCCCCTCGTGCGCGTACGCGTTGGGGATGTGACTTTAGTGATTTTCCACGGGTGATGGCGGTCGCTGTGTGGCCGCGCCAAATGCAGGTGTGCTGATCCATGTCGACCGTCACCGCCGTTCCGATCGCACCGATCAAGCGTGCCTATGTTCTGTGGCTGTGGCTCGGTCTGGCGTTCGCGCTCGTCGCGGGTGTCGCGCTTGCAAAGGTTGGCTCAACCGGCATTCAGACGACACCCAGCGGCTTGCGCTACAAGGTCATGAAACAGGGCACCGGCCCGCACCCGACCGACAGCGACGTGGCGTTGGTGCGGTACGAGGGCCGGCTGATGAACGGCACCGTCTTCGACAAATCGGAACAGCCCACCCCGCTTCCCGTCGCGCGCATGATCCCCGGTTTCACCGAGGGGCTTAAGCTGATGAGCAAGGGCGCGAAATACCGCTTCTGGATCAAGCCCGAGCTCGCTTACGGCGCCGAGGACAAGGGACCGATCCCCGCCAATTCGACGCTGCAGTTCGATGTCGAGCTGATCGAGTTCATGTCCGAGGCGCAGATCCGCGCCATGCAGCAGATGATGATGCAGCAGCAAGGCGGCATGCCCGGCGGCACTGCCGTCCCCGGAGGCGAACCGCAGGGGCGCTGATCTCCGCCACAGCAACGACTGGTACAGAAAAGGGCAGGGTCGACGATGTCGACTCTGCCCTTTTTCTTTGTTCACCAGGCGCAACAAACATTTGGCCTAGCGACACACCGCCCCTTGCTGGCGGTGTTGATGGCGTTTGCAGAGCTGGGAGGACACCGGACAGCGTAGCCCGGACAAAAAAATAGCGGCCCGAAGGCCGCTATCTCTTTTCAGCGTTCGCCGAACTTAGTTGCTGTCGGGCGAGTCGTCGTTGTCGGCGACAACGATGATGCCCGCGATCACGGCAGCCGCCGCGATGATCGCGACGATGAAGCCGCCACCGGCCAGCTCGTTCTTCTTCGCCGACGGCGCAGTAGCGCGCGCGACCGACAGGCTGCTGGCGGCGTTCACCGGAGCGGCGATGGCCGGAGCAACCGAAACCGACGCCGCAGCGGCGGCGAGCATGTACTTGGCAATACGCATGTGAAACTCCCTTTGCTTCCCGCCCGCCGATATAGCGCCAATCCGCGGAAATCAAGCGCAACGACAGTGGGTGTGACATTTCGCACATAGGCGTGGCTAAAAAGGATCAGGCGCTCGCCTGCAACACCCAGCTCTCGTCGCCTTCCAGACCAAGTGCGGTCAACGGGCCGCCGGCATAGGCACCGGTATCGATACCGATGCGTCCCGCCTTGCGCTCGACCTCGGGCGTGATCGTGTGACCGTGCACGATCATCTTCTCGTGCCGGCCAGCGAAATCGAGGAACGTGCCGCGAATCCAACGCAGATCGGAGGTCTTCTGCAAGGCAAGCGCAATATTGGGCCGGATGCCCGCGTGGACGAAGGCATAGTCGCCTACCGTTACCACGTCCTCGAACGACCTCAGGAAATCGACGTGGGTTGCCGGGACGATCCGCTCCAGTTCCGCGGCGAGTTCGGCGTAATCCAGCCGCTCATACTCGGGCCCGGTCACGCCGTAGCTCATGATCGTCTCGCGTCCGCCGATACGGCAGAACATGCGCAATGCCTGCTCGTCACCGTCGATCGCGTGCAGGAATACCTCTTCGTGATTGCCGGCGATGAAGCGGGTGTTCGGCGCGCGATGACGAAGCGCGATCAATTGCTCGATCGCCTGAGCCGAGGCCGGACCGCGGTCGACGAGATCGCCCAGCAGGATGATGGTCGTCTCGGCGGGGCCGCGCCCAGCCTCGTCGTCGGCGATCATCGCCAGCAGGCGTTCCAGCTGCGCCGCGCATCCGTGCACGTCACCGATCGCGTACACGCGCTCGCCCGGCGGGATCATCGGTGGCGGAGTGGCAGCCGTCGAGCGGGCGCCGCGGAAGAGTTTACGAAGCATGATGGCGAAGCGGAGGCGATTAGTCGCTGCCGCACCGATCAGCAAGCCCGAGCGTCAGCGCGCATCACTTTGTATGATATCGCGTTTGCCCGGTGCGAGCCGTGTCGGTAGAGCGCCCCGATCAGATTTCCGAGAGGGGCACGGATGACGATCAAGAAGGTGCGCAAGGCGGTGTTCCCGGTGGCGGGGCTGGGGACGCGCTTCCTGCCGGCGACCAAGGCGATGCCGAAGGAGATGCTGACGGTCGTCGACAAGCCGCTGATCCAGTATGCGGTCGAGGAAGCGCTGGAGGCGGGGATCGAGCAGATCATCTTCGTCACCGGGCGCGGCAAGGGTGCGCTCGAGGATCATTTCGACATCTCCTACGAGCTCGAGGCGACGATGCGCGAGCGCGGCAAGAGCCTGTCGCTGATCGACGGCATCCGCCAGCAGCCGGGCTCGCCCGTCTACGTGCGCCAGCAGGAGCCGCTGGGGTTGGGTCACGCAGTGTGGTGCGCGCGCGAGATCGTCGGTGACGAGCCGTTCGCGGTGCTCTTGCCCGACGAACTGATGGTCGGCCGCCCCAACTTCACCGCGCAGATGGTGGAAGCGTACAACCAGGTCGGCGGCAACGTCATCGGCGCGCTCGAGGTCGCCGACGAGGAAACGAGCAAATACGGCATCATCTCGCCGGGCAAGGTCGAGGGTCGCCTGACCGAGGTGACCGCGCTGGTCGAGAAGCCGGCAAAGGGCACGTCGCCCTCGAATCTGATGATCCCAGGCCGCTACATTCTCCAGCCTGAGGTCATGCGCATCCTCGATCGTAAGGAAAAGGGTGCAGGCGGCGAGATCCAGCTGACCGACGCGATGGCGCAGCTGATCGGCGAGCAGCCGTTCCACGGCTTTACCTTCGATGGCGAACGCTACGACTGCGGCGACAAGGCCGGCTTCATCCAAGCGAACCTGGCGCTCGCGCTCGCGCGTGACGACATCGGCCCGGCGGTGCGCAGCTTCGCGGAAACGCTGCTGCGCTGACGCGTCAGGCGGCGCGCCCGATCGCGCCGCCGCACGCCGGGCAACCCGGGTCCTTTGGCAGCCGTAATGTGCGGAAACGCAGTGCGAGCAGATCGATCAGGAGCAGCGTGCCCGCGCTGTCCTCACCGAACGGAGTGACTGCGCGGATCGCCTCCAACGCCGCCATGCTGCCGAGCACGCCGGTGACGGGGCCGAGCACGCCTTCCTCCGCGCACGTCAAACCCTCGCGCGCCGGATCACTCCCGACGAAGCAGCGGTAGCACGGCTTGTCGGCTTCCCAGCCGCGAAACACGGCGACCTGTCCCTCGAATCGGCTTACGGCCGAGGACACGAGCGGTATGCGTCTGGCGAGCGTCGCATCGGCGACCGCAAAGCGGGTCGCGAAATTGTCGCTGCCGTCGATCACCACGTTGGCGTCGGCGAGCAGCTGGGCGGCATTATCGGCATCGATACGTGCCACACTTGCCCGTGCGTCGACGTGGGGGTTGATCCGCCTGATCGCCGCGACCGCGCGTTCCGCCTTCGGCGCGCCGCGCTCGTCGCCGGAGAACAGGGTTTGCCGGTGCAGGTTGGAGGTGTCAATGCGGTCGTCGTCGATGACGATGACGCGCCCGAAGCCCGCGCCTGCGAGATATTGCAATGCGGGCGATCCGATACCGCCGGCGCCGATCACCGTTACCTGCGCGCGTTTGAGCCGCATCTGCCCCCCGCCGCCAACCTCGGGCAGGATGACGTGGCGCGCGTAGCGCGCGAGCTCGTCCGTCGACAGCGTCACTGCCACGCGAATGAGATCGTCATGCGGTGCCACCCGACCACTTCGGGCGGTTCCACCTGGCCGCGCAGGCTGCGAAGCGCCACGCCCGAGGCATATTGCTCGACAGTCGGACAATTGATCGCGCGCGGCACGATCCGGCGCACGCGTCCGTTCTCGGCGACATAGACCGCGAGCTCGACCGACAGCGCACCGGGACGCGGCGCCGCGCAGCGACCGGCCTCCACTTCGTCGCGCACATAGTTCGAGACGAGTTCGCTCGCCGGCGTCGTCGGCGCACGCAGCGGCGGTAGCGCGCGCCAGTCGGCGGGTGGGCTGGCGATCGTCGCCGCGACCTGCAAGGCGAACGCGAACAGCATCAGCGCCCGGTCGAGCCGAACCCGCCGGTGCCGCGTGCGGTTTCGTCCAGATGCTCGACCTCGTTCAGTTCGGCGCGGAGCACCGGCGCGGGTACCAACTGCGCGATCCGTTCACCCCGGCGTACCGCGAACGGTTCGGCACCCAGATTGGCGAGGATAACCTTCACCTCGCCGCGATAGTCGCTGTCGATCGTGCCCGGCGTGTTCAGGCACGTGATGCCGTGTTTCAGCGCGAGGCCGGATCGTGGGCGCACCTGCACTTCATAGCCGTCCGGGATCGCCAGCGCAAAACCGGTGGCGATCGCCGCACGCGCGCCGGGCGCGAGCACCGCATCCTCGGCCGCCACGACGTCCATTCCGGCTGCGCCGGTGGTCGCGTAGGCGGGAAGGGGGAGACCGGCACCATGCGCGAGGCGCTGCACGGCAATGCGAACAGGATCAAAGCGCATTGGCGATCTTTCGTGCGAGCCGCAGCGCGACATCATGCTTGGGCAATCTGGTCCAGCTCTCCACGCCCGCGCGGGTCACGAGATGGACCGTGTTCGCGTCGCCGCCCATCACGTCGCCCGAAACATCGTTGGCGACGATCCAGTCTGCCCCCTTGCGCGTGAGCTTGGCCGATGCGTGCTCGACCACGCGCTCGGTTTCGGCAGCGAAGCCGACCAGCAGCGTCGGGCGATGCTCGCTGCGCGCGAGGTCGGCGAGGAGGTCAGGGTTCTCGACCAGTGTCAGTGCGGGTTGCCGGTCGCCTTTCTTGATCTTCTGTTCCGCGCTGGCGTCGACGCGCCAATCGGCGACTGCCGCAACCATCACCGCCGCATCGGCGGGCAGGGCGGAGGCAACGGCCTGTGCCATCTCGCGCGCGGTCTCCACGTCGACGCGGGTGACGCCCGGCGGTGTCGGCAGCGTGACCGGACCCGCAATCAGCCGCACCTCGGCACCCAGCGTCGCGAGTGCCGCCGCAATGGCGAAGCCCTGCTTGCCCGAGGATCGGTTGGCGATGTAGCGCACCGGATCGATCGGCTCGTGCGTCGGCCCCGCGGTGACGATCACGCGCTTGCCCGCGAGCGGCCGGTCACCGGAGGGTGCCAACGCCGCTTCGATCGCCGCGACGATGGCGTCGGGCTCCGGCAGGCGACCTGCTCCCCATTCGCCGCACGCCATTGCGCCTTCATCGGGCGCCATGACGGTGACCCCGTCGGCGCGCAGTTGCGCGACGTTGCGCTGCGTCGCGGCGTGATGCCACATCCGCACGTTCATCGCAGGGGCGGCGAGCACGGGCTTGTCGGTCGCGAGCAGCAGGGTCGTTGCGAGATCGTTGGCGATCCCGCTCGCCATGCGCGCCAGCAGATCGGCCGAGGCCGGCGCGACGACGACCAGGTCCGCCTCCCGGCTGAGCTGGATGTGGCCCATCTCCGCCTCGTCCTTCAAATCCCACAAGGTCGTGTAGACCTTGTCCTCGGACAGCGCCGCGAGCGTCATCGGGGTGACGAAATGCGACGCCGCCTCGGTCATCACGCAGCGCACCGAATGACCGCGCTTGCGCAAGGTGCGCACGATCTCGCAGGCCTTGTAGGCAGCGATCCCGCCGCCGACGATCAGCAATATACGGCTCACGTCGTTGTTCTACCCGTCATCGCCCTCACCGCGCCACCCGCGTCACCGTGATCCGCCGTCGACTCGTCGCGTGGCGGGTCAGCGATGCGACTGCATCCACCGCGAACATCAGCCCCAGCGGGAGCAGCACGATGGCGAGCGTCGCGGCGGACTGCATGCCCGGCACGAATGCGGTCGCTGTGCCTGCGATCGAAGCGATGGCGATGCGCGCGGCCCGGTCGCCACGCCCGAAGGCCCACCCTGCTATGGCGAGCAGCCAGACGGCGGCGGCGAGCGGCGCGGAAACGCCGGGCAGCAGCGCCGCCACCGCCGCGTCGATCGGCGAAGCCGCAGGTCCGATCCCGATTGCAGCCACGCCCATGCTCGACAGCGCGATGCGGTGTGCGAGCCACGTCACCAGACCGAGCGCCGCTGCCGCAATCCAGCCCACGGCCTCCGGCGTGTCGCCGTCGCGCAGCGCTGCCGCGGCCATGACGATGGTGAGAACCAGCGCCGCAGGATCGATCGTCGCCGCCACCGCGGCGATCGCCGCTGCCTCGATCCAGCGCCCGCGCTGCCGCAGCAGCAGCGACCAGCCGGCGAGCAGCGCTATCCAGCCGGCATGAGGTTCGACGATCGTCAGCAGGGCGCCCGCCGCCGCGCCGCCGAGCAGCAGCAGCGCACCGCCGATCCGCGCCGGAACTTCGGTCAGTGTTTCACCGATCCGGTTCCAGCCGCTCAGCAGGATCGACGCGAGCACCCCGCACAACAGGATCATCATCCCGAGCACGCCTATCCGGGTCTCGATCAACGCCAGGGTCGGCAGCGGGATCAATCGCCCGGCAAAAGCACCCGCGGGTACGATGCCGCCGACCAGGCCGTAATAATCGCTGCCGTTGCGCATGGCTGCCACCAACGCGACGTGATCCTGATCGCCGAGCGCCACGGGCGGACCGGCGATCAGCGCAGCGGCGATCATCAGCACCACCAGGGCGAGCAGCAGCGCTCGCGCGGTCGTGCGCCGCACCGAGGCGACCCGCGTGGCCACGCGCAGCCAGCGGCGCTCGCCCACTGCTACCACGCCGTTCCGATCAACGTGGCGCCGACCGCCAGCGCCGCACTGACCACCGCGACCGCGACGTAACGCCAGCTCGACCCGATCCGCACCACCTCGATCTGCGGCAGCGGCGGAGCAGGTGGCGCGCCGCCGGGTGCCGGGTAACGCGCCTCGATCCGTCGAACGAGGTCGGGCAGGCGCGCGAGCGTGCGCACATCGGCGACGATCCGGTCCGCCACCGCGGCCTCGGGCCCGAGTTCGGTGCGGATCCATTCCTCGACGAACGGCCCCGCCGTTTCCCACAGGTTGATGTCGGGATCGAGGCTGGTGGCGACGCCCTCCACCATCACCATCGTCTTTTGCAGCAGCAGCAGGTGCGGCTGCGTGATCATGTCGAAGTCGCGCGTGATCGAGAAGAGCGAATCGAGCATCATCCCGATCGACATCTCCTTGACCGGCAATCCGCGCATCGGCTCGCCTACCGCGCGCAGCGCCGTCGCGAATTCGCCCACGTCGTGGTGCGACGGCACGTAGCCCGCCTCGAAATGGATCTCCGCCACGCGGCGGTAATTGCCCGTAATCAGACCGTAGAGGATCTCCGCCAGCCACACCCGCGCGCGCCGGTCGATCCGTCCCATGATGCCAAAATCGATCGCAACGACGCGGTTGCCCGGCACCGCGAACAGGTTTCCCTGGTGCATGTCGGCGTGGAAGAAGCCATCGGCGATCGCCTGACGCAGAAAGGCGTGGATCAGCACGCGCGCCAGCCCGGGTAGGTCGTAGCCCGCCGAGATCAGCGCCGCACGGTTCGACAGCTTGATCCCGTCGATCCACTCGCTGGTCAGCACCTTGCCGGTGGTGCGCTGCCAGTCGATCGCAGGCACCAGGAAGCCGGGTTCGGCCGACATGTTCTCCGCGAGTTCGGACGACGATGCCGCCTCGCGCCTGAGATCGAGTTCGCGCGCGGTCCAGCGCTTGAACGTCTCGATCACCAGCCGCGGCTGCAGTCGCGCGAGTTCGCCGCCCATCGGCTCGATCTGCGCCGCCGCCCATTCATAGGTATCGATCGCGCGCGCGAAGTCTTCCTCGACGTTCGGTCGAAGCACCTTGACCGCGACGCGGCGCCCGTCGGTGGTCAGCGCGCGGTGCACCTGCGCGATCGACGCGGCGCCGACGGGCACTTCCTCGATCTCGCTGAACAATTGGTCGAGCGGGCGGCCAAAACTCGCCTTCATCTGCGCGCACACGACCGAGAAGGGAATCGGCGGCACCGCGTCCTGCAAGCGCAGCAGTCCGTTTGCGGCATCCTCGCCGACGATGTCGGGCCGGGTGGCGAGCGTTTGGCCTAACTTGATCGCCGCCGGCCCGAGCGCTTCGAACGCGTCCGCGTAACGCGGCTGCTCGGGCACGCGTGCACCGAACCGCGCGAGACGGAGCAGCCGGCGTAACCGCGCGGGCGTGTTGGGATCACGCTCGATCCCGCGCAACGCGCCGTGTCGTGCCAGCGTGCGGCCCCACGTCAGCAGGCGCCAGGTGTGGACGAGTGCGGAGGTCAAATCTTCCAGCCGCTGTGGATCGCGACCAGTCCGCCCAGCATCGGCTCGACCTGTGTGCGCACGAAGCCGGCTTCACCGATCATCCGCTCGAATGCGGGCATGTCGGGGAAGCGCCGGATCGACTCGATCAGGTAGCGGTAGCTGTCGGGATCGTTTGCCAGGAGCTTGCCGAGCTGCGGCACGACCTTGTGCGAGTAGGCGTCATACACCTCGCCGAAGCCCGGCCAGGTGGTGGTGGAGAATTCGAGGCAGAAGAACCGCCCGCCGCGCCGTAGCACGCGATGTGCTTCGCGCAGCGCCTTCGGAATGTCGGTCACGTTCCTGATGCCGAATGCGATCGTGTAGGCGTCGAAGAACTTGTCCGGAAAGGTCAGCGTCTCGGCATTCGCCTCCGTCCACACCAATCCGGTCAGCCCGCGCTCCTGCGCACGCTTCATGCCGACACCCAGCATCTCGGGGTTGATGTCCGCCACCGTGATCGCCGCGCCTGATGGAGCCATGCGGAACGCGATGTCGCCGGTGCCGCCCGCCATGTCGAGGATCTGCTCGCCCGAACGCGGCTTCACGCGACGCACGAAGCGATCCTTCCATAACCGGTGCATGCCAGCCGACATCGCGTCGTTCATCAGGTCGTAGCGGCTCGCCACGTTGGAGAACACGCCGCGCACGCGCTGCGTCTTCTCGGTCGGGGATACGTCTTCGTAGCCGAAGGAGACGGTTTCTTGCTCGCTCAACGTTTCACTTCCGTTCATCACCCGCGGCGCCCGGACGGTCCGGGCAAGCGCACGGCCCCAGCGCGGGGCAGGGGAGGCGTCGCCGCTCTAGCCAAGCCTTGCCGGGCGAGCAAACCCAACCTAGCTCGCCAGACGTGCCAGAGCTTCCCGAAGTTGAGACAACCGTGCGGGGTCTGCGCCCTGTCCTCCAAGGCCTAGTGATCGCATCGATCGAGACGCGCCGCGCGAACCTGCGCCGCGCCTTTCCCGACGATCTGCGCCAGCGGCTGACCGGCGCGCGCGTGACCGATCTCGACCGTCGCGCCAAATACGGGCTGATCGGGACCGATCGCGGCGACACGATGATCTTTCATCTGGGCATGTCGGGGCGCTGGCGGGTCGATCCGGAGGAACTGCACCTCCACGACCATTTGGTGATCGAGACGGGTGAGGGAAGGCGCCTGGCGCTCAACGATGCGCGTCGGTTCGGCTCGGTCGACCTGGTCGCGACCGACACGCTGGCGTCGTTTCCCGCGTTCCAGTCGCTCGGACCCGAGCCGCTCGATTTTTCATTCGATGCCGCTTATCTGCACGCCGCGCTTGCGGGCAAACGCACGTCGATCAAACTCGCGCTTCTCGATCAGCGCGTGGTCGCGGGCCTTGGCAACATCTACGTGTGCGAAGCGCTGTACGACGCCCGTATCGACCCGCATCGCGCGGCGGGCGAGATCGGTGTCGTGCATCTGGCGCGGCTGGTCGATGCGATCCGACTCGTTCTCCATGCAGCGATCGAGGCGGGCGGATCGACGCTGCGCGATTACGCGCGGCCCGATGGCGAGCTCGGCTATTTCTCCAAGCAGTTCGCGGTTTACGGCCGCGAGGGCGAGCCGTGCGGATGCGGCGGCACTGTTGCGCGCTATGCCGAAGGGGGCCGTTCGACCTTCTGGTGCCCCGCGTGTCAGGAAGGCCGACCGCGCCCGGGTCGCCGCAAGAGTTGACGCTTCGTCTCCGCATCGCTATGCGCGTCACCTTCAAGAGGGTGGCGGGCTGTTCCCGCGCCCTTTGTCAACGTTTTCAGCAGATCAGAGGACCTACATGGCGAACACGCCGCAAGCCAAGAAGCGCATCCGCCGCAACGAGCGTCGGGCCGAAGTGAACGGTGCCCGCGTCAGCCGCATTCGCACCTTCGTGAAGAAGGTCGAGGCAGCGCTCGCGTCGGGCGACAAGGCGGCGGCGACGACGGCGCTCGCGGCGGTGCAGCCCGAGCTGGCGCGTGGCGTTGCCAAGGGCGTGCTCCACAAGAACACCGCGTCGCGCAAGTTCTCGCGCCTGACTAAGCGTTTGTCCGCGCTCGCCTGACGCATCGTTTACGCGCTGTTAAAGGCTCGCCGGAGGTAATCCGGCGGGCCTTTTTTCATGCCCGACGCCGATCAGCGGGAACCTTGAGCAACATAAATGCCGACGCTGTTGGCTCGGTTTGAAAAAGCCAGTTAAGTCCGCGATTCGTGTTCGGCCGGGCACAAAACGACAAAGTAAAAGCGTGTAGAGACAACGACTTATAAGATTTTCGACGCGTTTCAGCGCCGAAATCCGTGTCAATCCGCTTTATTTCGTTTTTGTGTCCGCGCGCGGGCTTGATCGACTCACGCCCATGTTCCTAATCCTGTCGCTCCAGGCCGACGATCGTTCGGTTGGGGCAAACGGATCAGCTTGGCGACCCGACGTGGTGGGGACCGCGTAGGGCAGTTCTGACCTTTGAAGATGGTGCGCCGTGAACGGGCTGTTTGCGGCAACGGGAGACGTGTGCGTGCTGCAAGGCGGTGATCAGACGGGGTTGAGCGACACGGGCCGGGCGTGGGCCCGCGTCCGCGCCAACCTGCGTCTGTCCGCCGGTGCGCGCTTGTTCGATCAATGGCTCGCTCCGATGTCGCTGGTCGAGCCGTGCGATGGCGAGGACGTGCGCCTGGCGCTGCCGTCCGCGTTCATGACCGACTGGGTCCGCAACCATTACGCCGAGCGGCTGGTGCACGAATTCCGTGCGTTGCTGCCCCGCGTGCGCAGCGTGACCATCGAGACCCGCCGCGCCAGTGCGGCACCGGAGGTCGTGGCGATCGCGGCAGCCCCGCTCGCTTCCACGACATCCGCTCCGCGCACCGTCGCTGCGCCTGCCGCGCCGTTGCTCGATCTCGCGGCGCGACCAGCCGCAGCGCCCCCGCGCCCCGCCGTATCTGACGCGGTGCCGCCCATCGAGCGCCCACCGCTCGATCCGCGCTACACCTTTGATCGCTTCGTGGCCGATCCGTCGAACCTCGTCGCGCTCAACGCGGCGCGCGCGCTCGCCGAACCGGGTCCGGTGCGGTTCAGCCCGTTGTTCATTCACGGCGGAACCGGACAGGGCAAGTCGCACCTGATGCACGCGATCGGCCACGCCTTCCTCGACGCACGCCCCCACGCGCGCGTGCTGTGCATGTCGGCGGAGCGGTTCATGTTCGACTTCGTCGCCGCGATGCGCGCGCGCGACACCCACGCGTTCAAGTCGCGTCTGCGCGGCTGCGACCTGCTGCTGATCGACGATCTCCAGTTCATCGCGGGCAAGGATGCGACGCAGGAGGAGTTCTTCCACACGATCAACGAGATCATGGCCGCGGGCAAGCGGCTGGTGATCTCCGCCGACCGCGCGCCGCAGGCGCTCGACGGGGTCGAAACGCGCATCCTCGGCCGCATGAGCGCAGGGCTGGTGGCCGACGTGAAGGGCTCGACGCTGGAATTGCGGCGCGCGGTGCTGGCGCAGCGACTCGCCGAACTTCCCGACGCGGTCGTTCCGGCCGAGGTGGTCGATATGATCGCGTGCCGCATCGCCTCGTCGATCCGTGAGGTCGAAGGCGCGCTCAACCGCGTCGTCGCCTATGCCTCGCTGACCGGCGAGGTCATCGACCTCGGCTTCGCACAGAGCGTGCTCGGCGATACGCTGCGCGGCGCGCAGCGGCGCGTGACGATCGATGAGATCCAGAAGCTCGTGTCCGAACATTTCGACATCAAGCAGATCGACCTGCTCTCCGCCCGCCGCGCCCGCGCGGTCGCGCGCCCGCGCCAGATCGCAATGTACCTCGCCAAGCGGATGACGACGCGCTCGCTGCCCGAGATCGGCCGCAAGTTCGGCGGGCGCGACCACAGCACGGTGATCCACGCCGTTCGCCGGATCGAGGAGCTGCGCGACACCGACCGCGATGTCGACGGTGCGGTGCGCACGCTGATCCACCAGCTCGAGGCCTAAACGCCGCTCAGGCGGCACGCTGGAGCTCGATCGTCGCATTGTCCTGCTGCGATGCGGCGGTCACCGCCGCCGGTGCTTCCACCGGCGCGTCAGCGCGCATATCCGGGGCGGCCAACCGGCTGATTAGGACGATGGCACCCAATGTCGCGTAGGCGGCGAGCGCGACTTCCAGGTTCCACATCAGCGCCGCCCCGATCGCGAGGCGCAGCCACAAGGGATCGAAGCCGAAGTCGCTCGCCACCGCGGCGCAGAGTAAGCGTCCGGTGACGGCGTCACCTCAAACGGGCCGGTAGTTCCACGGCAGCAG